>Ga0308174_10000174_pt1 | contig 26040 bp, 31 predicted proteins | sample PhyPR2_FD_203894 | JGI IMG/M metagenome (GOLD analysis project Ga0308174, IMG submission 203894) | Soil microbial communities from UC Gill Tract Community Farm, Albany, California, United States - DLSLS.P.R2 | ecosystem: Environmental > Terrestrial > Soil > Agricultural land | place: USA... | reverse complement strand
CGATGCGCCGGCGCTAAGCGCCAAACGCCTGCCGAATGCGGCAGGCGGCGGCCGGCGTCCGAGTCTAACCACGCGCCGTCAACAGCGCGTTGACTCCGACCGCAAACCCATCCTCGTCATTCGTCGACGACACCAGGCTCGCTCGACGTTGCACCGCTTCCGACGCCTGGCCCATCGCAATCGACACCCCCGCGATGTCGAACATCGCGATGTCATTGGTCATGTCGCCGAGCACGGCCACGCGCTCCAGCGGCACGTTGCGGCGGCGCGCGAGTTCGCGAACCGCATCGCCCTTGTTGGCGAGCACGTGCGTGATATCGAGGTAGTAGCTCTGCGAGCGCGCTGCGTTCGCATGCCCTTCCAGGCGCTTCTGCAAATCCTGCTCGACACGCTCCAGCAACGGCGCATCGGCGGTCGAGCCGACGATCTTGTCCACCGCGTCGAGATCCACGTCGTCGAAACGCTGCACCAGCACGCCGTCGTAACCGACCGTGCGGCGTTCGCGCGGCACATAGGCGCCGTCCGGATTCGTCAGATACCACACGTCGCCGACGAACACCCACGCATCCACGCCCGCCGACGCGAGCGCTTCCAGCGAAATCTGCACGGCATCGCGCGGCAGCTTGTGGGCGGCAAGCACTTCCCACGTGCCCGGCACGACAAGATTGCCGCCGTTGTACGACGCGTAAGGCATGTCCACGGCGAGCGTCTCGACGATATAACGCATGCCCGCGCCCGGCCGGCTGCTCGCGACCGTGAATTCCACGCCCGCTTCCTGCAGGCCGCGCACCGCATTCTTCGCGGCCTCGCTAATCGACTTGTCGGTGTGAAGCAGCGTGCCGTCGCAATCGGATACGACGAGTTCGACCTGCGCGAGCGCCTCGAAAGCGGCGGCGCCGTCGCCGTTCACGCTGTGCAAACCAGATTGGCCATTGGCGTTCATGAAAGCGCTCCTTCGCGCTGATTGAAGTGAGGCAATTGACGAGTCTCGCGAATCGAGCGCGGATGCCACAGCTTCGCGCCTCCCTCGATGCCCGCCTCGTTGGAACCCACCGCCACGTTCGGCGGCAAGTCGAATTTCAGATGCGAGGCGTTGCCGCCGCCGATCCACAGCCTGTCGTAATTCACGAGCGATTGAAGAATGCCGATGATTTTCTCGACGCGCCGGTTCCAGCGCTTGTTGCCCGCCTTTTCGCGCGCCGCGTTACCGATGTATTCGTCGTAGGTGCGCCCTTTCGATACCGGATGATGCGCAAGCTCCAGATGCGGCATCAGTTCGCCATCGCGAAAGAGCGCCGTGCCCGCACCGGTGCCGAGCGTCAGCACCAACTCCAGGCCGCGTCCTTCGATAGCCGCGAGCCCCTGCATCTCCGCATCGTTGATCATGCGGGCCGGCATGCCGCCCAGCCGTTGCGAGAGCATGTCGGCGAGCGGAACGCTGCGCCAGTGGTCGTTGCCGAGGTTCGGCGCGGTCAGCACGACGTTGTCGCGCACGACGCCGGGAAAGCCGATCGACAGATGCGTCGGCGGCACGCCGATGATCGGCTGCACGAGCGCGATGAGCGTATCGACGAGCACGTCCGGCGTCGCAAGCTTGGGCGTCGCCACCCGCACGCGCTCGCTTTGCATTTCGCCGTCCTCAGAGAGCATCGCGGCTTTCAACCCCGTACCGCCGATGTCGATGGCAAGGATGCGCTCGGCCTTCGCCTCGCCCTTGCCAGTGGTCACACGCGTTCTTTGCTTCGTTTTGGATTCCGTGCTCACGTTGTTTTCCTTTTCAGAAAGGAGTTAGTTCTTCTCGCGCGTATCGGTCAATGGACGCCAGGCGCGGCCATCTGCCGCGAGCAACTGGTCCGCTTCCTTCGGCCCGGCGCTGCCCGCCGCATAGCCGTGCACCGGCAGTTCGCCATCCGGATGCAGCACGCGATCCACCGCCGCCCACGCCGTCTCGATGCTGTCGGCGCGCTGAAAAAGCGTTTCGTCGCCGAGCATGCAGTCGTAAAGCAGTGTCTCGTAGCCGACGTTGGCGCGCTCCGCGAAGAAATCGCCGTAATCGAACGCCGAGCGCACCGCGCCGACCCGCATCACCGGACCGGGCACTTTCACGTTGAAATCGAAGGTCGTGCCGTGCGCGGGATCGATACGCAGCGTGAACACGTTGGGCGTAAGCGCATCGACAGGCGTGTCGCGGAAAAGCCGGAACGGGACCGCCTTCAGCTGCACCGAAATCTCCGTGCGCCGCCCGGTCAGCCGCTTCCCGGTACGCAGATAGAACGGCACGCCCGCCCAGCGCCAGTTCTCGACATACACGCGCGCCGCCGCATACGTTTCTGTGCGGCTCTCCTTCGCGACGCCCGGCTCGTCGCGGTACGCGGGCCCCGCCGGGCCGGCTTCATATTGCCCGAACACCACGTCCTGCGCGGAAAGCGGCTTTATCGCGTCGAAGATTTCGGCCTTCTTGTCGCGCACGCTTTCGGCGTCGAAGGAATTCGGCGGCTCCATCGCCACCATGCCGAGCAACTGGAACAGATGGTTCGGCACCATGTCGCGGAATGCGCCCGTCTGCTCGTAAAAGCTGCCGCGCCCTTCCACGCCGATAGTTTCCGCCGCCGTGATCTGCACGTGATCGATATATTCGCGCCGCCAGACGGGCTCGAACATCGCGTTCGCGAAGCGCACGGCGAGAATGCTCTGCACCGTGTCCTTGCCGAGAAAATGGTCGATGCGATACACCTGCGATTCATCCGCATAAGCGAGGATGCAGCGGTTCAACGCCTTTGCGGAGGCGAGGTCCGTGCCGAACGGCTTCTCGATGACGAGCCGCCTGAATCCGCCATCGCTCTCTTTCAGCAGCCCCGCGCGCCCGAGATGCTCGACAATCGGCTCGAAAAATCGCGCGCTCACGGCGAGATAGAACACGACGTTGCCGCTCGCCGTCTGCGCCAGCCGTTGCTTCAGGCGCTCGAACGTCTCGTCCTCGGCGAATTCACCCGCGAAGTATTCGAGCTTTTGCGCGACGCGGTTCCACGCGTCCTCGTTGAGCTGCGAGGTGTGGAACGTGCTCGCCTTGTCCGCCGCGAATTTCTGCAGCGCCTGCGTGAGTTCGTCGCGCCAGTCGGACGTCTCGCGCGCGCCGTGATTCACGCCGATGATCTGCATGTCGTCATCGAGCAGGCCATCCGCCGACAGGTTGTAGAGCGCGGGCATCAGAAGCCGCCGCGTGAGGTCGCCACCCGCGCCGAAGATCACGAGCGTGCAGGGCGGCGCGCGGCGCTTGCCGGCTACATTTGATTCGCTTGCTTCGTTCGCTTCGTTCGCCTCGTGTGAATCGTTCGGCATGACGTGGATGTCCTTATCCGTTGAGCTGAAGTGGAGAGACCTTCGGCAAGGCGGCACAGTTCAATCGGGCGTCGTCCATGACGGCGCGCGTGCCTGATGCAGGCTGTTTGTAATTCCACGCGCGCCGTGTCGTAGAATATTCGTGCCCTTCGGCAATTACACCGCGACACCGTAGCAAAGGCCGACCTCCCATGAACGCACACGACACTCCCATCGACCTGCCCGCGTACTTTGCGCGCATCGGTTATGACGGCGGCGAGCGGCCCGCGCCCACGCTCGACACCCTGCGCGCCCTTCATCTGCTGCATCCTCAGGCGATACCCTTCGAGAATCTCGACGTTCTGCTCGGCCGCCCGGTGCGCATTGATCTCGCTTCGATCCAGCGCAAGCTCGTCGCCGGCAAGCGCGGCGGTTACTGCTACGAACACAATCTGCTTTTTCGCAGCGTACTCGAAGCGCTGGGTTTTCGCGTGAAAAGCTACGCGGGCCGCGTGCTGTGGGGTCGCGATGGCGCTACCATGCCGCCGCGTTCGCACATGCTGCTCGTCGTCGAGATGAGCGAAGGGGCGTTCGTCGCGGATGTCGGTTTTGGCGGCATGACGCTTTCCACGCCGCTCGCGCTCGCGTCCGGCCTCGAACAGATCACGCCGCACGGCGCCTTCAGGCTGGAGAGCATAGACGATGATGCGGTCCTGCCGAATTTTCGGCTCGACGCGCTGATCGACGGCAAATGGGTCGCCGTGTACCGCTTCGATCTGGGTCCGCAATACGATATCGACTATGAGATGTCGAACCACTTCGTCTCCACGTATCCGGAATCGATCTTCGTGCATAACCTGCTCGCCGCGCGGCTTGCGCCGGGGCGGCGTTATGGCGTCTTCAACCTGCATCTGTCCACGCACGACGAGCGCGAAGGCACCACGCAGCGCGACCTCGCCGACGTAGCGGCGTTGCGCCGCGTCCTGAGCGAAGAGATCGGAATTCGTCTGCCGGATGCGGACGGCTCGATAAGCGCCGCGGATCTGGACGCCGTGCTGGCGCGACTCACCAAGCTAAACCCGGGCTGAGTTCACGGTACGCGGGCAGCTTCGCAATCGCGCGTGATCGTCGCGGCCGGCAGTGCGGCGCGACTGTCGCGGGACCGGCGTTTCCGGGCGTCGTCGCGGCGATGGCACCGCTCTTCTGCGTGCCACCGGATGCACGCGCCAGGCGCGGACGTTGCTGCCTCGGTCGATGCTGGCACGTGCGTCGAAACTGTCCGAACTGTAAAGGCACTGTGCTCTAATGACGAGTTCCGCTTGAAAACACGCAACCGGGAAGACTATGAAGAAACTCGCCGCGGCGCTCGCGCTGCCCTTGCTCATCGCCGCTTGCGGCCGCTTCCATAACGAAGACGCCGGCCAGCCTGAAGTCGATACCGCTTCGACGCAAAACAGAGTCGCGAGCATCGTGGAATGCATCACCGACGAAGCGAAGAAGCACGACGCCACCTACAAAGCCACGCCCATCCCGCAAGGCACCATGCTCGAATTCGGCGATTCCAACGTCGTCAAAGTCCGGTACGACAACGGCGAGACCACCTATCGCTTCTATCCCGGACAGCGCCATGTGTCGAACATGTGGCTTGAAGGCGCGGGCAAGAAGTGCGCACCGTGACGCTGGGAACGTAACAGTTCATGCGCTCGACCAAAGCCATCAGCGCCGTCGAACGGCTCAAGACGCGCAGCGGCAATCCGCACTACGCGGCCGTCAGCATGCCCGGCGGCTTGTTCTACCTGATTGAACGCTCCGCGCAAGCGTCGACGAAGCTCTCCGATCCCCTTCCGATGGACGAGTTCGTCGCGTTCGTCAACGCGCGCGAGCCCGCAAAGCCGCGCAGAGTCAGCAAGCTCGATGAAGCGCTCGAAGCGCAGATCGGGCGCAGCGGCAAGCGCGCGGGCAAGCCGTCGTCCGACGGCGACGCCTGAGCCGGCGCCACGATTTTCCCTTTCCCCTGTGGCATTGCAGCATCGAAAGATGCGCGCCCTCCTCGAAGAATGTGCGATGACAGACGGAGCCATCAGTCCGTCATTGCGTACATTTTTGGCAACGGTCGTACCGTTGATCGACCACGGACTTGCGTCTGCGGGTCACGGCTCACGGTCACGATCGAACAAGTCAGAAAACGAGTAAGGGCCGCCCGCGACGTTTCAACAGAAGACGCGCGGGTGAACGGGGTGCCAGGTCGACGCGGTGACGCTTTCGTAGCGTTACGCCGGCGGCTGAGAGGAAGACCAAAAATGAAGAAGAAAAGCGAGACCAAGGGCAGCCTGCTACCCTCGGCGATGGCGGACATCGAGCTCCAGCACATCGAACGCGCCGTCGCCCAGCTTCGCGCGATGAAGAACCAGTCGTCGGGAACGCTCAACGTCGAGTATTGGCGCGAACGGCTTACGGCCGTGGTGAGAGACTACGCGCTCGTGCCGGCGCAGAAGCAGCGCATCGAAGCGCTGCGCGCTGCGCTCGACGCCGTCCACCTCACTCCGCGCGACGGCGGCAGCCGCAAAAGGACGACCAACAGGCTTTGGGCGAAAGCGGCCTGAGGTCGCTTTCGCCACTCGCGCCACGCGCGCGACTCTCACCCGCGAAGCGCGCGATGCCCACGCGCGCCAAGGCGGGCGACCGCTATCGCCCGCGCGGCTTTGCCCGCGGCTGCGAAGGCCGTCGACAGGTTTCAGATTGGGCTGGCCTCAGGCATCGTTCGTGCGCGGTCTGCTTTTCCCAAATTGCCTGGAGTCGCTATGTCCGCATCACCGAACCGCATCGCCATTACATTGCTTGCCGGCGCCGCGGCCGCATTCAGTACTTGCAGCATCGCTCAGATCACGCAGCCAGCGGGCTCGGATCAGCAGGACAACCGCACGTCCGATTCGACCGCGCGCGCCAACCCTTCCGGCGTCGTCGTGCATGAATCGCAAAAGCCGCAATCGAAGGATGCCGCAGGCAAGTCGCGCGGTGCGACCGTCGGCAAGGAACACAAGACCGACGGCGCGGGCGGCTTCAACAACGGCTTGTACGGCACGGGCGCGGGCAACAACAAGTAGCCCGCGCTGCGCTCAGTCCGCGCTCTGCGGCGTGCCGTTGATTTCCGGCGCGATGGCCGCGTGATTGACGATAGCCACCAGCGACACGCCGCCGAGAATATTGCCGATCAGCGTCGGCAGCAGGAAGGCGATGAAGTAGTCCGAAACGCTCGCCGCACCGATCATCACTCCATAGGCTGCCTCGACCGAGCCCGCGATCACGTGCGACAGCTTGCTCACCGCGACCGTGTAAGTGACGAGCAGGATGGTCAGCAAGCGCGCCGAGCGCGCGCTCGGCAACAGCCAGACCATCAGCGCAATGAGCCAGCCCGCGAAGAGCGCGCGCGCCACCGTCACGCCGAAGCTGCCCGCGAACGGGGCCTTCGCCACGTTTTCGAGCGCTTCGGTCACTTCGTGCGAGAACACGCCGGGAATCTGCAGCAAGCCCGCGAAGATGGCCGTGCCGACGAGGTTGAAGACCAGCACGATGATCCACAGGCGCAAGGTCTTCCCGACGGTTTTGCGGTCGCGGCGCGTGAGGACGGGCAGCACGGCGGTCAGCGTACTCTCGGTAAATAGCTGTTGCCGTCCGAGAATCACGAAGACGAAACCGATCGTATAGCCGAAGCTCACGACGAGATTGCGCCAGTTGGTGTCCGGCAGCTCGCTTTCGAGGACTGCTTGCATGAGGAACGAAAAGCCCATCGAGAGTCCCGCGGCGAGCGCGGACCACATCAATGCGCCGAAGGTCCGCTCCATCGCGGCTTCGCCCTCCTCCCGCACGATCTCGTGGATGACGAGCGCATGCGGCGTGGAATGCTCGGCCGCCTGCTCGCGTTGGACTTCGTCGAGATTGGGGGACTCAGCGCCGGCGGAATCGCCATCGCGTGAGGCTTCGGCTTGCGGCTCTGCCATGTTCGGTTTTCTCCGTGAAGGCCGCTCGATGCGGGCATCGACGAGCGGCGGGGCGCCTCTTCACAGCAGAAACGATGCCCGCGCATGCCAGGGGAAGCTAACGCGCGATGCGGCCGTCGAGTGTATCGGTCAAAGGTGCGTCGTCGGAAGCGTCGTAGCCGCGCCACTTGTAGACGAGCGCCGACACGAGCCAGCAGGCGGCGAAAAGGCCGACGATCGCATAGCCGAGCGCGCCGAAGTGGTCCGAGAGCAACGTGGCCACGTCCCAGACGCCGCCCTTCAGTTGCAGACGCTCCGCGAGCAGCCCGAGCGCCTCGACCCCGCCGACGAACACTGCGATCACCACCGACACGAGCGTAACGGTCAGGTTGTAGTAGAGCTTGCGGACCGGCTTCATGAACGCCCAGCCGTAGGCGCCGACCATGAGCATGCTGTCGGCGGTATCGATCAGCGACATGCCGGCCGCGAACAGCACGGGAAATACGAGAATCGACCATACCGGCATGCCGCGCGCCGCTTCCGAAGCGGCGATGCCCATCAGCCCGATTTCGGTCGCCGTATCGAAGCCGAGCCCGAACAGGAAGCCGAGCGGGTACATGTGCCAGCTCTTGCCGATGAGCGCGAACAGCGGCCGCGCGATGCGCGCAAGCGGCCCGCCGCCGATCATGAGGATGTCGGCGTCGTCCTCGTGCAACGCGTCGCCGCGGCGGGCGCGGTTGAACGCCCGCCACACACCGCGCAGCACGAAGAGATTCATCGCCGCGATGGCGAACAGGAAGAGCGCCGACACCGTCGTGCCGATCAGCCCGCCGATTTCGCGAAACGCCGAGAAGCGCGCCTGCACGGCGAGCGCCGTCGCCGCGATCAGCGCGGTGGCGAGCATGACGACGGTGGAATGCCCAAGCGAGAAGAAGATGCCGACGGCGAGCGGGCGCTTGCCCTGCTGCATCAGCTTGCGCGTGACGTTGTCGATGGCGGCGATGTGGTCGGCATCGACGGCATGCCGAAGTCCGAGCGAGTACGCGAGCATCGACGTGCCGAGAAGCAGCGGATAGTGACGAAACGCGGCCAGCGCCCAGACCCAGGCGAGCACATTGAACGCGATCAGTCCGGTTAAGAGACGCGCGGGCCGGCCTGACAGCCGGCGCGCGGCCTTCGGAACTGACGCGGTGCCGGATTCGGGAGGTCGGGTCATGGGCGCGCCTGTGCGGAAAAGAGCGTCAAAGGATACCTTGGTCCGCCAGCGTGCCAATATTCGCGACCGTCGCGGGAAAGCCCGCGACGGTCCGAGCGGCTAAGAAACCGCGCTCACTTACCCATGATGGTTTCGATCGATTCGCCGATGATCGCGATCTCCGTGCGGCGGTTGCGCGCGCGGCCCTCGTCGGTGTCGTTGCTCGCGACGGGCCGGTCGAACGCATAGCCCCGGTAGTTCAACCGCGACGCGGCGATGCCCCGCTGCGCGAGCGCACGCGCGACCGTCTCGGCGCGCGCCTCGGACAGCTTCTGGTTGTACTCGCGCGGACCGACGTTGTCGCTATGCCCTTCGACCAGGACCTGCATCTTGCTGCGCTTGATAAGTACGGCAGAGCGGTCGAGCGCGACGGTGGAATCGGCGCGCAGCGTCGACTTGTCGAAATCGAACAGGACTCTCTCGGGCAAACGGACTCCGACGCCCTCCGGCGTTTTCGTCACCTCGATGCCCACGGCCCGGTTAGCAGCCTCCTCGTTCGTGCGGTCCAGGCTCGAACAACCAACGAGGACGAAAATGGCTGCCACACAGACGCCGAAAGCCAACAGTTTCTTCAACATCTTCTCCATCCAGCAATGAATTAACGAGATGCCCTATGCAGCACTAACGATATTTGCTCACGTAATGAGCGGATCCGCCTGCAATGAAGCCGGAGAGCTATAGCACGCGCGTGCGGTCGACTTGTGAACGATTGCAAAGCATGGCGGCGCATTCCATTTCTCTGCGCACGAAAAACATAGGCGGATTGATTGGTTGGGCTTCGCGAGCGCCGCCGCTACGATGGCCCTTCGCCTTTCCAGAGCCCGCCATGCCACGCTATCTCGACGACGCCCAACGCGATGCCATTCAGGATCAGCGCGCGTCGTGGCGCTGGCGCAGCGAGTGGCCCACGTGGATCGTGATCGTCGCGGCGCACGGCGGCTGGTTCGCCGTCGCGACGAACGCACACGCGCTCGGCTTGCCGCTTGCGCTCGGGCTGCTCGCGGTGCTCTCGTGCTGGTACATGTCGCTGCAACACGAACTGCTGCACGGGCATCCGACGCGCTGGCCGTTCGTCAACATGCTGTTCGGCTTTGCGCCGCTCGCCGTCTGGTTTCCGTATGCGGTGTATCGCGAGTCGCATTTGCGTCATCACGACGATGCGCACCTGACCGTCCCCGGCCGCGATCCCGAGAGCTACTACGTCACGCCCGCGCAATGGTCCAGCGCCGGGGCGGTGCTGCGCGCCGCTCTCGCCGCGCGCAATACCTTCGTCGGGCGGATGCTGATCGGCCCGTGGTTCGCCATTGCCGCGTCCTGGCGCGAAGCGGCAATGGCGGTGGCGAACGGCGAATGGCGAATCGTCGGCAGTTGGGCGACGCACGTCGCGGCGCTCGCCGCGCTCGCGTGGTGGCTCGACGCGCGATGCGCGATTCCGTGGCGCGCGTTCATCTTCGGCGTCGGCTATGCGGCGCTCGCGCTCACGTCGGTCCGCTCGTTTCACGAGCATCGCGCGACTGGCGACGAACGCGAACGAACGGTCATCAACGAGGCGGCGTGGCCGTGGCGGCTGCTGTTTCTGAACAACAACTACCACGCCGTGCATCACGACTTGCCGGGCGTGCCGTGGTTTGCGCTCGGCGCGATCTATCGGGCGCGGCGCGAGGCGTATCGGGCCAGCAACGGGGGATTCGTCGTGCGCGGATACGGCGAGTGGATCGCGCGGCATGCGTTTTTGCGCACGGTGTCGCCGGTGCATCCGCTCGCTGGTCAGACGGACGCAGCGGTGTCGGCGGGGAAACCGGCGAACGCGTTACTGGCGCTCCGCAAGCCGCGTCCCTAGAGAAACAGCTACGATTCAGGCTTTCCCCGAGCCTTCCACGATGCACTGGACCGCCGCCCTGCCGATGTACAACGTCGCGCCCGCGCTCGCCGCCGACTGGCGCGCATTGCTCGATGCCGTGCATGCGCGCCTCGCGCATCAACTGGATGCACGCGGCGACACGCTGTCCATCGTCGACCCCGGCGCGAATCTCACGACGTTCTGGCTTCGCGACGACGTGTTGCTCTCGCACACCTGCGGTTATCCGCTGATGCATGCGCTGAATGACCGCGTGCAACTGGTCGCGACGCCCGAGTTCGATGTTCCCGGCTGCGAAAATGCCAGCTATCGGAGCGTGCTGCTGGCGGGCGCGCACGTCGAAGCAGCGTCGCTCGAAGCGTGCCGCGGCCTGCGCGCGGTCTATAACGACGACGACTCCAACAGCGGCATGAACCTCTTTCGCCACGCTGTCGCGCCGTTCGCGCGCGACGGGCGGTTCTTCGCCTCGGTGAGGAGGAGCGGCGAGCATCTCGCCTCGCTGCGGGCCATCGCTTTCGACCGCAGCGCGGATGTCGCGGCCATCGACTGCGTGACCTTCGCCTTCGTGCGGGCGCATCGGCCGGAACTGGCGGCGGGCGTCCGGGAACTCAGCGTGACGGCGAGCGCGCACGCGCTGCCATTCATCGCATCTAAAGAGGCGCCGCGCGAACTGGTCGATGCACTCGCCTGCGCGTTAGCCGATGCGATCGCGCATGACCGGCCGCTGGCGGGGCGATTGCGGCTCAAGCGGTTTCTGCGCCTCACAGAGGCGGATTACGCGCCGATTCTTCGCTATGAACGTGAGGCGGTCGATCTGGGCTATCCGCGGCTCGCTTAGCGCGCGTGGGCGTGCTACGACTCTTCCGCGGTTCGCATTACGAATCAAGCTCGTGCGGAAATTGAGTACGCCGCCTTTACGCCGTCGCGCCCGCTTCGGCAGACTTCCCGGACTTTCGGCACAATTGGAGTTTCCGCGCGTGGCCGCGTCGAGGCCGCTGCGGGCGCCCGCGCGCCGCGCCGCCACGTTTATCCGAAAGTCAAGAATCCGCAATGATCCCCTTTTCGCTGCTGGACCTCTCGCCCATTCCGCTCGGCTCGACCGCCGCCGACGCCTTCGCCCACTCCCTCGACCTCGCGCAACACGCCGAACGCTGGGGGTTCAAGCGCTACTGGCTCGCGGAGCATCACAACATGACGGGCATCGCCAGCGCCGCGACGTCGGTGGTCATCGCGCATATCGCGGGCGGCACGAAGACGATCCGCGTCGGCTCGGGCGGCATCATGCTGCCGAATCACGCGCCGCTCGTGATCGCGGAGCAGTTCGGCACGCTCGCCTCGCTGTTTCCGGGCCGTATTGATCTCGGGCTCGGGCGCGCGCCCGGCACGGACCAGACCACCGCCCGCGCCCTGCGCCGCGACCTGCAAGGCAGCGCCGACTCGTTCCCGGACGATGTCGCCGAGCTGCAACGCTATTTCGCCGATCCTGTCGAAGGCCAGCGCGTGCGCGCGGTGCCCGGCGCGGGCCTGCACGTTCCCATCTGGCTGCTCGGCTCGTCGCTCTTCTCCGCGCAACTGGCCGCCGCGCTCGGCCTGCCGTTCGCGTTCGCGTCGCATTTCGCGCCGGATTATCTAATGACGGCGCTGCACGTCTATCGCTCGCAATTCCGGCCGTCCGCGCAGCTCGACAAGCCCTACGCGATGGTCGGCGTCAACGTCTTCGCCGCCGATAGCGCCGACGAAGCGCGCTTCCTGTTCACGTCGTTGCAGCAGCAGTTCATCAATCTGCGACGGGGGACGCCGGGGCAACTGCCGCCGCCCGTCGAAAGCATCGCGTGGAATCCGGCCGAGCGCGCGGGTGTGGAACATTCGCTGTCGTGCTCGGTCGTCGGCGACCGGGCCGATGTCGAGGCGGGGCTGCGCTCCGTCATCGACCAGACGCGCGCGGACGAGTTGATCGTCACCGCGCAGATTTTCGACCACGCGGCGCGCCTGCGTTCGTTCGAAATCACCGCCGAGGTGCGCGACACCCTTTCGGCGAACGTTTGATTATCGAACGTCCGTAAAGTCGCGCGCTGGACGCGCGCGCTTTTGACAGGCAATAATGAGATACCGGAGCGGCGGCGCATGTGCGCCGCCTTTCGCGTCTGCCTGATCCGCCACGCATTTCAATTCAGCGCCATGAACACTCGTGTGCGCGGGCCGCCGATGGGGCAGAACAACAACAAATACGTCGCAAGACGGGAGGAAGAATGTCGATGCCGAAAAGCGCTGCCACGGGAGCAATGACGCTCCTGACCGAATACGACGACGCCACCGGCCAGGAAGTGCGTTCACTGCGGCTCGAGCCCGCCGCCGACGGCAAGGCGGTTTTGCTGATCGAGATCGACGAACGCAAACCCGGCATTCACCGCGAAGTCCGGTACGAAATAACGCCTGCGGAACTGATTGCCGCCATTCGCGCGCACGGTGCGGAATTGCCCGGAGAACAACATAGCCGTTAAAACTTTTTAATACTGGCTGCAAGCAGCATACAATAGAGTTCGAGCGGGTTTTTAGCCGCCGCGCGGTCGTCGGCGGTACGACTTGCCCCTCAGCGGACCGTGGCTTCAAGCGTGACTTCCCGCGCGCACTCTTGTCGTGCGTCCGTCACGACGATCTTCAAACGAGTGAATGCCGGTAGCCGGCTCTATTCGACTATTCGGGCAATAAGTCTGGCGGATTACCGGGCTTGCGTAAATTCACTAATTGACGAGCGGCAGTTGCTGCGCCACGCTTTGTAATACACACATTCAAGTCTTCGAACCGCCCGGTCCGCGCGGAGCATCGGTTCGTCTTCTGCAAATCAAAAAGCTGAATCAGGAAAGCCGTGGACGAAAGAAAGCGAGATAGCATCATTGCGTATTTGCGCGGTCGAATGGCCGAATTCGGCATTACCGAGAGCGCGCTGGCCGAGGCATTAGCCGAAGCAGCAGCCGCTGCGGCGCCGCCGGCCACATTCACCAAGACAAATGGCGTGAATGGCGCGCAAAAGCCAAAGCGGTCGATGCCGCAATTACCTTCCATGCCTCGAGGGAACGGAGCGGAGCCGGTTTTTCGCAACGCCAGCGGCGATACGTGGGACGGCGTCGGCGACATGCCGGAATGGCTCAAGCGCGCGGTGCATGCGGGACAGGACATCGAGTTTTATCGCGTGTAGTGTCCGTATCGAAATGGAAGGGTCCAGCGTTGCGCGCGGCGTGCCGCGGGCCGGCTTCGCGTGCGAGAAAAGCCCGCGGTCATAGACAATTCGCTGCCATTTATCAAGCATATAAATTTTTCCGCGATGCATGCGCGTCGCTCCGGAAAACGTTTATTGGTACCTCACTGTAGCCGGCTCGCCGTTGCGGGCCGCGCACCGATTTCCCGTTGACACGCCCGATCGAGTTCCGCAGCCTCCCGACAGGAGCCACGCATGAACGCATACGGACGCCGCGACGTCGCGCCGGAACCGAACGCGCGCCGTGTCTTACTGGCGCACTGGGTGTCGCGTGGCTGCGCCCCGGGCCACCCCGTCTGAGCCGCGCCGCGTCGATGCTGCGACCTGATCGAGCGACGAGCGCAATGGAGTCCTACTCAGCCCCCCTTCCGAGCGTCGTTCGCCGCATGACGGCCGGACGCAGGCTGCTCGAGGGCGCATCGGTGGAGACGGTGGCCGACGAGCTGCATCTGTCGGTGCAGACCGTGCGCCGCTACAAGGTGATCGTCTCTCAAGGCGGGCTCGAAGCGCTCGCACGAATGGGCGTCGGCGGCCGTACATCGGCGCTTGATCGGACGGCGCTCGACTGGATCGCAGGCGCCTTGCAGGGCCCGGCGCGCAAGCACGGCTTCGAGAGCGACGCATGGACCAACGCGCGGCTGCGCGAGTTGATCGAGCGGCGCTACGGCGTGCGGTATTCGCGCGTTTATGTCTGGCAGATTGCGACAAATCTTGGATTGGGACACTTGCTGTCGAAGTCCCGCCGATGATGTTGCCGTGTGTTCGGATGGAAATGAAGGCGGAGCCCGGCATCGCTCCGCCCGCCTTGGCCGTTAGAAATTAAACCGGTCGATATTGCCCGCATCGAACGTCGTCGGCGGCCCTAGAATTACCTCGCCGCTCTTGCCTACCGTGCGTTTGCCGAGCTTGCCCGCGTCGAACGAATCGCCTTCCTTGCCCGTGATCGTCCCCGACGCCAGATTCGCCGCCGCGAATGCCGCGAGATAACCCAATTGACCCGGGTCCCACAACTGGAACGCCTGCACGGTGCCGTTCTTGATGAACGCGCGCATCTGATTCGGCGTCCCGAGACCCGTCACCGCGACCTTGCCCTTCGCCGGCGATCCGGAGATATAGCGTGCCGCCGCAGCAATCCCGACGGATGTCGGCGCAACGATGCCCTTCAAATTCGGATACGCCTGCAACAAGCCTTGCGTCTCGACAAAGGACTTCTGGTCGTCGTCGTTGCCGTAGGCGATCTTGACGAGCTTCATTTTCGAATACTCGGGCTTTTTCAATTCCTCCTGCATCCATTTAATCCAGGTGTTCTGATTGGTCGCGTTAGGCGTGGCCGACAAAATCGCAAATTCTCCTTCGCCGCCAATCAGCTTCGACAGCAATTGAATCTGCCCGCGTCCAATGGCTTCCGACTCGGCCTGATTCACGAAGATCTGCCTGCCGTCGGGCGCGGTGTCGGAATCGAAGGTGACGACCTTGATACCTTGCGACATCGCTTTCTTCAGATACGGCACGACGGCGTTCGCATCGTTCGCCGCGATCACGATTGCGTTCTGACGCTGCGTGATGAGCGTGTTGATATAACTCACTTGCGACGACGCCCCGGCATCCGATGGACCCACCACCTTGCCGTCGCCCTTCATCTCCTTGATCGCGGCCATGCCGCCATCGTCGGCGATCACCTCGTAAGGGTTATTGATCTGCTTCGGCAGGAAGGCGATCTTGAGGCCGCTCTTCACTTCGGCCGCGCTCGCGCTCAACGCGACGGCCGCGGCAAGCACAGCCGCGGCGAGCATCGGGCCGCGCACGAATCCATAACGTTTCTTCATGTCGGAAAGTCTCCTGTCATTGCGCGTGGCCATGAAAGCAGGCATTTGCGCTGGTTACCAACTCGGATATAACGGTTTGTTATAGGGCTTGCGCCATCAGGCGCTTTTCGCGCGCCGCCCGCCAGCGCGCAACGAGGTTCGGTATCAGCACTGACGAAAGCAGCAGCGCGCCAGTGACGATGGTGAGCGTTTCGCTCGATACGTCCGCAAGTGTCAACGCATTACGCAGCACGCCGATGATGACCAGCGACAGCAGCACGCCGATCATTGAACCGCGTCCGCCGAAGATGCTTACGCCGCCGAACAGCACCGCCGCGATGACGGACAGCTCGAAGCCCTCGCCGTTGTCGCCGCGCGCGCTCGTGAAGCGCAGCGTATAGACCACGCCCGCGAGCGCCGCCATCGCGCCCGACATCATGAAGAGCCTGAGCTTGGTCTTCGCGACATCGATACCCGAGAACTGCGCGGCCGTCGGGTTCGCGCCGATCGCGTAGAGGCTGCGTCCGAAGGGCGTCGCCTGCAGAAGCACCGTGAAGATGATCGCGCCCACGATCACGAGAACGAACGGCATCGGCAGGAAAGTATTGGCAATCGTGTCGATGCCGAATGCGGTATACGACGCGGGAAAATCCGCGATGGCCTGATCGCCGAGGAGCACGTATGCAAGCCCGCGAAAGAGCGCCAGCGTGCCGATAGTGACCGCAAGCGACGGCAAGCCGAAGCGCACGATCACGAGCCCGTTGAGAAGCCCCGCAAGCGTGCCCGCGACGAGCACGATGGCGATGACGAGCGGCATCGGCAAGCCCATGTGCCAGAGCACGCCCATCAGCGCGCTGGATGCGCCGAGCACCGACGCGACCGACAAATCGATCTCCGCAGCAACGATCACGAGCGTCATCGGCAACGCGATCAACGCGATCTCGGTAAAGTCAGCGAGCATGTTCGAGAGATTCGCGGCCGACAGGAACATCGGCGACAACACGCGCCCGCCGACGAGCGAGACCACGAGCACGATGACGAGCATCGCTTCCCATTGCAAGTGACGGCGCTTCGCCGTGGACAAGGCGGAATCGGGTTTAGCCATGATCGCGTTTCCTCATCATGCGGCGCGCGACGGAGCGCGCAAGCAAGGTATCGAGCGTGATCGCCGCGACGATCAGCGCGCCTTGTATCGCCTGTTGCCAGAACGGCGACACGCGCAGCACCACCAGCGCGATATTGATGACGCCGAGCACGAGCGCGCCGAGCGTAGCGCCCGCCACCGTGCCGACGCCGCCCGTTATCGCGACGCTGCCGACCACCGCCGCCGCGACCACTTGAAGTTCGATGCCCTTCGCCGTGCTGGCATCGACCGTACCGAAGCGCGCAAGCCACAAAACGCCCGCAAGCCCGGCAATCGCGCCCGACAACAGAAAGCCGATCATCACGCGGCGGTCCACGCGGATGCCCGCAAGACGCGCGGCTTCGGGATTGGAGCCGATTGCATAGTGTTCGCGCCCGCCGCGATACTGCTTGAGATACATCGACAGCGCGATCAGCACGACAAGCGCGATCAGCACGAGATTCGGCACGCCGAGCAACGATCCTGTGGCGATGGTCGCAAACGCATCGGGCAGGCTCGTCGCGTTGATCTGGCCGCCGTGAACCCATGCGTAATCTGCGCCGCGCACGATATAAAGCGTCGACAGCGTGGCGACCAGCGACGGAACGCGGCCGAACGTAACGAGCGCGCCGTTGACTGCGCCAATCGCGAGGCCGAAGCCGACGCCCGCGAACATCGCGACGACTACCGGCATATGCGGAAACATCACGAAGAGACTGCCGACCGCATACGCGCTCACGCCGCCAATCGACGCCACCGACAGATCGATATGCCGCATCAGCATCACGATGGTCATGCCCGCTGTCAGCAAGCCGATGATCGACACGTTGAGCAACACGTCACGCAGATTCTGCAAGTTGAGGAAGTCGGGCTTCACCGCCGCCGTCGCGCCGACGAGCACGAGCAGCACGGCAAAGAGCGTCAATTCCCGGCTCTTCGCAATGGATGCCGCGATGCTGTCGCGCTTCGTTTCACCGGCGTGCATGGCGGGCAAGCTGGGAGAATGTCGTGTCATCATGCTGCGCGCCCCAAGGTTTGCGGCGACGCGCCGAGCGCCGCGCTCATGACCCGTTCCTCATTCGCATCCGCGCGGGAAATATCCGCGCTAATGCGGCCTTCGTGCATCACGAGCACGCGGTCCGCCATGCCGAGCACTTCGGGCAGCTCGCTCGAAATCATCAGGACTGCCATGCCTTCCTTCACAAGTTCGGCAAGCGTGCGATACACCTCCGCTTTCGCACCGACGTCGATGCCGCGCGTCGGTTCGTCGATGATCAGCACCTTCGGACTCGTAGCGAGCCATTTTCCGAGCACCACCTTCTGCTGATTGCCGCCGGATAACGTGCCGACGGGTGCATCGAGATCGCCGGCCTTGAGGCGCAGGCGCCTGCCCCAGTCGGCGGCGAGCGCTGATTCACTGCGTGACCAGATGAGACCATGCCGCATCAAGCGCCCGAGCACCGTGAGCGACGCATTGCGCGCAATGGACAACTCCATTGCCAGCCCTTGCGCGCGGCGGTCTTCCGGCACGAGCGCGAGCCCGGCGCGCACGGCGGCAGCGGGCCTGCCGAGCGCGAGGGTGTTGCCGGCGATCTTTACTTCGCCGCCATCGACAGGATCAATGCCGAAGATCGCGCGCGCCACTTCGCTACGCCCGGCACCGACGAGCCCCGCCAACGCGACGATCTCGCCTGCGCGTACATCGAAGGAGACGTTGCGGAACACGCCTTCGCGCGTGAGGTTGCGGACCGAAAGACGCACCTCGCCAGGCGTGACATCGGCTTTCGGATAGAACGTGTCCAGATCGCGGCCGACCATCTTGCTTACGATCGAGTCGATGCTCATGTCTGCGGTCAGCGCGTCATGAACCTTCACGCCGTCGCGCATGATCGTCATGCGTTGCGTGAGCGTAAAGACTTCGTCGAGCCGATGCGTGATGAAGAGAATCGCGACATCGCGTTCGCGCAGTCCGCGCACGATCGCAAAGAGCCGCTCGACTTCGGGCAGCGACAGCGCGGCTGTCGGCTCGTCCATGATGAGCACGTTGGCATCGAGAGACAGCGCCTTCGCAATTTCGACCACTTGCTGGTCCGCAATGGAAAGCCCGCCTACGAGCCGTTGCGCGCGCAGGCTGACCCCGAGCGACACGAGCAATGCGTCGACTTCACGATGCATTTCGTCGTAGCGAATGCGCCCGATCCGGTCGCGCGGCTGCCGGCCCATGTAGATGTTCTCCGCAATCGAAAGGTCGGCGAAGAGCGTCGGCTCCTGATAAATCACGGCGATGCCCGCATCGCGTGCCTCGGCGGGATTCGCGAAGCGGCGCGGCGTGCCATCCACCAGTAATTCGCCTGCGTCGGGTCGATACACGCCCGCGAGCAGTTTGACGAGCGTGGACTTGCCCGCGCCGTTTTCGCCGAGCAACGCATGCACTTCGCCGGGGAAAAGTTGCAGGCTTGCATCGCCGAGCGCACGCACGCGGCCGAATGCCTTGCTCGCGTGCCGCAGTTCGAGCCTTGGGGTCATGCGTTGTCTCCTCTCTTTTGACCGCGTACGCAAAACGGCAAGGGTTCAGATTATTCTATAAAAACGCTCTGCATTCCGAACGAATAGCGCTTCCTTCTCGCTGCTGCTCGCGTCGCTCACGATGCGCGCATACGCGCTCCATATCGCCGTATAGGAGCCGAATAAGCGGTCGACGGGAAAGTTGGACGCGAACATCGCGCGGTCGCAGCCGAATGTATCGATCGTTTCGAGCACGTAAGGGCGAAAGCTCTCGATGGTCCAGTCATGATCGAACATCGCAAGCCCGCTGACTTTCACCGCGACGTTCGGACAGGCCGCCAGCGCCCGCATACCCTCTCGCCACGCGCGATAACCCGCAGGCGAAGCGCGATCCACGAACATGCCTGCATGATTGACGACGAACTGCGTGTCCGCGTGTTCGCGCGCAAGCTGCGCGGCATCGGCCATCTGCGAGGGATACAGTTGCAGATCGAACGACAGGCCGAAGCGCCGGAGCAATCCAAAATGCTTGCGCCATTGCGGCTCGTGCATGTAATGACGTCCCACATAGTCGTAAAGCGGGTTTTCATGCACGTTGAGAATCTGGCGAATGCCACGCGTGTTTGCAAACGCCGCATGCGCTTCGAGGACTTGCGGCGCGTTGTCCGCCGACAAGTCCGCGCCCGCGACGATGCCGTTGGGCTTGCCGCGCCCTTCACCATCCGCGATGCCTTGCAGCCAGCGCGTCTCTTCGACGGGATCGGCGGGATCGTGATTCGCATCCACATGCACGAGCTTCAGCACGTCGATGTCTTCGGCGTCGCGCAGTAAGTCGCCGATCAGATAGTCGTGCCGCAGGTCGCGTGCATCACCGACGAACGATGTCTGCGGATTCGCAAGCCACGGGTAATGATGCGTGGAAAGATCCCACAAATGTATATGCGGATCGACGACTTGCATGATGTTCTCCTCGCGGATGGCAAGCGGGCTCACGCAAGATGAAAGACCGGCGCAAGCGGCGTCACAACCGGCGCGTGGTCGGCGTGTGTTTCCATCGATTCCGCCATGAACTCCCACCATTTGCGCATGACAGGAAGGTCCGGCAGCGCGTCGGTGTCATGCGTGTCGGTGCGCTTGTACGTCGCGAACAGATGGCCGGTCGATTCGTCGAGAAAAATCCAGTAATCGCGGATGCCTGCCGCGCGCAACGCATCGGCCAGTTCGGGCCATATTTCGCGATGACGCCGTTCATATTCCTCGCGCATGCCCGCTTTGAGGGTCATGCGAAATGCCACTGTCTCCATCGCGGCCGCCTTTCTAATGTTTGATGCGCCTCGCTCTGTGACGAAGGCGCGTTGTGCTGCGACTATAATTCGCCGACCGATAACACGACAATCCGAAAGCAGGATTGGCCGATCGCAAAAGCGTATCGCACGAACTTCGTTGCGTTGCATCACGCGGGACTGCCGAATGAACCAGAACGTTTCGCAGGTGGCGCTCGTCAACCGCCTGAAATTCAAACACCTCGCGCTTCTCGTTGCGTTAGACGATACGCGCAATCTGCATCAGGCCGCCGATAACATCAACGTCGCGCAGCCGAGCGCGAGCCGCATGCTGGCGGATATCGAAGAAGCGTTCGGCTTTCTGCTCTTCGACCGCAATGCACGCGGCATGCACCCGACGCCGCTCGGCACCGCCGCGCTGGCTTACGCGCGCCGTTCGCTTGCGGACCTCACACGCTTTGCCGACGATCTCGACAACAAGCGGCGCGGCGGCCACGGACAACTGACGGTCGGCGCGATCATGGGCGCCGCGCCCGACGTGCTCGCAATGGCCGTCACGGAACTGAAATCGGAGCGGCCGCTGCTGAACGTGCGCATTCTCGGCGAAACCAGCGATCAGGTCGTGCAGTTGCTGCATCGCCGCGAGATTGATCTTGCGCTCGGCCGCCTGACCACGCCTCTGCAGCACAACGACTTCGACTTCGAACCGCTCGCGCGCGAAGCGATGCGCCTTGTCGTGCGGGCGGCGCATCCGCTCGCCGCGAGAACGTCGCTCGCGCTGGCCATGCTGGTCGGCTGGCCGTGGATTCTTCAGCCAATCGCGAGTCCCGCGCGCGGTCTCTTCGAGGAAGAGTTGGCGCGCGCGGGGCTGACGACGCCCGCTGATATCGTCGAATGCGCGTCCATCTTCGCAACGCTGCAACTGTTGCAAAACAGCGATGCCGTCGCGATGCTGCCCGAATCCGTCGTGCGCGATTATCTGCGCGCGCAATTGCTGGTCGAGCTTCCCATCGAGATCGGCAAGAGCCTCTCGGGTTTCGGCCTGTTGCGCCGCAAGTCCGAGCCCTTGAGCGAGCCGGCCGAATACTTCATCGCGTTGCTGCGAAAATACTCGGCGGCGTCACTCGCGGTCATTGCAAGTTGACGAAGAGCCCGCCATCCACGAGCAGCGACGCGCCTGTCACATAGCGTGCGCGATCGGAAGCGAGGAACACCACGCATTGCGCGACATCGTCGGGTTCGCCCAGACGCCCGAGCGGAATGCGCTGTTCCATATACGCGCGCTTGTCCGTGTCCGACAAATCGTCCGCATTCAGGTCCGTCGCGATGGTGCCCGGCATCACCGAATTGCAGCGAATGCCATAAGGCCCGAGCGCGATTGCGCAGGATTGCATCAGCGAATGCACGCCGGCCTTCGTCGGCGTGTAATGCGTCTGCATGCCGCCTCCGACGAGTGCGCTGATCGAACTCGTCGCGACGATCGCGCCGCCCGTGCCCTGCGCTTTCATCTGGTTCGCGGCGGCCTGCGTGACATAGAACGCGCCGTTCAGGTTCACGGCCACGGTGGTTTCGTACGTGGAAGCGGGCATGTCGAGGAACGCGTGAAACGGGCAGATGCCCGCGTTGCTCGCCAGCACGTCCACGCGCCCGAATGCCTCAACGGTGCGCCTCACGAGTTCGATGCCGGTTTCGCGCTCCGCAACGTTGCCTTCCACCGCGATGGCGCGGCGTCCCATCGCCTCGACCTCGCCAACGATGGATTCCACCGCCGACGCCTTGCCGTAAGACTGATCGTTATCGCGCCAGTAGTTGATCGCGACGTGTGCGCCTTCGCGGGCGCTCGCGAGCGCAATCGCCCGGCCGATGCCGCGCGAGCCGCCCGTCACGATCACGACTTTGTTTTCCAGCAGCATGTCAGCCTCGTCAGTGAGTGTAAGGCCGCGTCAAAGCGCAATCGGGATTGAGCCGCACACCGAAGCCCGGCGTCTCGGGCACCTTCATGCGGCCGTTCACCGGCACCGGTTCGTCGAGCAGCAAGGGCGTGAACATCGGCACGACCTGATCGGCTTGCGGCGCCATCATCAGGAATTCGGCGAACGGCGAGTTGTGCCGCGTCACGACGAAGTGATAGCTGTACACCGACGATCCGTGCGGCACGACGAGCACGTTATGCGCATCCGCGAGCGCCGAAATCTTGATTAGCTCCGTAATGCCGCCGCACCAGCCGACGTCCGGCTGCACGAGGTCCGCGCAGCCCATCTCGAAGAGCATGCGAAAGCCCCAGCGCGTTGCTTCGTGCTCGCCCGTCGTCACCATCATGCCGCGCGGCACGGAGCGGCGTAGTTCGGCATAGCCCCAATAGTCATCCGGCGGCAGCGCTTCTTCCATCCACTTGAGGCCGTATTCGCGCGCCGCGTTCGCGAGGCGCTTCGCATAGTTGAGGTCGAGGCTCATCCAGCAATCGAACATCAGCCAGAAGTCGTCGCCCACTTTCGAGCGCATATCGGCGAGTTTCGCGATGTTCGCGGCGAGCCCTTCTTCCCCTTCCGCCGGCCCGTGCTGCAACGGCATCTTGCCGCCGATGAAACCCATCTGCTTCGCGAGGTCCGGGCGCGCGCCGGTCGCGTAGAACTGCAACTCCTCGCGCACCGGACCGCCGAGCAACTGGAACACCGGCTCCTTGCGCACTTTGGCGAGCAGATCCCAAAGCGCCAGATCCACGCCGGAAATCGCATTCAGCACGATGCCTTTGCGCCCGTAATACAGTGTCGCGAAGTACATCTGATCCCACATTTTTTCGATATCGGTCACGCGCTGGCCTTCGAGGAAGCGCGCCAGATGCTTCTCGACGATGAACGCGCCGATCCCGCCGCCCGTCGTCACCGCGAAGCCGACGGTGCCGTCGCTCGCTTCGATTTCAACGACGAGCGACCCGAGCACGTTCAGCCCGAACGACTGCCGGCTCTGCCGATACTCGGGATAACGCGCCATCGGCGTGGCGACGTGATCGTCGATCCAGTGATCGGCGCCCTGGTCGTGATAATCGGCGCCGCCGCCGCGCACGGTGAAGGCGCGGACGTGGCGGATGGTGGGCATGGACATGGTTTCGTCTCCGTATGATTTGATGGTCAGGAAGCGTTCGCAGGTTTGCCGCGCGGTTCGGTGACAGCGGCGCGCCCCGGCACGCGCACCAGCGCGACGATCACGAGCGCCGCCAGCACGCTCGCCGCGCCGAGCACGACGAGCCCGGCGCTCCTGGAATGGAACGCGGCATCGGCGGCGGTGCGGGCCATCGGCGCGAAGAATCCGCCGAGTCCGCCGAGCGAATTGATGAGCGCGATGCCCGCGGCGGCGGCCGCGCCCGTGAGATAGCGCGTCGGGAAGGTCCAGAAAAGCGGCTGCGCGGCGATGAAGCCGCTCGCGGCGCAACAAAGCGCGATCAGCGAGACGATGGGCGCATTCGACAGGCCCGACACGGCGATCGCAACGCCCGACATGACGAGCAGCGCCACCACGCACGCGCGATGTTTACCCGTGCGGTCCGCGTAGCGCGGCACGATCCACGTAACGACGACTGCCGCGATCCACGGCAGCGCGGTCACGAGCCCGACGCGGAAGCCGACCTTTGCGCCGAGCAGCGCCGCGACTTGTTGCGGCAGATAGAAAACGACGCCGTACACCGCCGCCTGAATCAGGAAGTACACGCAGCAGAGCACGAGCACGCGCGCGTCGACCAATGCGGCCAGCACGCGATGCGGTCCGTGCGACGACGCCGCGCGGGCGTCATCGTCGAGGCGCGTGACAAGCCACGCGCGCTGGTCGTTCGTAAGCCATCGGGCGTGGGCGGGATCGTCGTCGAGATACCAGAACGCCCACACGCCGACCATCGACGCGAGCAGACCTTCCACCAGAAACAGCCACTGCCAGCCCGCGAATCCTAACGCGCCATGCAGATCGAGCAGCAGCCCGGAAAGCGGCGCGCCGAAGATGAACGCGAGCGGCGCGCCGAAGTAGAAGACGCCGAGCGCCCGCGCCCGCGATGTTTGCGGGAACCAGCGCGTCAGGTAATAGACGATGCCCGGAAAGAATCCCGCCTCCGCCACGCCGAGCAGAAAACGCAGCGCGTAGAACGCGGTTCCGGAGTGCGCGAAGGCCATCGCCGCGGAAACGAGGCCCCACGTCACCATGATCCGGCACATCCACAGCTTGGCGCCCACGCGATGCAGCAGCAGATTGCTCGGCACCTCGAAGATTGCATAGCCGACGAAAAACACGCCCGCGCCGAACGCGAACGCGGCATTCGTGAGCCCGGTGTCCTGCTGCAACGCCTCCTGCGCAAAGCCGATGTTCGCGCGGTCGAGAAACGCGAGCACGTACATGAGCAGGAGGAACGGCAGCAGCCTGCGCATCACGCGGGACGTGACGGGGCCTTCCGCGGACGCGGAGTTTTCCATGTCTCTCTCCAGTGAAGCGCGCGGATCAGTAGGTCGCGCGTCCGCCCGACAAGTCGAACACCGCGCCCGTGCTGAACGCGCAGTCTGCGGAGGAGAGCCACAGAATGAGCGATGCCGCTTCTTCCGGCAGCAGGAAGCGGTTCAACGGAATCTTCGAGAGCATGTAGTCGATGTGCTGCTGCGACATCGAATCGAAAATTTCGGTTTTGGCGGCGGCGGGCGTCACCGCGTTGACGAGGATGTTCTTGCTCGCGAGTTCCTTGCCGAGCGACTTCGTGAGCCCGATGAGTCCGGCCTTCGACGCGCTGTAGTGCGAAGCGTTCGGATTGCCTTCCTTGCCCGCGATGGACGCGACGTTCACGATCCGCCCATACCCCGACTTCAGCATATGCGGCACGACGGCGCGGCAGGTCAGATACGGCCCGATGAGATTGACGTCGATCACGCGCCGCCAGACGTCGGGGGCGAGCTCCCATGTCGTGCCGTTTCCGCCGGTGATGCCGGCATTGTTCACGAGCACATCGATCTTGCCGTGCGCGGCAAGCGTCGCCTGGACAGCGGCTTCGACGGACGCTTCATCGGTGAGTTCCACGACGGCCTCGCTGACCGTGCGCGCCTCGTGCTTCGACGCCAGTTCGGTGCGCGTGCGCTGGAGGCGCTCCGCATCCACGTCCCAGAGCGCGACGCTCGCGCCCGAGGCAAGCGCCCGCTCGGCAACGGCGAGCCCGATTCCGCGGGCCCCGCCGGTGATGACCACACTGCGGCCTTCCAGATCGATCCGGTTCATTGCCTGTCTCCTTTGAATTGTCGTGACAGGCACTATAGTCCCGCGCCGATAGCGCAACAATCCGAAAGGGCGATCGTCCGATAACGAAACCGGATCAACGCTGGCGAAGTTTCGGGCGATGCCGCGACTCCGGCACGGCGGCAGCAGACGCGCGGATGCAATGTGCTTCGCGGAAAGGCTTGTTGGCGTACATGGCGAACGCGACGAGCGCGGCAAGGCCGACAGGGAATAAAAGTAGAGCAGCGACAAACATGAAGACATTCCTTATTGAATAGGTCGCTGCAGTATAAACAGCGGGCGCTGCACAATTAACTCGAAAGTTAATAATGCTTTATTGGCAGATTCGGCGCGAACTTTCGAAATCGTGCGATAGCGAACCAGCGATCAGGCACGGCCGTTGCTCTACCGGACGCACCGTC
>Ga0308174_10000171_pt1 | contig 26157 bp, 18 predicted proteins | sample PhyPR2_FD_203894 | JGI IMG/M metagenome (GOLD analysis project Ga0308174, IMG submission 203894) | Soil microbial communities from UC Gill Tract Community Farm, Albany, California, United States - DLSLS.P.R2 | ecosystem: Environmental > Terrestrial > Soil > Agricultural land | place: USA... | reverse complement strand
GCTCGTGCTGACCGGCTACGGGGTGTCGATCTGGCTGCTCGCGCTCGTGGTCCGCACCATGCCCGTCTCGATCGCGTACGCCGTGTGGGCCGGCCTCGGCACCGCGATCGTCGCGGTCATCGGCGTCGCCTTCCTCGGCGAGTCGATCGGCTGGGCCAAGGCCTTCTCGCTGGGCCTGATCGTTGCGGGTGTGGTCGGGCTGAACCTGGCGGGCGCGCACTGACCCTCTACAGGCAGGCGGCGGCCGCGGCCCGACCCGCCGTACGCCCGGAGAAGAGGCAGCCGCCGAGGAAGGTGCCCTCGAGGGCGTTGTAGCCGTGCATGCCCCCGCCGCCGAAGCCGTTGACCTCGCCGGCGGCGTACAGGCCCGGGACGGACTCGCCGGCCGAGGTCAGGCAGCGCCCGGCGAGGTCGGTCTCGAGGCCGCCGAGGGTCTTGCGGGTCAGGATGTTGAGGCGTACGGCGATCAGCGGGCCGGCCTTCGGGTCGAGCAGCCGGTGCGGGGTGGCGACCCGGATCAGCCTGTCCCCGCGGTAGTGGCGGGCGCCGCGGATCGCGGTGACCTGGGCGTCCTTGGAGTAGGGGTTGTCCAGCTCGCGGTCGCGCTGCTCGATCAGTCGGCGCAGCGGGGCCTCCTCGATCAGGCCGGGCTGGCCGACGCGGTTCATCCCGGCGACCAGGTCGGTGAGGGTGTCGGCCACGACGAAGTCGGACCCGTGCCGCTTGAACGCCTCGACCGGACCCGGCGCGCCCGACTTCACCCGGGAGAGCAGCAGCTTGATGTCCTTGCCGGTCAGGTCGGGGTTCTGCTCGGAGCCCGACAGCGCGAACTCCTTCTCGATGATCTTCTGGGTCAGCACGAACCACGAGTAGTCGTGGCCGGTCGTGCGCAGGTGCCGCAGGGTGCCGAGGGTGTCGAAGCCCGGGAAGTACGGCGCGGGCAGCCGCTTGCCGGTCGCGTCGAGCCACAGGGACGACGGCCCGGGCAGGATCCGGATCCCGTGGTTCTCCCAGATCGGGTCCCAGTTGCGCAGGCCCTCGACGTAGTGCCACATCCGGTCGGGGTTGATGATCCGCGCACCGGCGGCCTCGCTGATGCCGAGCATCCGCCCGTCCACGTGGGCAGGCACCCCCGCGACCATGGTGCGGGGCGGCTCGCCCAGCCGCTCCGGCCAGGACCGGCGGACCAGGTCGTGGTTGCCGCCGATGCCGCCGCTGGTCACGACCACGGCCTGCCCGCGGAGCTCGAAGTCGCCCGTCTCGACGCGGCTGCTCGCCCGGCCACGCTCGACCGCGCTCGGCTCCAGGGTCGCGCCGCGCACCCCGACGACGGCGCCGCCCTCGACGACGAGCTCGTCGACCCGGTGGCGGAACGCGAAGCGGATCCGGCCGCCGTCCACGTGCTCGCGGACCCGGCGCTCGAACGGCGCCACGACGCCCGGACCGGTCCCCCACGTGATGTGGAAGCGCGGCACCGAGTTGCCGTGCCCGTCGGCACGGCCGTCGCCGCGCTCGGCCCAGCCGACGACCGGAAAGACCCGATGGCCCATCTCGCGCAGCCACGAGCGCTTCTCGCCCGCCGCGAAGTCGACGTACGCCTCCGCCCACTGCCGCGGCCAGTGGTCCTCGTCCCGGTCGAACTGCGCGCTGCCCATCCAGTCCTGGAGCGCGAGGTCGTGGGAGTCCTTGATGCCCATCCGGCGCTGCTCGGGGCTGTCGACGAGGAAGAGGCCACCCAGGCTCCAGAACGCCTGGCCACCCAGGGACTGCTCGCCCTCCTGGTCCACGAGCACCACCCGCCGCCCGGCGTCGGCGACCTCGGCGGCGGCGGTCAGGCCGGCCAGGCCGGCGCCCACGACGATGACATCGGTGTCTCCAGGGGTGTTCGGCTCCATGACGGCATCGTCCGGAGCGGGCCCGGACCGGGTCAAGGCATTCACTCACCCCGCTAGCGCCGAGATTGTCAGGCGGTGACAATGTCGGGATGCACGAACGGCAGCGGGTCCACCAGCTCGTCCTGGGCGACCTCGATCGGGTGGTGCCCGACGTGGTGACCACGATCCGCGAGCAGATCCCGGCCTACCGCACCCTCTCGCCGGCCCAGGTCGAGGAGGTCTCCGCGATCGCGGCCTGGGCCACCTCCCGCATCCTCGCGCTCTGGGTCGAGGACGGCGAGCTGGCGCCGGCCGACGTGCAGCGGTTCCGTGGCATCGGCGCCGCCCGCGCCCTCGACGGCCGGCCGCTGCCGGTCATCCTGCGCGCCTACCGCGTCGCCGGCACCCGGATCACCGACCTGGTCGCCGAGCTCGGTGGCGACCGGCTCACCGTCGACGACGCGCTCGCGCTGGCGCGCCTGTGGATGGCCAGCATCGACACCCTCTCCGAGGCGTTGTACGCCGGGCACTCGGCCGCCAGCGAACGGCTCAGCGGTGACCGCGAGCGCGCGCTCGCCGACCTGCTCGACGACCTGCTCAGCGGGCGGCAGGCGACCCGCACGGCGCTGCAGGACCGGTGTCGCGAGCTAGACGTCACGCTGCCGTCCCGGCCGTGCGTCCTCGTCACCACGGCCGCGCTCCCGGTCGCGGGCGCCGTCCTCTCCCGCGAGCGAGACGGGACCACAGTCGCCGTCCTGGCCTCCCCCGGGGCGCCGGGACCCGGCCCGGGCTGCCTGGTGGAGGCCGCCGACACCGGCGACGTGCCCCGCGCTCACCGGCTCGCCGAGCTCGCAGCCGCGACCGCGCCCCGCCGGGCCTTCGCCGGCCGGCCCGTCCTCGACGAGGCCGACGCCCAGGTGGTGGCCCTGCTCGCGGCCCACCGGGATGCCGACCCGGTGCGCCTGGCCGGCCTCGTGCTGGGCCGGGTGTCCGGTCAGCCGCACCTCGTCGCGGGGCTCGAGTCGTTCCTGACCACCGGCTCGGCCACCGCGGCGGCCGAGCTGCTCGACGTGCACCCCCAGACGATGCGCCACCGGCTCCGGCGCCTGGTCCACCTCACCGGCAGGGACCCGCGCCGGCCCTGGGACCGGTTCGTCCTGGAGGTCGCCGCCTCGGTGCCCTCGACCGTGCGGTGATCAGCCCACGACCTGGTCGCCGGTGACGACGTACCCACCGCCGGTGCTCTCCAGGTAGAGACGTCGCACCTCGCTGGCGGTGCTGCCGTCGGTGCGGGTGTAGTCCAGGGACACGTCCACCGCGTGCGGGCCGGCCGGGCTGGTCCCGGTGACGTCGACCGTCCTGATGGTGTCCCAGAACCCCTTGTAGCTGCCGTAGCCGCCGACCTGCCTCTGGTAGTCGCTCGAGAGCATCGACCACGCCCGCGGCGTGTTGTCGGGGAGCAGGGAGTAGTAGCCGGTCACGAACCCGGACGGGCCGCCGTGCGACGGCGGCTGGACCCCGCTCGTGGACGGCGAGGCCGTCGAGGGGCTGGAGCTGGGGCTCTGGCTCGGCGAGCTCGTGGTCGACGCCGGCGAGGGCGAGGGCGTCCGGCTGTGCGGCGACGGCCCGGGGCTCGCGGACGGCTGGTCCGCCGAGGAGCTCCACCACAGGTAGCCCAGGCCCGCGACGAGCAGGAGCAGCAGCACGACGAGTGCCGCGAGCAACGGCCGACGCCGACGACGGGGTGGTGGTGTCGCCGCGTCCGCCGTGGCAGCCCCTGCCGCCGTGGCCTGCGTGGCCGGGCGGGTGGGTGTCGGCGGTGGCCCGGCGGCCACCTCCTCGCGCGTGCCCGCCGCTGCGTGACGCTCGTGCAGGCGGTGCAGTGTGTGCGCGGCATCGGCCATGCCCCAGCGTGACCCCGGGTCGGGGTCCATCATGCGGCCGATCGGCTCGGCGAGGATGCCGGCCCGCACCGGCGCTGAGGGCCGCTGCGAGGCGATCATCGTGAGCGTCGCGAGGGCGTTGTCCTTCTTCGGGTACGGCGCCTGGCCCTCGACCGCGCTGTAGAGCGTCGCCCCCAGGGACCAGACGTCGGAGGCGGGGGTCGCCTCGTCACCGCGGGCCACCTCGGGGGCGAAGTACCCCGGGGTCCCCGAGACGAGCCCGGTGCCGGTCAGCTGGGGGTCACCGTGGGTGCGCGCGATGCCGAAGTCGGAGATCTTCGCGTGGTCCTCGTCGGTGACCAGGATGTTGCCGGGCTTGACGTCGCGGTGCACCGTGCCCCGTGCGTGGGCGGCCGCGAGACCGTCGGCGACCTGGGCGCCGATCCAGGCCACGCGCTCGGGCGACAGGGGTCCTTCCGCGGCCATGATCTCGGCAAGAGTGCGTCCGGGGACGTACTCCATGACCAGCCAGAGGTGGTCACCCTCCTCGACGGCGTCGTAGACCGCCACCACGTGACGGTGGTTGAGGGCGGCGGTGGACCGGGCCTCGCGCATCGCCCGGGCCAGGTCCGGGGTCGACTCGCCCGGCAGGCCACTGACACGCTTGACCGCCACGACGCGGCCGAGGAGCTCGTCGCGGCACAGCCAGACGCTGCCCATCCCGCCCCGACCCACCTCGCGCTCGACGCGGTAGCGCCCGGCGATGACCTCCGGTGGCATGCGGCTCCTCTCGACGTCGTGGCCCGTCCCGACCTTCGTTACCCAGAAGGGCGGACTCCACGCGTCCGTGACCCTGACGGTAGACGGCGATCTCGACGAACTCACGCAAAACCACCATGCGGGCCCCGCCGACCGGGCAGACTGTCCCCACCGCTTGGGAGGGTGGAGGGAACTTGCTGAACGGTGCCGTTCAGCGCTCTTCCGCCGTGCCGACATCAGTGCTGCTGGTGGACGCCGGTCTCGGGAAGATCAGCGCGCTGACCGAGGCGTCCGACGAGTCACCCGGCTCGTGGACGCTGCTCCGAGCGCCGAGCCTGCGCTCGGCGCTCGACCTGCTGTCCTCGCGCGCCTTCGACTGCGTCGTCGTCGACCTCTCGCTGCCCGCGGCCGACACCGAGGACACGTGGGAGCAGCTCCGCGCCCACGCGCCCGAGGCCGCCGTGCTCGCGCTCGCCGAGCACCACGAGCTCGACCATCCCGGGGTCGTGCTGGCCGACGACGTGCTGCTGCACGCCGACCTCGGCTCGACCAACGCGCGCCGGGCCGTGCTGCGCACGCTGCGGCACTTCCGCCTCGCTGGCGAGCTGCGTCGCGCGGAGGAGTCGGCCCGGGTGCTCTCCGCGATGGTCGACGCCACCCCCGACGCGATCTTCTCCACCGACAGGGGCGGCCTGATCACGTCGTGGAACCGCGGGGCCACCCAGCTCTACGGCTACGTCGCCGAAGAGGTCACCGGGCAGCACGTCAGCATCCTGCACCCGCCCGGCTCCGAGGAGTACGCACCCATCGTGGCGATGCTGCTGCAAGGTCGGTCCGTGCGTGCGCTCGAGACCGTGCGCCGCGCCAAGGACGGGCGGCTGGTCGACGTGTCGATCACCGTCTGCCCGGTCCACGACGCCCTCGGCGCGCTCACCGGCGCCTCGGTCGTCACGCGCAACATCAGCGACCGGCGCGAGCTCGAGACCGAGCTCGTGCGGGCCTCCATGCACGACGCCCTGACCGGGCTGCCCAACCGGGCCCACCTCGTCGACCAGCTCTCCCGGTTGCTCGCGGCGTCCGCCCTCGACGGCTCACCGGTCGCGGTGCTGTTCCTCGACCTCGACCGGTTCAAGTGGGTCAACGAGTCCCAGGGGCACCTCGCCGGCGACCGGGTGCTGGGCGAGGTGGCGACCAGGCTCGCCGCGGTGGCCCGGCCGGTCGACACCGTGGCCCGCCTGGGCGGCGACGAGTTCGTCCTGGTGTGCCCGGGCACCGACACCGAGGGGGCGGCCCGGCTCGCCCAGCGCCTCATCGAGGTGCTCGGCCGCCCGGTGCGGACCGAGGGGCGCCCGGTGCACGTCAGCGCGAGCATCGGGATCGCCGTCTCCCCGCCGCTCGCCGCCGAGGCCGAGGCGCTGCTGCGTGACGCGGACGCGGCGATGTACGAGGCGAAGTCCCGGGGCCGCTCGCGGAGCCAGGTCTTCGACGTCGCGTTCGCCGAGCACCCGCGCAACCAGCTGTCCCTCGCCGACGACCTGCGCGACGCGCTCGCCCAGGACCTGCTCGACGTGCACTACCAGCCGATCGTCGACGTCGCCGGCCTCCGGCTCACGGGCTTCGAGGCACTCGCCCGGTGGCGGCACCCGACCCGCGGCGAGGTACCTCCCGGGGTCTTCGTGCCCGTGGCCGAGCACGGCGGCTTCGTCCCGGAGCTGGACCGGTGGGTGCTGACGCGCGCGTGCCGCGACGCCAGCACCGCTCGCGCCGAGGGCCGGATCCCTGCGCACGCACGGGTCTCGGTCAACCTCTCCGCACGCTCATTGGCCGACCTCGGCCTGGTCGGCACGGTCCAGGACGTGCTCCGCGCCGAGGGCCTGCCGCCCCAGGCCCTGGTCCTCGAGATCACCGAGACGGCCCTGATGCAGGACATCGCGACGGCCCGGCGTTCGCTGGAGGGGCTGCGCGCGGTCGGCGCCGGGGTTGCCCTCGACGACTTCGGGACCGGCTACTCCTCGCTGAGCTTCCTGCGCGAGCTCCCCGTCACCCAGGTGAAGATCGACCGCTCGTTCATCGCCGACATCGTCACCGACGGCGAGGACCTCCTGATCACCGAGTCGATCATCGACCTCGCCCGGCGGCTGGGTCTCGAGACCGTCGCCGAGGGGGTCGAGACCGAGAGCCAGCTGGCGCTGCTCCGGCGGCTCGGCTGCGCCAGCGCCCAGGGACACCTGTGGAGCAGGGCGCTGCCGCTCGACCGGGTCGGCCGGCCACCCGCCCGCGAGCTCCCCGCCGGCGTACGCACCGCCGGGACGGCTCAGGCCTGAGGGGCCTCGTAGTCGGCGGCTGAGGCCACCTGCACCACGCCGCCACCCGACCGCTTGGCCCGGTAGAGCGCCCGGTCGGCAGCGGCCGTCGCGGCAACCGACCCCCGGTGGTCGACCTGGGCCACTCCGACCGAGACCCCCACCCCGGGGCCGTCGTTCGCCCAGGTCTGCACGAGGTCACCCATCCGCTCCTCCGCGATCGTCAGCGGGATGCCGGAGAAGACGAGCAGGAACTCGTCCCCGCCGTACCTGCCGACGAAGTCGACGTCGCGCACGCTCGCGCGCAGCAGCTGCCCGAACCGGCGTAGAGCCCGGTCCCCGGCCGCGTGGCCCCGGGTGTCGTTGACGGCCTTGAACCCGTCGAGGTCCATCAGGCACACGACGTCGTCGCTCGTCGCCTGCCCCAGCCGTGAGTCGATCTCGCCGCGCCCGGCCAGGCCGGTCAGTGCGTCCGTGCGCGCCCGGGTCGCCGTCCGCAGGTAGCGGTCGCACCGGGTCGCGGCCGCCTGGGCGTCGTCCAGCAGGGGCGGGAGCTGCCGTCGCAGCCGCAGGAGGGTGGTCTCGGACTCGTCGGCCGGCAGCACCACGCAGGGCTCGCCGACGCCCAGCGAGACGTCGGCCGGCAGCGCGGTGACGCCGCCCGAGGGCGACTCGACGACGCGACCGCCGAGGTCCCGGACGGCGGCGTGCAGCACGGCGGCGGCCTCCGCGCGGGTGTCCACGCGCAGCAGTGCCCGGGCAGCCGCAAGCGCGACGGCGTCGCCCCCCACACCGTCGGCGGTCCGCTCCCTCTCCCCGCTCATGGTGCTGACCACTGTGACACCACCGGGGTGATGCGCGGGGAGATATGAGTGTTCCGGGCACGCGCGGGCCTCTACACGGGTAGAGTCCCAGCACTCGCTGGAGCCGCTCGGAGCACCGGTGAAGGAGGCACGGCATGAAGCCGGACGAGGCGCGGCTCGGGTACGCCGTCGGACCCGTCGACCCCGCGCGCTTCCGCAGGCGCTTCGAGCAGTCCTCGATGCCGCAGTCCTCCTGCGACCTCGACGGCGTGCTGACCGAGGTCAACGAGGCGTTCTGCCGCCTGGTCGACCGCGACGGCACCGAGCTGGTCGGACTGCCGATCCGGGAGCTGAACCACCGCTCCGACAGCGGCGAGGCCGATGCCCAGCTCGCGTCGCTGCTGCGCGGGGAGACCACGAACCTCCAGACCGAGCGCATCCTCCGCGGCGCGGACGGGCGACCGGTGCCGGCCCTGGTCGACGCGGCCCTGCTGCTGGACGACGACGGCCGGCCCCTGGGCGCCGCCGCCTTCGTGCAGGACCTGAGCAGCCTGCGCGGCATCGAGCGGCGACGCCAGCAGCAGGAGGACTTCTTCCTCGCCCTGGCGCAGCGGGCGTCCGAGCTGGCGATCGTGACCGACGCCGAGGGCCGGCTGCTCTACGCCTCGCCCGCGCTGACCAGCATGCTCGGCTACGCGACCGAGGACGTCATCTACTCCCCCGGCGCCGACTTCGTCCACGAGGACGACGTGCCCGCGACACTGGCGATGTTCGCGCGGGTCGTGGCCCAGGGCGGTGCCGAGACGATCACCCTCCGAGTGCGGGACGCCTCCGGGATCTGGCGCTGGATGGAGGAGACCGCGAGCAACCTGCTCGACACCGCCGTCGGGGGCGTCGTGTGCAACCTGCGCGACATCACCGACCGGGTCCGCGCCGAGGCCGCCCTGCGCGCCTCGGAGTCCCGCTACCGGGCGATCGCGGACAACGCCGAGGAGGGCCTCTGGGTCACCGCCCCCGACGGCCGCAGCGTCTACGTCAACTCGCGCATGGTGGAGATCCTCGGCCTGCCCGAGGAGCAGATCCTGGGCCGTTCGCTGCTCGACGTGCTGCACTCCGGGCAGCGACGGGTCACCCGGGCCCGGACGGAGGCCACCGGACCGCGGACCTCGGAGAAGTACGAGGTGACCTACAACCACCCCGACGGCGGGGACCGGATCCTGTCGGTCTCCGAAGCACCTCTCGACGACGCCGACGGCGCGATCGACGGGTCCCTGGCCATGGTCTCCGACATCACCGACGCGCGCCGGCTCGAGGACGAGCTGCGCCGGGCGGCCCTGCACGACACGCTCACGGAGCTGCCCAACCGGGCCCTGCTGCTGGACCGGCTCCAGCACGCCCTGGCACGCGAGACCCGGGGCACCGCGGTGATGTTCGTCGACCTCGACCGCTTCAAGATCATCAACGACGCGCGCGGGCACGCCGCCGGGGACGAGCTCCTCGTCGGCGTCGCGGCGCGGCTGCGGGCCAGCGCACGACCGGCGGACACGGTGGCCCGCTTCGGCGGCGACGAGTTCCTCGTGGTCTGCGAGGACGTCGACGAGGCCGCCGCCCGCGCCGTGGCCCTGGACCTGCTGCAGTCCCTCGACCAGCCGTTCCAGGTCGCCGGCGGCGAGGCCATGCTCTCGGCCTCGATCGGCGTCGCCCTGTCGACCTCGGAGTCGGCCGACGCCCTGCTGAGCCACGCCGACACGGCCATGTACGCCGCGAAGGTCGCCGGCCGCAGCCGCATCCGGGTCTTCGACGCCGCCCTGGCCGCCCAGGCCGAGGAGCGCTTCGAGCTCGGCAGCGACCTGCGCCGGGCCCTGATCAGCAACGAGCTCGAGCTGCACTACCAGCCGGTGATCGACCTCGCCTCGGGCCAGGTGCTGGGCGCGGAGGCGCTGGCCCGGTGGACGCACCGTCAGCACGGGCCGGTGCCACCCAGCCGCTTCGTGGCGGTCGCCGAGGACGTGGGCCTCGCCGCCCGGCTCGACCGCTGGGCGCTGCGCCGCGCGGCGCACGACGCCACGGCCCTGCGCCGGGCGGCCGCCCTGCCGGACGATGCGTACGTCGCGGTCAACGTCTCTGCACGGACCCTGAGCGACCCCGGCCTCGAGGACTGGATCACCTGGAACGTCGAGGCGGCCGGGCTGACCCCCGCCGACGTGCTCATCGAGGTCACCGAGAGCGCGATCATGACCGACGCGACGTACGCCGTGGGGCTGCTCACCCGGCTCCGCCAGCGCGGCTTCGGGGTGGCGGTCGACGACTTCGGCACCGGCCACAGCTCGCTGGCCTACCTACGCGACCTGCCCCTCTCGGTGCTGAAGATCGACCGCAGCTTCGTCGCCGAGCTCTCCGAGGACGCGAGCGCGCGTGCCATCGCGACCTCGATCATCGAGCTGGCCCGCGCGGTCGGCGTCACCGTCGTGGCCGAGGGCGTCGAGCGGGCGGCCGACGCAGAGCTGCTGCGGGGCCTGGGCTGCGACGCGGCCCAGGGCTGGCTGTGGAGCCCCGCGGTCCACCCGGCCGAGGCCCACCGGTCCGGGGCACTGAGCCGGCGCTACGACGTCAGCGCGTGACCTCGGCCCCGGGGACGTCCTCGGGGCGGGCCACCGCGATCCGGCCACCGCCGAGGTGCTTGGCCCGGTACATCGCGCCGTCGGCGCGGTGCACGAGGTCCTCGAAGTCGTGCGGCGGCGAGACCGCGATCCCGATGCTGACGCCGATGCGGTGCTCGTCGCCGTTCTGCTCGATCGGGCGCCGGAGCTCACCGAGGATCTTGGCGGCGATCAGCACCGCGCCCTGCTCGTCGGTGTCCTCGCAGATGATCGCGAACTCGTCACCACCGAGCCGGCCGACGGTGTCGGTGGCCCGGACCGCCCGCGCCAGCCGGCCCGCGACCTCCTGGAGCAGCTCGTCGCCGACCTGGTGCCCGTGCCCGTCGTTGATGGGCTTGAAGTCGTCGAGGTCGAGGTAGAGCACGGCAGTGCCGCGGCCCTCCGTGCGCTCGTGCCGGGCGGCGGCGGTCTCGAGCCGGTCCAGGAAGAGGTAGCGGTTGGGCAGCCCGGTCAGGGAGTCGTGCAGCGCCTGGCGCCGCAGGGTGAGTTCGACGAGGCGGGCCTCGGTCACGTCCGAGACCGTCACCAGCGACCCGAGCGGGTCCGGGGTCGAGCTGGTCAGGGGGCAGCGGTTGACCTCGAGGATGCGGTCCCGGCCGTCAGGGTGCGCGTAGGGCACCTCGAAGCGGCCGGCTTCGGTCTCCCACCGGGTCAGCCCCAGCAGGCCGAGGGTGTCCGCGCCGTGCAGCGAGCTCACCGGGAGGCCGAGGATCTGCCCCATCCGCTCGTTGGCGAACGAGGTCGTGCCGTCGGGGGCCATGGCCAGGATGCCCTCCTGCGCGGTCTCGACGAGTGCGCGGTGCAGGGCCTCGGAGAGCTGCAGCGCCTCCTCGGTCCGCACCTGCTCGGAGATGTCGCGCAGGTGGGCGACCAGGCCGCGGATGTCGGGGTCCTCGAGGCAGTTGGTGACCGTCTCCTCCAGCCAGCACCACCGGCCGTCGCGGTGGCGCAGCCGCAGCACGAACCGCTCGGTGCGCCAGGGCTGGGCCAGCACCCGCTCCAGTGCCTCGGCGACCCGGGGTGCGTCGGCCGGGTGCACCTGGCGCCAGCCGGCGATGCGCATGGCCTCGGCGGGCTCGTGGCCGAGGAGCTGGACGACCGACGGCGCGACGTAGGCGACGTTGAGCTCCGCGTCGAGCACGACGGCGGTGTCCCACGTGCGCCGACCCAGCGCCTCGTACAGCCCGGTCGGAACGGTCGCGAGCGGCCGGGCCGCGTCGTCGCCGCTGAGGTTGCGGGCGGACAGGGCGACGGCGTACGCCGTGCCGTCCGGCTCGCGCAGCAGGACCGCGTCCAGCTGCAGGGACAGGCTGCGGCCCTCGGCGTCGCGGAAGATGCCGTGGTGGGCCAGCGCCTCGGTCCGCCCGGTGCGCAGCGCGTCGAGCCGAACGGTCGCGCGCTCGAGGTCCATCGGGTGCACGAGGGAGAGCAGGTCACGGCCGGCGAGGTCCGCCGCGGCGTGGCCGAACAGCTCGCACCAGGCCGGGTTCACCGACTCGTGCCGCCCCTCGAGGTCGAGCAGCGCCTGCGGGGTCGGGGTCTGCTCGAAGTGGGCGCGGGACGCCTCGAGCGCCCGGACCAGCTCGTGCTGCTCGCTGAGCTCGGCGGTGACGTCGCGCAGGATGACGGTGACGCCGATGATCGCGCCGCCCCCGTCGCGCACCGGGCCGAGGGTGACCGAGGCCTTGAACATGCTGCCGTCGCGTCGTACGACGGCGTCGAGGAACGGCGCCACCCGCTCGCCCTCGAGCAGGCGCTGGAGGTGCGCGGCGTGCACGTCGCCGCCCTGGCGCGGGGTGACGACGGAGAGCTCACTGCCCGCGAGGTCCTCGGGACGCCAGCCCAGGACGTCCACGGTGGCGGGACTGGCCCACAGGATGCTGCCGTCGACGTCGACCGACAGGATGCAGTCGTGCGAGGTCGCGGCGATGCTGGCCAACAGCTGGCCCTGGTCGATCTGCTCCACGTCTCCCCCCACGGCCGCTCACCAGGGGTCTCGTGATCCGGTGAACGACGATGATGCGGGCGGCTGACCGAGCGCCGCGGTCGTCGTTGTCACGCTACTTCCCCCACCTCACCCCCGTCCCGGGAGTGAAGAAACTCCACGGGCCCCACCGCACGCTCTCGGGACGGGATCTGGTAACTCCAACATCGGCGGCGCCGGACCCCGACTTGAGGCCGGGCCGAGGCTTTTTTCCGGTCCCGAGGGCCGTCGGCGGACCACTCATCTCGGGGCGGCTTATACACCGCATCCGCGGGCCGGAGGCGTATTCGGCGGCGTGTTTCTCCAATTTTCGGTACAGGAGTGCTCCGTGGTGCCTACGGTGTTCCTCGTGCTCGGGTCCAGGGGGGAGTTCGTATGCACACACATGAGGCACGGCTCGCGTCGGCTGCCGAGCCCGGTCAGGCACCGGGAGTGGTCGAGACCGATCAGCCTGCCCTCACCCTGGTCCGGGACCTCGAGCCGGAGGAGCGGGCCGGGGACTGGAGCGCTGCCCGGACCTGCGCCCAGTTCGAGCAGTCCCCCGTGCCCCAGGTCGTGTGGGACCTCGACGGCCACCTGACCGACGCCAACGCGGCCTTCTGCCGGCTCGTCGACCGGACCCCCGCGAGCCTCGTGGGGCTCCCCGTCGGCGAGCTGCTGCACCGCTCCGACCCGGGCCACGGCCGCCTCCGCAGCGGCCTGCTGGACGACGGGGCCGCGACCTCCGAGCGCGTCCTGGTGCGACCGGAAGGCCTCCCGGTGCCCGCGGTCGTCAACGGGACGTTGCTGCGCGACCGGGCCGGCACCCCGGTCGGCGTGGCCGCCACCGTCCAGGACCTCGGCAGCCTGCGCCGGGTCGAGGCCCGCCGCGAGCGGCAGGAGAGCTTCTTCCTCGCCCTGGCCCAGCGGGCCGGCGACCTCGCCGTCGTGACCGATCCCGAGGGGCTGGTGCTCTACGCCTCGCCGGCCCTCAGCGCGCTGGTCGGCTACTCCCCCGACGACCTCGGGATGGTCGGCAGCACCGACTACGTCCACGCCGACGACATCGCCGCGGCGGCCGAGGTCTTCGACCGGGTCCTGCTCGACGGGGGCCACGGCACCGCGACCCTGCGGGCGCGGGACACCGCAGGTGGCTGGCGGTGGCTGGAGGCGACGGTGAGCAACCTGCTCGACACCGCCGTCGGCGGCATGCTGTGGAACCTCCGTGACGTCGACGACCGGGTCCGGGCCGAGGCCGCCCTGCGCGCCTCGGAGTCGCGCTACCGCGCCATCGCCGACAACGCCGACGAGGGCCTGTGGGTCCTCGCCCCGGACGGCCGGACCGTCTACGCGAACAACCGCCTGGCCGAGATCCTGGGGCTCTCGCACGACGAGGTCCGGCGCCGCCCCCTGATCGACCTGCTCGACTCCGGCGGGCGCCTGAGGGAGCCCCGGGAGGCGTCCGCGGAGCGACGTGCGGAGCGCTACGAGGTCGGCTACGCGCACCCCGACGGGCGACGCCGCACGCTGCTGGTCTCGGCGTCCCCGCTCGACGACCTCGGCGGGACCGTCGAGGGCTCGCTCGCGATGGTCACCGACGTGACCGACGCGCGCCGCCTCGAGGACGAGCTGCGACGCGCGGCCCTGCACGACACGCTGACCGGCCTGCCCAACCGCGCCCTGCTGTACGACCGCCTGCAGCACGCCCTGATGCGCGAGACCGGGTCGACCGCGGTCCTCTTCGTGGACCTCGACCAGTTCAAGATCGTCAACGACGTCTGGGGCCACACCGTCTGCGACGAGCTGCTCGTCCGGGTCGCGGCGCGGCTCCGGGCCGGCGTCCGGCCGACCGACACCGTCGCCCGCTTCGCCGGCGACGAGTTCCTCGTGGTCTGCGAGGCCGTGGACGAGCAGGCCGCCCGGCGGCTCGCCGAGGACCTGCTGACCGCCATCGACGCTCCCTTCCGGGTCTCCGAGGGCGAGGTGCACCTCACCGCCTCCATCGGGGTCGCGACCTCCCCGGTCACCTCGGCGGAGCTCCTGCTCAACCACGCCGACACCGCCATGCACGCCGCCAAGACGGCGGGGCGGCACCGGGTGCGGGTCTTCGACGCCGACACCGAGGAGCGCGGCGCCCTCGGCGCCGACCTGCGCCGGGCGCTGGCCGGCGACCAGCTGACCCTGCACCACCAGCCGGTCATCGACCTGCGCACCGGTCGGGTGGTCGGGACCGAGGCGCTGGCTCGGTGGGACCACCCGCTGCTCGGACCGGTCTCGCCCGACCGCTTCGTCGCCGTCGCGGAGGAGATGGGTCTGGCCCCCGAGCTGGACCGCTGGGCGCTGCGCCGGGCCTTGGCCGATGCCCGCGCCCTGCGCGAGGAGGGCGCGATGGCGCCCGACAGCTACGTGGCCGTCAACGTCTCGGCCTACACCCTCAGCGACCCCCACCTCGACGCCTGGATCGCCGAGACCGTCGGCGCGGCCGGCTTCCACCCGGCGCACGTCCTGCTCGAGGTCACCGAGAGCGCCGTGATGGCGGACGCCCCCACCGCCGTCGGGGTCCTCACCCGCCTGCGCGAGCGCGGCTTCCCCATCGCCGTGGACGACTTCGGCACCGGGCACAGCTCGCTGGCCTACCTGCGCAACCTGCCGGTCACGATGCTCAAGATCGACCGCAGCTTCGTCGCCGAGATCGCGACCGAGGCCAGTGCCCTGGCCATCGCCGCGTCCATCGTCGAGCTCGCGCGCGCCGTGGGCCTCAGCGTCGTCGCCGAGGGCGTCGAGACGCCCGAGCACGCCGAGCTGCTGCACGCGCTGGGCTGCGACGCCGCCCAGGGCTGGCTGTGGAGCCCCGCGGTCTCACCCGACGAGGCGCGGACCACCAGCGCCCTCACCCGCCGCTACCGGGACTGAGCCGGCCCGTCGCCGCTGGCCACGACCGAGCAGCAGCCGCCCTGCTGCTTGGCCTCGTACATCGCCACGTCCGCGCTCCGGATCAGGTCGTCGACGTCGTACGGCGGTGAGAGCGCCACGCCGATGCTGGCGCCGACCTCCACGCTGCCCGCCGGGAGCCGGAACGCCGGTCGCAGCGCGGACTGGACCCGCGAGGCCACCGACAGGGCCGCGGCCTCGTCGATGTCCTCGCAGATGATGACGAACTCGTCACCGCCGTGACGCCCCACCGTGTCGGTCGCCCGGACCGCCCCGGCCAGCCGCGACGCGAGCTGGCGGAGCAGCTCGTCACCGCCCTGGTGCCCGTGGGTGTCGTTCACCGGCTTGAAGCGGTCGAGGTCGAGGAAGAGCACAGCGGTGCTCCCGCCCGACCGGGCCTGCCGGGCAGCGGCCATCTCGAGGCGGTCGAGGACGAGGTAGCGGTTGGGCAGCCCGGTCAGCGGGTCGTACAGGGCCCGGTGCCTGAGCGCGCGCTCCGAGCGTCGTACCTCGGTCACGTCGGCGACCATGACCAGCGAGCCGAGCCCGTCGGCCGCCTCCTTGCTCAGGGGGCTGCGCGTGACCTGGAGGACGCGCTCGCTCCCGTCCGGGTGCAGGTAGCCGACCTCCTGGCGCCATCCCCCCTCGGAGGCGCCGGGGACCAGCAGGGCCACGGGATCGCTGCCGTAGAGCCGCTCGGCCGGGATCCCGAGCAGGCGAGCCATCGCCGGGTTGGCGTACCGCGTGGTGCCGTCCTGCCCGGCAACGACGATCCCCTCGTCGGCCGTCTCCACCATCGCCTGGTGCAGGGCCCCGGAGAGTCGCAGCGCGTCCTGGGTGCGGACCTGGTCGGTGACGTCGCGCAGGTTGGCCACGAGCCCGCGCACGTCGGGGTCGGCCAGGCAGTTGGTGATCGTCCCCTCGACCCACAGCCACCGGTCCTGCTTGTCCCGCAAGCGCACGACCAGCCGCTCGGTCCGGTCCGGATCCGCGAGGAGGCGGGCGACCGCCTCGGTCACCGCCGCGCGATCGGCCGGGTGGATGAGGAGGCTGCCGGGCGCGGCCGGCACGTCCTCGGGCGACCAGCCGAGCATCTCCGCGACGGCGCGCGTCGCGTACTGGACGGAGAGGTCCGGGTCGGCGACCACCACCGCGTCCCGCGTGCGCCCGGCCAGCTCCCGCAGGCGACGCGCGCTCACCACGGCCGTGACGTCGCGGACCAGGGCCTTGACCCCGGTGACCTCGCCCGCCGCGGACCGCTCGGCCTCCAGGCTGATGGAGGCCTTGAAGGTGCGACCGTCGCGCTTCACGCCGACGTCGATGAGCGTGGCGGCGTCCTCGTCGGCGAGGAGCACGGCCAGGTGGGCCTCGTCGAGGTCCCCGCCCAGGCGTGGCGTGAGCAGCGAGATGTGGCTGCCGGCCAGGTCCTCGGGCGACCAGCCCAGCACCTCCCGGGTGGCCGGAGCCGCCCACACGATGGTGCCGTCGACGTCCAGGGAGAGGGTGCAGCCGGCCCAGGGGGTCGCGACGACCGGGAGCCTGCTCGCCGTCGCCCCGACGTCGGAGGGGGCCGAGGACAGCGCCCTCTGGAGTCGGCGGATCGCCACGTCGTTCATCCCGGGACCCCGCAGCTCATGCCAGGCCGACGAGGCGCAGGTAGCCGTCCCAGAGCGGTGCTCCGGCGAAGATGCCGACCGCTGCCCCGCTGAGCAGGAACGGGCCGTGCGGCACCCGCATCCCGCGCTTGGTGCGGCCCGAGGCGATCAGCGCGACACCCACGACGGCGCCGATGCCGAAGCCGAGGACCAGCCCGACGACGCTCGGGCCCCAGCCCAGCCAGCCCAGTGCGAGCCCGAGCACCGGCGCGAGCGCGACGTCGCCCAGGCCCATGCCGCGCCCCAACGTGAGCAACCAGATGCCGCCGTACACGCCGAGCCAGAGCAGGGTCGAGAGCAGCGCGGTCGGGATCGCCTCAGGCCCGCGGACCACGACGTCGACGACCAGGGCGAGCACCGTCCCGACCGCGGCCGCCGCGGTGACCCCGAAGGGCAGGCGGAAGTGGTCGAGGTCGATGAGGAAGAGCGCGACGCCGGCGGCCATGAGGACCAGCGCGGCCGCGGTGTACGGCGAGACGCCGAAGCGCCAGCCGGTCAGCGCGAAGAGCAGTCCGGTCGCCAGCTCCACGGCCGGGTACCGCGCCGAGATGGGGGCGCTGCAGTCGCGGCAGCGACCGCGCAGCACCAGCCACGACACGACCGGGACGTTGTCGCGCGGACGCACCGGGTGCGAGCACGCGGGGCAGGCCGAGCCGGGAGAGACCAGCGAGAGGCCGGCGGGCACCCGGTAGACGACCACGTTGAGGAAGGAGCCGATGAGCAGGCCCAGCACCCCGAGGAACGTCGGCAGGAACGCGGCCGGAAGGGCATCGGCCGCGACGGTGTAGCTGTTCATCACTCGGCCGCCGCGGACTCGAAGGTGCGCCAGAGGGTCTCCATCTCCGCGGAGCCGACCAGGGAGATCAGCTCGCGACGCAGGGTGGCGAAGGCGTTGCCGTCGCGGCCCTGCTCGGCCCAGCTGGTCGGGTCGAGGTCGCGAGCGAGGTCCCAGCGCAGGTCCACGGTGGCGAGGTTCTGGTCGCCGCCGTGCACAGCCGCGGCCACCAGGTAGGCCTCGAACGTCGCGACGTCGGCCTGGTGCGCCAGCCGGCTCGCGGCGACGTCCTCGCCCTCGGCGGCCATGACCCGCTCGACCGCGAGGCAGTCCGAGGCGGCGACGCGCAGCTCGGCGACGAGCTCCTCCGCGGAGCGGTGACCGAGCCGGCGCGCGGCCGGCTGCTCCTCGCCGTCGCCCGCGGGGGCGGCCGCGAACGGGTCGCAGGTGTCGAGGTGGTCGAGGGAGGACATCTGCTCGAGGAGGACCTCGTGCACCGACTCGTCGAAGGTCGAGACCATGGCCTTGCGGGCGGCCTCGACGATGGCGCGGGGGGTGATGTCAGCGGTCGCGCCGTCGGCGAGCGCCTCGAGCGCGGAGGCGACGGACTCACCCACTGCGGCGAGCTGCGCGACGGGGTCAGCGGCCTCGGCGAGACCGTTCTCCCACAGCAGCTCCTCGAGCACGTGGACGTCGGCCGCCCACGAGGCCAGCTGGGCGCGGCGTACGTCGCCCTCGGCGGCGTGCTGCACGGCGAGGCGGGCGAACCGCTCGGGCACGGTGAGACGACGAGGGACGTCGGGGGTGTCCTGGTCGTCGAAGACGATCGTCATGGGTCCAGCTTCCTCGAGATCAGACGGACTTGCGGCGACGGCGGCGGCGCCCGCGTGCGGGCGCCTCGGTGGCCGGCGGCGGCACCGGCAGGACCAGCTCGGGCTCCTCGTACGCCGGGATCCCGGGGGCGGCGTCAGGAGCGGCCTGGGGGGCGGCGGCGTCAAGGGCGGCCTCGACCTGCTCCATGACGCGGGTCTCGGTGTGGCCGACGGGGCCGGGCTCGTGCACCGGGGCCGGCTCGGCGTGGGGGGCCGCGTCGGTCGCGGCACCGTCGAGGCCGCTGAAGACGTCCTCGACCGTGGTGGTGGACATCGCGGGCATCACCGAGCCCGCCTCCAGCTCCGGCAGCTCGGCACGGTGGCTGGGGGCGCGCAGGCCGTCCGACCGCGGCCGCGCGGACGGCTCGTCGGGCAGCGGGAGCACGGGTCGCTCCATGGAGTTCGGGACGCCGAGGCGCTCGACGGCCGCGGCCACCCGGGCCAGGGTGCGGTGCGGGTTCTCGTCCTCGTCGGTGTGGTCGGCGAGGCCGCGCACCACCAGGGACACCTGGCGCAGGTAGGTCTTCGACTGCTCCGCGGCCGACTCCTCGACGCGGGACAGCGCCGCGGTGGGGTGCTCCCCCGCCTGCTGCTGGACCACCTGCTCGAGGGCCCGGAGCTGCTCGCGCAGCGCGCGCATCTCGGCCTGCTCGGACGTCTCGGGACCGTGGTCGGCCTCCGCCGGGTAGCCGTCCACGACGGTGGTCTCGGCGGGGGCGCTCTTCGTGCGGCGGAACCGGCGCTTGCGGGGCTCGACCGGGAGGGACTCCTCCGGCTCCAGGGCGACCGGGGCCTGGGCAGGCTCGGGCTCCACTGCCTCGGGCTCCACTGCCTCGGGCTCCACCGGCTCGGAGGCGACGGCATCGTCGAGGGGCGCGTTCTTCGCGCGGCGGAAGCGCCTGCGGGGCTTCACGGGCAGGGAGACGTCCGCCTCCGTGGCCACCTCGGCCTCGAGCACGGGCCGGGCAGGCTCGGGCTCGACGACGTCGGTCACCGGCGCCTGCGTCTCCTCACCCTGAGCCTCGCGGCGCTCACGACGCCGACGGCTCACGATCGAGCCGAGCAGCAGCACGAGCATCGCGAGAAGAGCGAAGACCAGGCCGAGCTGGGTGGTGGGTTCCATGGTGGCGCTCCTCGCTCCTAGTTCGTGGTGGTGGTCGCGTCGAGGTTGATGGTCTTCCCGGGGTCTGCCACGGGGGGCATCACGAACATCTCGCCCGCGATGGTGGTGGTGAAGGCGCCGGCGGTGGTCCCGTCCCCGCCACCGGCCAGGGCGACCGAGGTGACGAGGTAGGCGCGCGGCATGTGCTCGAGGTTGCGGAGCAGCTGCTGGGTCTGGTCGTAGGTGCCCGTCACGGACACCGACACGGTCTGGCTGGCCAGCGAGCCGGTGCCGGGGGCCGGCGGGTCCGCGGTGACGCCTCCGGCGGCGCTGCCGATGACCGGCGGCGTCGGCGCCAGCGTGGTCACACCCTTGGGGCCGATCCCGGCGCTGACCGCCGCGTCCGTGACCTCCTTGAAGAGGCCGGGCTGGTCGGCGGTCGGCGGGAACTTCTTGGCCAGGCGGCGTGCCTGGTGCCGCGACGCCCGCAGCTCGCCCTGCTGCTCCTGGAGCGTGCTGAGCTGCTGGGTGAGCACGGCGTTCTGCTGGCGGGCCGACTCGATCTGCAGACGCGTGTCGGCGAGGGTGCTGGTCTCCGGGCCGAGGACCAGGACCCAGCTGAGCCCGCCGATCGCGAGCAGGGAGAGCCCGCCGACGACCTTGCTCGCGGTAGGAGTGTTGAGGTCCATCAGGAGGTCCCTCCCGCCGGGGCGGTCTGGTCGGTGGGCGCCGCCGCGGACGGGGCCGCCGGGTCGGTCGTGGTGGTTGGGGCCGGTGCGTATCGGCGGCTGTAGACCTTCTCCGAGAGGCCGACCGAGCCGCTGAACGTGACCGACTCCGACGTGTCGCCGGTGGTCGTGGTCGAGATGAAGGGCTCCACGAAGAGGCCCATGCTGCCCAGCTTGGTCACCAGCTCGCCGACCTGGGCGCGGGAGACCGCGGTGCCCGACAGCGTGACGCAGCCGATGATCGTCTCGGTCTGGAACGGGTCGGGCCCGGGGCAGATCGAGGCGCCGGGAGTGGCCGGGGTGCCGGTGGCGGGGGCCGTCGTACCGGCCACGGCGCCGGCGGCGGCGTCGGGCGCCAGCGTCACGGTGATCGACTGCAGGCTGGTGCCGGACGGGCTGGCCGCGCGGATCCCCGCGAGGACCTTCGAGAAGTAGATCTCGTGGGCCATCGTGGTGCTCACGGTCGCCTTCTGGGCGTCGACGCCGGTGACGAACGTCTTGATCGTGGTGAGCGTCTGGGTCTGGGAGCTGAGCCGGCTCGTCTGGGCCTGCTCGACCGCCACCAGCTTCTCCGCGTCGTTCACGCGCATGTGCTGCACGAGCCACCCGGCGCCGACGAGGACGACGAGCGCGACGCCGCCCGCGACGAAGCGCCTGCGGAGCCGGCGCACGGCCATCCGGTCGAACTCGGACTGCGAGAGCAGGTTGACCGAGGGCAGGCCCGGACGCGGGTGGCTGCCGGCGCTGCGGCCCTTCATCGTCCGGCTCCTGCGCACAGGCCGGCGGCGACGGCCAGGGCCATCTCGTCGTCGGGGGTGAAGTGCGACCCGCGGGTGGTCTTGACGAACGGCATCACGTCGAGCGGCTCGACCCGGGTCCCGAGCCGCTGCTCGAGGAGCTCGCGCAGGCCGCCGAGGCGGGCACCGGAGCCGGAGAGCAGCACGCGGGCGACGTCGGTCGGCTGGTCCGTTCCGTCGGCGGTCGCGGCCTCGGCGGCCGAGGCCCGGTAGAAGTCCAGGGTGGTGCTGATCTCCGCGACCAGGCTCGTCGCCGCGGTGACGACGTGCTTCTGGGCGGGGTGGTCGAGGCCGTCGTCGCGGGTGGTGATCGTCTGGCGCTGGGACTCGTCGAGGTTCGCGTGCCCCGGCAGGCCCACGAAGACCTTCGTGCGCTCGGCGTCCTCCCACGACCACCCGTAGCCGTGCTGGACCGCCTGGGTGATCGAGTCGCCCCCGACGCCGGGGATGATCCGGACGAAGCGCGGCACGCCGCCGGCGTGCACCACGACCGAGACGACGTCGGCGCCGATGTCCACGATCGCCTCCGCCTCGCCGGCGGGCACGAGCCCGTTCGGGGTCCGCGCCCGGACCAGCGCGAAGGGAAGGAGGTCCACGCCCGAGGTGCGCAGGCCGGCGTGGCGGGCCGCGTCCACGAACGGGTCCACCACCTCCCGGGCCGCGGCGACGAGGAGGATGCGGGCAACACGCCGCGGGTCCTCGTTCTCCTGGGCGATCTCGGCCTCCTCGAGCAGGTGGTAGTCGAGGTTGGCGTCGTCCACCGGCATCGGAAGCGCGTCCTGGACCTGGTAGCGCAGGGCCTGCCGGAAGTCGGCGGGCGGCATCCAGTCGAGGACCATCTGACGCACCATCACCCCGGAGTTCGCGATCCCGAGGCGGACCTCCTTGGTGCCGAACTTTCCGGTCGACCACAGGGTGCGCAGCGCCTCGGTGAGGGCCTCGCCGTCGACGACGATCCCGGAGCGCACCACGCCCGGCGCCAGCGGCACCGACGCGAAGCGCCGCAGGGTCGAGCGGCGTCGGCCCGGGACGAGCTCGGCTGCCCGGACACCGGTGCTGCCGATGTCCAGTCCGACCAGGGTGCGTGCCATCGGGTCCTCGAAGAGTTGGAGTGAATTCTCAGTCGATGGAGTCTTCGGCAGCCCCCGGCCCCCACTTGACGGGTGCGACCGGATTTCCGCGGGCCTCGGCGTGTCGCCCTCACCTGTGGCCGGGAGTTGTCGGCGCAACGGTCAAGGTGGCGGGTGCGGCGACCGACAAAGATAGGGAACACCCCTGAGAACCGTGGTACACAGACCACTGTCGACTGCCAGCCGGAGGCACCAGCGTGACCCTTCAGATCGCCCCGTTCCTACAGGCCGTCGTGGTCAACAACGGGTCGGACCTGCACATCAAGGTCGGTGGTCCGCCGAAGATCCGGATCTCCGGCACCCTGGTGCCGCTCCAGGTCGACCCGCTGACCGCGGAGGCCGCCGAGGCGATGATCCGCGAGACCATGCCGGCCGACGTGGCGGCGCACTACGCCGCGACCAACGAGGCCGACTACGCGCTCTCGGTGCCGGGCATCGGCCGGTTCCGCGTCAACGCCTTCCGCTCGCGCGGCGCCGCCGGCTGCGTGCTCCGACTCGTGCGCCTCACCCCGATGTCGCTGGGTGACCTCGGCCTCCCCGACGTGATCCGGCAGCTCGCCCTCGAGCCGCGAGGCCTGGTGCTGGTGACCGGTCCGACCGGTTCGGGCAAGACCACGACCCTCTCGGCGATGGTCGACGCGATCAACGAGGCCCGCGCCGTACACATCCTCACCATCGAGGACCCGATCGAGGTCGTGCACCAGGACAAGCTGGCCAGCGTGACCCAGCGCGAGCTCGGCACCGACACCGCGGACTGGTCGGTCGCGATGCGCGCCGCGATGCGCCAGGACCCTGACGTCATCCTGATCGGCGAGATGCGCGACGCCGAGACCGTGAAGGCCGGCCTGTCCGCAGCCGAGACCGGCCACTTCGTGATGTCGACGCTGCACACCACCGACGCGAAGGAGACGGTGAACCGGATCATCGACTTCTTCCCGCCGCACGAGCAGAAGCAGGTCCGGCTCGGGCTCGCCACGTCGCTGCGCGGCATCGTCTGCCAGCGGCTCGTGCCCCGCGCGGACGGGGCCGGACGCGCGGTCGCGATGGAGATCGCGGTGAACAACCCGCGCCTTGCCGAGGCGGTCGCCGACCCCGACAAGACCGACACGATCGAGGACATCATCGCCTCGGGCAGCTACTCCGGCACCCAGACCTTCGACCAGCACCTGGTCCGGATGGTGCTCGACGGCACGGTCTCGGTCCGCGACGCGAAGCTGGTCAGCTCCAACACCCACGACATGTCTGTGATGCTCAAGCGTGCGGGGATCGACCCCGCGTTGGTCGACGAGACGGAGTGACATCGAGATGAGCAACCAGGGCCCCGACTCCCGCCGCCGTTCGGTCACCTCGACGGTGCCCTCCGAGGAGCTCGCGGAGCTCGACCTCGTGCAGCTCCGCGCCTACCGGCACGGGCTCGAGGCCGAGGAGGACAAGGTGTCCTACTGGCGGCGGCTGGTGCACGCCCGCATCGACGTGCTCGAGGCGGAGTCGGGCACCGGGAACCCGCTGAGCGTGGACGACCTGGTCCGGGTGCTCGGCGACACCGGGTCGGGCCGCACCCGGCGCGCCCTGGTCAGCTTCCGCGCCGCCGACCCGCTCCCCGACCTCCCGGTCCTCAGCGAGATGTGGGTGACCGAGGTCGACCCCCACGACGCGGCCGGGATCGCGGACGCCCTCGACCGCCTCCGCACCGCGGAGCACCAGCTCACCGCCTACCGTCGCGCCCTGCACGACCGTATCGACGAAGCCACTCGGGAACTCATCCTGCGCTACCGGGCACACCCAACCGCAGCGCTGTCCGTCATCCCACAGGAGTGACCGTGCACCCTCATCCTTCCAGCGAGACCGTCACCGCTCTCCTCGACGCCGGTCTGGTGACCCCCGACCAGGTCGACGACGCGGGCCGGATCGCCGCCGAGCGGTCCCGCAGCGTCCTCGAGGTGCTGCTCGAAAACGGCACCGTTGACAGGACCGACGTGGTCCGGACCGCTGCCGCCTCCGCGGGGCTCGAGTACGTCGACCTCAGCGAGTACTCGGTGGAGATGTCCGCCGCCGCGCTCCTGCCCGCCGATTTCGTACGCCGTTCCAGCGTGCTGCCGCTGCGCGTCGAGAATGGCGAGCTGGTCGTCGCGGTGAGCGTCCGCCAAGCCGGCAACATCGAGCTCAAGGACGACCTCGGCCGGATGGCCAGCCGCCGGGTGCGGTTCGCGATCGCCAACCGCGCCGAGATCGAGACCAAGATCAACCAGACCTACCGGGCCGAGGGTGAGCTGCACGACCTCACCTCCGACCTGACCGCGGAGGACGAGGCCGAGGACCTCGCGAACTTCACCGAGGTCTCGGACGAGGCGCCGGTGGTGCGGTTCGTGAACCTGCTGATCAACCAGGCCATCTCCGACCGCGCCTCCGACATCCACATCGAGCCGACGGAGCGAGACCTGCGGGTGCGCTACCGCATCGACGGCGTGCTCAAGGACGCCCACCGCTCCCCCAAGAACATCCAGAACGGCGTCATCTCGCGGCTGAAGATCATGTGCGACATGAACATCGCCGAGCGCCGGGTGCCGCAGGACGGCCGGATGTCGGTCAACCACCAGGGCCGCCGCATCGACCTGCGCGTCGCGACCCTGCCGACGGTGTGGGGCGAGAAGGTCGTCGCGCGAATCCTCGACAACACCAACACCCAGCTCGACCTGCAGGACCTCGGCTTCAGCGACGACAACTTCCGCCGCTTCGAGGAGTCCTACTCCAAGCCCTACGGGATGATCCTGGCCACCGGACCGACCGGATCAGGCAAGTCCACCACGCTCTACGCGACGCTGAACCAGCTGAACCGTCCCGACGTCAACGTGATCACCGTCGAGGACCCGGTGGAGTACCGCCTCGCCGGCATCAACCAGGTGCAGACCAACACCAAGGCCGGCCTGACCTTCGCCTCCGCGCTGCGCTCGATCCTGCGCTCGGACCCCGACATCGTGCTGATCGGTGAGATCCGCGACCACGAGACCGCGCAGATCGCCGTCGAGGCCGCGCTCACCGGCCACCTCGTGCTCTCCACGCTGCACACCAACGACGCCCCGTCCGCGGTCACCCGGCTCGTCGAGATGGGGATCGAGCCGTTCCTCGTCGGGTCCGCGCTGGACGTCGTACTCGCGCAGCGGCTGTGCCGCTCGCTGTGCCCCCGGTGCAAGGTGGCCTACACCCCGGAGCCCGCCGACCTGGTCCGGGTCGGCTACCCGTGGGCCGAGGGCGAGCCGCTGCCGACGCTCTACCGGCCCGCCGGCTGCTCGGCGTGCTCGCACACCGGCTACCGCGGGCGGCTCGCGCTGCACGAGGTGATGAGCGTGACCGAGGAGATCTCGCGGCTCACCGTGGCGCGGGCCTCGACCGACGACATCACGCGGGCCGCGCAGGAGCAGGGCATGAGCGAGCTCAAGCACGACGGCTGGCTGAAGGTGGCGCAGGGCCGGACGTCGATCGAAGAGGTCCTGCGCGTCGTCGCCTGACCCGCCGGAGGTCTCAAGTCCGGGCTCCGCGGGGCCGATGTAGAGGGTGGTCAGCACTCTCTCGCCCCCCGCTCGGAGGAGCACCCTCGTGAACGACGTACTCCGGAACGGCTTCGGCCTCTCCTTCGGCACCACCCCGGCCGCGCCCGCGCAGCCAGAGCAGCAGACCGTGCAGCCGCCGATCGTGCAGCAGCCCGTGCCCCAGCAGACGGTGCAGCAGACCGTGCTGCCGCCGGCTCCGGTCGCCCCGCAGGCTCCCGCGGCCGCGCCCGCCGCGCCGCCCGCGCCGCCGCAGAACCTGATCCTCGACGAGCTGCTGATCCACGTCCTGAGGCTCAACGGCTCCGACCTCCACCTGACCTCGGCGGCGCCGCCCACCGTCCGTGTGCGCGGCGAGATGGAGATGATCCCGGGCT
>Ga0308174_10000170_pt1 | contig 26191 bp, 26 predicted proteins | sample PhyPR2_FD_203894 | JGI IMG/M metagenome (GOLD analysis project Ga0308174, IMG submission 203894) | Soil microbial communities from UC Gill Tract Community Farm, Albany, California, United States - DLSLS.P.R2 | ecosystem: Environmental > Terrestrial > Soil > Agricultural land | place: USA... | reverse complement strand
GTGGCCCTCCCGTTCCATGTAATTCGGGAGCATACGGCGGATGGCCTCGTATTCGTCCAGGCCATGAAGAAAGTCGAGATCCTCTGAAGAAGGGGACTGTGCGAAAGCGTCGAAGGATGCGGAAGGAAATAGAAGGGCAAGAGACCGGCACAAGTCTCGGCGGGAAAGGTGGTGCTCGTCCCGGGACGCAGAGTCTGCCATTGGGCTATAATCTCACGCTTCTGCGGCGAATGGATTGTCTTTTGTGATGCTCTTTCCGGGAGCAAACTCCGGGTTTGCAGCGCAACTCATCTTGCCATCTAACGCGCTCGAACGAACCGGGATGGTTCATGCGATCTTCCGGACCGGCGCGCTGGCCAACCGGTCACGGTGAACTTTCCGTTGAGCGGAGCGACCTCTAGGGACGAATTGCGGACCGGCACAGCTGCATGTAGAGCTGAATGACGAGACGGATATACGGTTTCGGCATTCATTTATCCCGCGCTGTTGCCATGCAGAACGAACTGAGCGCTCACTTGGTCTTCGATGGCACGAATAAGCGAGGCCAAAAAGATCATCGTGACAAGTAAGCAAAGATTGCCGCCCTCCGCGGCCGAGACTCCAGCCGCCACAAGCTGCGCATGACCAACTCAAGAACCGTATTCGCCCGATCCACGGTGTAGAGGGGGCGGCCATGATCGCGCTTATGCCGTTGGGTCGGAACTACAATTTCGGTCCGTTCTGGATCGGCCAACAGCGGCCTCCTGTAGGTCGACAGCCAAATGGTGCGTTCTTACTTCCCTGATCGCGATCCGCTGGGTCGGAGCATAACGATTCCTGAATGGGGCGCGCAACAGAATGTGCTTGCCCGGATCGTGAGCGTGCCGTAAGGCTTCAAAGGGATTCGCGCATTCGGAGCAGCAAAGGTGCAGGGAGTCTCCGATCACCGCATCACTTGAAACGGAGTTCTGAGCGAATCTGCGGCGTTGCACGCATATACTGAGCGGAAAGGCGCAGGAGCAACGGCGCTCCCTTTTCATTGCCTGTGTTATATTCGTTGTTTAGAATATACCGTTTCTGAAATGCAGGACGCGCTCCGCCAATTCAAAGCTGATTTCTTTCAGGCTTTGGCTCACCCCACTCGGATCGCGATTGTGGAACAGTTGCGAGACGGCGAGCTGTCGGCTGGCACTATCATTGAGCGGCTCGGCATCGAGCAGGCAAATGCGTCCCAGCATTTGGCCGTATTGCGGGCGAAGAACATTCTCGTGAACCGCAAGCTAGGAAATCAAGTTTTTTATTCCGTGCGCGATCCTCTTATTCTTGAAGTTCTCGACATCATGCGTCGATATTTTCACGCTCATATGAGCGAAGTGCTCGCGACACTCAAAGCCATAGATAAAGCCGCCAAGATTCGAAAATGATCCTCTCCACGCAAGCGGCCATTGTCGCGACGTTCGACTGGCCGGCGTCGGGCTGCAAAGCTCGCGAAGCGGTGGCAATTTGACCGGCTCTTTGGAGTTACGGCAGGCCCGGCTGCGGCGGGCGCTTGACCACGCGGCGCATTTACTTCCGGTACAAGGTCCGATAGGGGTCTTCGTCCACCACAACACCCTGCACGCGTTCCAGCATTTGCCGTTCGAAGAGGCCGTTACCGAGTCCGCTCGGATTTTCGGCGCGGAGCCGTACATGGCCGAAGCGGCTTATCGGGCCGAGCTCACACGCGGCCGCATCCATCTGGAAGATATCGACGCAGTACTCAAAAGCGAGCCCGACACGACGGTTTTTCCACGCCTCAGCCGGCGATCACTACGGCGAGCCATGATCACGCCGGGCGTGAGAGAATTCGACGCCGCTACCATTCTGTGGCGAGCCGAGCAAGGTGACTTGGCGAAGGACTTTCGACAGCCGGCGCTGCATGCGCTGTTCGCTGCCTGCTTTGCCCGCACCATCGCGCATGAGCAAGAGCCCGAGGCGGTGCGCCGGGTGGACGAGATTATCCACCCGTATCTGATCCGGTTATGTGCCGTGTTCCTGGATCAGGGAATCGCGTATTGGCCCATGCCGAAACGCGAGCTGGGGTTTTACAAAACCGTCCGGATGCTGTTGTCCCAGGCCCGAGGCATCTTCCCGAGATATCTGACCGGCTTGGATCAAGAGTTCCGGCGGCAGGAATGCCTTTCCTTCTCGGCGGCCGATGTGCTGATGGATTATCTCGATTCTCAGCGCGTTCCGGAAGGCGAATGGCATAAGATCCTGCAAACTGAGTTACTCGCTTTGCCGGGATGGGCGGGCTTAATCCGGAGGCTTGAGCTCGACCCGAGCCTTGCTCCTCACAAATCCCTGCGCTGTTCGCTGATGGACTTTCTGGCCGTGCGTTTGACAATGACCCGCATCGCATCATGCAGGGGTGCCGCGGAACCTGGTCTGGAGGAGAGCCCGCTCAAAACGGAAGAAAAGCGGCGCGTGAGCCGCACTGCTCGTGTGTATGATGCAGCCCGTGTAGTCTCGCTCTCAGCAGGCGAAGTAGAAATGCTATCCGCGAGCGAATGGGCAGCATTTGCGAGCGAAGTGAAGACCTGTAATGGTTGGGAGCGCCGCCGGATCCTCCACCTTGCCTACGAACGCTGGCATGAGCGCCGGGTTCTGGGCGGGCTGGGGAGTAACCGCAAGTATCGAGGATTATACGAGGTTCCGGCTAGACCTGCCGCGCAACTATTTTTCTGCATCGACGAGCGAGAGGAATCGATGCGGCGTGCGCTCGAAGAAGTGGACCCGGAATTGGAGACCTTCAGTGCGGCTGGGTTTTACGGCGTAGCGGTGAACTACAAGGGGATAGACGATCCGCGTGGCGCCGCGTTCTGCCCGGTGACTGTGAAGCCTCGGCATGCGGTTCTCGAACAGCCGAAAGCGGAAGACAATTTATTGCTGGCAAGGCGGCGCTTACGCAGGCGGGTTGCCGGACGGCTGATGCAGAATTCCTTCGTGTCATCAAGGACGCTCGTGCGCGGCTGGCTTTCGACGGCCGCGCTTGGATTGCTATCGGTGGTTCCGCTGGTGGGTCAATCGCTCGCGCCGAGGCGCTACGCCCAATTGCGCGAGCGGCTGAACAAGGCTTTCTTTCCCGAGCCGCAGACAGAGTTGACGTTCATGCGGAACACCGCTCAATCGCAAAAGGCGGTAGCGGGTCTCCTGGTCGGCTTTACCAGTATGGAAAAGGCCGAGATTGTGGCGGGCATTTTGGGACCGACCGGCCTGACGCGCGGTTTCGCACGCATCGTGGTTGTCCTCGGCCATGGATCGACAAGTCTGAACAACCCTCACGAATCCGCGCACGATTGCGGAGCATGCGGAGGTCGCCGGGGTGGACCTAATGCGCGGCTTTTTGCCGCCATGGCAAACCGGCCAGAGGTGCGCGACGCGTTGCGCCAGAGAGGCATTGAGATCCCGCATGATGTCTGGTTCATCGGCGGCTATCACGATAGTTGCAGCGATGACGTGGAATTATACGATCTCGACGCGCTTCCTCCAACACATCGAACGGACTTGGAACGCGTTAGCGACTCGCTTGACAGGGCAAGAGCACGCAACGCGCATGAGCGCGCGCGCCGGTTTGAGCGGTGCCCGCCAAACGCTTCGTCCGCGGCCGCCCTCCGTCATGTAGAGGAACGCAGCGAACATCTTGCCGAACCGCGGCCGGAGTACGGGCACTGCACAAACGCTTTTTGCATCATCGGCCGGCGCAGCCTCACTCGCGGACTCTTTCTGGATAGGCGGGCATTCCTCGCTTCTTACGACGCGAACCAGGATCCCTACGACCAGAGCCTGGCGCAAGTGCTGGCCGCCGTCGTTCCCGTCTGCGCAGGCATCAGCCTGGAGTACTACTTCTCTTTCGTCGATAACGATCGTTACGGCTGCGGCACGAAATTGCCGCATAACATCGTGGGTCTGGTGGGCGTGATGGACGGGCACGCGAGCGATTTGCGAACAGGATTGCCTTGGCAAATGGTTGAGATTCACGAGCCGGTACGCGTGCTTTTTGTGGTTGAGACAACCCCGGAACGACTCACAAGGGCCATCACCGCAAACGCCCCGCTGGAAGAGTTGCTCAACAATCGGTGGGTCCGTTTCGCAACGATCGATCCAGCTTCGGGCCAAGTTCATGTCTTCCGGAACAGCAGCTTTGAAGAGTTCGATGGGCCGATGGAACGTCTGCCGGTGGCTTTCTCTTCTCCCGAGTGGTATGAAGGCAAGCTCGAACACCTTCCAATGTGCTGGGTTGAAACTCAAGCCGAAAACCGATAAACATGGACCTCTTGCAAGCTCTCCTGCTGTTCATTGTCCTGGCGCCCGGCGTGGTGTTCAGCGTCATATCCCTGCTCTGGCTGGTGGGCTGGGTCCCCACTGAACGCGTTTTGTCCGAGACTACGGGAATCGTGTTTACAGCCTCGGCCTTCGCGCTTGCCGCAATTGTCTGGAACGTCGGGGCCGGTCCCGTAGTGATCAAATTCCGCGACTGGTTTGCCGTGGGTCAATACCATTTCCCGCTCGTCCTGATGGCAGACCGGCTTTCCCTGCCTTTCCTCGGCATGACTGTGGTCCTTTCAGGACTCATTGGACAATTCTCGGCCACGTACCTGCATCGCGACCGTGGTTTTCTGCGGTTCTATTTGCTGCTGCATCTTTTTGCGTTCGGTTCTTTGCTGGCGTTCGCCGCCGGTTCTTTTGATTTGCTCATCGGCGGCTGGGAGTTGGTCGGCATTACCTCCGTCCTGCTGATCGCTTTCTTTCAGCTGCGGCCGGAGCCCGTCGAAAACGCTCTTCGCGTCTTCACGATCTATCGCGCTTCCGATATCGGTTTGCTTGTCGGCGTGTTCGCTATGCATCAATGGGCCGGCACTGCTTCGTTCGCCGGCGGATTCCCTCAGCTCACAGGGACGCGGGCAGCAGCCGTCTGTTTTCTCCTGCTGTTCGCCGCTGCCGGTAAGGCGGCGCAGCTTCCGTTCTCGGGCTGGCTTCCGCGCGCAATGGAGGGCCCGACGCCCTCGAGCGCGATCTTTTACGGTGCCATCTCGATTCATGCTGGTGCGTATTTGTTGCTCCGCGCTCAATCGCTTCTGGCCCATTCCGGAATGGCTTCCGCGCTGGTAATCGCTATCGGCGTGCTGACAGCCATCCACGGCACTATCGTAGGCCGAGCCAGCGCGGATGCAAAAACATCCCTCGCTTACGCTTCGCTGACGCAGGTGGGTGTGATCTTCGTCGAGATTGGAATCGGCTGGACGTCGATCGCGGTGATTCACACTCTCGGCCACGCCGCGGTTCGGACATTACAGTTCCTGCGGGCGCCTTCGATGCTTCACGATTATCATCAAATGCATTCCGCCGCCGGAGGCGAGCTCGCACAGACCGGAAGACATTTGGGAGAGTTCTTCCCGGAGCGTTTTCAATTCTGGCTCTACCGGTGGGCGCTCGATCGTGGTCACCTTGACACGATTCTTGACAGGCTTGTGGTCGATCCGCTCATGCGGCTGTCGCGTATTTTTGCCAAGCTCGATGGCATCGCATTCGGCGAGATTACGAAACCGCGTAAAGAGCCGGCGATTTCTCTCCCGGGCGGCGTCGGGCTGCGAGGAGATTGATGGCCGATCCTCGGTTGGTTCTCACCGTTGTTGCGATCTCAGTACCTTGGTTCGCCACAATCGTGGCCGCCGTCACCAAATGCCAAGTACGCGTGGTTGGTTTCAGTGCGTCGTTGATCTCCCTCGTCGCAAGCGCACTACTGCTGAACGCAACGTCGGCGGCTGAATCGTTGAATGCGGCCTTGATGGTGCTGTTCTCTTCCCTCACGCTCGGAGCGATGCTCGTCCTGCCGCGGCGCGACTGTAACTCCGGCAGCATTGGCGGAACCCTCTTCCTGCTCGGATCTACGCTGCTGGGCTACTCGACCGGAAACCTGCTTGTTCTGCTGGCCGCGTGGATCTTGACCACCGTTCCCTTCTACCTGCCACGGTTGTTCCGTGCGCTGTGGCGGCCGCGAACGAGCCTCTTCGTTTCAAGCGTCGCCCTTGCGCTCGCCATTGGTGTGATTGCGGCAAGCAGCCACTCGTTGACCATCCATCAGTTGCGGGCACAGAATCCCGGCGGAATCGTTGCTTTTGCTCTCCTGGTGATCGCTGTAATCTTTCGCAAAGGAATCTGCCCCGCGCACGCCTGGGTAGCGGATGCCATCGAGGGCGGGCCGGTCATTCCCAGCGCTCTTCTGCTGAACGGACATTTCGGCGCGCTATTGGTGGCGAAGCTCATTGTGCCGGTGTTTCCGGGCACTGTGCGCAATCTCTTTCCTGTGTTGTCGGATCTTGCACTCGCGACCGCACTCTACGTCGCAATCCGGTCGCTTTCGGAGAATGCGCCGCGTCGGTTGATCGCCTTCCTCGCGCTCAGCCAGTCGGCATGTATTTTGGCTGGACTCGAGAGCCGCACGGCGGAAGGAATCACCGGCGCCCTGGTTCACTGGATCGTGGTGTCCGTATCCACAATGGGACTATTTGGTGTATTACGACTGTTGGAAGTCCGTTTCGGAGAGAATCTTACGGCCAGCACGCATCTCGGTTTAGCCGGGCACGCTCCACGGCTGGCGGTGTTTTTTCTTGTGTTCGGTCTCGCGCTGGTCGGCTTGCCGGGCACGCTCAGCTTCTGTTCTCAAGATCTCCTCATCCACGGAACGCTACGGTCGCACCCGCAAACGGGACTGCTGCTGCCCATAGCCATTGCGTTGAATGCCGTGAGCTTTTTCCGCTTGTTCACGCGGCTATTCCTCGGCAAGCGCCGTACAGGGTTCACGGTGATAGCGGATGCCTTTCCTCGCGAGCAGTGGACTTTGGCGTTAGGCGTATTGTTTGTGGTTTTGGGCGGGTTGTTCCCGAGCGCAATCGTCGCGCCGCGATTGGCGGAAGCTGAAATGCCCCGAGAGGCGAGTAGCGCGCGGGTACCTGTGACTCCGCTTTTTCATCTGTCCCCGAGAAGTCGGATCGTTATAGTAGGGGATTTCGAGAAAGGAAGTCACGATATGCGGCGATCAAAGCATTTGCTTTCTACGCTTGCACACACACCAGCGCAGTAGCCGATCGCTTTCAAAATCACGTGCTCCCATTCTTCAACAAGAGTTTGTGTTTTGAAGGTGGCTGTCGTGGGCCCAGCAATGAATGATCGGGTTCATGAGCAACTCCGAAGTTAAAGCTGTTTTGGGCTCCTTGCAAATACCGTGCAAATGCGCGGATCGTTTTGGACGCTTCGTTCCGGGCCGAACAAATGCTGCGCCCGAACTCTGACCTGAACTCGCAGAAAATGGTTGTGCATGCGGCTCCTCCAACCTGTTCCCGAAATTGTAAAGGCGATCGAACAAACACGTATGATTCGCCTGATGTATCACGGCAAAGAGCGCATCCTTGAGCCGCACGATCATGGCATCCTCAACGGCTCTGTCCAATTGCTCGGGTATCAAACTGCTGGTTGCAGCAGTCGCCCCATCCCCAACTGGCTGCTGATGAAAACGGATGAAATCTCTGAGTTGACATGGTTGGATGAGACCTTCCTAGGAGGACGCCCCACTTCCAGAGGCCAGCACATTCAATGGAACGCCCTTTTTATCCGCGTTAAACCTGTTGACGAACGCGGGAAAGCTGCCGCCCGCTAAAGGCTCGCCTTCTCGGCCGTACCGGAAGCGGGTCAATTTGAACTTGACGCGCGCAACATCATGGGAGTAAGCTAAGAATTCTTGGTATGGGACGCAAGGCGCAAAAGAATGATTCGCTGCCCGGTTCGCTCGACATGTTGATTCTGCGGACGCTATCGCGGCGCGCCCTCCATGGGTACGGCATAGTCCAGTTCATTCAACAATCGTCCGACAACGAGCTCCTGGTCGAGGAGGGTTCGCTGTACCCCGCTCTCCAGCGGCTGGAACTAAACGGCTGGATCAAGGGTGTCTGGGGCGTGACGTCGAACAACCGGCGGGCGAGGATCTACCAAATCACTACGGCCGGCCGCAAACAGCTGGCGATTGAAACCCGGAAGTACGCCAAACTCACGCTGGCGATCGGCCGTGTGATGGGAGCGGAGTGACGGACATGTTACGACGGCTGAGGTATTGGATAGAAAGCGCCAGGCGCAGCGAGGCGCTGCAGGAGGAAATGGAACTCCACCTTGCGGAGAAGGCTGCGGAACTGCAAGCAGACGGTATGGCGCCGGAGGATGCCCGGGCTGAAGCACGCCGGCGATTTGGGAACGTCGGCCTGAAGCAAGAAGAGTCACGGGAGATTTGGATCAAGCGGTTTTGGTCGGAACTCGGCCAGGATGTCCGCTACGGGTTCCGGACCATGGCGGCCAATAAGGCATTCAGCGCGCTGGCGGTTTTGTTGCTGGCGCTCGGCATCGGGGCCAATACTGCGATCTACAGCTTCATGGAATCGATTCTGTTGCGCTCGCTGCCGGTGGCCGATCCCGAGGCGCTGGTGGTCTTGAACTGGCATAGCCGGCCTCCCTACAACGCCAGCAAGCAATGGGTCCATGTCATGCACGGCTTGCAAGGCCTTATGTGGCCGGGCAACGCACGCGTTATGGCCAGCGGGATATTCCCGTACGGCGCGTTCGAGACGCTTCGGGCGGACAATCCCGTTTTTTCCACGCTCTTCGCATACTTCAACGGGCTACACCGCAACCTCTCTATCCACGGGCAGGCGACGACCGCTAACACGGAGTACGTCAGCGGCGAGTATTTTCGCGGCCTGGAAGTGTCGCCGGCCGCGGGACGTCTGATTGACTCCGAAGACGACCGCGCAGGCGCCGCGGCGGTCGCCGTGATCGGTTTTGCGACCAGCGAAAATCACTTTGGCGGACCGCAGAATGCGATTGGACAGTCGATTCTCGTCGATAACGTGCCCTTCACGGTGATCGGCGTCGCGCCGCCGGAATTCTTCGGAGTCGACCCAGCGGCCTCGCCGGAGGTCTACCTTCCGTTGCACACGAATGTGCTGGTAGACGGCGCTGCAGCGGCTCGCCTGTACCACGACGAAAACTTTTACTGGATCGAAATGATGGGCCGGCTGCGTCCGGGCGTAAGCATGGCGCAGGCGCAGGCAGCGCTGGCTCCGCGTTTTCATCGATGGGTTGCCAGCACGGCGACGACGGACGGTGAGCGCGCGAACCTGCCCGCGCTGACGCTGAATCCCGGCGCCGCCGGTCTGGGTACCTTGCGCCGCAGGTATTCCAAGCCGCTGTACGTGCTGCTGGCAATGGTGGTATTGATCCTGGCGATCACGTGCGCGAACATCGCCAATCTGCTACTGGCAAGGGCCGCCGCGCGACGCAGCGAAATGGCTGTCCGGCTCAGCCTGGGAGCGGGACGATTCCGTGTGGTGCGGCAGTTGCTTACCGAGAGTGTGATGCTGTCCTCGCTCGGCGGAGCATTTGGGATACTGTTTGCGATCTGGGGTGTGCGAACACTGACGTTTCTGCTCTCCAGGGGGCAGGAGAACTTTACGCTGCGCGCGGAATTGAACTGGAGCGTGCTGGGCGTGACGGCGGCGCTCTCCGTGATTTGTGGATTGTTATTTGGCCTCGCTCCAGCGATTCAGTCGACGCGTCCGGACGTCATGCCCGCGCTAAAGAATGGCCGCGGGGGCGGACCGCACCGCCGCGCGCAGCACGTTCTGGTGGTCGCCCAAATCGCACTCTCTTTTGTCCTGCTGGTCGCCGCCGGTCTGTTTGTCCGGACACTCCACAAGCTGGACTCCATTCAACTGGGCTACGCTCGCCAGAAGATCCTTCTGTTCTCGTTGAATGCGGGCGCGGCCGGGCATCGCGACCAGATCGGCACTTTCTACGAAAACCTGCGCCAGCACTTTGAATCGATCCCCGGAGTGAGCAGCGCGACGCTTTCGCAATCTTCGATCATCAGCGCCGGCATGGCCGGCCAGACATACAGGGGGACAATCAAGATCGGCACTGTTACCGTCGAAGGTGCAGGCGTCATGGTCGTGGGACCTCATTTCCTCACGACGATGGAAATTCCACTCCTGACCGGGCGTGCAGTTGACGAACGCGACCGAGCGGGTTCTACGCCGGTTGCAGTCATCAGCGAGCGGCTGGCGCGGACTTACTTCGAGCACGAGAATCCGATCGGCCGGCGCATGACGTTCGTGGACGAGAATCGCGATCTCGAAATCGTCGGTGTGTCGGGGAACGTGCGGTACGGTGGTCTGAAAGAGGGGAGTCCAATCACCGTGTTCGTAGCGGCCAGCCAGTTTTCTCCGGACGGAGTGACCTACGCGCTGCGCACTGCGGGTGATCCGCTTAGGTATGTAAAGAGTGTGCATGAGATCGTGCGCAAGGCAGATTCTCGCATACCCGTCACAAACGTGATGACACAGGCTGCGGAAATCGATCGGACGATCAGCCAGGAGATCACGTTCGCGAAACTATGCACGGGTTTCGCCGTTCTCGCTCTCCTGATCGCGTGCGTGGGGCTCTACGGGACCATGTCCTACAGCGTCGAGCGGCAAGTCGGCGAGATTGGAATCCGCATGGCGCTGGGCGCGCAACGCGGGGCCGTGCTTTGGATGGTCCTGCGGCATGTTCTACTGCTGGCCGCAGTGGGGCTCGCGATCAGCGTGCCTGTCGCGTTAAGCGCGTCCCGGCTTGTCAAATCGTTTCTGTTCGAGACGCAGCCCAATGATCCGAGAACGCTAGCGTTGGCCGGTGTCGTCCTTCTAATCGCGGCGATTCTCGCTGGGTATGCGCCGGCAAGGCGAGCGTCCCGAATTGATCCGGTAGCTGCTCTGCGGCAGGAGTAAGACGCGGTTTGCCCTAACGCAGGCGCTCGCTGCGGCGTTTCTGGCGAAAGCGATTTATGGTCTGGAGACGATGCGGCAGATGACTGAACGTCTGCGCAATGACCGGCAATTGCGCTGCCCAGCAGGCCTTCGGTGATGTGAAATCGCGGCTCACGTAACTGGTGCCCGGGGCGGGACTTGAACCCGCACTCGCCTTGCGGCGAAAAGGATTTTAAGTCCTTTGCGTCTGCCAGTTTCGCCACCCGGGCTTGGCTGAGCATCATCAACCAATGATAATAAAACGCAGCGCTCCCTTATTGCTTCAGCAAAAGCAACGCCCAATCATCGCGCCCAGGCGCCTCGGGTGATGTCCATTCCGGCCCGGCAACAGACGGCAGGCTGATCTTCTCGCCCGTTAATGCGCTGAACCAAACAGCCCGGTACTGACCCGGTTCCAGGTGAACCGCGACCTTCCCCGCGTTTGGCAAATAGATCGCATAGATCTCGCCGGGCTTCGCAAGACAGTAGTTGCCGTTATCGACGAACTCGTCATGCGGCTCAGTTCTCCACCACTCGAAGCTGGTGAAGAAATCGACCATGTGCGCGTATCCAGCGAACATTGTCATGGTGTCATCGCCGCGGCCGTTCATCCAGCCTCCACCCGTATCGGGCCAGATATTGGTTCCCCGACGGGCGCTCTCACCGGCTGTCTGGTAACCGCCTGCCATTACAATGTCCCATGCGGTCCGCCGCAGCGTGTCAGCCGATTCGGAACCCATACCGTGCGCCCACAACGGATAGTGATCTTCGTATCCGTACTCCTCGTTTGTCTGCGGAATGATCCGCCCGGTCTGCTGCTGTTGTTTGCGCTCAGCCAGCATCAAGCTGTGCTGATCTCGCGACCACTCCTGAAACGAGGTGAAGTCAAACCAGGCTGACGTTCGGTCTTGATGGATGTTGCTCACGGGGTGGCTGGTTGCCAGATGCTGATACGGATCCCAGCTCTTAATTAGCGTTCCGGTATCATGAGTCCACGTGTCGTCACGATATTGATCGAGATCGTCGCCCAGATCCCAGGTAACGTTCGAGAACGCGCCGAAGCGCGCAATCGCATACCGTATGAAGCGGTGCTCGTCTTCACTTCCCGCAGCGGGATGAACCTTGCCGTCATTCATGTCCAGAACAAGCGAAAAGATCATGTCGCGTTCGCGCGCGAAGCGAAGCGCCCGTTCAAATTTCTGCCAGTATGCGATATCGAAGCGTGTGTAATCGAACCCGGGATGATAGATGTCATCGAATTTCCGCGCCGGCCACGGAGTCAGATAAACCGTGAAGTTCGGACCCAGCATGACCGGCTCGCCATAGAACACGTTGGTTCTCCCGGCGATGGTAACGCGCATACGGTTGACCTTCAACCGATGCAGCCGGTCGATGCTATATCGAATGGTGCGTTCATCTTTCCAGCCGAGTAGCCAGTAGGCGGTCGTTCCATTAAAGAAGTAGTGATCGCCTGTCCCTTCCCAAATGAAGTGCCACGGATACTGTTTGTCAACGCGAAGCAACCCGCGCCGGTGGCCATCTATTGCGCGGAAACGCCCGCTCGCATGCTTCTCCAGGTTTGCTTGCCGGTACTCCACCGTGAACTCGTATTCGCCCGGACTGGGCGGCATAAATCGAATTCGAAAGACGCTGCCGTCCGAGGAATCGCAGAAGCCTGTGACCTTCCATTTTCTCTTTCCGTCCGTGCTCCCAAACGAGCCCTCAAGAGCGGCATCTGTAAATGGATCGATCACATCCGGGGAAGATACAGTCGCAGTAATCTCCACAAACTCATAGGCTTCAACCTGCGACTCAGGCTCAGAAAAGGATACCTTCGGAAACGCCCCAGCGCATCCGGCAAGAAACATGCCGGAAACCATCAAACGGCACAAGGCTATACCCAGCCCAGCTTTTTCACGCATAGCTTCTGTTATAAAGCAATGCGAAGCTGGCTTCACATCGAAGCCTCAATTTACGTTGTTGTGATCGCCAGGCCCGCGCGGATCTGGGCGTTAAATGAATTGTCGGACCGGGCGATCCGGTCCAGTGGGCGGTTCCAATCCTGTGATCGATTGGCTGTCGAACTCGCCCAGAATCGCCGCTTCCTGTTCTTCGCTAAGGAAGCCGTCCAGGGCAAAGACTCCAGGATCCGGAATAAAGCCCCCGTCTCGATTAGGCAGCTTGCCAACAACCGTAAGCAGGAACCAAGCATCTTCACTCTGGCAGCCTTGAACGATACCATCTTCCGTGTAGTCTTTTCCTATCAATGTTACTGCCGTTTCCTGATTGAGTTTGAGCGAACTGCGAACAACTGTGTGCGAAACCTGGTCCTGAATAACCTCGACAAATTCCTCACGAGGTTGGGTTTGAGAACCTTCGAACCACCGCAACAGCGCATAGTTGGAATGCGCTATAGAACTGACGTTGCTACTAACCTGCAATTTGTTGCCCTCCGAGTGTAACTGTTCTATATTGTGGGCCGATTCCGCCGGAAATCAATGCCTGTTTGAAAGAAATTATGGATTACGCCTCGTCTATAAAAACAATTCATTCGAGGCTGCAATCAACCGATTCTGCACCGCTACTTGTTATCGAGGCATTTGCAAACACGCCGGAATCACACACCCACAACTATTCCTCTGCTTTAATAGACGTCGCGAGGAGGGAAATTGATTGCGCGCTCTTCCGTCATTCGCGCAAATTTCCACTCGGCCTCCGCAATAAAATATACCGGGCTGCCCGCACCATTTAGTAATTCAACTTACGATTGGGCAGGTGACACGTAGATCTGCGTGTCAAGGGGTGATGAGGCCGGTCCGAATTGCATACCGGACCATGCCGGCGACGCCCTTGACCCCAAGCTTCTGTTTTATGAGCTGCCGATGAAAATCGATCGTCTTTTCTGAAAGGTTAAGTTTTGCCGCAATCTCTTTGTTGCTCAGATCGTCTGCAAGGTAGCGCAGCACTTCGATCTGTCGGCCTGTCAGCGAATTCAGTCTCATCCGGCCCTCCTCACGCAAGCGAAACGGAGCAGTTCCAGGCCTACCGGCAGCCCAGCCTGTCCGTCCTGCCTTGCTCGCGCGCCAAATAGCGTGTGCTCTAGACTAACAGTTAATTCATCTACTGGAAAGCACGTAGTAATGCGCTCCGCTGCCCGCATCATCGTTCGGAGCCCGTCAATTCAGGGGTTCTAGCGCGCCAGCCGCAAAAAAAGCCCTAAAAACCGCTGTTTTCCGCATTTTTCTTCTTTACAATGCCGCCAGACTGCGCGTATCATCAAGGTGATCCAAGAAGAGCTCAAACATTTCCACAATGTTCTGTTTTACGCGAAAGCTCAAAAGAAGCGGGCCTGGCTGAACAGATCTGGAGTTCTCTTCCCAAATCAACCAGGACCTAGGGAGGTTATCTGATGGCAGAAGTGAAAAGAATGACCCAGACCGCGATTATCAGAGAACTCGCGGAGACTACGGGCGTGAACAATCGAGTCGCGAAGCACTTTATGGATTCGCTTGCGGAACTCGCGGTACGGGAGACAAAAAAGAACGGCGTGTTTGTGCTGCCGGGCATTGGACGGTTGGTCCGCGCGGAGCGGAAGGCTCGCACGGGACGCAACCCCGCCACGGGCGAGGCGATTAAGATCCCAGCCAAAAAGGTCGTGAAATTTCGGGTGGCCAAGTCCGTGAAAGACTCCATCGTGCCGCCGAAAAAGACGGCCAAATAGCAACCAGTCAATCACCCAAACACGAAACCCCGCGGCCTCCCGCGGGGTTTTTGCGTCGAATCGACAAACTTCTCCTCAGCTACTTCTTCGGTTCTTTTCCCGGCTCTGCCTCGTCTTCGCTCTTGAGCGAACTCTTGAGACTGCGGATGCCCTCGCCTAAACCTTTCGCCATGTCCGGAATCTTCTTGCCGCCGAAGAGCAGCAGTAAAACAACAAGGATGATTAGCAGTTCAGGCAGGCCAATAGATCGAAACACTGAGTCTCCTTTGCGCCTCCGATGCTTCTATTCTAAACCGCGGCAGATTGCGCTTCAGCGTTGAAAGGCGGCTATTCCCATCTTTAATACCAGGCTCAGCAGTATAAGCGGCAGCACGATCGCGAACGCCTTCCCTTTCGGGACCCGGAAGGCCGCGCTGAAAATCAGAATTACCATCACGATCCACCAGATCTCAAAAACCGAAAAGTAGCCCAGAAAAGCTGCCAGAAATTTGTTCGCGCCCTCCGGCAGGAAGATGTCAAGGCCTAGGGCCGGTTTCAATTCGGCCATGGTGGAAACATCTCCCTTTACCTTCAAAATCACCACGCCAGCAATCGCTGCTAGCATTTGAATTAGGCTGCAGCCGGCCACCAGGTTGAAAAGAGACCGGAATTTGGCCTGGACGCTCATGACAGATGACATTCCGAGCAGTACGGCCGCCTGAATCGCAAACAGAATCGCCAGCCAGATAGGAGCCAGGTAAACTGCGATGCTCTGAAATTTCAGACCGATCTCCATTTGTTTCTGGTACTGCTCTGGGGAAACATTAGGTGGGATCGGCGCGATTTCCAGCACGTGCCGGACGATCGGCATCATCATGTAGCTGGAAGCGATTGAGACAATCGAAAAAAGCACGATCGGCCCAATCCAGAACCATTTGCTGAACACCCGCGGTGCAGCGCCCGCCGGTTCGATAAAGAAATTGCCCATCCCTGTCAAATCGGCCGCGAAGCTCTCGGGCCTCTCGGCAGGTATTTCTGGAACCAGCGTCGCCATGTAGACCTCCTGCTAGCGGGTTGAAAGGATTATACCCGTCCGGCTACTAAATCGCTAGTATCCTACGGCGAGTCTGCACGCGGAACGGTTACTCTTGAAAAAGACGCTTGTGAAAATTCTGCTTACGCTTCTTCTTTTGACGGCCTTGGCCGCATGCTCGCACACTCCCCAAAGCGCTGGCGCGGAACATCATTATCCGCTGTCTGGCAAAGTGGTCGCGCTCGACCAAAAGAATCAGACCGCCACGGTCGACGCGAAGGCCATTCCGAATTTTATGGATGCCATGACCATGGAGTACCCGGTGAAGTCGAAAGCTGACTTCACCACGCTTCACGTAGGCGACAACATCAAAGCCACCGTTAACGTGAATGACGCAGGCGGGTATAACCTCTCAGAAATCCAGGTCGAGAGCGCCCCAAAGTAACCCGTCATGGTCTTTGATCAGGCTGTACGGCCCGAGGCGGCGGGTGAAACCTCGCTACGGAATCCCGCGCGAGTCCGCTTACCCCGAGGCATCTGGGCAAGCGTGGGTCCGTCGCTTCGATTTCTCCTCCAGACCGAAGTGCACGTCTACTCGTTTGCCGTCGCGGCCAACGTTCTGATCTCGTTCTTTCCGTTCCTGGTAGCGATTATCCTGCTCTGCAGATCCGTTCTGCACTGGCAGCCGGCCGTCCAGGTCATCATTCAGACTGTAAATACTTACTTCCCGGAAGGATTTGGCGTAAACTTCCGAAGTTACCTGCTTGCCTACCATCGCTTTAGCTGGCTATCGGTGTTTTTGCTGCTGTTTACGGCGAACGGCATTTTCGTTCCGCTCGAAGTGGCTTTCAACCGCATCTGGAATGTGAAAAAGAATCGCAGCTTCCTGCGGAACCAGATCATTAGTCTGGGCCTGATTTTCGCCTGCGGCGCATTGGTCCTGATGTCGGTCAGCGCCACCACCTTGAATCTGCAGTTCCTCAGCGCGAAATATGGTTCCACTCACGCCGGCGAGATTCTGCAGTCCGTCGTCTTCCGAGTATTCGCTCTGCTCGCGACCATGCTGGTGATCTTTCTGATCTATTGGATACTGCCGAATGCAAAAATCCGGATCAACAGGCTCATCCCTGCTTCTGTCGCGGTGGCTGTGTTACTGGAGGTATCCAAGTACGTGAACGTTATTACCTGGCCGTGGCTGCGGGCCAAGCTTCTCCACGATGTGCCGCCGTTCGTCCAATCCGTCAGCATCATTCTTTGGTCCTTTATCGCCACGATGATTATTCTTGCGGGTGCAGAATGGTCTGCGCGTTCGTCTGCAGAGAATTCGGAAGTATCACTCGCCCCAGAGGGATGATTTCCCGGGCGTCCGCCGATTCCAGCGCCATCAGCACCACCGCGATCCACACCAGATCGGCGATAAACAGGTGGACCAACTGCATCCAAACCGGAGCCAGCAGTGCAACGTTGATTACGCCTACCGCGAGCTGAAGCAGCACGATCGCTGTAACGCGTTTGGCCGCGGCGCGCAGCGGAGCCGGGCTTTCCGATTTGAGCATTTGGACGGCAATCCACAGCAGGTACGCTGCGCCAAGGATCGCAACAGCGGGGTGCAGCATGCGCAAGCGCAGCAGCATCCCGGTCGTACTGGAAAGGTCCTGCTGCACTCCCGCGGCAAGCGACGACGCGGGAAAGAGCGTGTCTCCCAGTGCCGCGATCGCTCCCGTAATGCTCACCAGCAGCGTGATCGCGAGAGCAGCCCATGTTTTGCGCGAGATATTTGCCCAGCGCAGCCGGCCGGAGTTCGTGTAGGCCAGCCAGGCCGTCGCCGCGAGCGCCGCAAGTAATAGCAGCGTATTTGCCAGGTGTGCCGAGAGATACCACGCGCGACCCGCGGATTGATCCCGGGCCACCAGGCGGAACAGAACCAGGCCCGCTCCCAGCATCGCTTCAATAAAGAGAAACACTAAAGACAGAACCGAATACCGCCGCACAGCATGCCGTTTCGGAAACGCCAGGAAGGCCCAGATCGCCATTGCCAGCGTTGCGAACGTATCCAGGCTGGTCATCGTCCGGTGGGTGAACTCAATCGCCATCGGCGCAGCCATGTGATGCGGGATTACTTGCCCGTTGCAGAAGGGCCAGTTTGCGCCGCATCCGTCGCCCGAGAAGGAGATACGCACATAAGCGCCCCACAAGATCACGGGTATGTTATAGGCCAGAACGGCCACTGCAAAAAGCGCAAAGCGCCTGCGAGCACTACTACTTACCCAATCCATCCCATTCCTTACCATTCCGCATCATAGCGACCCTGAACAGGGCCGCCACGCTGCACACTTCCGTGATGCGCCCGTCCATCGCCATGCGCAGCGCCTCCTCAAACGGCTGCCATCGCACCGTGATTTCTTCTTCCGGATCCAGGTTCATCGCGGTTGAAGAGAGCCCGGTTGCAAGGTATAACGTTTGGGTATCATCGGCCACACCGTTACAGTTATCCACCGTGCCCAGGGCCTGCCAGTGTTCAGCCAGCACGCCCGTCTCTTCGGCCAATTCGCGTTTCGCAACATCCAGCATGTTCGCCTCGCCCGGGTGCGATCCGCCGCGCGGTATCTCCCACGAATAGCGGTTTACGGAATAACGCCACTGGCCCACGAGCACAACCTCGTCGTGCTCATTGATCGCCACCACTCCGACCGACGGGCGTATTTCAATAACGCCGTAAATTCCCGGTCCGCCGTCCGGACGTATCACTTCATCCTCGCGCACCCGCACCCAGCGGTTCTCGTAAACGGTCCGGGACGATCTCGTTTGCCAGGGATTTCGGGGCACTGCTCTCAAATCCGTTCACTGCAAATTTGCGATAAAACGTGAACGTCCACGTTCCCTCCGGACAAGATCACGCCGGCCGATCGTATCCCACCGGGCAACTTGTCGTGCAGGACCGCAGCCGCGGCAACAGCGCCGCTCGGCTCAGTCAGCAGCTTCATCCGGGTCAGCAAGAATCGCAGAGTCGATTTGATCTCTTCTTCCGATACCAGAAGCACCTCCTCCAGCAGCGAGAGCACAATCGGGTAGGTGATCTCGCCCGGAATTGTCGTTCGCAGACCATCTGCGATGGTGGAGGGCGGCGGGATGGCGGTCCGTTCCCTTCGCTGTATCGAAAGATACCAGTCATTCGCCAGCGCCGGCTCGACGCCAAATACCCGCACTTTTGGCCGCAGCGCCTTCACGACCACCAGCGTTCCGGAAAGCAAACCGCCGCCGCCGAGCGGGGTAAGAATCGCGTCCAGGTCAGGACATTCTTGCAACAGCTCGAGCGCCGCGGTGCCCTGCCCGGCGATAATCCACGGATGATCGTAGGAAGGCAGCACGATCGCCCCAGAATCCTCAGCAATTTTGCACGCGATCTCTTCGCGGTTCTCCCGTTCGCGATCATGAAAAACAATCGTTGGTCCGTATGCCCTGGTGGAGTCCAGCTTGGCCTTCGGCGCGTCGGTTGGCATCACGATGGTTGCCGCCACGCGCAGGTGCGCGGCCGCAATTGCCACCGCTTGCGCATGATTGCCGGAAGAAAACGTGACAATGCCGCACGCGCGTTCTTCCTCGCTGAGCGACATCAGAAAATTCAATGCGCCCCGGATCTTGAACGATCCGCCGCGCTGCAGGTTTTCACATTTGAAGAAGGTATGTATTCCGGATGCTTCATTGAACAGCCGAGAGCTCTCAACCGGCGTCTTTCGCGCGAGTTCCTTGATGCGATCCGCGGCCGCGATGACGTCCTCCAGCGTGACTGCGCTACCCAAAGCTTCTTCAGCAGAGCTCATCAGTAGCCCGCTTTCTTGTCCACCAGATTCAGGAGCGGCTCGCCTTTGACATATCGTCGGAAATTGTCCAGAAAGCATTGCATGGTCAGGTCCAGCCAGTCGGGATCACGGGTCCGGTCGGTGCAGTGCGGCGAAATCAGCACGTTCTCCATATCCCATAACGGAGAATCCGCCGAAAGCGGTTCGGCTTCAAACACGTCCAGAGCTGCTCCGGCGATCTTCTTCTGCTGTAAGGCCCGAACCAGCGCCGCTTCGTCGATTACGGGGCCGCGTCCAACATTCATCACAATCGCCGACGGTCTCATCGCTCCAAACGCCGCATCGTTCAACATGTGTCTGGTTTCAGGTGTGAGCGGTGCGGCGGCGAGCACTACATCCACTTCGCCGAGCATTTCGTGGAGCTGGCCCGTGCCGAAAATCCGATCGAGAATCGGATCGTTTTGCGACAGGTCCGGTCTTCGCCGGATCGCATGGATCTTCACGCCCAGCGCCTTGGCCAGCCGTGCGCATTCCTGCCCGATCTCGCCGTATCCCACAACCCCCATGACCTTTCCGGGCAACCAATCGACTTTGAAATCGTCCCAGTGATGGGCTCGCTGGCTCTCCACTAACCGCCGCACGCGTTTGTAGAAATACAACATGCCGAGCACCGCGAACTCCGCCAGCGAGCGCTTAAAAACGCCTTTGGCATTCGTAACCGGAACCGGACTTTCCACCAGTTCGGGAAATAGCAGCTTCTCAACGCCCGCCGAGAGGCAATGAACCCACTTCACTCCATTGGCGTGACGCCACACTTCCCGGAAATCAACCGTTTTGCCGGTCAGACCCGAATATAAGATCACCTCGGCATCGGGCGCATGCTGTTCGAGCGTGGCCATATCATTCCCCACCTGGATATTCGCCGAATCCCCGATCGCCGGCAGATTGCGCAGGACGTAATGATCGGGAGGACAGATAACCAGCAGATTCGGTTTATGATGCGGGCTCAAGAGTCCATTTTAGGGCACGGAATAAATGTCCCCATGATCTGCAACCTGAGTGTTGCGAAGTGCTGGTCCAGCCCTAAAAATTGCAACAGCCTCGCAAAACGGTCTAAACCTCGTAAACTAGAGGTGTGGAACAACGGTGTACGTGCGGAGCCGTCCTGCCGGAGGATGCCCGCTTTTGCCACAAGTGCGGCAAACCTCAGTTCGAGGAAGATATTGCGCGGATCGAGGCGCAGGATGTCCCGCCCGCGCCAGTGCCGTCGCCAAGCGCTGCCCCGTCGGCGGGCGCTACCACTTCCCGGATCGGCTTTAGTAATATCCGCGCCGTGCTCATCACCATGGCCGTCGCGGCTCTCTCGCTCATTATTCTGTATCTAGCTCTTCTGCTGCTGCCGCTCTTGGTGCCCGTGATACTTTGCGGCGCTGGATTTGCGGCAGCCAAGTTCTACAAGAAGCAGACGCTTCAGCCGCTCACAAAGGGCGGCGGGGCGTTTCTAGGCATGATGACCGGGCTTTGGCTATTTCTGGTTGTGGCTATGTGCCTGGCCATCTTCAGCTTGGAGATTTCATCTCCGGCCGGCCAGGAGATTCTCAAGGCCGCCTCCGAGAAGGTTCCTCAGTTCGCCAACAATCCGCAAACGGCGAAACTGCTGGAACATCCGCAGGAGTTAATGAGCGGCGTCCGCGATGCTCTGATCCCTATGTTTTTCGTGATTACCATTTCAGCCGCGTTCGGCGGAATGCTGGCTGCCCGCACCTCTGCCTGGCGCAGGCGTACCTAACGGCTGTTCCCGCGGGCAGCACCGGCCCATACCCAGGCCCCGGATGGACGCGGTTGTTACCCTGAAATTTCCCATTCCTTAATGAGCAAGCCGATTCTGACGCTAACCGTGAACCCCGCCCTGGACCGGATTATCTCCGTGGATCGGCTGGTTTTTGAGGATCGCGCCTATATTGAATCCACAACCGAGGCCGCCGGCGGACGAGGTATCAACGCCGCGCGCGTATTGACCAGCTTCGGAGCTGAAACGGTGGCAATTACCGCTTCCGGAGGCGAGAACGGGCTCAGCTTCGAAAAGCATCTGGAAGACGATCGCTTCGCGAAGGAGATCGTCAAAATCCACAACAATATCCGGATCAACCTGACGATTTCAGACCGGCAGGGGCTTTCCATCAAGCTGAATGAAATTGGACCCGCACTGTCCGCGGCCGAGCAGAAGAGCGTCATCAACGCGACCGGGAAGCTGCTGCCCAAGGCGTCCTGGCTGATGTTATGCGGCAGCGTGCCGCCCGGGATGGATCTGCACTTCTATACGAAACTGATTGAGCTGGCGGCGAAGCACAAGGTGCAGACTCTGCTCGACACGGACGGAGATGCGCTTCTTCATGGCCTGGAAGCCAAGCCGACCATCGTAAAGCCGAACCAATCGGAAGCCGAACGTTTGCTGAACACCGCGCTGATCACCCGCTCCCAGCAGATCGATGCCGTGCAGCGGATCAAGGCGCTGGGACCGCAATCGGTGGTGCTCTCGCTGGGAAGCCGGGGTGTGATCGCGGCAACTTCTACTGAAGGAATTCTGGAAGTGATTCCGCCGCCCGTCGATGCCCGGTGTCCAATAGGCGCCGGGGACGCGATGTCGGCGGTGATCGTCTGGTCGCTCCATCAGGGCAGCTCTTTCAGCGATGCCTTGCGCTGGGGCGTCGCCGTAGGCACCGCGACTTCCAAGCTGCCGGGCATCACACTGGCGAACCTGGAGCAAGCGAAAGAACTTCTTCCGCAGGTTCAGATCACGCGCATTGTGCTGTAACGGCGCCGTCAGCGCTTAGTCGTATTTTTCGTAGATAATGTGCTTGCGATCGAATCCGCGCTCCCTGAGTTCTTTGCGGACATCATCGACCATTTCCTTTAGGCCACAGACGTAAATATCCATTGTGCGGAGTTCTTCCGGAGATGCTACCGCGAGTGCTTCATCAATGTGCGACTGGACGCGTCCGGTCAGCCCGGTCCAGGTTTCGGATGGGCGTGTGATCGTCGGCATAAAGCGGAATGCCGGATAGCGCCTGGCGAGATCTTCGAACTCTTCGTGATAGAGAAGCCCGCGCTCATAACGGACCCCGAACAACAAAGTGACCCGCGGCTGAGTCTTCGGCACGTGATCCAGCAGCATCGATCGGAACGGCGCGATGCCTGTGCCGGTCGCGATGAAAACGGACCGGCGCTCCGGATGCCGTAAGGTGAAGCCGCCAACCGGCTCATAGATGTCCACTTCATCGCCTGGCTTGAGATGGAACAGATAGGTCGAAAGCGGACCTTCCGGAACGCGATTCAGGCAGAGGGAAAAGCGGTTGCCGCCGCGCGGCGAGGCGATCGAGTACGGCCGCACGATTTCCTTTCCATTGACCGGTTCGATTACGGAAACGAACTGCCCGGGCGTGAATGAGAACTGCTCAACTCCGGGAATTTCGAATTCGAAGTGATGCACCTCCGGCGAAAGCTCTTTCCAATTCAACAACCTGGCTTTCAGCGTAAATAACCCTCTCTATAGAATGATGCTGGGCGCTCTTTCTTCGACTCCCACCTTGGGCGTCATTCGGCTCAGCAGATCCAGGAACATGCGGCCTCGCGGGCGTCCGTTCTGATTCTGCTGCCCGATCCGATGGAGAAAAACCAGCACCCCCAAAACATTTGAGTTGCGGATGAGGGACAGCCCCTCGCGTTCCGTTTTCGCCTTCTGGTAATCGCCCAGAGAAGCATTAAAGCCGCGTTGTACGGCGGCCGCGACACTATTCTCTGGCTTGGTCTCATATACCAAGCCGGATTCCATGGTGCGGCGCGTCTGAATCGATGCGTCGAGCGCCGCCATGATGTCGGTATCAATCGCGCCGGGCGTTCGCAGAGCGGCCTGAACCAGTGAATACACGCAGAATAGCAGGAGCTCTTCATGAGCCTCCAGAAACTCCTCCGTGACGGTGATGTCCCGATTCGGGAACTGTTCTTCCGACGCTGCGGGTTTCTCCCGGCTATGGGCTTCGCGAAGATATTCGCATTCGAGCGGGCACGAGAGGGAAACCTCGCGCTCGGTCCCACAGCAGATCGTGCAGATCTCTCCGTTCACAGCCGGACAATGGCGTTTGGCGCGGCGCTTTCCGCATATTTTGCACAAGATCGGTTCAGGCATCAGCTACCGAGTATTATCGGATCAGAGCCGATGCAAAGAGTGGATCTGTACATCAAAGTGACCATTGATCTGGAGGAAGAGGAGAAGGCGGAGCGCGTCGCGGGTGAGATTTGCCGCCAGATCGAAAAGCTCTATGTAGTGCGATCCGCCGAATTGTCCAGCACCGTTGTCCGGGAGTAGCACTCCAGATTTACTCACCCCAGCAGCTGCTGGTGGAGGCGTGTAAGAAACGCATCCGTCATTCCAGCAATGTAGTCGCAGACAAGGCGGCCGACCGGCGCACCGGAAAAATGTTCACGATACCCGGATGAGATGTGTTCGGGATGCTCGATCAAAAACCCGAACAGTTCACCCATCTTTTTCACGGCCGAATCGCGATCGGCCCTAAGCTGCGGATGTGAATAGACGCGGCTCACCAACAGGTCCCTCAACTGGCGATTTAGATCCGCCGCTTCCGCAGTCATCTGAGCCAGCCGGTAATCCAAGGCCCGCAGATCTTCCAAAGACTCAACACCCGAGCGCCCGGCAGCATCAACTGTGCCTTCGATCAAACCGCCAATCAAAAGATTCATCAGACGCCGCTGGATTTCCCAGAAGCGTACGCGATTGGCGGCCCCGGGAAACTGGGTATCGACCTGTTCGGCGAACGCGGCTGCAACTGGAGCTGCTTCCGCGATGTCTTCGACCGAAATGAGCCCGGCGGAGAATCCGTCATCCAGGTCAGCCGTGGTATAGGCGATTTCATCGGCGAGGTCGATCAACTGCGCCTCGAGCGGCGGCCGCTGCCCGGGCAAGAGGTCCTGCAGATCCGCCTCTTCGTCCGGTTGGACTTCGCGTGAGTGCTTGATGATGCCCTCGCGTACTTCGAAGGTCAGGTTGAGGCCGTCGAAGCGGGCGTAGCGCTCCTCCAGCAGATCGGTAATCCGGAGCGCGTGGCGGTTGTGCTCGAATGAGCCGCCGAGCCGGCGCATCTGCCGGTCTAACTCCTTTTCACCGGCATGGCCGAAAGGAGGATGCCCCAGGTCGTGAGCAAGCGCAAGCGTTTCCGTATACTCCTCGTTGAGACCTAACGTCGCGGCAGCGGTGCGGGCCACCTGAGAGACTTCGAGCGTATGGGTCAGCCGATTGCGGAAGTGATCGCAGAGCCCAGGCGCAAAGACCTGGGTTTTGCCTTCCAGCCGCCGGAAGGCTCGCGAGTGAATAATGCGGTCGCGGTCGCGTTGAAAATCCGTACGGTACGGATGGGCCGGTTCAGGGAATCTGCGGCCGCGCGAATTCCGGGGATCGAGTCGTAACCGCCCCAGCATGCCCGGCTTGGCTACTTTGGAGCTTCAGCCGAAAGCTCGTTGGCAGCCCGGCTCACCGCGGGACGCGCATCGGGACCCTTCAACGACTGCAGAATGTTCTTGGCCTGTTGTGGGTTCGTGTTTTCGTCCAGGCTGGCAAGCAGGATTTGAGCTTGCGCCTTCGAGACAAGGTCGGTAGGCTTGTTTACCACCGAACGAAGCAGTTCCTGCGCTTCGGGCACCCTCTTTTCGCCGGCATAGAGCTGGGCCAGCGCAATCTTTGCGAGTACCGCGGATTCGCTGTCGGAACCGGCTACGGCCTTGAGATCGGTTTCTGCACCTTTCGTATCGCCCTTAGAGGCTTTCAGCGTTCCCAGGTAGTAGCGAGCAATCCAGCCCTCGCGGGTTCCGCCATCCTTCGCGGCGACATGCGAAAGTGCCTTGATGGAGGCTTCGGTCTTTGCTTCCTGTGTGGGGAAGGTCTTGGCAAACTGGTTCGCCGGTCCGACCTGGGCGTCGAGAACGCTGAGCGCAGCTTGCAGATCCTGCTGTCGAAGAGATCTGCTATGGGATGAGTACCAGTATGCTCCGCCTACGATGGCCAGTATCACCGCAGCGGCAATCGCCCAGATGGTAACTCTGCGGCGGTTCAGAGTGACGTAATCAACGGTGCGGGAGACTGCATCGGTAAACTGATCGTGCTGCAGTTGCTCCTTAAGTTCGTGGCGGGTCAAAGCGTACTACGGCCTTTCCAAGTTGGCGACGGATCACTAGTAGCTTAGCATGGCGGGGAGTCCCGCCGTCTATGCCCGCAGATCGGCTAAATCACGCCGTATCGCGAACTTCACCAAGCCGGCCACGTCGTGAATATCCAGCTTACGCATAAGACTGGAGCGATACGTATCGACGGTCTTCGGGCTGAGTGAGAGGCGGGCGGCAATTTCTTTGGCGCGGACACCTTCCACCAACAGCGAGAACACTTGAAATTCCCGGCTGCTAAGCGATTCCAGCGGATCGTCGGCATGATTTCGGCCGTTCGTTTCCCCGAACAGAGACATCACTTCAATCTGCGGCGAAACATAAATGCCGCCCTGAGTGAACTGGCTGAGCGCTTCCGCCATCTGTTCGCAGGACGAACTCTTCAGCAGAAAGCCGCAGGCGCCGGTCCGCAACACTTCCAGCACGGTTTTGCGGTCTTTCCGAACCGAGAATACGGCGCAGCGGGTACGCAGGCCCTCGTCGCGAACGCGCCGGATTACTTCGGTGGCGGCGAGATCTGACAAACCGAGATCCAGCAGGGCAATCGCCGGCTGCAGGCGGCGTATCTCCGTCAGCGCCG
>Ga0308174_10000169_pt1 | contig 26213 bp, 24 predicted proteins | sample PhyPR2_FD_203894 | JGI IMG/M metagenome (GOLD analysis project Ga0308174, IMG submission 203894) | Soil microbial communities from UC Gill Tract Community Farm, Albany, California, United States - DLSLS.P.R2 | ecosystem: Environmental > Terrestrial > Soil > Agricultural land | place: USA... | reverse complement strand
TCGTGCTCGAGGAGATGGGACGGGCCCTGGTGCCTGCTCCGTTCTTCTCGACGGTCGTTCTTGCAGCCCAGGCGCTGATCCTGTCGGGGGATGCGGATGCGCAGCGCACGCACCTCCCGGCCATCGCCGCCGGGCGAGTGCGGGCCACGCTCGCTGTCGCCGAGGACGCAGCCCCCTGGTCGGCCGACCGGGTGCGGACGACGGCGCGCGCGTCCGGAGCGGGCTGGGCCCTGGACGGCGTCAAAGACCACGTGCTCGACGGAGCAACCGCCGACCTCGTGCTGGTGCTCGCCTGGGTGGATGACGAGCTCACGCTGTTCGCGGTCGACGGCTCCGCGGACGGGCTGACCCGTACCGCGCTGGACACGCTGGACCGCACGCGCCGCCAGGGGAGGCTCGAGTTCACCGGGACGCCGGCCTCTCTCGTCGGGACGGTCGGGGGTGGGTGGCGGACTGTCGAACAGGTCCTCGACCGCGCCCTCGCCGCGCTGGCGGCCGAGCAGGTCGGGGGAGCACAGCGTGTTCTCGAGATGGCCGTGGACTACGCGCGGGAGCGTGTGCAGTTCGGGCGCCCCATCGGCTCCTTCCAGGCCATCAAGCACCGGTGCGCGGACATGCTGATCGACGTCGAGCGGGCCAAAGTCGCCGCCTACCAGGCGCTCTGGTCGGTCGATTCCGCACCGGAGGAGCTCCCGGTCTCGGCACGGGTGGCGAAGGCATTCTGCTCCGATGCCTACTTCGACGCGGCCGCCGCCAACATCTCGGTGCACGGCGGAATCGGGTTCACCTGGGAGCACCCCGCCCACCTGTACTACCGCCGGGCCAAGAGCTCTCAGCTGCAGTTCGGGTCGCCGTCCCACCATCGCGAGGAGCTGCTCCGGTGCCTGGGGCTCTGAACACCGTCCACCCCACGAGTTCGAACGACGACAACAGGAGGTAGCCGTGGCAGCCAGTCGGTTCCCGGTCGAGGCCGGACACATCATGATGTTCGCGCGGGCGATCGCCGACCCCAACCCGGTCTACTACGAGGAGTCGGCGGGGAGCACGGAGATCGGTGAGGTGATAGCGCCGCCCACCTTCACCATGGCCTCGGCCCAGTTCGACCCCGACTACCTCCTGCGCCCGACGATCGGCCGGCCGTGGCTGGGCTCCGGACGGGAGCCGACGGGTGTTCCACGGTCCGACGGCGGCGGCGGAACCGGGCTGCACGCCGAGCAGCACTTCACCTATCACCGCCCTCTTCGGCCGGGCGACGTGCTGTCGGCCGAGAGCCGCGATGGCGAGCGCTGGGAGAAGCAGGGCAAGCGCGGAGGCGTGCTGAAATTCTCCGAGATGATTGTCGACTACCGCGACCAGGAGGGACGGCTGGTCGTGACCAGCCGCATGGTCGGCGTGCAGACCGAGCGGGCCCCGGGGGAGGAGGGCTGATGGCGCTCAGCAGGCAGCAGCTGTCGGTCGGCTCGACTCGGGAAGCGATCGTCGTCGACGACCTCACCCGCACCCAGCTGGTCATGTACGCCGGCGCCTCCGGCGACTACAACCCCCTGCACACCGACGAGGTGTTCGCGACCGAGGTCGCGGGTTTCCCGGGGGTCTTCGCCCACGGGATGCTGACGATGGCGCTCACCGGGAAGGCGCTGACGGACTGGGTGGGGGACGGGCGACTGCGCACGTTCGGCGTCCGGTTCCGCGGTCAGGTGTGGCCCGGGGACACCCTGACCACGACGGTGACCGTGCGGGCGCTGGACGAGGTCGACGGCGAGCCCGTGGCCGACATCGACGTCGTCACGACCACTCAAACGGGCGACGTGGTGCTCTCCGGGACGGCGTCCGCGCGTCTGGATCCCTGACTGGAAGACCCATGAACAGGGTGGATCCCCGAGTGGCGAGGAGCCGACGATGGGCGTGACCGTGGAGTTCGACGGCTCCGTGGCGACCGTGACGCTGCGGTGGCCGGAGCAGCGCAACGCCTTGGGCCCCGACGAGGCGCGGGAGGTCACCGCCGCCCTCGGCTCGGCCGTCGAGCACGGGGCGCAGGTCGTCGTGCTCACCGGCGAAGGAGCGTTCTGCGCGGGGGGCAACCTGCGGGGCATGGTGGAGCGCGCCGAGATGCCTACCGAGGAGCGTCGCCGCCTGGTGTACAGCGCCTACCAGGGCCTGCTCCGCGCCCTGGTCGACCTCCCCGTGCCGACGCTCGCCGCTCTCGACGGCCCGGCGGTGGGGATGGGGTTCGACCTCGCCCTCGCCTGCGACGCCCGCCTGGTGGGGCCGGGCGGCTGGGTCCGCCAGGGCTGGGGCGGGATCGGGGCGGTGCCGGGCACCGGCGGTGTGCTGCTGCTGCGGCTGCTCGCGCCGGGTGCGCTGTGGCGCATGCTGCCCGGGCAGCCCAAGCTCCCCGCCGCAGTGCTCGCCGAGCTCGGCCTGGCGGAGTCGACCGGCGATCGGCCGGCGATCGAGGTCGCCCAGGAACGTGCACGGCAGCTGGCGGAGATCCCGTCGCACACCCTCGCGGCCTACGTAGAACTCGACCGTGCCTACCTCCGGTCCGAGCTTCCGGCCCACCTCGAGCACGTGCTCGACGTGCAGGTGCGGATGCTCGCCGACAAGGGCTTCAAGGACCGGGCCCAGCAGGCCCTGCAGAGACCATGACCGTCGATCCTCAGGAGGACCTCGTGTTCGAGACCATCCGGTACGAGACCGGTGCCGACCACGTCGCCACGATCACCCTGAACCGGCCGGACCGGATGAACGCGTTCAACGACGCGATGATCGCGGAGTTCCGGACGGTCTGGCGCCTGGTCCGCGAGGACGACGACGTCCGGGCGGTCGTGTTGCAGGCCAACGGCGACCGTGCCTTCTCGGCCGGCCTGGACGTCGTCGAGGGCCGAACCCATCCGCAGTCGGTGTGGGACTGGACCGACCCCGGGCAGGACCTCGCGCCGAAGGCGAACGAGGTCTGGGTCCCGGTGGTGTGCGCCGTGCACGGGATGTGCGCCGGCGGTGCCATGTACTGGGTCAACGAGTCCGACATCGTGATCTGCAGCGACGACGCGATGTTCTTCGACCCGCACGTGACCTACGGGATGACCTCGGTGTACGAGCCCGTCGACATGGCCCGGACCGTGCCGATGCGCGAGGCCCTGCGGATGGCGCTGCTCGGCCTCGACGAGCGCATGTCGGCCAAGCGGGCCCTGGAGATCGGGCTGGTGAGCGAGGTCGTCCCGCGCGAGGAGCTCAGGGCGAGGGCGCACGAGTTGGCGGCGATCATCGCGGACAAGCCCGCGGTGGCGACGCAGGGAACGGTGAAGGCGTTCTGGCAGAGCCTGGACATGCCGCGCGCCCAGGCCCGTTCGGTGGGCATGAACTTCGTACAGATCGGAAACCCGATCGGGACCGCCCAGGTGGACCGGGCCGGCCGCCCCCGCCCGAAGTGGCGGCTCCGCTGAACGGTGCCGAGGCGGTCGGGCCCGAGCCGGTGCTGTGCCGGGTCTCCGGCGGCGTCGCCACGGTGACGCTGAACCGGCCCGAACGGATGAACGCGTGGACACCGGCGATGGAGCAGCGCTGGTTCGAGGTCCTCGACGCCCTCCTGGTCGACCCCGGCGTTCGTGCGGTGGTGCTCACCGGCGCCGGCCGCGGGTTCTGTGCCGGACTGGACGCCGCCCACGTCACAGCCCGTTCCTCCGGCGCCGAAGACGCTCCCACCCGGACCCGACCCCTGAGCGGCCTGGCCGCGTTCCCGAAGCCCGTCGTGGCGGCCGTCAACGGCCCGGCGGTCGGCCTCGGTCTCGCGCTCGCCCTCTGCTGCGACGTCCGGTTCGCGTCGCCGGCCGCCCGCTTCGTGCCCATGTTCAGCCGGCTGGGGCTCGCTCCCGAATTCGGGACGACGTGGCTGCTGCCCCGCATCGTCGGTCACAGCGTCGCGCTGGACCTCCTGCTGTCGTCGCGCACGGTCGCGGCGGAGGAGGCCGTCGCTCTGCGGCTCGCCGACCGACTCGTGCCGGGCGATGAGCTGTTGCCGGCCGCCGAGCAGTACGCGCGCTCGCTCGCCCAGCACTGTTCTCCCTTGTCGATGGCCGCGGCGAAGCACCAGCTGCTCGCCGATCAGCACCGACCGCTGGAGGCGTCCGAGGCGGAGTCGAGCGCACACAACCGCAGCCAGCAGGGCCGCGCGGAGTTCCGCGAGGGGGGCGCCGCGCGGCGCGAGCGGAGGCTGCCCGAGTTCCCGCCACTGAGCCCGGACCATCCCGACGTGCGGGACTGGGTCCGGCCGGTCGGCTGACCGGCCGGCGTCAGGAGTTCAGCGCCGCCGTCACTACCGTGTGCATCGCGGGCCGCCCGTCCGAGGCGAGGACGTCGCCCTGGACGACCGCGGACGTACGTCCGCGACGGATCTGGCGTCCGGTCACGCGGACGGGGCGGCCGTCCCCGCCTGCACCGCGCAGGTAGTGGCACGTCATCGACAGCACCTCCGGCCGGACGTCGTCCCCGAGGGTGGCGAGGGCAGCGATGCTCGCCATGAGCGCGGCGACGCCGCCGTGCAGTGTGCCTCCGCTATTGCTCAGCCTGCCGACGTGCGGCAGCTCGAAGGCGACGATCCCGCCTGGTCCGTGGGTGAAGGAGTCGAGCCCGAGGGTCCGCCCGAGCGGCGTGCCGGTCAGGTCGGGGCCGCTCGCCGCCGGAGCGGCGGCCGCCGGTGGAGCGACCTTCGCCGTCTCCCGCGCGGCGGGTGATGGCGGGGCCGATGACGGGATGACGACGGAGGAGGAGGGGACCGGCGGGCCGCCGCGGGCGGCGAACCAGCCGTTCACCCGCGCCACCTCGACGTCCGCCGCGTCGCGGATCCCCGCCGTCGTGTGCAGGTAGCCGGCCCGTCGCCCGCTGTCGCCGGACACGGCCCGAAGGAGCCCCGTCTCGGGAGGCGAGCCGACGAGGTCCACGGTCAGCACGGCCGTGGCGATCCGTGCGCGTGCCCGTAGCGCAGCGTCGGTGCCGAGGATGCAGTCGGCCAGCATCGCCACCAGCCCCGCCGAGGCAAGGCCGTGGCCGACGGTGAGCCGGTCGTCGATGGCCAGCTGGGCGACGACCTGGCCGGTGCTCCGGAGGTCGACCTCCACGTCGAAGATCTCCCACACCGGCGGCTGCGGACGGGGCACGTCGGCAGGCCACCCGGATCCGACCCGCCCAGCGGTGGCCGCTGTCCGGTCCGTGCTGTCGCCTGTCATGTGCTTCCTCGCCCTCGACGGACCACGACTCCATAAGGCTAATCAATACGCTATATGGTGGGCCCTCGTCATCGTGGCCCCGCCCGACTCGAGACCGAGGTGCACCCAGTGTCCAGCGACGCCTACGACCGCTTCACCGCCTTCCGCGTGGAACTCGTGGAGGACGGCATTCTCCGCATCGTCTTCGACGGTCCCAACCTCAACGCGGTTTCGGCGGAGGGGCACGGCCAGATCGCCGACATCTGGCCGGTGATCGACCGCGACGACGACGTCCGGGTCGTGATCGTCCAGGGGGAGGGGCGGGCGTTCTCCGCGGGGGGGTCCTTCGAACTGCTGGACGGCATGGTGAACGACCCCGTGGTGCGCACCCGCGTCATGCGCGAGGCCCGGGACCTGGTCTACAACGTCATCAACTGCTCGAAGCCGATCGTCTCGGCGATGCACGGCCCGGCGGTCGGTGCGGGCCTCGCGGTCGCGATGCTGGCGGACATCTCCGTGGCGGGCCGGAAGGCCAAGATCGTCGACGGGCACACTCGCCTTGGCGTGGCCCCTGGCGACCACGCGGTGATGAACTGGCCCCTGATGTGCGGGATGGCCAAGGCGAAGTACTACCTGCTCACCTGCGACGTCCTGACCGGGGAAGAGGCGGAGCGCATCGGTCTGGTGTCGCTGTGCGTGGACGACGAGAAGGTCCACGACACCGCGCTGGAGGTGGCTCGCAAGCTGGCCGCCGGCTCGCCGAGCGCCCTCGCGTGGACCAAGCAGGCCTTGAACAACTGGTACCGGGCTGCCGGCCCCTCCTTCGACGCCTCGCTCGCGCTGGAGTTCTACGGCTTCGGCCTCCCCGATGCGAAGGAGGGGCTGACCTCCCACCTGGAGAAGCGCGCTCCCCACTTCACCGGGCCCCGGGGGTGACCGCGCCCGTGCAGGCCCGGACCGAGGGCCGGGTGCGGCACCTGACTCTGGACCGGCCGCGCGCACTCAACGCCCTGAACGCCGAGGTGCTCGCGCTGCTCGCGGGAGAACTCGCGGCCGTCCGGGACGATCCGGGGATCGGCGCCGTACTGATCGACGGGGCCGGAGGGCGGGCCTTCTGCGCCGGCGCCGACCTCTCCGAGTTGCAGGGAGCCGATCCGTCCTCGGCCCACACCCTGCTGCGACGGGGGCAGCACGTGATGGCCTCGATCGAGGCGCTGCCGATCCCGGTGATCGCGGCGGTGGACGGCTACGCGCTGGGTGGCGGCTGCGAACTGGCGCTGGCGTGCCCGCTGGTGCTGGCGTCGGACCGCAGCAGCTTCGGCCTGCCGGAGGCGAAGCTCGGCCTGGTGCCGGGCTACGGGGGAACACTGCGGCTGCGCCGTTCGATCGGGCGCGCGCCGGCCATGGCCATGATGCTCACCGGTCGCCCGCTGCCAGCAGCGACGGCGTGGCAGCTGGGGCTGCTGTCGGCCCCGCCGGAGAAGCCGGAGGACCTGCCGGCCGTCGCGGCGGCGCTGGCGGCCGAGGTGGCGGAGCTCAGCCGCATCAACCTCTCCCTCGTGCTCGAGTCGGCGCTCTCGTCCTCCGAGAGCGAGGAGGCCCTCCGCCACGAGGCTGCGCTGGCCGCGCTGGCCATCTCCTCGCGGGACGGTCAGGAGGGGATCTCCGCCTTTCTGGCCAAGCGCGGCCCTCGCTTCGACCGGGGCTGACCGGCATACGAGCCGATGCCCATGGCGCCGAACTGTCTAACGGATTAGCGTGGGCTGTGTCTCGGGCCGCAGACAGCGGGCCGGCGCTCCGAGAGGGAGGTGACATGAGCACCGACTACGACATCGTCGTCCGCGGTGGCACGGTCCTGGACGGCTCGGGTGGTGAGCCGTTCCGCGCCGACGTCGCCGTCACCGGCGATCGGATCGTCGCGGTCGGTGAGGTGACGGGCTCGGGCCGCGAGGAGATCGACGCCACCGGGCGACTCGTCACGCCCGGCTTCGTGGACGTCCACACGCACTACGACGGTCAGATCACCTGGGAGAACCGGTTGGCCCCGTCGTCCGGCCACGGCGTGACCAGCGTCGTCATGGGCAACTGCGGCGTCGGCTTCGCACCGGCCCGGGCGGAGCACCGGCAGGCCCTCATCAAGCTGATGGAGGGCGTCGAGGACATCCCCGAGGTAGTGATGGCGGCGGGCGTCCCCTGGAACTGGGAGACGTTCCCGGAGTATCTCGACGCCCTGGAGGAGCGGCAGTCCGACATCGACTTCGCCGCCCAGGTGCCGCACTCACCTGTGCGGGTCTACGTGATGGGAACGCGCGGAGCCGAGCTGGAACCGCCGACCGAGGACGACCTCATGCAGATGCGGCGGTTGGTCCGCGAGGCGGTGGAGGCGGGCGCCCTGGGCGTGTCGACCTCCCGCAGCCTGGCCCACCGGACCAAGGCCGGCCAGCTCGCGCCGTCGGTGCGGACCGAGGACCGCGAGGCGGTCGCCCTGGCCGACGGCCTGCGCGACGCCGGGACCGGCGTCTACCAGATCATCCCCGACACCTCGCTGGACCCGCAGGAACAGATGACCCTGATCCGCGAGATCGCTTCGCGCTCCGGCCGCCCGACATCCTTCAGCTTCATGCAGATGCCCGACCAGCCGGACGGGTGGCGCGTGTTCCTCCGCGGGCTGGAGGAGGCCAAGCAGGAGGGGCTCACCATCCGGGGGCAGATCATCCCGCGGCCCACCGGGGCGCTGCTGGGGCTGGAACTCTCGATGCACCCCTTCTCGCTGCACCCGAGCTACCAGCCCATCGCGCACCTGCCGCTCGCGGAGCGGGTGGCCGCCATGCGGCAATCCGACGTGCGGCGGCGCCTGCTGAGCGAGCGGCCGGACAACCCCAACCCCTTCCTGCGGTTCGTGGTCAAGGAGCACGAGCAGCTCTACGTGCTCGGCGATCCGCCGAACTACCACCAGAGCCGGGATCGCAGCATCGGCGCGCGGGCGCGGGCCGCCGGTCTGGACCCCCTGGAGGTCATCTACGACGCGCTCCTGGAGCGCGACGGCCGGGAGATCCTCATCCGTCCCATGGCCAACCTGACCGGAGAACGGATGGACGGCGCCGGTCTCGACCTGCTGGGGAGCGACCGGACGGTGCTGGGCCTCGGGGACGGCGGGGCCCACTACGGCATGGTGTGCGACGCGACCTACCCGACGTACTTCTTGACCTACTGGGTGCGGGATGCCGACCCCGAGTGGCGCGTCGAACTACCTCGGGCGGTGCGCATGCTGACCCGCGAGACGGCCGAGACGGTCGGGCTCCTTGACCGAGGCCTGATCGAGCCGGGGTACAAGGCCGACCTGAACGTCATCGACCTCGACCGGCTGCACCTGCACGCCCCCACGGTGACCTACGACCTGCCCGAGCAGGGGCGCCGGCTGGTGCAGAAAGCCGACGGCTACGACGCGACCATCGTGTCCGGAGCGGTCACCTACCGCGGCGGAACGGCCACCGGCGCGCTGCCCGGTCGGTTGATCCGCGGGGCCAAGCCGATCCCGGTCTGACCGTCGGGTGGCACCCGCGTCAAGCGGTAGATGATATAACCGAAACGTCACCCGGTGCCGGGTGCCGGCGTTACGGAGACCGATGAACTTCAGCTTGAGCGATGAGCAGGTGGAACTGCGCTCCGTGGTTCGGCGCTTCCTCGCGGAGCGCGCGACGGAGTCCGAGACGCGGCGACTCATGGCCACCGAGACCGGCTACGACCCTGCCGTGTGGAAACAGCTCTCCGGGCAGCTGGGCCTGATCGGGCTCGCCGTCCCCGAGGAGTACGGCGGTGCGGGCTTCGGCTGGGTGGAGCTCGGCGTCGTGTTCGAGGAGATGGGCCGCGCGCTCCTCTGCGCGCCCTACTTCGCCACGGTCGCGCTGGCGATCCCGGCGCTGCTCGCGAGCGGAGACGAAGAGGCCTGCGCCGACCTCCTGCCGGCCGTCGCCGCGGGCGAGCGGATCGCCACGCTCGCCCTGACCGAGCCGGCCGGCCGGTGGGACGCCGACGGCGTCACGCTCCGGGCCGAGCAGCACGACGGCGACTGGCGCCTGCACGGTCTGAAGACGTACGTGCCTGACGGTGCGGTCGCAGACCTCGTGCTCGTGGTCGCCCGGTCCGAGGCCGGCATCGGCCTGTTCGCGGTCGAAGGAACGGCGCCCGGGCTCACTCGGCGGAATCTGCCCACCCTCGACCAGACCCGCAAGCAGGCCGAACTGCGCTTCGACGCGGTCCCGGCACGGCTGATCGGGCGGGACGGCTCCGGCTGGCCCGGGGTCGAGGAGGCCCTCCGCCGTGCGGCGGTGGCGCTGGCGGCCGAGCAGGTCGGTGCGGCGCAGCGGGCGCTGGACCTGGCGGTGGAGCACGCGAAGGTGCGCACCCAGTTCGGCCGGCCGATCGGGTCGTTCCAGGCGATCAAGCACATGTGCTCGGAGATGCTGCTGGAGGTCGAGTCCGCCAGGTCCGCGGCCCTCTACGCCATGTGGGCCGCCGACAGCAGTCCCGGCGAGCTCGCGGACGCCGCCAGCCTGGCGCAGGCCTTCTGCACCGACGCGCTCAACTCCGTCGTCGCCGACTGCATCCAGGTCCACGGCGGCATCGGGTTCACCTGGGAGCACCCGGCGCACCTCTACTTCAAGCGGGCCAGCAGCTCGTCGTTCCTGCTCGGGGACGCCGACCACCATCGGGCGCTGTTTGCGGATCGGGTGCTTCCGGCATGACGGCGACCACGTCGGCGACCTTCTCCGGGTTCGCCCTCCCCGATGAGCTCCGGGAGGTGGCCGGTCTCGTCGAACGCTTCGTCCGGGAGCGGATCCGTCCCGCGGAGGACGCGGGCGACCCGGCGGCACGTGAGCTGCCGGAGGAGGTCCTGGCCCCGCTCCGGACCGAGGCCAAGAGCCTGGGACTGTGGTGCTTCGACACCCCCGAGCGGTACGGGGGTGCCGGCCTGTCGGCCTTCGAGACCGTCGTCGTGCTCGAGCAGGCGGCCAAGCACCGGTTCTGCTTTCCCCACGCGGGCGGCGGGGCGTTCGGTCACCCGCCGCCGGTCGTCGTGTTCCGCGGCACCGAGGAGCAGATCGACCGGTTCGCCCGGCCGGCGGTCGCACAGGGCTTCAGGACGTTCACCGCGATCGCCGAGCCGTCGGGAGGAACCGACCCCAAGCGCGCGATCCGGACGACTGCGGTGCGCACCGGTGACACTTACGTCCTCAACGGGCGCAAGCAGTGGATCACCAACGCGGAGCGGGCCCGGTACGGCATCGTCTACGCCCGCGCCGAGGGCGGCATCACCGCCTTCCTCGTCGACGGGGACGCCGAGGGCCTGTCGACGACGACGATCCCGGTGCTGCGGGACCACTGGCCCACCGAGATGGTGCTGGAGAACGTCGTCGTGCCGGTGGGGAACCGCATCGGCGAGGAGGGTGCGGGCCTGACCCTCGCGGGCGACTGGCTCGTCCGGCAGCGACTGTCCTACGCCGCGCGAGCCCTCGGGATCGCCGAGGAGTCCGTACGGCTGGGCATCGAGTGGCTGCAACAGCGCGAGACATTCGGCGTGCCGCTGGCGACCCGCCAGTCCGCGCAGTTCGACCTGGCGCACGCGCGGGTCGCCATCGACGCCGGCAGGTGGCTCACCTGGGACGCGGCGTGGACCGACGACACGGGCGGTGACGCCCGCACCAAGGCGGCCATGGCGAAACTGCACTGCACCGAGGCCGCCTTCACGATCGTCGACCGAATGATGCAGTGGTTCGGCGCGCTCGGCATGGCGAAGGAGATGCCGCTCGAGCACTGGTTCCGCGACCTCCGCGTCGCCCGGGTGGTCGAGGGGTCCAGCGAGATCCTGCAGGTCCAGATCGCGCGTCAGATGCTCGGGCCGGCCGCACGCGGCGGCGGCTGACCGGACCCACTGCTCACCCAAGGACAGAGCGGGTCTCCCACCAACAGAAGGAAATCGACATGGGTTCACTGGACGGAAAGGTCTGCGTCGTCACCGGCGCCGCCCGGGGCATCGGGCTGGCCATAGCCATTGGGCTGGCCGAGCAGGGCGCCGCGGTGGCGATCGCGGACGTGGACGAGGCCGCTGCCCAGAAGGCGGCGAGCGGGCTGAGCGGACGGGCCATCGGCGTCGGCGTCGACGTGTCCGACACCGCCAGTGTGCGGGCCGGGTACCAGCGGGTCGTCGACGAGCTGGGCGAGATCGACGTGCTCGTCAACAACGCCGGCATCGACGTCATCGAGCCATTCGTGAAGAGCACCGAGGACACCTGGGACAAGATCATCGCGGTCAACCTCAAGGGCACCATCGGAAGTTGCCGCGCCGTGCTGGACAGCATGATCGAGCGCAAGAGCGGCCGGATCATCAACATCGCCTCCGACGCGGCGCGGGTGGGTTCCAGTGGTGAGGCGGTCTACTCGGCCACCAAGGGCGGCATCATGGCGTTCACCAAGACCCTGGCGCGGGAGATGGCGCGGCACGGCATCAACGTCAACTGCGTCTGCCCCGGCCCGACAGAGACTGCGCTGCTCGGCCAGATCGCCGAGAACAACGAGAAGCTCTACAACTCCCTCGCCCGCGCCATCCCGCTGGGGCGGACCGCCCAGCCCGAGGACATCGCACCGGCCGTGGTCTTCCTGGCCGGGGACGGCGCGGGCTACATCACCGGTCAGACGCTGTCGGTCAGCGGCGGCCTGACCATGGCCTGATCCGGCGCGGTGTCGGCGGAGCGAGGACGAGGAAGCTGTGAACACCTGGTCGGAGATGATTGCCGCGCGGGACCCGGACGCGCGGGCCGTGGTGGACCACGACGGGACCTGGACGGTGGCGGAGCTGCAGCGCCGGGCAGCGGGTGCGGCGGACTGGCTGGACGAGGCAGGGTTCGCGGCGGGCCGCCCGGTCCCCGCACTGCTCGGCACGACGAAGGACGCCTTCGCCCTGCTGCTCGGCGCCGCCGCGACCGACCGGCCGCTCGCCCCGCTCGGGCCGCGCCTGTCACCCCCGGAGATCGCCAGCTGCCTCACCGGGCTCGGAGCCGATCGGCTGGTGACGGCGCCGGCATACCGGGATGCCGCCGAGCGGGCTGCGGCGCTGGCCGGTTGCGAAGCCGTCGTCCTGCCCTCGCCGCCCGTCTCGGACCGGGAACTGCCGTCCCCGGCCGCCGACGCGACCGCATTCATCCTGCACACCTCGGGCACCAGCGGTGTCCCGAAGGCGGCCTGGGCGCGACAGGACCGCATGGCGGCACGGGCGAGCGTGAACGCCGGCCTGCTCGAGCTGGGGCCGACGACGGTGTACACGACCGCGTCGCCGTTCCACCACATCGCGGGCCTCGGGATGCTTGCGGTGGGGCTGGCGTCCGAATCGGCGCTCGCCTGCTTCCCGGAGTTCTCGGTGGACGCCTGGCGCGGGCTCGAGCCGCTGGGCGTGACGCACGCCCTCCTCGTCCCGACGATGGTCGAGATCCTGCTCGCCGCGGGAGCGCTCGACATCGGGACGCTGCGGCTGCTCGTGTACGGCGGGGCCCCGATGCACCCGGACACCCTGCGTCGCACGCTCGCCGAGCTGCCCGACGTCCGCTTCCTGCAGATCTTCGGCCAGACCGAGGGCAGTCCGATCTGCTTCCTCGGTCCCGGCGCGCACCAGGAGGCGGCGGCGGGCCGGGTGGAGCTGCTGCGGTCCGTGGGCAGACCGGCTCCGGGCGTGACGCTGCGGGTCCACGAGCCGGACGAGGACGGCGAGGGGGAGCTCCAGGCGCGCGCCGAGCACTTCTTCCGCACCGAGACGGACGGCTGGTTGCACACCGGCGACCTCGGGCGGATCGCCGAGGACGGCTACGTCTACCTCCTGGGCCGACGCGGGGACATGATCATTCGCGGGGGCGAGAACGTGCACCCGGTCGAGGTCGAGCAGGTCATCTCCCAGCATCCCGGCGTCCGTGAGGTCGCCGTACTCGGCGTGCCGGATCAGCGGCTGGGGCAGACCGTGCACGCCGTCGTCGTCCCGGCCGACCCGGCGGCACCGCCGTCGGACGAGGAGCTACGCGCGCACGTGCGGGCGCAACTGTCCGGCTTCAAGACCCCGTCGTCCTGGTCGTTCGTCGGGGCACTGCCGCGCAACCAGCAGGGCAAACTCCTGCGCCGCGTCCTCGTCGAGCAGTACCCAGGCACATGAGCGCGGGCCCCGTCCGGATCGGTCTGCGGCCGCCGCACGCCGTGTTCAGGGGAGCGCCGGGCACGCTGCAGGCCCTCGTCGGGCGCGCGGAGGACGGCGGCCTCGACCGGCTGTGCGTGGGGGACCACGTCAGCTTCCGCGGCGGGGCGGGCAACGACGGGCTGATCGAGGCGACGGCGCTGGCCGCGCTGTCACGGCGGCTCACGATCGCCACCTCGGTGTTCCAGCTGCCGCTGCGCCATCCCGTTCCCGTGGCCCGGCAGGTCGCCACGCTGGCCGGCCTGGCCCCCGGCCGGTTCGAGTTCGGGGTCGGTGTCGGCGGGGAGGACCGCGCCGAGGTGCGCATGTGCGGGGTCGACCCGTCGACCAGGGGGGCCCGCATGGACGAGTCCCTCGCCATCGTCCGGCGGCTCCTGGCGGGGGAGGAGGTGACCTTCTCCGGTGAGCACTTCGCCCTGGACGGGGCCCGCCTCCTGCCACCGCCGGACCCCGCGGTCCCCGTCGTGGTCGGCGGTCGTTCCGCAGCCGCGCTGGACCGGGTGGCCCGGCTGGGTGACGGTTGGTCGGCGGTGTGGGTGTCACCTCGGCGCTTCGCCGAGGCGACCGAGCAGATCGCGGCGACAGCCGCGGCCCATGGTCGGCGACCGGCCGGGTGGCGCCACGGCCTCCAGGTCTGGTGCGCGTTCGCTGCCGAGGAGGACGTCGCGTCGACGCGGCTGGCGCGGGCGATGGAGGGGTTCTACGGGATCCCGTTCGAGTCCTTCGCCCGGTACTGCCCGGCCGGGCCCCCCGAGAAGGTCGCCGAGGCGCTCGTGCCCTACCTGGATGCGGGCTGCCGGGACATCAACCTCATCGCCGTCGCCGAGACCTGGGAAGAGACGGTCGACGGTGCCATCCGGGTCCGCGAGCTCCTCTCCGGCGACGGGCCCTTCCCGACAACAGGATCAGGAGTCCCCCGTGGACCTGCAGTTCTCGCCCGCTGAGGAGGAGTTCGCCACGCGCGTGCGCGACTGGCTGGAGGAGAAGCTGTCCGGGGAGTGGTCCGCCCTCCGCGGCGTCGGGGGCCCGGCCAACGAGGGTCACTTCGAGGAGCGGCTGGCGTGGGAGAAGGAGCTGCACGCCGCCGGCTGGGTCGGACTCGGCTGGCCGGAGGAGTACGGCGGGCGCCCCGCGACGCCGAACGAGCGCATCGTCTTCGCCCTGGAGTACGCCCGTGCCCGCGGCCCCTACCGCGCCGGATTCCAGGGGACCAACCTGATCGGGCCGACGATCCTGGCCTTCGGCACCGAAGAGCAGAAGCGCCGGTTCCTGCCGCGGATCCTGGCGGCGGAGGACATCTGGTGCCAGGGCTTCAGCGAGCCGGAGGCCGGGTCGGACCTGGCGGGGCTGCGCACCCGCGCCGAGCTCGACGGCGACGAGTGGGTGATCAACGGGCAGAAGATCTGGACCAGCCATGCCACGGACTCGAACTGGATCTATGTACTCGCGCGCACGGAGCTGCAGGCGCCCCAGCACGCTTCGCTGTCCATCCTGTTGCTGCCGCTGGACACCCCCGGTGTGGAGCTGCGGCCCATCCGCAACATGGCCGGAGCCGAGGACTTCAACGAGGTCTTCTTCACCGATGCGCGCACCCCCGCCGACATGATCGTGGGCGAGCGCGGGCAGGGCTGGCGGATCGGGCAGGCAACGCTCGGGCACGAGCGTGGCACCGGCAACCTCGCCTACCTCGTCCAATTCGACGCGGAGCTCCAGTCCGTCGTGGAGCTCGCCCGAGCTCGAGGAGTCCTCGCCGACCCGGTCGTCCGCCGACGTCTCGCGGACCTGGCCATCCGGCTGCGGGTCATGCACTACACCAACTTCAGGAATCTGACCGAGTTGATGCGCGCGGGGACCCCCGGCCCGCAGTCGTCGTTGCTGAAGCTGTCGTGGCCGCACTGGCACCAGGAGCTGACCGCGCTGGCGATGGAGATCGCCGGCCCCGCGTCGCAGCTCGTCGGAGACGGCTACGAGCTGGACCGCGTCCAGACGTCCTTCCTGGTCAGCCGGGCTGAGTCCATCTACGGCGGCGCCCACCAGATCCACCTCAACGTGGTGGGGGAGCGGGTGCTCGGCCTTCCGCGCGAACCGCGGCCGGCGCCGACCGGCTCCTGACATGGTGCCGATCACCCCCGACGCCGACGCGGCGGCCGCGCTGGTGGGCTTCGCCGTCGACTGCCGGTACGAGGACCTCCCTGCCGACACCGTCGAGGCGACCAAGCGACTGGTCCTCGACACGCTGGGCGCTGCCCTCGCGGGCGCCGACGCCGTCGGGGTCGGCGAGCTCCGGCAGCTCGTGACCGATCGCGGCGGTCGCGCCGAGGCGCGCCTGTGGGGGACCGGGATCTCGGTCCCGGCGCCGTCGGCCGCCTTGGTGAACGCGACTGCCGCCCGGGCGTTGGAACTGGACGACGTCCACGAGGTCGCTCTCGTGCACTCCACGGCCACGATGCTCCCGGTCGCACTGGCGGTCGCCGACGCCCACGGCGGGGCGACGGGCCGAGACGTGCTGACGGCGGTCGCCGTCGGTACCGAGGTCTGCGTCCGCATGGCCCTGGCGACCGAGATGTCCCTCGGCGGAGAGCAGCACCAGCGTCGGGTGATGTCCCTGACCACTCAGACCGCCACGCTGGCCGGCGCGCTCGTCGCAGCGAAGGTGGTGGGCCTCGCGGAGGAGCAGGCGGCCGACGCGTTCGGTGTCGCCTACAGCTCGATGCCCGGCAACCTGCAGATGCTGCTCGAGGGGGCCACGGTCGTGCGCGTGATGCAGGGTGTCTCTGCCCAGCTCGCCGTGCAGTCCGCCGAGCTGGCCGCTCTCGGCATCGACGGTCCCCGCCGGACGCTCGAGGGGCCCGCGGGCTTCTACCCCGCCTTCCACCGGGGTGCCTACGACCGCGGCCGCCTGCTGGGCGGGCTGGGGACGACGTTCCGGGTGCCGGAGGTGTCGATCAAGCCCTACGCGTGCTGCAAGGCCGGCCATACCGCGATCTCTGCCGCCGTCGAGGCGGCGCATGCCGTTGCGGGCGGGTTCGCGCCGGATGACGTCGAGCGCATCGTGGTCCACGTCGCGGGGATGGACACCTGGGACATCCTGGTCGACCCGCCGTCCCGGAAGGCGGACCCGGACCAGCTCGCGGCCGATGGCGCGGTCGCCCTGGCCCAGTTCAGCTTGCCGTTCATGGTGGCCTGTGGCGTCCTGCGCCGCGGACTGACGGTGGCCGATCTGAGCCCGGAGGCCCGGGCCGACCCCGCGCTGCGCGAGCTCATCCGGCGGACGGAGGTCGTCGTGACCGACACGGTGCGCGGAGTCGAGCAGCTGCCGGAACCCGGCCACGTGGAGCTCCACCTGAAGGACGGCCGATCCTCGGTGGGGCGGTCCGACCGCGTGCTCGGGCACCCTGCGATGCCCATGACCGACGAGCAGGTCTCGGCGAAGTTCCGGGCCAACGCGCAGGTCCTCGGCACGTCCGGGGCCGACCGGATCGCGGCCACGGTGCTCGACCTCGAGAGCCTGGACGACGTGCGAGTCCTTACGGCCCTGACCGTGCCGTAGCTGGATCTCGGTCAGTCGGTCAGGTCCGGCAAGCGGTGCCGGAGCAGCTTCCCCATGGGATTGCGGGGAATCTCCGGCACGAGGCGCCACGCCACGGGCACCTTGTAGCCGGCGAGGAGACCGCGGACGTAGCGGCGCAGCTCGTCGGGCGCCGGCGGTGCGTCCGCGTCCGCAGGAACGATCAACGCACCCACCACGTGACCGAGCCGGTCGTCCGGGATGCCGACGACGGCGGCATCGCGCACCGCGGGGTGGCCCACCAGCACCCGTTCGATCTCCGCAGGGTAGACGTTCTCGCCCCCCCGGACGAACCCCTCGCCCGAGCGACCCACGAGGTAGAGGTAGCCCTCGTCGTCGAGCCGGCCCAGGTCCCCGGTCGCGAGCCAGCCGTCGGGGTCCGAGGCGAACAGGTACGGCGAGGACACCTCGACCGCGCCCACGCCGTCCGTCCCGTCGACGATCCGTACCCGGACCCCGGGAGCGGGACGGCCGCAGGACAGCAGCAGGTGGGCCTGTGCCGGATCAGCCGCCGCGCGCCGGTGGTCGGCGCCGGTGAGCAGGGTGTGTGGCCCGCCCTCGGTCTGGCCGTACCCCTGGACCAGGTCCACATCCGGAACGGCCGTCAGGGTGCGCCGGACCAGATCGGCCTCGATGCGCGAAGCGCCGTAGAGAAGGGTCCGCAGCGTCCCGCCGGTCGGCAGGGCGCCGGCGTCCAGCAGCGCCTGCAGCATGGCGGGCACCACGTTGGCGTGCGTCACGCCGAGGCCCTCCACCGCGCGCCAGCCGTCCACCGAGAAGCGAGAGGGCATGGGAGTCGTCGTCGCTCCGGTGCCGAGCGCCACAGCGAGCAGCGCGACACCGGCGCCATGGTGGAACGACGCGGCGGACGCGTAGACCGAGTCCGAATCGAGTCCGAGGGCGGCCGCGTAGACAACGGTGCGGGCGGCCAGCCGCTGCTGGCGGAGGACGACCCGCTTGGGGCGTCCGGTCGTCCCCGAGGTGTGCAGCACTCCGACTGCGTCGGCCGGGTCCCCGCCCTCGAGGTCGAGCGGCTCCCCGGACTCGGCCAGCCGGTCGACGACGACGGCGCGACGACCGGTCGCTGCCGCGAGCTCCTCCGCCACGGCTGCATTGGCCGGACTGGTGAGGACGACGGGCGCGTCGTCCTCACGAAGGCACGCCGACAGCTCCGCGACGGTCGATCGAGGGGCGAGGGGGGCGAGCGGCCGACGGCTGCAGGCGCCACCGATCCACAGCGCATATGCGGTGCTCCCGGCGTCGAGCAGAGCCGGGACGGGAGCGTGCTTCGGTACCTGCAGCGCGGCCAGGAGCTCGCTCGCCGCGGCGGACATGCGCAGCAGCGACCCGTACGTGACGATGTGCTCGGCGGTGACGACGACGGGGGAGAAGGGGCGGTGGGCCGCCAGCATCGACGTCCACGTGGAGGGGACCGGGGGCGCTGGGCCCCCGTCGATTTCTGCGCCGACCCGTCGCGACGTCATGCAGCGACGATACAGGTAGAACCTATGCCCATACCTGTCCCTGCTGCAGTCCCTCATTCCTCCGAACGAGGCAGAGCCAGCCGGGGATCGGCCCACATGCTCGGCTTTGTGTGCCTAGAATTAGACGTTTCCTGTTCCTCATGACTCGGCATCGGGGCCCCCGGTACCGCGAGGTGTTCGAAAGGGCTAACCGTGGCCGAATCGCTCGAAGCCGGTATCGCCGGACTGCAGCCCATGCGGCTGCCGAAGATGGCCGAACTCATCGCCGACCAGTTGCGCCGGCAGATCGTCCGCGGGGAGCTGAAGGAGGGCGACGCCCTTCCGTCGGAATCGGAACTGCTCGAGCGGTTCCACGTGTCCCGTCCGACGCTGCGTGAGGCGTTTCGCGTCCTGGAGTCCGAGTCGCTGATCACGGTGCGGCGGGGGGCGCACGGCGGGGCGCGCGTCCAGGTGCCCAACATCGACGTCGCGGCGCGCTACGCCGGCTTCATCCTCGAGCACCGGGGCACCACGCTCGACGACGTCTATGAGGCGCGCATCCTGGTCGAGCCGCCCGTCGTCGGGTTGCTCGCGCTCAACCGGACCGAGGACGACGTCGCGCGCTTGCGAGCGGCGCTCGAGGAGCACGACGCCGCCAGTGACGACCCCCGCCGCGCGATCCGCACGCACACCGCCTTCCACTCCTTGCTCGTGGAACTCGGCGGCAATCAGACCCTGCGCGTGCTGACCGGCATGATCCAGCACATCATCGACCTGGCGAACTGGGACTGGGTCGAGGCGAAGCTGGACACGTCCGTCGAGACCAAGGGGATCAGCCTCGGTCTGCGGGCCCACCACCGCGTCGTGGACCTCATCGAGGACGGTGCCCAGGCCGGGGCCGAGGAACTGTGGCGCAAGCACCTCACCGAGACCCGTGACTACCTGCTGCGCCCCGACGTCACGACCGTTCTCGACCTGATGGGCTGAGCGGCTCAGCCGCCCATGCTCAGGCCGCCGTCCACGGTCAGCACCGAGCCCGTCAGGTAGCCGGCGTCCTCGGCCAGGAGGAAGCAGACCGCCCGGGCCAGCTCATCCGGGTGTCCGCGACGTCCGACGGGGATCATCCGCTGGATCGCCTGCTGGGTCCGCTCCGGCATGGCGGCGGTCATGTCCGTCTCGAACACCCCGGGCACGACGCAGTTGACCGTGATGCCGGCGCGTGCCGTCTCCCGCGCGAGCGAGCGGGTCAGCCCGTGCAGGCCGGCTTTCGCCGCCCCGTAGGCGGCTTCGGTCGGGCTGCCCATCACCGCCGTCACCGAGCTGACGTTGACGATGCGACCGAACCCGGCGGTCCGCATGACCGGGATGGCTGCCCGCGACAGGTGGAAGGCCGCGGACAGGTTCACGGCGACGACGCGTTCCCAGTCCACCGGGTCGGTGTCGACCGATGCCGCTTCCACGAGCAGCCCCGCGTTGTTCACCAGGTGATCCAGGCGACCACGCTCGGCCACCACCTGTCGAACGAGATCGGCGCACGCAGCCCCGTCGGCGACGTCCACCTGCGTGGTGGTGATCCGGTCGGACTCAGCGGCCAGTGCCTGCGCCGTGGCTGCGTCCCCCCGGTACACGGCGACGACGTCCACTCCCGCCGCGGCAAGCCTCCGGGTGACCGCCGCCCCGATGCCCCGCGTGCCTCCCGTGACGATGGCGACGCGCCGGGTGGTCGCGGCCGGGTGCGACGGTTGCATGGGGTCTCCCTCTCTCGGCGCCGATCCCGGCGGCAGCGAATCGTTTAGATACGCTACCTTGTTCAGAGTGACGGCCGGGGCGCGTGCGTGCCCGGACGTCCCAGGAGTCTCCCGAGGAGGATGCCGTGAGCGACGAGTTGGTGCTGAGGGAGACGTCGGGCGGAGTGGCCACGCTGACTCTCAACAGGCCCGAGCGTCGCAACGGCTGGTCGCCCGAGCTGGAGGCGGCGTACTTCGCGGCTCTCGACGCGTGCGACGCGGACGACGACGTGCGCGCCGTGGTGCTCACCGGGGCCGGGTCGACGTTCTGCCCCGGGCTGGACACCCAGCGGCTGTCCGCGGTCTCGTCCACCGGCCTCGACCTCAGCGGCCGCCCGCCCGTCTTCCGGCCCCGGAGCTTCCGCAAGCCGCTGATCGCGGCGATCAACGGGGCCTGCGCCGGGATCGGGCTGGTCCAGGCGCTGATGTGCGACGTCCGGTTCGCCGCCCGGGGAGCCCGGTTCTCCACCGCTTTCGCCCGGCGGGGGCTGGCCGCCGAGTACGCCATCAGCTGGGTGCTGCCGCGCTACGTGGGCGTCGAACACGCGCTCGACCTGCTCTTGAGCGCGCGCACGTTCGAGGCGGAGGAGGCGCACCGGCTCGGACTGGTCAGCCGCCTCTGCGACCCGGAGGACGTGCTGTCCTCGGCGCAGGCGTACGCCGCGGATATCGCCGCCAACTGTGCGCCGGCAGCGCTGGCCGCGATCCGTCACCAGGTCTACACCGACCTCGACGGCGGTCTCGAGGACGCGATGGGTCGCGCCCTGCGGCTCATGACGGTGACCAACTCGAGCCCGGACCTGGCCGAGGGAGTCGCCAGCTTCGTCGAGCGCCGGCCCCCCCACTTCGGTCCGATCGGCGACCTGGATGCCGATCAGGTGACCGGGACGACGGTGCCGGCTGCTCGCCTGAGGGCCGACGACGTGTTGGGTGCCCGGCCGCCCGCTGGGGCGTGACCACGCACGGAAATGCAGACGTCGGGCCGACGTGGCCGCGACCCGCAGGAGAGGTGAGGACCTGCCATGTCGGATTACCGCTGGCTGCTGTACGACACCGTCGACGACGGCACCATCGCCGTCATCACCCTGAACCGACCCGAGCACCGCAACCCCCAGAACCGGGGGCTGCTGGTCGAGCTCGGGGAGGCGTTCATGCGCGCCGAGGCCGACGACACGGTTCGGGTCGTCGTGCTGCGCGGGGCCGGCCCCTCGTTCTCGGCCGGGCACGACATGGGCCGGGTGCACGCCGGCGAGGCGGCTCCCGGCCCGGACCAGCACCCCTCGTTCCGGGAGAACGGCGGGACCAAGGACGGCATGGAGAAGTGGATGCGCCAGGAATGGCACTACTTCTTCAACAACACCCGGCGGTGGCGGGACTTGCGGAAGATCACCGTGGCCTCGGTCCAGGGGCCGGTCTACTCGGCGGGGCTCATGCTCATGTGGGCCTGCGACCTCATCGTCGCCGACGAGACCGCTGTCTTCGCCGACGTCGTCGGCACCCGGCTGGGGATGTGCGGCGTCGAGTATTTCGCCCACCCCTGGGAGTTCGGGCCGCGGAAGGCCAAGGAGCTGCTGCTCACCGGCGACTCGCTGTCGGTGGAGGAAGCGCACCGGCTCGGCATGGTGAGCAAGATCTTCGCCCCTGACCGGCTCGAGGAGGACACGCTCGCCTTCGCCCGCCGGATCGCCCGGATGCCGACCGCCGCTGCCCTGATGATCAAGGAGGGGGTCAATCAGACCCAGGACAACCAGGGCTTCTACAACTCGCTGCAAGCCGCGTTCACCCTGCACGAGCTCAACCACGCGCACTGGGCCGTCCTCTCCCAGGGCGAGAGCATCATCCAGACCGCCGAGCTCGGCGGTCCTGGGTGGCAGCAGGCGGGTCCGGTCCAGCCGGCCGACGTCCGTCGCCCGTAGGGCCGACGGGGCCAACGGGAGGAAGTGGCATGGACTTCAGCTTCAGCGCCGAGCAGCGGGAGCTCGGGGGAGTGGTGCGCTCGTTCCTGGGGAGGCACTGGGCGGAGACCGAGGTGCGCCGGCTGCTGGACGACCCCCTGGGCTGGGACCGCGCAACATGGCGGCGGCTGGCCATCGAGCTGGGCCTGCAGGGTCTGGCCGTGCCGGAGCGGTTCGGTGGCTCGGGATTCGGGCCCGTCGAGCTCGGGGTGGTGTTCGAGGAGCTGGGCCGGGCGCTTGCAGGGGGCCCGTTCCTCGCCTCCGTGGGACTTGCGACGACGGCCCTGCTCGCCTCTGGCGACGAGGAGGCATGCGAGCGCTACCTGCCCGGCCTGGCTGCCGGGGAGCAGGTCGCGACGCTGGCGCTCACCGAGGACGACGGTTCCTGGGACATCGACGACGTCGCGACGCGGGCCGCGAAGGGGCCCGGGGGGTGGGAGCTGACCGGGGTCAAGAACTACGTCCTCGACGGATGTTCGGCCGACCTGCTGCTGGTGGTCGCCCGGAGCACCGCGGGCGTGGGCCTCTTCGCGGTGGACGCGGCGGGGGCCGGAACCACGCTCGAGCGGACGCCGCTGACCACATTCGACCCCACCCGCCGTCAGGCCCGGGTGGAGCTCCGGGCAACGCCCGCGCGGCTCGTCGGAACCGACGGCGGGGGGACGGCAGCCGTCGAGCAGGCGCTCCGGACCGGTGCCGTCCTTCTGGCGGCCGAGCAGGTCGGGATCGCCGCGTGGGCGCTGGACACGGCGGTCGCGTACTCCGGCATCCGCGAACAGTTCGGCCGGCCGATCGGCTCGTTCCAGGCGATCAAGCACAAATGCTCCGACATGCTGCTCCGGCTCGAGGGGGCCCGTTCGGCGTCGGCGTTCGCGCTCTGGGCGGCGGCCGAGCGCCCGGCGGAGCTGCCGCAGGCGGCGGCGATCGCGAAGTCCTACTGCTCGGAGGCGGCCTCGTTCTGCGCCGGCCAGTGCCTGCAGGTGCATGGCGGCATCGGGTTCACCTGGGAGCACCCCACGCACCTGTACCTCAAGCGGGCCAAGAGCGCGGAGTCCCTGCTCGGCTCGCCGGCCCGGCACCGGGCGGAACTGGCCCGCCTCGCCGGGTTCTGACGCAGGCTCCCGGCGCGGTCAGATGACGCCGTCGTCGGCGAGGCCGGGAAGGTCCGCGGGGTCCACGCCCAGCACCTCGGTGAGGACCTCCGCCGTGTGCTCGCCGAGAGTCGGCGGTGCGGCATACGTCTCCACGGGGCTGCCGGACATGAGGACGGGGTAGCGCAGGCCGGGAACCGTGCCGGCGTCGGGATGCGCCATCTCGATCCGCATCTCACGGAAGCGGACCTGGGGGTCGTCGAGTGCCGACCGGATGTCGTTGACCGGGGCGACGGGGACATCGGCGGCTGTGAGGACGTCGATCCAGTGCGCGGCGTCGCGCCGGCGGAAGACGTCCTCGAGCACGGCGAGCAGCTCTTTGCGATGCTCGATGCGCGCGGCGATGCTGTCGAACCGGGGGTCCCCGATGAGGTCAGGGTGGCCGATCGCCCGGCAGGCCCGCCCGAACTGGGGGTTGGTGGTCGCGACGAGAAAGAACAAGTTGCCGTCGGCAGCGATGAAGGCCTGCGACGGGATGCCGCCGAACCCACCGTTGCCGCGCCGCTCCGGCACCTCGCCGGAGACGAGGAAGTTCTCGGCGTAGTGCGACATGGCGGCGAGGCCGCAGTCCAGCAGCGAGATGTCCAGGTGCTGGCCGATGCCGTGCCGGTCTCGATGGCGGAGGGCGGCGAGCACGGCCGTCCCGGTGTAGAGGCCGGTGAGGATGTCGATCAGCGACAGCCCGGACTTCATGGGGCCGGCCCCCGGCACGCCGTCGGGCAGGCCGGAGACGCTCATCATCCCGCTGAACGCCTGGAAGATGCCGTCGTACCCGGGACGATCCTGGTACGGACCGTCCTGCCCGAATCCGGTGACCGAGCAGTACACCAGCCGGGGGAACCGCTCCCGAAGGGCGTCGTGGTCCAGCCCGTACTTGGCCAGTACGCCGGGCCGGAAGTTCTCTAGCAGCACATCGGACCGTGCCACGAGCTCGAGCAGGAGCTCCCGGCCACGCGGCGTCGTGAAGTCCAGCGTGACCGACCGCTTGTTGCGGTTGCAGCTCAGGTAGAACGCGGACAGGCCGGCGTCGCGGTCGTCGTCCAGGAAGGGCGGACCGTACTGGCGGGCGTCGTCACCGACGCCCGGTCGCTCCACCTTGATGACGTCGGCCCCCAGGTCACCGAGCATCTGACCCGCCAGGGGGGCGGCGAGGACACGGCTGAGGTCGAGGACGCGGATGCCGTCCAGAGCGCGGTTCGCCATGTCAGCCCCGGATCACGTCGGCCGCGCGCAGGGCGGCCAGGTCGTCGGTGCCGAAGCCCCAGTCGGTGAGCACCGCCTCGGTGTCCTCACCGACGAGCCGGGGCGGGGAAGGCGTGCCCGCCGGTGTGCGGGAGAAGCGGGGAGCGGGTGCGGGCTGCACGACGTCCCCGATCTCCACGAAGGCGTCCCGTGCCACGTTGTGCGGCGCGTCCGGAGCTTCATCGAGGCTGAGCACCGGGGAGACGCATGCGTCGCTGCCCGCGAACACCGCGGCCCACTCGTCGCGGTCCCGGGTCCGGAAGACGTCGGCGAGGACCTGCTTCCCGCGGGGCCAGTCCACCTGGTCGCGACGGGAGGGCAGCGCGCCCTCGGGCAGGTCCAGCAGGCGTTGGAACTCCTCCCAGAATGGCTCCTCGATGGCGCCGACCGCGAGGAACCCCCCGTCCCGGCACTCGTAGACCTCGTACGAGGGCGCGCCCGTGTCGAACGGGTTCTCCCCGGGCGGGGCGGACCAGCGGCCCTGGGCGCGCATCCCGATGAGGGTGGCCAGCTGCAGGGCCGCGCCGTCCACCATGGCGGCGTCGACGACCTGCCCCTCGCCGGTACGGGCCACGTGCAGCAGCGCCGCCGTGACACCGAAGGCGAGCAGCATTCCGCCGCCCCCCATGTCACCCACCAGATTCACCGGCGGGAGTGGCCGCTCGCCGGAGCGGCGGAAGTTGTCCAGCGCCCCGGCGACGGCGATGTAGTTGATGTCGTGCCCCGCCGTGGGCGCCAGCGGGCCGGTCTGCCCCCACCCGGTCATGCGGGCGTAGACCAGCCGAGGGTTGCGGCCCAGGCAGTCATCCGGCCCCAGCCCGAGCCGTTCGGCGACGCCCGGCCGATAGGCCTCGACCAGGACGTCGGCCCGCTCGACGAGCCGGAGCAGCGCCTCGCGCCCGCCAGAAGCCTTGAGGTTCAACGCCACGGACCGGCGACCGCGGTGCGGGACGTACCGCCGGGCGTCGGCCTCCGCGCGACCGGCGTCGTCCGCCGCCATCCGGCGGTCGGCCGGCCCGGCCCGTTCCACGCGCACCACCTCGGCGCCGAGATCGGCCAGGAGCATGCAGCCGAAGGGAGCGGCTCCCATCCCGGCGAGCTCGACGACCCGCACACCTTCGAGCGGACCCATGGGGACTCCTTCCCTGAAACTGCGGTTGCTCGTCATACTAAGGGGCACATCATCTAACTGAAGGGGAGACGTGTGGAGCAGAACCGCAGCAGGACTGTCGAGCCCCCGGAGGAGGCGGCAGAGAACCGGGCGGTGACTCCCGAGCTGCTCACCGGCCTCCTCGCCCAGCAACGTGCCGGCGTGGTCGTCAGCGAGGTGCAGGTCCTCGACGAGAGCTCGGGATCGGCGAACCGGCAGCGCCTGCAGGTGACCTACGCCCCCGACGCGGACGCCGGGCTGCCGACCGCGCTCTTCCTGAAGCGCAATCTTCCGGACTTCGCGTTCCCGCGGGAGATGTACGTCAACGAGGTCCGGGTCTACCGGGACGTGGTGCCGGAGCTGGACCTCGAAACCCCGGAGATCTTCGGTCTGGCCTTCGACGCGGAGCGGCTGCGGTTCACCCTGCTGATGACCGACCTGCTCGCCGAGCCGGACACCC
>Ga0308174_10000168_pt1 | contig 26230 bp, 9 predicted proteins | sample PhyPR2_FD_203894 | JGI IMG/M metagenome (GOLD analysis project Ga0308174, IMG submission 203894) | Soil microbial communities from UC Gill Tract Community Farm, Albany, California, United States - DLSLS.P.R2 | ecosystem: Environmental > Terrestrial > Soil > Agricultural land | place: USA... | reverse complement strand
TTGGAATAGCTGTGCAGATACAGTTTACCTCTAGTTAGACGAGAAGACCCTATGCAGCTTTACTGTCACTAATTATAGAGTATGATAAACAATTTTCAGATTATAAGGTAATTGACGGCTAGCTTGTTCAGCAAGCTAGCTCTATGACAATGAGAATCCTTTATTTTTTTTTCATATGAATGAATTGGTTTAGGATTATGAGTAGGTAGCGGCTTCTGCTACTTGGCGTAAGCATTGCTTGCGTCAGGTGTCTGAAGTATGCATTCCAGCTCATGCATAGTAAATCAACCTAATTCAGCTTATTTTCCTTTCTGCCATAAGCGCATAATGATAGATTTAACTTAAATTTTGATTTATGCCAGCTGCAGAAATAGATAAGTACCCTTGGCTAAGGAACTATCGCTAGGGGACAGTTTATGTGGGGCACAGACCCTGTAAAGAGTAAACAGGAGTGTCTAATAATTTATAATTATTTTGTTTGCGATTTAAGATAGTGAAACTATTTTTAATCATATAAAATTATTTATATGTACATTCGTTGTATATATATTTAAAAAAAGGTAGGATTTTCACTATATAGAAATTAGAGATAATAAAAATATTAAGAATATACGTTTCAGGCTGGGAGGGGGAAGCTCCTCCCTTTGAAAGGTAGCACTAATATTTTTTAGCTATTAAGACAGGCTATCAAGCTAGGCTCTAATAGTTATGTATTAATTATCTAAAAAGCTCAACGGCTAAATCTTGCCTTACTGTTTGATTATCAACAAATCTTACAGTTGCGTAAGCAGGGCATAGGATCACAAGATGCAACAAGGAAAGATCTTGGATTATTGGAAAAGCTACGCTAGGGATGTTTGTCCTTTAATATTTTATTACACAGCGGCTTTAGTTAGCAATATTTTAGGCACAAGGCTAAGCATACTTCGTATACAAGAACTTGCTATAAAAAAATATTGCAGGTTAGCTAAAGCTCGATAGGTTTCACTTATCTATGCTGAGAAATAAGGATAATTAATAATATATTGGGTTAATTTCAAAAATTACTAGCTTGCATATTTTAGAAAAAAAATCAGCTAGCTCGTAAATTTGAAGCGAAATTTATCTTAGCATAAATTATAAGATAAAGACGTTCAACGACTATAAGGTGAGTTATATGCACAGCTTGCTAATCCCTTATTATTAGGGATTAGCAAGCTAAACAATAATCCTTTTTTACACCCAACATTATTATTATATATATATATAAAAAAAAGTAAAAAAAAAAGAATAAATATTTGGAAAAATGAATAAAAGTGGTAACGTAGACAAGAGCTTGCGCCCCTCTAAGATGAAAATTTATAACAATAACTTAAAACAATCTAAAACAATACTTTTAAAGAAAAAAATAGGTGATATAGGAATAACCAAATATTTACCTTCATTTTCTAAAGAATGAAAGAATACTATATATTCTTATAATAAAAATACATTAAAGAATATACCAGTTAATGATTTAAATATAAACAAAATAATAAAAGGTTATTTTAATTTATATTTTAAAGATCATAAATATACAGGATCTAAATTTATATTATTAAAAAGAAGACGTAATTTATTAAGAAGAATACATGTAAGTAATGCGGAAATTAAACATACTAATAATAAAGCAATAATTACGCTATATACTTTAAATAGAGAAAAAAATGTATTAAAAAAAAAATATTTAAAAATAAATAAAAAAATAAGTAAAAAATTAATAGCCAAACGTTATTTTTTATTATATAAAAAAAATATAAAAAAAATTTATAAAATCTTAGGTGAATATAAAGATCAATATATATTTATTAGTGATATAATAAGAAAAACGAAATTTATAAAGTATAAACTAGAATATTTAAATAAATTTATAAAATTAAAAGATCTTTATTTAAAAAAAGTTTGAGGTGTTATTCTTAACCAATATGCTAGAAAATATCTAAAATACTTAAGAAAATATGATTTATTATATTCTCTTAATCAATATAAATTCAACAGATTGGTGTTTTTACCTATATTAAGTAATATATTAAATAAAATTATAGGAAAAAAAATAGAATATAATATAATTAATTTAAAATCTGTTGCATATCATACAGATCTTTTTACTAATGCATTAGCATTAAAATTAAGAAAAAGAAGAATAAATTATATAAATTCTATGTTTAGTATTTTAAATAGAGCATATTTACCTAATATTAACACGATTAAAGAAAGATCTATAATAAAAGGTGATAAAAAAATGGACCTATTTCAAGGTAAATTTAAAGATTTAAAAATAATTTCTAATATGAATGCTTCGAATATTCCTGCCTTGCAGGAATTAGAAGCGCCCTCTTTATCTAAACTGTTAGATGGTGCATATTCTTCAGATGTAAATATAGGTGGTACGGTAACTTCGTTCACGCAAGCGAACGAAAATATCCATAATACCATTTATAATTCTATTGGATATAAAAATATGGGAGGTATAAGATTAGAAGTTAAAGGTAGATTAACTAAACGTTATAGAGCGGATAGATCTGTCTATTCATTAAAATGAAAAGGAGGATTAAAAAATGTAGATTCTTCTTTTAGAGGTTTAAGTTCAGTTTTATTTAGAGGTAATTCTAAATCAAATGTAACTTATTCAATAGCTAAATCAAAACGTCGTATTGGAGCCTTTGCAGTAAAAGGTTGAATAGGCGGAAAATAAAGGCGCTATTTTCTTATCCATGCATTAGTTAGTACGAGGAGTAGACTTTGTTAGCCCGCTCCCTAGCTAAAGCTAGGAATTACAGAAAATCGCGCTAGCTTTATTCTAGGACATGACTGGAAAAATATATATATAATAATAATGAAGACATAGTCTGAACCGTTTTGAAAAAAATGGAAATATAAGTGCTTATTCGCTATAAATAGGCAAGTTACAAAGGGAAGCAATTAAGGCTTATTTATTAACTAGCTAAAGCACTAAAGCAGGTTTACTGCTAAAGATAAATAAAGTTAAAGCTCTTATTTATGTGCTAGATATAGCCAGCAACCTTCCTTATAATAAATGCACTTTTATGATAACACATAGAACAGGCTAATTTGCGCAAGAGTGTACAAAATGAGTGCGCGGTTTGGCACCTCGATGTCGGCTTAACTTATCCTCATGGATGCAGGAACTATGTAGGGTGCGACTGTTCGTCGATTAAAAAGTTACATGAGCTGGGTTAAATACGTCGTGAGACAGTATGGTTTCTATCTTCTAGGGGGAATTAGAATATAATAAGAACTAACTTTTGTACGAAAGGAACAAGAAGAATTTAATTTGTAAAAGGGTTAAATAATAGTTACTAACCTATGGTTTACCTGTTGTCTATGTGCCCAAATATTAAAATATATATGGAGGAAGCTCCTTAAGAGCTTCCCCCGCAAATTATATATATCTGTATAGCTAGCCTGCGGACTCCGGTTATGCCTGAGTTTGGCAAGCTAAAGCTATACATAGGGATGTTTCTTTCACTAAGATAAATATATAGCATAGGCACGGCAGGAAAGCTAAGTTGGTTAAGGATAAGTGCTGAAAGCATATAGGCACGAAGCTTATCTTAAGATATTTCTTAAATATACGTAAAATATTATTACGAAGGATGTAATATAGGCTTTATCCGTACGAATCAGGAGATTTTTAAGAATAAAGTACTAATTTTATAAATAACTATTTATACATATATCACATTTACAATGCATGCATATTTTTGCTACACACATACATTCCTGCACTAGCTAGCATTAGCTAGTGCTAGGGAGTAAATAAGGAATTACAGAAATTAGCTAACCATAACAGCATATATATGCTATTAAATAAAGCTAGGGGGGGGAAGCTAAAGCTTGCTCTTCATGCTTTTAGCTAGAAATAGAGCTAGCTAGAGAAAATATAGCTAATATAATTTTTTATAAAGCTCCCCTTAAAGTTTAGTAAATTGCAGCTAGAGCCTGATTAGCATAAAAGTAATGCAATTGTTTTGTAATCAATTGAAGTAAGTGCGATACTTGCATTGGGCTGACAAATAGCTTTAGCTTGCTAAGGTTAGTTAGCTATTACTGCACTAGCTAAGCAAGCTCGGATTAGTAGTCAAGTGGTAAGACATAGCTCTTTCAATGCTACCATCGTAGGTTCGAATCCTATCTAGTCTAAAGCGGATTGGTGTAATAGTAACACATTTGGCTCATGCCCAGAGGTTAGAGGTGCAAGTCCTTTGTCCGCGTAGGGCTATAACTTAATAGGTAAAGTGTACTGCTCATAACAGTAATTATAAGTGTTCAAGTCACTTTAGCCCTAAAAAAGCGGCCATGGGTTAATGGTAAACTGGTCGATTTCCACTCGATTTATGTCAGTTCAAGTCTGACTGGCCGTATTATACTGGTTTTTATTCTCTAGCTTGCTAGCAAGCTAGAGAGGCCCTCGTGTAGAGCTTGCGCCTTCATAGCAAGCTCTCTTAAAAAACTAATTTGTGGGCTTCGCACAGCTTCGCACGCTAGATTATTAGTGAGAAAAACTAATTAGTGGGCTTCGCTATTAGTGATAAAACACTTATTAGATCTTTTAGTGAGAAAACACTTTTAGATCTTTTAGTGAGATAAAGATAGTTAAGAATAACAAATTTATTAGATCTATATGTAAGATAGTTAAGAATAACAAATTTATTAGATCTATAAGTGATATAGAGATGGGTAAATTTGTTATTAGATCTATAAGTGATATAGTTAAAGATAACTACACTAAAATAAAATAAAAATAAAAATTAAATCCAAGTGGTGGAATTGGTAGACACGACAAACTTAAGCTTTGTTGCTTTAGGGCATGAAGGTTCAAATCCTTCCTTAGATATTAATAAGGCGAGGGCGAGCTTTAGCTTGTGGTGGGCAAGCTCGCCCTCGATGAACAATATAATTTAAATAGCTGCATATTATAAAGCCCGAACGTGGTGGTTACCATATAGCGATGAAAATTGCTTTATAACAATGAAGGTTCGAATCCTTCTTAGGGTACCTTCGCTATAATAATATACAGATAAATATTTATATCTTTTAGCTGAGTATTATTCCTAACTCCAATGTTAGGAATAAGACGACAATAAAAAAATGAGTCTCCGTTCGTGATAGATTTACGTTCGTGATGTCGATAGTATATTTTATATTAGCTAATATACAGTAGCTTGATAGATTACTATATAGTGCCTCACTCTACTGAGGAGATATCCTTCGGATTAGAGGGATATCCTTCTAGGCGACTGGGGGGTGACGGGGGATATGGATGTACCAGGCTTTGTTGTTATCCCCAGTAAGCAGGGAATAGAAGCCTTTCCATGTCTTTGTATATCTGTACTATATTAGAGTAGCCTTCCCCCACCGTTTAGTTTCGTATGATGAAGGCTTAGCAAAGCTCGAAAAAAAAATACATTTTTTTTTACTACATGCGCAACTCTTCGGAAGCGAAATATTTATATGCGCATGATTACACACTTTTAAATAACTAGCGTAGAATATGTCTCATAAGACATATAAACAGATTACCATAAAACAATGATGATATTTAACAATTTTATAGAATTAATACGCTATGTATTTTTACACAGCGTGCAGCTGCAGCCTATTTTTAATAAATATAGTTATATAGCTGCAAGCTTATGAAAAAATTATCTTAGATGATTAGTTTCGCCCTTTTTTAATGCGAGATTATATCAATTTTTAAGTATAGTTTTTATTTATGTGTTTGTGCAACCCATCCAAATAGATTGGAGTTTATATATAGATCCCTTAAGGGATCTTATACTAAATCAAGGGTTGTCACAATCTAAAATATATCAAGGGGAAGATCCTAATATATCTTTTATCTATGGCTATAGCCATAGATCTTTACGGGGATTTAGGATTTATATATATATATTTATAATAGTAATAATATTATTTCCCTTACTTTTTATAATACAAAATTATATTTTTATAATTTTAAGTTTATTAAGTGCAATATTAATTAAAGCTTTAGCTTTAAACTTTTATAATAAACATTTTAAGTACTTTTATGACTATATGTTCGCCCCTACAGGGCTAGCATCGCCTTCGGACAAATGGAAAAAATTAGTGTACTTGGTTACACAAATAGTTAATAATATATACAAAATTATAAAACATTTATTAAAAATATGAATAATTTCTGTTATATTAATTTTTACTTTTAGATCTATGATAGCTACTATGTTATTAAATATAGAGAATAAAAGTTTATCAATAATATTAACACTTACTCTTCCTTTACCTATGATTTTATATTTGCTAAATTTTATTATTAAATATTTAAAGAAAGAACCTATAAAGGATGAAGATTATTATTTGTATAATGATTATGTAGTAGATAGAGTAAATTTGTATAGAATAACTTATATTACATTTATAAACTACTTAATTAGAAACTATTATAGTACAATAAGTATAGTAATAATAACAATAGTGCTTATTGTTCTATTTATAGCATTATTAATAATTTGTAAATTATACGTGCATAGCTGGCAAACATATAAGGGAGCAGGTAGTAGACAAAGTACAATAACCAGTATGAGCAGCTGCAGAGTAATAAATAAGAATGAACCATTAGCACTAAAATCCGCATTTCAAACAACGGCTGCCTATATATCAGCATTTATAGCAATAACTCCTTTTTTTCAGGAAGGATGTAATAAGGGGTTTATGGACTATTATATAAATACAGATAAAACTAAATATTATGAATGAAAAAAAATATCTTTTCCTAAGCCTCGTGTAATAAAGAAAGGTTCAACTGTGAATATAATGGAGAATATCCAGGATAAGAATAAAAAGGATAGGGAAAATATGTTATACATCCAAGATGAATCTACACGGAAAAATCTGATAGCGGATTATAAACCTCAACTAGAAAAATCTCCTATTCTAAATATGACTTGGAAACTTAAATATAATGAAGGTATCCAAAGATCGACAGAGAAATTCACAGTAAAACCAATAAATTATTTCACTAATCCTGAATATTATGGGTCGGTTTCTCTTGTTTTAAAAGGGAGATTTTTAATAGTTCTTCTAATTAGACGTGACTCGCCAGGTTGTGTCTTTATGCCTACTTATTGTTTACCTGCTGATAAAAACGATTCTAAAAGTTTTACTAAAATTAGAGATACAGTTAATTTATTAGAGCATAAATATGGAATAGTTATGCCCAGAATAGGCTGGGAGAAGGCAAACAATAGAAGTAATGGTTTAGTAATTTATACTCAAGGGGAATCTATTGACAATAAAAGTTTATTTAAAGTATGAAGGCCTTCACTAAATTATACTGAACCGCAATTAAAAACTGTTGAAAATTATTATTATTGAGAAGAACCTAGATTAAGATGTAAAGAATTTATTACGAAGAACTTTATTCAATTTAAAGAAAAGATCAATGCAACAGTAAAAGTTCAGCAAAATTATTTGGATGCACTACTTAGAGATGACGTAGAAATATCAAAAAAAACGCAAAAGTCTATTATAAAAAGGATAGCTTATATTGAATATCAAGCAGACGAGTATTATAAAGAATTGGTGAAATTTTACATAACTAAAGGTCAAAAAGCTAACCCCGATAATTTTTGAGTGGAGGAGGATAAGGATAGTATAGATAAACAGGAAGTTAGCTACCTAAATTTATTGCAACGATCACGGCGTGATACACAAAATAGTATTAATAGAGAGAAATCTCTAATTCCGGTAGGGCGAGAGCAAACTAACGGAGAATTATTAGAATTAGTGAAAGCTAAATTTGATAGATTTAATAGTAACAATGAATATATGGATAATGAAATATATTATTTTAAAACTCGTCGTGATTATCGTATAAATAGTTTATTATTCACGAAAAATAAAAGGCATATAACTCAATTTAGTATATATAAGAATGGAGTTATTGAAGGGTACAAAGAAAAATCCCAAACGCTAGGTAAATTATCTTCTAGCTTAAAATTACCATTAGTTGAATCTAGAATCGAGTTGATAAAAAATATAGGAAGAAATTCTAGAGAATATGAAGATTATAAGAATTTTTATGGTGTTTCTATTAATAGACTTACATTTGAATTTTTTGAACTTACACCTACTAAGAGTATATTTTTCGGAATCTCCGAGAGAGATGGAACTTCTCAGCAATTGCTAGACGAAAATATGGATTGTGAAGTTTATAGCATTATAGACATAAAAAATAATAGTCTACAATTACCTATTGTTTTTAATGAAAAAGAGTCCTATAAACCTACTATACCTAAATATGATTATAATTTGTTAGACAATACAGATGAGCATACTATTCGTAGATTTATGGATTTTATCTATCATGAAAATTCTGATGGATATTTAACTTATGATTCAAATGAGGTTAATAGTATAGCAACGGGAAAATGGGATTCAAGTGAGGTTAATAGTGTAGCAACGGGAAAAAAGGATTCAAGTGAGGTTAATAGTGTAGCAACGGGAAAAAGGGTACATTTTACTAAAGAAGATATAGACCATAAAAAAGGTAAAAAACCAGGGAAGTATTATAGGAAGGTACGTTTTACTAAAGAAGCCATAGACTATAAAAAAGGTAAAAAACCTGGGAAGTATCTTAAGGCGATCTCTCAGGCGGCAGAAGAAAGAGTTGCGAAAGCAAAAGAAATTAGAGAGAAAGATCGTCAGCTAGCTTTGCAAAAAGCTTTGCAAGGGAAAAGAGTTAAAATTAATGATGAAGTTCAAGTAAAATTGCTAGTGGAGGATAGTATTATAGGTGTAGCCCCGGATACGGGTGAAGAAAAGATACCTAAATCTATTCTTAAGAAGTCTACGGATCATTATACTAAACGAAGAGTAAGAGTATTGCCGCCCCCTAAAGAGTCAATTAATACCCCTGTACTGCCTAAACGAATAGTAAGAGTATTGCCGCCTCCTGAAGAGTCAATTAATACCCCTGTACTACCTAAAGGATGAGTAAGAGTCTTGCCGGCCCCTGAAGAGCCAATTAATAGTCCTACCCTACCTAAAGGATCAGTAAGAGTCTTGCCGGCTCCTGAAGAGCCAATTAATAGTCCTGTACTACCTATAAAACCACCTATGGATACTTCAGCATGGTTAGTACCTGATGATGAGGATATCTATGGTTATAGCGAAGATGAAGATAATACTAAAAATAATAGTGGAGGAGCTGTTAAGGTTTCAGCTGCTCAAAATAATAGTGGAGCAGCTGCTGTTGAGGTTTCAGCTGTGCAAAAAGTAGGCTACGCCCCCCCTTTAGAACAACCTTTGGAATACAGCCCTGGTTATATGGCTTATTCAGAGGCAGAAAGTCTTTATAATAATGATAACAATATGGATTGACATAGTACAGGAGAGGCTTTGGGAGCTGGCCAAGTGAATGAGTCAGAGGTTACTTTAATATCTGCAGATGATATTTCTAAGGATTATATATCTAGAGATGGGGCTCCTTCACCTCAATTTTTTATACCTGAACCATCGGAAGATAATATCTCTAGTATGAGCTATAGTCCTAAATATACTCAAGCTAACCAGGAGCAGACTGGTCAGATTTTAGAGCCAAATCTTCTTAACCGTGAGGCTAGGGAAATAGATGCAAATTTGGCTAGAGAAGTTCTGAAGAATGCGAATTTAGGTGACCAAACAGTAGTAGAAACTATAGATCCTATCCTACTTCTCCCTATCCAACCAAGTAATCCGGAGCCTGTAGAAGCTGAAGACAGTCCACTCTCCAGTATAGGAGATGAAGAACTGTCTAAATTAGAGCAAGAAATATTTAACCGAGATATTTCAATGGAGGAAGAGGCTTCTGGGAAGGAAGGGGGAAGCACCCCTTCAGGGAAAGAAGACGCACCTGGGGATGAAGATAGTCCACTTTCCAGTATAGGAGATGAAGAACTGTCTAAATTAGAGCAAGAAATATTTAACCAAGATATTTCAAAGGAGGAAGAGGCTTCTGTGAAAACTATTGATCCCTTTATTCCTCTGGCAGCAGTAGAAGTGAGAGATCCTGAGGTTATTATTATATCATCAGATGATAGTTCTAGTGAGGATACTTCTTCTCCTCCTGCACCAGTAGAAGTGGGAGATCCTGAGGCTATTATTATATCATCAGATGATAGTTCTAGTGAGGCTCCTTCTCCGGAGGCGTATGACGATAATTTACGATATGTAGCCGAAGCTATTCACCGTGAAAGGGGATATAAGTACTTGACTGTAGCTATTGATAGAATGTTAGCAGTTATGACCCCGGTTAGGGGTGGAATAGAGCCGCGTTTGCTAGGTGTAGAAAATAATAGGTGTTATTATGTCGAGATGACTATTGATACTAATTACCGAGTTTTCCCCTGAGATATTCCAGAAGTGCCGGATTTGCATGTTAATCATCATGATGTTACTCTTTATCTACCTCCGGGTGTGGATAGTGTGGATCTATCCGATGCTGCCCAAGGATATCCAGATGGTATAGAGAATTTGCCAGAAGGGGATCCAGAAAATCCTGTGTATTATTTTAATTTCTTTGAATTGGTGTTTTTAGAAGATTATATTCAACCGAATAATCTAGAAGGGTCAAATAACATAGAACGGTCAAATAATATAGAACGGTCCTCTTTCTCATTTTCAGAACCAATAGATGATAAAGAGTTAGTAAATAACCCGAATATTTCTCTCAATAATTATAATAATGAGGGACCCCCATCTAATTCGGTAGAAAGAGTAAGCCGGATCTCTTCTTCAGCCTCCCAAGCTATAGAAGTTAATATGTCTGAAGCTTCAAATAGCGGCGAAGCCGTAGACTCTACATATTCAGATAAAAGAGGGAGCTTCGGCCCACCAGGTAGAGCTGATAATTTTACATCCGGTGAGTCAGAGGTTACTTTAATATCTGCAGATGATATTTCTAGGGATTATATATCTAGAAATGGGGCTCCTTCACCTCAATTTTTTATACCTGGACCATCTCCCGGCAGTATGCATATCGACTGCTATAGTCCTAGAGATAGCCAAGAGGTTGGGGATACTTTAGAACCAAATCTTCTTAACCGTGAAGCTAGGGAAATAGATGCAAATTTGGCTAGAGAAGTTCTGAAGAATGCGGATTTAGGTAACCAAACAGTAGTAGAAACTATAGATCCTATCATACTTCTTCCTATTCGACCAAGTAATCTGGAGCCTCCCATAGAAAGTATTGATTCCTGCACTCGTTCGGCTACTGGAGAAGTGGTTATCCCTAAGACTATATTATCTTCAGAAGGTAGTTATAGTGAAAGGGTTCCTTCGCCAGATGGTATGGAGATAGATGGAGATAATCCTAGTATTCCTTCTCCTAATATAGAACCAAGACAAGACAATACAAGTATGGATATAGACGATGATAGTTTGCATCCAGAAAACCCTGAAGGTAATGCGCAATATGATGCTCGTATGGAGGATATTGACGAAGTTAATAAAGAAGGACAGGTAGATACCTATCCAAGTTTAGATTTTGATCCTTGTGGTGTTAGTACTGATTTTTTTGGTTATAATTATGACGGGGAGATGATAATACGTTCTACTCAGGAAACTTTAAACATACAGGCTAGATATGGAGATATAGTAAATAATAGTCAGGTTTCTTCACCACTTGGTAGGGATACTGAGGCGGGAGGACTTCCTATTATTAATGCTTCTTATCCGAGAGGGGAGAGTGTAGATGATCGTAGTAGAACTAAGGTTGCTATAACTGCATTATCAAATAGACAAGCTAACCAGGAGCAGACTGGTCAGATTTTAGAGCCAAATCTTCTTAACCGTGAGGCTAGGGAAATAGATGCAAATTTGGCCAGAGAAGTTCTGATGAATGCGAATTTAGGTAACCAAACAGCAGTAGAAACTATAGATCCTAGCCTACTTCTTCCTAGCCTACTTCTTCCTATCCAACCTATCAATCCGGAGCCAGTAGAAGCTGAAGATAGTCCACTGTCTAGTATAGGAGACCGAGAAATGTCTGAACTAGAACGAGAATTTAATCCTAATCCTTCAAGTGAGGTAGAGGCTGTACCTGGGGGAGACGTAGATGCTTCTGGAGACGAAATAGCTCCAGGAGAGGAGTATGGTTCACCACGGGAAGGGGCTCCTTATGGAGTAGTCACTATTCAGGGAGTAGAGGTTGTTTCTCAGGACGTAGATGCTTCTGGAGATGAAATAGCTCCAGGAGAGGAATACGGTTCACCACAGGAAGGCGCTCCTTGGGGAATATTTTCTATTCGGGCTTCTGGGGATGTAGACGCTTCTGGGGTGGTAGACGCTCCAGGGGAGGTGGACGCTCCAGGGGAATGTAGACGCACCAGAAGAGGTATGCGATTAAGATCTGGAAGGTTGATATAGGAAGTACAGATTACTTGTAGGTGTGCGCAAGCTATATCACTATGGCTATTCCTTTTGCCCATAAATATGATTCTCCTTCAAATGAAATTAGGGAGGGAGCTTGCTGATTCCCTCCGGGAATAGTAATAGGAATAATTTTTCACCAGGCGTGGTATAGCAAGCGCACAACAATGATTTTTTTGAATATATCTAGCTTTAGCATATTTTTTTCTTTAAAATTTACTGGTAGATTGCTATAACTATAGCAATATATAATCTATCAGTAAAGGGGACATAATTTATTTGGTAGAATGCTGACCTTGCATGTTAGAAGGCTCGGTTCGAATCCGAGTGTCTCCATATAAGCACATGTAACTCAATCGGTAGAGTGAAATATTGAAGCTATTTTTGTTGTAAGTTCAAGTCTTACCGTGTGCATAAAAATATAGTGATGATAGCTTACTATTTAGCAATATATCTAGCTTTAGGTTGTGTAGTTATTTCGGCTACGTATAATAAGTAAGCTCCGCTATGCAAAAATAAGAATTAGTAGCTTGCGCCTAAAAATGTATTTTTTTTTTCGAGCTTTAGTTTTAGCTTGCCTATTAAGGCAGGCGCGAAGAAGTAAGGGGGAACTTCGTTCGCGCCTAAAATATATTTTTTTTTACTCCCCGCCTGAAAAGCTAGCTAGGCTACGCAGGAATATTAATTATAGTTAGCTAGATATTAGCAATCTAAAGCTGCTTCCATAGCGACCTAAATACCACTCACTATTCTGGCTTTAGCTTGCAGCACTACTAACGATAATATATATATATATTTTGCTATAAGGGACTTTAGTATAATGGTGAATGCATATGACTTTTAATCATTAAAATGTAGGTTCGAATCCTGCAAGTCCTATGTTTCTGTATAGCGAATAAAAAAAAATAGCTAAAAAGCCTTTAAGAGTGAGCTTTATCACATTTTCTGGAAGGCGTAAGCTCTAGCGCAGCCGTGAAGGATTATCCTTCGGTATGACTTTAGCTTGCGGAAGTTAAAAGCTAAAGTTCGTTATAGCATTATAAAAAAAAATATATTAGCTATATTTTCTCTAGCGAGCTTACTATGAAGGGGCAAGCTAAAGCTTGCCCCCCCTTGTGAGGGGTGGGAACTTCGTTCGCGCCTAAAAATGTATTTTTTCGCACAAGCTCGCCCTCGCTCTCTTCGTTAGGGCGGCGCAACCTCTTCGTTAGGCGAAGCTGCTCCTCGTGCTAACCTAAAGCCTACTAGAAGCAAGATATAGCTAGCTATAATAATATAAGTATACACAGCAAGCTATACCTATGAAGAGAGCAGGAATGCTGTTAGCTAAGCTAGCACTAAAAAAAAAGCAGGCATGTCGGAATGGAAGACGAAGTCGTTTTAGGTGCGACGGGTATTATTACCATAGAGGTTCAAGTCCTCTTGCCTGTAGACTAATGATTCTTTAGTTTATAAAGTTATTAGTTATGCAAAGGGATACTATAAGATCATAGTATATTGGAGGAGGTTAAAAAAAAAATAAAAAATACTACTAGTGGGGTGGCTCTGCGAATGAAGTTATACACCCCGCAATTTATAGTAGTAGCAAACTTTGGATGGAGGCGTGAAAACATGAGACTAATAGAAATATTAAGGCATTAATATTTCGAGTTGTAGCTAGAGCATCCTTAATGTCCTAGGTTAAAAGCAGCAACATTTAAGGTGCATGCATGCATGCTCTAGCTTTCTTATGAAAATGAAATGGTGTAAAATAAGTGGCTAGAAAAATTAAGGCTTGGCTTGCCTTTTCACCAGACATGATAATGTCTGGTGGAAAATAAGTGGCTAGTAAAATTAAGGCTTGGCTTACATCAGACATGATAATGCCTATGTAATATACTTACATAGATATATTAGATTGTTCGTGCGTGTACTGGATCGTTCGTAGACACGCACGTAATATCCTGTCGATTAATGGGTAGATCATAAATTTTTGGTATTTAGAGTCGGTGTTCGAATCACCGCAGGATAATTATAATATAACACTAGCTGTATTTCGGGGCAAGCTCGAAAAAAAAAAACAATTTTTTTACTCGTTTGCGGCTTAAAGGAAGCTAAGCAGCTTCTATTAAAGTAGACTAATTATAGCCAATTAGCTGACTCTATGCAATAGTAGCACACTTATTTAGGTATAACCAGAAGCTAAAATTAAAGCAACTAAAGCTAGATTTATTAAGGTAGACATAACTCAATAGGTAGAGTGGTTATTTGTGGTGTAACTTGTTCTCGGTTCGAGCCCGAGTGTTTACCCAAGGAGTGCTGTATATCCTATGGTACGGCTTTAGTTTACGTAAGCAAGCTAAAGTTCGTTATAGCAATATAAAAAAAATTAAGACATATTTTTCTCCGAAAAATCAGCATGCTAAAGCTCGCTGGGTCTATTTCGGGGGGCGCAAAGCTCCTCGCCATCATAAAAAAGCAATAACTAGGATTAGTGCTCAGCTTTAGCTTTATTCCAGGGATGCTGAGTTATAGTAAGCACCCTTATATTGCTTGCAATAGCTTTAGCTAGGCAGTACAAAATAATACGAATAAATAGTTATAGGAAGGTAGACAGCTTCGCGCTTCGCGCTTCGCGCTTCGCACAAATCTTCTAATACCTCCTACTATTCCTTGTGTGTTGCGCTAGCTTTATACTCATAGCACGATTAAAAAGCCTAAGTAGTTTAAATGGTTAAAACTCTAATTTCATACATTAGTAATGAGAATTCGATTTTCTCCTAAGGCTCGCCTCCTTATATTAGTTGGCCTTTAAGAATAGTCGGGCGGACTAGCTAAGCGCATTAAAAAAAAAAATGATCATATTATCAATAGTACTAGTTTTACTTTCAAACGCCGTCAATATAAGACGAGATTTATCGATACTATTTAATAGGATATCGATATTAATATTAATTTATTGTATTTTACATGATATGTCTTCTTTAGCTGTTATAACTAAAGGAGTAGGTTTACACGGTGGTTTATTACTTATGTCAAATATCACACAAATATTCCATATTTTTATATTTTTAGTTAGTATATTAATATTACAATTAACTAGTTTTTATCCAAGAAAAGTATGAGTATCAGAATATTCTTCTTTAAAAGATTTATTGTTATATAAATTTATTTATTATAACACAAAAATAATAAATAAAATGGGAGAACATTTTAAAATTATTGAATATCCTTTAATTATATTATTTGTAATTACAGGTGCAGTATTATTAATGTCTACTAATGATTTAGTATCTATTTTCCTGGCAATAGAATTACAAAGTTATGGTCTTTATATATTAAGTACTATATATAGAAATTCTGAATTATCTACTACAGGTGGTTTAATATACTTTTTATTAGGAGGATTAAGCTCATGTTTTATCTTATTAGGAACTAGTTTATTATATGCTAATTCAGGTACTACTAATTTAGATGGTTTATACATCATAACTAGTATAAGTGATCTTTCTACAAATTTATGATATACACCTTATTATATTAATCTTTCTTTAGTAATTTTTACAATAGGATTCTTATTTAAAGTAAGTGCAGCACCATTCCATTTTTGATCACCTGACGTTTATGACGCTATACCTACAATAGTAACAACATTCGTAGCTATAATAGCCAAAATTTCTATATTTATATTATTATTACAATTAGTATATTATACTAACAGTAGTTTTTCAGAAATGAGTTGAACATTTATTTTACTAATAAGTTCACTATTCTCATTAATAATAGGAACTGTGGTAGGTTTAACTCAATTTAGAATTAAAAGATTATTTGCTTATAGTACTATATCTCACGTAGGGTTTATACTTTTAGCATTAGGTATATCTAGTGTAGAATCTACTCAAGCATTTATATTCTATTTAACACAATATTCTATAAGTAATTTAAATGCATTTGTTATATTAATAGCTATAGGGTTCTCTTTATATTGTTATATAAGTGAAAACAAAGAACATGAAGAATTAATGGACAAAAATAATTCACCTATCCAATTAGTAACTCAATTGAAAGGTTATTTTTATATAAATCCTTTCTTAGCTATAAGTTTGGCTATTACTATATTTTCATTTGTAGGAGTTCCACCTTTAATAGGATTCTTTGGAAAACAAATGGTGTTAAGTGCAGCCTTAGATAAAGGTCTTATTTTCTTATCTTTAATAGCGATATTGACTAGTGTTATAGGAGGACTTTATTATTTAGGTATAATAAAAGAAATGTTCTTTAGTTTACCTGAATATAAAATAAATCCATTATTGGAAAATTTAGTATTAAAAGGTAATGTTTTAGATAATAATCAAAAAATAATTAATAAATTAAACTTTAACTATAAAAATATAGCTATATCAAGTCCTATTTCTTTTGTAATTTCTATAATTACACTTGTTATTCTATTATTTTTATTTATGAACAAAGAATGGCTAAGCATGGGTACCATATTGGTACAAATTTTATTTAACAATTAAATGAGTAGTGTAACTTTTCTTTTTGTTTTTGTTACTATTTTAACAATAGTTTTTTTACTTCTTAATTTCATACTAGCTCCACATAACCCATACCAAGAAAAATATAGTATTTTTGAATGTGGTTTTCACAGTTTTCTTGGTCAAAATAGAACTCAATTCGGTGTTAAATTCTTCATATTTGCATTAGTTTATCTTTTATTAGATTTAGAAATATTAGTAATATATCCATATGGTATAAGTGTATATGAAAATGGTATTTACGGATTAATAGTAGTGCTAATTTTCATAGGTATAATAACTGCGGGATTTGTATTTGAATTAGGTAAAAATGCCTTGAAAATAGATAGTAGACAATCTAATAATTATTTTTATAAATCAAAAAAATTTATTAATATGTTTACTGAACATAAGTAGCAGTAAAATTTTTACTCTTGTGTTTAGTAGCAAAGCTATGCAGTGCAAGAGTGGAGTTATTGTTAGCTTTGCAATTTCAGTTACTACCATAGTAGCTTGGTATCTATTGGATATGGTTGTGCGAACTAAGTTCCCCAGTAATAGCGGTATTTTATTTGAAGCAGCTGCGCTAACTATGAAGATTTATAGCTAGCGCTAGCTATAAAGGCGGAGCTTCGCGCCCGCCTTCATAGCGAAGCTCCTCGTATATTTTTTTTTTCGCTGCGCTAGAGCTTACGCCTTTTTAGAAAAAAAAATATATTTTTTTTTATAAAGCTCGTGCTAAAGGTCATACACACCGCCCCCTCCTTAACTTGCTAATTTTCTAGTTTGCGGATTTTTCTGCTATGAAGGCTTCTTCGAATAAAAATCTGCAAAAGCCTTCACAGAGGCTCGCGCTAAAAACTAAAGCAAGCTCAAGCTATTACTGCGTTAGCTTAAAGCTATACTAAACACGAATAGAAATAAGCAAGTTATAGAGCTTGCCCCGCCTTTATAAAGCTCGCATATAAAAAGAGTATGAAGGCTTTAGCTTACTAGTATTAGTAATTAACAAGCTAAAGCTCACCCGTTAAACTATTATATATATTAACCTCCACCCTAATAGCCTAGCGTATTAATTTGTGAAACTACTATTTTTAGCTTACGCAAGCTACAAATAATTTCTAACTACAACCTTAATAGGAGGGAAGCTACCTAGTATCTTAAGTAGTAGGCTGCCCTCCTCCTATTATAGGGTTAGCTAATTTACTTAGCTAAGGACACGATATTCTTTTTTTCAATACATTCACATTTACATTTTTATATAATTAACTAGATGTTAGAATCATCAAAACTTATTGGAGCGGGATTAGCAACTATTGGTCTAGCAGGTGCTGGAGTTGGTATAGGTGTAGTGTTTGGGTGTCTAATTATAGGAGTGGCTAGAAATCCATCCTTAAAAAATCAATTATTCTCATACTCAATATTAGGGTTTGCTTTCTCAGAAGCAACTGCCTTATTTGCTTTAATGATGGCTTTATTATTATTATATGTTGTATAATAATAATCTTTTTTAAGGCGAGCTTGCTAACAAAGTGTACTCGTACTCTTAATTTTTACGAGTGCTTTAACTAGCTAATTTCTGTGTAGCTGGGTATAAGCTAGGAATATTTTTCTATCCCTGCATTAGTTAGCGCAAGCTACTTTTTATAGCTTCATAGTACTAAAAAAATATTGCTTTAGCTAAAAGCAAGTAAGCTAAAAGCTAAAGCGATATTCGGCTTTGCGCCTCTTCGGAGCGCTTCACCTAAAATAGCTAAAGCTAAAGCTAGGATTAGAAAATGAGCAAGCTAGGAATACTATACATTGGGACAAATATAAGGCAATAGACTAAAGTGGTAAAAAGTTTAGTATGTGGCCCCCGGGTTTAAATTTTTTTAGCTATTAGTAAAAAAAAAAGATACAGCATAGCTTTAGCTGCAAGCAGAAAATTACCTCTGGCTATCCTCCCTAAAGATTTGGCAAATGGTATTTAGTAGACATGATGGCTGCTATTTCTACGAGCTTGCGCCTTCATTATGTGCATATTTTTTCTTAGAAAAAATCAGCCAAAGCTAACGCAACCTCTAGTAAAAAGGCTGTATACAGCTATAAACTAGCTATAAGCACTATTTTTATAGATGTTATTTTATGTATTTTAGCCTTATATAACTATTTATTAGTAGCAAGCAGCTAGTTTCGTTGTAAAATATATTTCTAGATTGCTAATTTTCTATAATAGCTTTAGTTAACGCAAGCTAAGGCAAGCTATAATTAGTAGATGCGCACAGTATTAGCTAGTCACATCCGTACCTTAAGGGGCGAATATAGCTAGCTAAAAGCTAAAGCAGGTCTATATTTTTATTCTTTTTATAACTAGCGCATATATAAAGCTAAAAGCTAGAGCTACCTTTACAACGGGCGGCAATTCTATTATATTTATACTACAGTTCCTGTAGCTTCTAATTCCTGCTATGTATGTGTAGCTCGATCGAGCCTGCTAACAAAGCGTATTTATAGCAGTGAAAGGTGAAAGCTACAGTTAAAGGATGTATATAAAGAGATATAATTAGAAATTATATATTAAAAATTTATATATGAAACACTTATTTAATACATTTATTAATTTTGATGCACCTATGCCTTGAGGTATTTATTTCCAAGACAGTGCTACTCCACAAATGGAAGGATTAGTGGAACTTCATGATAATATTATGTACTATTTAGTTTTAATTTTATTTGCAGTAGGATGAATATTATTTTCTATAATAAAAAATTTTGCATCAACTAAAACACAAATATCACATAAATACTTAAATCACGGTACATTAATTGAATTAATATGAACTATAACTCCTGCAGTTATATTAATATTAATAGCCTTCCCTTCATTCAAATTGTTATATTTGATGGATGAAGTTAATGACCCCTCTATGACTATTTTAGCTGAAGGTCATCAATGATATTGAAGTTACCAATATCCAGATTTCATAGATTCAAATGAAGAATTTATAGAATTTGATTCTTATATAGTACCTGATTCTGATTTAGAAGATGGAGGATTAAGAATGTTAGAGGTTGATAATAGAGTAATAGTTCCTGAATTAACACATATAAGATTTGTAATAACATCAGGTGATGTTATACATTCTTTTGCTTGTCCATCTTTAGGTATAAAATGTGATGCTTACCCTGGTAGATTAAACCAAGTATCCGTTTTCATAAATAGAGAAGGAGTATTCTATGGGCAATGTTCAGAAATATGTGGAATTCTTCATAGTTCTATGCCTATAGTTATAGAATCTGTAAATATAGATAAATTTGTGCATTGACTATATTCAGTTTAATAGAGCGAGGTATTTTGTTCGCTATGACTAGCTTTCTATAGCTAGCTCTAGTTTCGCCCTATAGGGTAACTATAATGTATAAAGTTAAATTAATAAATTAGTAGTAGCGCGAGCTTCGTCCGCGCTACTAAAGGGATATTAGTTCAATGGTAGAACAAGATGGTACGGTCATCATGATTGTAGTTCAAGTCTACAATATCCTTAGTATAGTTATTGATAATTTTGTTTATCGATAATTTTGTTTATCGATAGTTATACTTATAACTATGGGTTTGCTTATGTATAGCTTGCGTGTGGATACTAGCTTATTATAACTTTGTACTTAATAAAGCTACTATTAGCCATACCTAGACGTAATCTATAAAGTAGGATAAAGCTGTAGCTTATATTTTAAGCTGTTTGCTTTATATATAGCTTGCTAATTCCTGTTACTATTCCTTAAGGAGTAAATAAAAAAATATATAAAGCAGCTAGCGAGCTTTATAGTCGCCTCATAGGCTTAATTTTTTATATAAAAAATATTGCAGATTTTCTATCCATGCTCTAGTTAGGATTAGAAGGGAAAGTATTCTTAGGTAGTAGTGCTATTCCATGCTATAAAGGCTACGCTAGCTAAAGATCGAGCTAGGAATAGCAAGCTAAAGCTATTACAGGAATCCGCAAGCTCTAACGCGCATTACTTTTTTTTAGTAGAAGAGCGAGCTTCCCCCTCTTCATAGCAAGGTCGTAGCAGGAATAGTTGGTGGAATACTCATAATTATAGGTGGGTAAGCACAGCTGCTGTTTCATAGTAAGAGGGAACTTCGTTCGTGCTGGCCACCACCGAACAATTAGTAGTTTTAGATAAAATATGAATTTAACTTTAGTACTTTTTTTAATAGGAATCTTAGGGTTTGTATTTAATAGAAAAAATATAATATTAATGCTTATTTCTATAGAAATAATGCTATTATCTATAACATTCTTAATATTGGTAAGTTCTGTTAATATTGATGATATAATAGGACAAACATATGCTATATACATTATAGTAGTTGCTGGTGCAGAATCTGCTATCGGTTTAGCTATTTTAGTAGCTTTTTATAGACTAAGAGGAAGTATCGCAATAGAATATAAATAATGTATTTAAGTATAATTATATTACCTTTATTAGGATCTATAGTATCCGGTTTTTTTGGTAGAAAAGTCGGTGTTACAGGTAGCCGTATTTTAGGTTGTTTAAGTATAATGATAACTACAATATTAGCTATCATTAGCTTTTTTGAAGTAGGATTTAATAATAATCCCGTTTCAATAAATTTATTTAAATGATTAGATAACGAATCATTTAATATGGCATGAAACTTTCAATTTGATAGTTTAACAGTATCAATGTTAATACCTGTATTGATAATCAGTTCTTTAGTTCATTTTTATTCAATAGGATATATGAGTCATGACCCCCACAATCAAAGATTCTTTAGTTATTTAAGTTTATTCACTTTTATGATGATAATACTAGTAACTGGTAATAATTATTTAGTTATGTTCGTAGGATGAGAAGGTGTGGGTGTTTGTTCATATCTATTAGTTAGTTTTTGATTCACTAGAATAGCGGCTAATCAAAGTTCTCTTTCAGCTTTCTTAACTAATAGAGTTGGAGATGCTTTCTTAATGATAGGTATGTTTATCTTATTATGAACTTTAGGGACTTTAGATTATAGTACTGTATTCTCATTAGCTCCTTATATTAATGAAAATATAACAACAATTATTGGAATATGTCTATTGATAGGTGCAATGGCAAAAAGTTCTCAAGTAGGTCTTCATATCTGATTACCTATGGCCATGGAGGGTTTGTTAAACAGGGCTCTCTTTAAACTTCACTATATGCGGGAACACCCCGTTTTAAATTCTTGGTCCTCTGTTTACTTAGTAGACTTCGGCAAAATCCAAGAAGAGGGACAATCCGCAGGAAACTCCAGCAAAACAGCTATAGGGGGATCCTCAGAGACTACATGTGAAGCAATTAAATTAAATGATAAATTTAAATGATGATTTATAGGTTTTTCCGAAGGAGACGGATCTTTTATTGTAAATAATAACGGATATTTAGAGTTTAAAGTTACACAATCTAGTGTAGATGCTCAAATATTGTTTTATATAAAAAAGGAATTAGGATTTGGATCCGCCTCTGTACAAGATAAAACAAATAAAACTCATCATTATAGAGTTAGAGATAAAAATAATATCTTTAAATTAATTCAAATATTTAATGGTAATATTGTAACTAAACATAAATTAAGTCAATTTAAATTATGAGTAGATGCATTTAATAAAATATATAAAACAAATATACAATGTGTAGAAAATAAACACGTGTTTACTTTAAATAATGCATGATTATCCGGGTTTACCGATGCTGAAGGTTGTTTTACTTCCTCTACATCAGTAACTAAATCAACAGGTCAAGCTATAACAACAGTAAGATATGTTATATCTCAAAAAGATGATTTAGAATTTAGTCAAGATTTAGCTGATAAAATAAATGGATATGTTACTCATGTAAAAAGTTATAATGGTAATAATACAGTAGTGAATTTTAGTAAATTAAATAAAATTCTACAATATTTAAATATATATCCATTAAAAACAAAAAAATATATATCATATAAAAGATGATTAAAAATTTATGAATTAGTTAAAAATAAAAAACATCTTACTCTAGAAGGTAGAGTTACTATAAAATCTTTATCAAAACTTATCAATTAATTAATTGAAGATATAGTCCGAACAATAACGCGAGTTATTGAGCATTTTCATCGTATACGTACTATTAAAGTACATAATGAAAATCAACATTATTGCCTACACCGGTATCTGCTTTAATACATGCAGCTACAATGGTTACAGCTGGAGTATATTTATTAATTCGTTCATCACCTTTAATAGAATATAGCTCTGCTGTATTATTAATCTGTTTATGATTAGGAGCTATTACTACAATATTTAGTTCATTAATAGGATTATTTCAACAAGATATAAAAAAAATTATCGCATATTCTACTATGAGTCAATTAGGTATGATGGTAATAGCTATAGGTTTATCTTCTTATAATGTAGCAATATTTCACTTAATAAATCATGCCTTCTATAAAGGATTATTATTCTTAGGGGCAGGAGCAGTTATACACGCTGTAGTAGATAATCAAGATTTAAGAAAATACGGGGGATTAATATCATTCCTACCTTTAACCTATTCTGTAATATTAATAGCTAGTCTTAGTTTAGTCGCTTTCCCTTTTATGACAGGATTTTATAGTAAAGATTTTATATTAGAATCTGCCTATGGTCAATATCATTTTAGTAGTATTGATGTATACGTTATAGCAGTAATTGGGGCTATATTTACTACACTATATTCAGTTAAAGTTATATACTTAACTTTCTTAACTAATCCTAATGGACCAGTTAATTATTATAGAAATGCTCATGAAAGTGATATATTTATCAGTTTACCTTTAGTGATATTAGCTGTATTCTCGATATATTTTGGATATATCACTAGAGATATTTTCATAGGTTTAGGTTCAGGGTTCTTTATAGACAATAGTATATTTATTCACCCTGTTCATGAAATAATGATTGACACTGAATTTGGTGTACCTACTATATTTAAATTAATTCCTTTTATCCTTACTGTTTCTTTCTCAGCATTAGCCATAATATATTCAGAATTTATGCCAAATATAATATCTAACTTTAAATTATCTAATTTAGGATATTATATTTATGGTTTCTTCAATCAACGTTTCTTAGTTGAATTCTTTTATAATAAATACATTGTTAATTCAGTTTTAGAGATAGGAGGTCAAACTACAAAAGTTTTAGATAAAGGTAGTATTGAATCAATAGGTCCTTATGGATTTGGTGTTATTTTAACTAAAGCTAGTAAAATAATTTCTAGCTTAAGTAATGGAGTCGTTACTAATTACGCTCTTTATATTTTAATAGGAATTTGCTTCTACTTATCTATTTTTACTTTTGTTCAGGTAGTAGATGACGTGGTAAATTCTATTACAATAGCAAGCTTAGTAATTCTTATGTTATATAAAGATCGTTCTTTAATTTCTAACTAGCGCGAGGAACTCTATTTCATAGCCCGCCTTAATTTATAGCTCTTAGCTTTTAGCAAGCTTAAGCTTGCTAAAAGCTAAAAGCAAGCATTAATTTGTAATAAATATAAATATATTTATTAACGGGGCTATAGCCTTTTTTTATAGATATCCTGGAAAAAATAGTCGGCCTTATCTCAGCGTTATGAGTAAGGTGTATTTTTTTTTTACTATTCCTCTGACCCTGTCCGAGAGATAGCTATGCAGCCTATACTGCTTATTAAGCGTAAATAAAGGAAGCTATAAATATTAGAATAAAGGGGTGCATGCTTGCTTGCTTACGGTACAACGTATTGCAAACATTCGTAGTATATTTATAAAGTGTTAATAGCCCCTAGTCTCATTAGCTCAATGGCAGAGCAGAATACTTCTAATATTTAGATCTTAGTTCGACCCTGAGATGAGATACAGTATAATATTAACAATATACCCCAGTTAACTATGTAGATAATAAGTAGCCCCTATTAAATCAATAAAAAAATTTTTTTTGGTTATTTTTGCTTCTCGATCATAATATTTAATACCTATAGCTTAGCTGGCTTAGCTTTACAGCTTTAATTTGCTTTCTAGAGAGGTGAGTGTGGGGGAATTAAATTATAGTGGTATTGCTTATGATCAATATACTTTTGGTTATAGGTTAGAAACTAGAGAGGTAGCTTTAGCATATTTTAGGTGGGGCTATGAAGGCGGGCGGAGCTAAAAAGGGGCAAGCTCGAGCTTACGCCGAGAATCATTACAATAAAAGTATATAAGCAAGCTTGTATGTTTTACCTTATGGACTAATCTTATTATGAATGCGTATTTCATAGCAAGCTCTTTTTATCGGATAAAAATCCGCAGGCTAAAGCTATAAACTAAAGCGGAAGCTCCCCTCCCTTAAATGTATAACTACTAAACCATCCTTCTAGCTTTTAGCTTTTAGCTTGCAATGTAATAAAGCAAGCCTTCATTCCTCTCGGACCATTTGCCAAAGTTTATATCTTACGAGGCTCCGCCTACGCACCACCTATACTTATCTTTAAAGAACTTGAATCCGGCTTTACTCAACACCCTTTCACTTAGTTCATTGTCCATAGTTGTAGCATACAACTTCTCTCCTCTTCTAGCTATACAATATATAGGTGGAGGAAGATAATCTTGCAAGGTGTGATCTAAAGCGCGTAGTGTTTCCTGGGACGGAAAGCTATCGAGTTAGAACTGATAGGAGAATACATCGTATGTGCTAATTTCACAGCTCTGTAAGAAGGGTGGCGCGAGGAAATTCGCGCCCTAACAAGGCTTAGCTAAGCTCCTCGTATTCATAGTAAGCTCTTCTTCGAATCAGGGAGAACTAGCTGCTATAAAAAACTAGGCGTGGAGGGAAGCTCTATTCCAGCTACGCTGGAATCACAAAGCTTGCTATAAATAAAATTTTTTTTATAGCTAGCGAGTCATTTCGTAAAAGCTAGCTAGCTATAGTTCTGTAAATTATACAGCTTAATGTATACCTCTAGCTGTTCACAGTAAGGTGCACCCAAGCTCCATATAGTGGGGGAGGAGGGCTGCGCAAGCTCGAAAAAAATACATTTTTTTTACCCCGCGCCTTACTGTGGGCTACCTAATATTACTAAAAAAAAATAAATAAATATATACCCATTATAGGCGCACTCTAGCACATTTTTCTAGAAAGGCGTAAGCTCTAGCGCAGCGAAAAAAAAATACATTTTTTTTATCCTCCGCAGGAATAAATAAGCTCGCTATATAGATATATTTATATACCATATATATATAATTATAATTATTATGAGAATATTAAAAAATCACCCTTTATTAAAATTAGCTAATGGTT
>Ga0308174_10000167_pt1 | contig 26257 bp, 30 predicted proteins | sample PhyPR2_FD_203894 | JGI IMG/M metagenome (GOLD analysis project Ga0308174, IMG submission 203894) | Soil microbial communities from UC Gill Tract Community Farm, Albany, California, United States - DLSLS.P.R2 | ecosystem: Environmental > Terrestrial > Soil > Agricultural land | place: USA... | reverse complement strand
GATGAAGCCGATGATCTTGGCGACCGCCTGGTAGTGGGCCTGAGGGATCATCTCGTCGACCTCGACCGCGGCGTAGAGTGCGCGCGCCAGGGGCGGATCCTCGATCACCGGCACGCCGGCCTCCTCGGCCACGGCGCGGATCTTCAGGGCCAGCGTGTCGAGTCCTTTCGCCACGCAGATCGGCGCGGCGGTCTCGCCCTGCTCGTAGCGCAGCGCCACGGCGTAGTGCGTCGGGTTGGCGACCACCACCGTCGCGCTCGGCACCGCCTGCATCATCCGCCGGCGCGCCCGCTCGGCGCGGATCTGCTTCTGGCGCCCCTTGATCTGCGGATCGCCTTCGGACTGGCGGAAGTCCTCCTTGACCTCCGCCTTGCTCATCCGCATGCGGGCCATGTAGCGCTGGCGCTGGAAGAGCCAGTCAGCCCCGGCCACCACCAGCAGGAAGCCGACGGTGGCGAACACCAGCCGCCGCAGCACCTCGGCGGCGAACGGCAGCATGGCGAGCGGATCGAGGCTCGCCAGGCCCGCCAGCTCGGACCAGTGCGGCGCGAGCACCCACCAGCCGATCGCCCCGGTCGCGGCCACCTTCAGCAGCGACTTGAGAAAGTGGACGAGGCCGTCAGGGCCGACCATCCGGCGCAGGCCCGCCATCGGGGAAAGCTTGGAAAGCTGCGGCCGCAGCCGCGAGGGCGTGAACAGCAATCCGGTCTGCACGAGGTTGCCGGCCGCGCCGGCGAACGCCGCGGCCGCCATCACCGCGATCAGCACCGGGGCGGCGGCCATCATCGCCCGGCGGGCCACCTCGCCGATTCCATCGCCTTGCAGCCGGATCGCATCGGCCCGCGCGAGGAACGGGACCAGCGCGGCCGCCAGGTTGCGCGCCAGCGCTCCGCCGGAGATGGCGATCACCGCTGCGACGGCCGCCAGGGACGCGAGCGAGGCGAGGTCCGGCGTCTTGACCACATCGCCCTGCTCGCGGGCGCGCTGCAGCTTTCGGGGGGTGGGCTCTTCGGTCCGCGAGGCGGCGTCGTTGGCGTCGCTCATGCCGCTCAGGCTCCGAAGGCCGCGACCATGTCGCGGTAGCGCTCGACCCAGACGAGGCCGATTGCGCCGAGGCTGAGCGCGAACACCGACAGGCCGAGCAAAAGCTGCAGCGGCGTGGCCACGAAGAACACCTGGAACTGCGGCATCACCCGGCCGACCAGGCCGGTGGCGATGCTGAACACCAGCGAGAAGACGATCACCGGCGCGGAGAGCTGCAGGCCGAGCGCGAAGGCCTGCGCGAGCGTGCGGACCGCCAGCTGGCCGGCGTCGTTCACCGGCACGGCCCTGGAGAACGGGAAGATCGCATAGGAGCGCACGATCGCGCTCAGGAACAGGTGGTGCAGGTCGGTGGTCATGATCAGCAGCAGGCCCAGGAGGCCCAGGAACGTCCCCAGGCTGGTCGACGGCAGCGCCTCCGCCGGGTTGGCGGTCTGGGCGAAGGAGAGCGTGGTCTGGATCGAGATCACCTCGCCGGCCGCCGCCAGCGCGGTCATGAACAGGCGCAGGATGCCGCCCAGCATCAGGCCGATCAGCACCTCCTTGATGATCGAGCCGCCCAGGCCGCCCAGGTCGGCGGGGACGGCGGGCGCGCCTGCGGAGAGGACCGGGAACAGCATCAGCGCCATGACGAAGGCGAACGACAGCCGGATGCGCGGCGGCACGTAGCCTTCCCCGATGCCCGGGATCAGCATGACGATCGCCCCCAGCCGGGCGAAGACCAGGGCGGCGGCGTAGACCTGCTGGGCGGTGGCGTAGTGCTGCATGGCCTGCGCGCGGCTACATGGCCGCAATGCGCTCGGCGATGTGGTGCATGAAGCCGCTCATCAGCGCGCCCATGAGCGGCAGGAAGATCAGCAGGCTGACGAAGATCGCCACGATCTTGGGCGCATAGACCAGCGTCGCCTCCTGGATCTGGGTCAGCGCCTGGAAGAGGCCCACGCCCACGCCGACGACCAGGCCCACGATCAGCACCGGCGCGCAGAGCTGGATGGTCAGCCAGATGGCGTCGCGGCCGACGTCCAGAACCTCGGCGCCGTTCATGGGAACCTCTTCGAAAGCAACAGGATTCGGCGGGCGGGGACCGCTCCGGCACCTTCGTCCGGGTATGGTTAACGAACGGCTACCCGGGCCCCTCGCCCCGGGAACGCCTCGGCCGGCGCGCAACACATTTCCGCGACCCGGCGGGACCCAAGGGCTCGCACGCCGCGTTCAGCCCGCCGGAGAACAACTTGGAAGGCTGACAGGCATGTGGAAAAGCCTCGCCTCCGCCGCGGCGCTCCTGCTCGTCGCCAAGCCGGCCCTGGCCGAGACCTGGCATGTCATGGGCGCGACCCCGGCGGAGCTGTTGTTGATGGAGACCGACACCCGCTTCGTGCACTCGAACGGCGACGTGAGCGTCTGGACCTCCTCGGTGAAGGTCGGGGAGAAGGACGAGCCGGTGGTCAAGGCGCGCTGGGAGGTCTCCTGCAACGGCGATCCGCGCATCCGCCCGCAGATGGTGATCTGGTTCGACGGCGACCTGAAGAGCAAGGACACCTGGATGGCCAAGGCCAAGGAGCCGTTCCAGCCGGTCGTTCCCGGATCGCGCGGCGAGCTCACCTGGGAGTACGCCTGCGGCAAGAAGGCCTGGCCGATCTCCGTCTCCGGCTCGTTCGGCGACGTGACCGGCGCCTACGCCAACGCGCTCGCCAAGCTCGTCAACGCGACGGACGAGGAGCAGGTGGAGGCGAAGTAGGCGCTGCGCCGATCGCCGCGGCCAGCGCCCGCGCCGCCTCGGCGGGCGTCGCCTTGGCCCGGTCGCGGTCGACGCTGTAGTTGGCCGCGCGCATGGCCTCGACGCTGATCCTGCCGATCAGGGGCTGCAGGGCGGCCCTGAGCCGCGGATCGTCGGCGCGCCGCGGCGAGATCAGCACCACCGCGTCATAGGGGGGGATGGCCCCCTTGGGGTCGGACAGCACCACCAGGTGCTGGGCCGCGATCCGGCCGTCGGAGGAGAAGGCGGAGATCACGTCGGCCTCGCCGTCGGCCAGCGCCCGGTACATGAAGGTGGGCTGGTAGGAGCGCTCCGCCCGGAAGGCGAGTCCATAGGCCGCCTTCACCGCCTTCCACTCCGGCCGCGAGAGGAATTCCAGGTCCGAGCCCAGGGTCAGCCGCGGCGCCTCGCGGGCGAGGTCGGCGATGGAGGCGATGTGCAGCGCGCTGGCCCGGTCGGGGCGCATGGCGAAGGCGTAGGCGTTCTCGAAGCCGAGCGAGCCCAGCACGGTGACGCCGTCGCGCCGCTTCAGCTCGGCCGTGAGCTCGCGCAGCACCGCCGCGCGGCCCGGGTTGTCGGTGCTCTGCAGCACATTGGTCCACAGGGTGCCGGAGTAGTCGACATAGGCGTCGATCTCGCCGGCGGCCAGCGCGCGGTAGGCGACCGCGGAGCCGAGGTCCTCCTTGCGCGTGACGCGGGCGCCCTGCGCCTCCAGCCGCTCGGCGATCAGCTCGGCCAGGATGTATTGCTCGGAGAAGTTCTTGGCCCCGATGACATAGGCCGCGGGCCGCCCGAAGCTCGCCAGCGGCGCGACCGCCAGGGCGGCGCCGAGGATCAGAGCCGCGGCCGCGCCGAGCGCCAGCGGGCGCGAGCGGCGCCGCGCCGCGACCTCCAGCAGCCCGAGCAGCTGGTCGGCGATCAGCGCCAGCCCGGCCGAGGCCGCGCAGCCGAACAGCACGAACACCCAGTTCTCGGTCTGCAGGCCGGCGAAGATGTAGTTGCCGAGGCTGGTCTGGCCGACCGGCGTGGACAGCGTCGCCGCCCCGATGGTCCACACCGCGGCGGTGCGGACGCCGGCCATGATCACCGGGGCGGCGAGCGGCAGCTCCACCTGCGTGAGCTTCTGGCCAGGCGTCATGCCGACGCCGTCGGCGGCCTCGCGGATCGCCGGATCGACACCCAGGATCCCCGCCACGCCGTTGCGCAGGATCGGCAGCATGGAATAGAGCGTCAGCGCCAGCAGCGAGGGCAGGAAGCCCAGCGCCGGGAACCCCGCGCCGAGCGTCGCGCGCGCCAGCGCCGAGAGCGCCAGGAGCAGCGGATAGAACAGCGCCAGCAGCGCCAGGCTGGGGATGGTCTGGATCAGGCTGGCGAAGGCCAGCACCGGCCAGCGCAGGCGCGCGCTGCGGCTGGCCGCAACCGCCAGCGGCAGGCTGATCGCCACGCCCAGCACCAGCGCGCTCAGGCTGAGCACCACGTGCCAGGCGAGATAATCGGGCAGCAGCGCCCAGGCGGCGGCGAGGCGCGCGCTCATCCCGGCTCTCCGGCCAGCCGGGCCTGCAGCCGGTCGGCCTGCCGCTTCGGGGCCTCCAGCAGCGCGCGGACCTCCGGGTCCGTCGCGCCCGCCAGCAGCTCGGCTGGCCGGCCCTGCGCCAGGATGCGACCGGCGGAGAGCACCACGATGCGATCGGCCAGCAGGACCGCCTCGGCCATGTCGTGGGTCACCATGAGCGTGGTCAGGCCCAGCCGGTCGTGCAGCGCCCGGTAGTCGGCGCCGAGCTGGTCGCGGGTCAGCGGATCGAGCGCCCCGAACGGCTCGTCCATCAGCATGATCGCCGGCTCCGCCGCGAGCGCGCGGGCCACTCCGACCCGCTGGCGCTGGCCGCCGGACAGCTCGGCCGGCCCGCGTCCGGCGACGTCGGGCGGCAGGGCGACCAGCGCGAGCAGCGCCTCGACGCGCGCGGCGATCCGCGCCCGGTCCCAGCCCAGGAGCCGGGGCGTGACGCCGATGTTTTCACCGACGCTCAGGTGAGGAAAGAGACCGATTTCCTGGAAAACATATCCGATTCTCCGCCGAAGCTCGTGCGGCGGCAGCCCACCGGCGTCCTCGCCCCCGATGCGGATGCGGCCGCCGTCAGGCGCGATCAGGCGGTTGATGGTCTTCAGGAGCGTGGTCTTGCCGGACCCCGATCCGCCGACCAGGGCGGTGAACCCGCCCTGCCCGACCGACAGGTCGACGCCGGCGAGCGCCACCTGCGCGCCATAGCGCTTTGCAACCCCCTCGAGCTCGATCGCCGCCCCGGCCATGGCTATGGCCTAGCACGGTTCGCCGCGCCGCAAGACCCGCAGCCTTTGGGTGCGCGCGGATCACAGACGCGCTGCATGGATGTCGTTTGACGAACGCGTGGTGCTCGAAAGAACCTGGGGTGATGGAAGAGGTCGCCCTTTCCGGCGCTTTGCAGGGCGCGCTCGTCAAGCCGGACCGGGCGAACGGCTGGGGCCTCGTGGTCCTATCGGGCTCCAGCGGCCGCCTGGAGACGGCCCGGGCGCGGCTGTTCGCCGAGCGTGGCGTCACGGCGCTGGCGCAGCGCTGGTGGGGCGGGGAGGGTCAAAGCCCCGGGATCTGCGAAATCCCGCTGGAGACCTTCACGCCGGCCGTCGAGCGCCTCCTCGCCGAGGGGTGCCGGCGGATCGCTTTCCTCGGCGTCTCCAAGGGCGCGGAGGCGACGCTGCTCGTGGCGTCCAGCGATCCACGCATCGATCTCGCGGTCGCCTTCAGCCCGAGCTCCGTCGCCTGGGCGAGCACGGGACCCGGGTTCGACGGCTATGCCTTCTTCGCGCGCTCGTCGTGGACGCGTGGCGGAACAGCCCTGCCCTTCGTTGCGGTGGACCCCAGGTGGCGACCCGCCGAGACCGGCCGCGTCCGCTTCCGCGCGCTGTTCGAGAAGAGCCTCGCCACCTTCGCGGAAGACATTCCTGCCGCGACGATCCCGGTGGAGGCCGCGCGTGGCCGGATCATGCTCGTCGCGGGCGCAGGCGACGTGCTGTGGCCCTCCGACACCTTCGCCGCGCAGATCGCGCGCAGACTGGCCGCGCACGGGCGCAGATGCGATCTCGTGGCGCATCCGAGCGCCGGCCACCGGACGATCCTGCCCGGGGAGGCTGAACATCCGGAACCGGCGGACCGCGCCTGGGGCGGCTCGCCCGCGGCGGATCGCGAGTTGGGCGCCGCCGCCTGGACGAGGCTGTGCGAGCTGATGGAGCTGGGGCTCCCGTGATTCGCGCCGCCTCATGCCAATGCGGGAAGCTGGCGGTCGCCGTGGCGGGCGAACCGGCCTTCGTCACGGCCTGCAACCGCACGCTCTGCCAGCGGCGCTCGGGCGCGCCCTTCAGCGTCTCGGCGAGGTGGCGGCGAGAGCAACTCGTCAGCGTGGCCGGCGAGCGCGTCCGGTATGAGCGGACGGGTGCGTCGGGGGGCTCGGCCGTCCTGCATTTCTGCCCCCATTGCGGATCGACGGTGCTGACCGAGCTTCAGGCGCTGCCGGATTTCGTGGGCGTGCCCGTCGGCTGTTTCGCCGACCCTCGCTTCCCCGCCCCGCAGGCCGCATTCTGGTGCGAGAGCAAGGCCGAGTGGGCCGAATTCCCGGACGGCACGGTGCTGACCCCTCGGCAGGACTTCCCGTCGAGCTAGAGCGGGCGGAGGCCCAGCCTCAGATCGGCATCCGCATGATCTCCTGGTAGGCGCCGATCACCTGGTCGCGGATCGCCATGACCGTCTCCAGGCTGGTCTCGGCGTTGGCCACGGCGGTCACCACGTCGACGAGCTGGGCCTTGCCCTGCACCTGGTTGGCCATCTGGGTCTCGGCGGTCTTGGAGGCGTTCACGGCGTCGCCCATCACCGACTTCAGGATGTCGCCGAAGCCGTGCGCCTTGGGGGCGTCGCCGGCCGCGCCGGCGATGTCGGTCGCCAGGTTGCTCTGGGCGGCGGCGTAGGCCTTGGCGGCGGCGAGCGCGGTCATCATGGCCTAGGCTCCGGCTACTTCTTCAGAAGATCGAGGGTGCGCGCATCCATGGCGCGCGCGGTGTCGATGACGTTGAGGTTGGCGTCATAGGCCCGCTGCGCCTCGCGCATGTCGAGCGCCTCGATCAGCGGATCGACGTTCGGCAGCTTCACCTCGCCCTTGGCGTCCGCGGCCGGATTGCCGGGATCGTAGGCGGTCTTGAACGGCCGCGGGTCGGGCCGCACGCGGGCCATGCGCACCCCCGTGCCCCCCGCCACCGGGGTCGGCTCGAAGATCGGCTCCTGGCGCTGGTAGGGCTTGCCGCCCCTGGTCTTGGCGGTGGAGTCCGCATTGGCCAGGTTCTCGGCGATGATCCGCATGCGCCCCTGCTGGGCGCGGAGCGCCGAGGCGGCGATCGCCTGGGCGGTGGCGGCGGGGGTGGCGATGTCGGCCATAGCGGGCTCCTAGGGCCTAGCTGTGTCCGGGCGCGCGTGCGGCGAGCCGGATCAGGCTGAGCGCCTTCTGGTAGAAGGTGATGGCCGCGTCGTAGTCCATGCGCGCCTGCCCCATCTTCATCATCTCCTCCTCCAGGACCACGGAGTTGCCGTCGAGCGTGGTCTCGGAGTCGCGCGTGGTCACGGCCTGGGCCGCCGGGGCGCGGCCGGCGTGCGGCGGCGCCATGTGCCCGGGCTCGGTCGCCGCCATCGCCTGTGGGCCGGCCACCTGGGCGGCCTGCACCTGGAACTCGAACGGCTTCAGCTCGCGCGGGGCGAAGCCGGGCGTATCGGCGTTGGCGACGTTCTCGGCGATCACCTGCTGGCGCTGGCTCAGGTAATTCAGCCGCCCGCGGAGCATGGCGAGCAGCGGGATGTCGGCCGTGTCCATGGGTCGAAAGGTGAAGAAACAGGGTTAATCGGCGATTAAGGGATTCGGCCCTGACTGCGGCCCAGTTCGTCTCCGAGCCGCGGCCTCATGGACATCCTAAGAACCGTCTTCGCCCTCGCCCTGACTCTTGGGCTGATCGGGTTGGCGGCCGTGGCGCTGCGCCGCTTGGGACCGGAGGCGCTCGCCCGCTTCGGCGCGCCGATGAAGCGCGAGCGCCGGCTGGCGGTGGTGGAGACCCTGGTGCTCGATCCTTCGCGGCGGCTGGTGCTGGTGGCCTGCGACGGCCAGGAGCAGCTCATCCTGCTGGGCGAGGGCCGCGTCGTCGGGCCGGCGGCGGCGCCGAAGGGCCGCGGCTGATGCGCGAGCTCCTCAAGGCGGTCCGCGCGCTGCCGGGCGCCGAGTGGCGCAGGGCCGCGGGCCTGGCGGCGCTGACCACCCTTCTTTGCCTGGTGTTCCCGGCCGCCGCGGCGGCGCAGGCGGTGAACATCAACCTGGGGACCGGCGCCGGGCTCACCGACCGGGTCGTGCAGCTGATCGGCCTTTTGACCGTGCTGTCGCTCGCCCCCTCGATCGTGATCATGACCACCTCGTTCGTGCGGATCGTGGTGGTGCTGAGCCTGCTGCGCACGGCGATGGGCCTGCAGCAGAGCCCGCCCAACGCGGTGATCATCTCGCTGTCGCTGTTCCTGACCGCGATCGTCATGGGCCCGACCTTCGAGAAGTCCTACCAGGACGGCATCAAGCCGCTGCTGGATCACCAGGTCGAGCTGCCGCAGGCGTTCGACGCGGCCGGCGCGCCGGTCAAGGCCTTCATGCTGAGCCAGGTGGACCGCGGCGACCTCGCGCTGTTCGTGCGGCTCTCCAAGATCCCGCGCCCGGCGACGCTCGCCGACACGCCGATCCGGGTGGTGACGCCGGCGTTCATGATCAGCGAGCTGAAGCGCGCCTTCGAGATCGGCTTCCTGCTGTTCGTGCCGTTCCTGGTGATCGACTTGGTGGTGGCGAGCGTCTTGATGAGCATGGGCATGATGATGCTGCCGCCGGTGGTGGTCTCGCTGCCGTTCAAGCTGATCTTCTTCGTGCTGGTCGATGGCTGGCGGCTGGTGGCGGGCAGCCTGGTGCAGAGCTTCCAGCACGGCCCGGGAGGCTAGCTCGGGCGCGCCTGACCGGCGTGGCCCGGGTCCGCTTGCGGCCCGCAGGGCGAGAACCGACAACCCGCAGTGGCGAGACTTGGCCGAGGACCGGTTCGCCGCGCCCGAAAGCCCTTTGTCGTGGATGCAGCGGTCGAAGGCCGCCGCGGCGAGGCTGCGGAGCTGGGTCCCGGATCTGCGCGCCCTGCGGGCGCAAGCCCAGAGGCGCTGGCCGAACACGAGTGTCTGATGCAGGGCGTGGAAGCCTGGCGTTTCGTCCGGGACGGCCAGACCGTTTCCGTCCGTCCTCGAGGCCGGTTCAAAGCCGACAACGGCGTCGCCCTGGCCGCCGCCGCCGTCAGGGGACTCGGGATCGCGCGCCTCCCGGACCTCCTCGTGCTGGATGCGCTGGCCTCCGGAGAGCTGGTGACCGTGCTCGACGCCTTCTCGCCCCCTTCCGCAGGAATCTACCTGGTCAGGCCGCCAAGCGAATTCCAGACACGCAAGGTGCGAGAGTTGGGCGATCTGCTCACGGCCGTGCTCGACGGCATGGCGCCAGGGAAACCGCCGATGCCTGAGGCCCGCTGACCATTGCTTTCTCGGGAAGCCCAAGGCGTCCGCTGGCCGGCCGATGACTCCGCCGCGTCGACTTGCGGGTGCAGGCCCTAGGCGGGCGGCAGGTCCGGGAAGGGGATCGGCTCGGCGGGCGGGCCCATCGGCTGAAGCTCGAGGCCCCAGTAGCCGACCTCGCGCCAGGCGCCGAGCTTCCAGCCCACCTCGGGATAGACGCCGACCGGCCGGAACCCCATGGCCTCGTGCAGGCCGACGCTGGCTTCGTTCGGCAGGGTGATGCCGGCGAAGGCCATGTGGAACCCCTGGCGGCGCAGGATCTCGAACAGCGCGTGGTAGAGCGCCCGCCCGACGCCGCGCCGGCGGGCTCGCTCCGCATTGTAGACGCTGACGTTGACGCTCCAGCGGTAGGCGTCGCGCGCGGCGTGCGCGCCGGCGTAGGCGTAGCCGGCCACCCCGCCGTCGTCCTCGAACACCAGCCAGGGGTGCGTCTCCAGGGTGGCCTCGATCCGCCGCGCCATCTCCGCAGGGCCGGGCGCGACGGTCTCGAACGAGATGATCGTGGCCTCGACGATCGGCGCGTAGATCGCGGCGACCGCGGCCGCGTCGGCGGCGCTCGCCGGCCGGATCATCCCCTGGCCGCCGTAGGCGCGGCCGCCGCGCGCCTGGCGGGCGCCGGCGAGGCGCCGGGCCTCGCCGCCGGGACCGGCGGATAGGGGTCGCGGAAGCGGACCTTCATCTTCGCAACCCAGCCCTCGAAGATCTCGTCGTCGGCGCTGATGCGGCCGAAATCCGCGACGTTGAGCCGTCCCGCCGCGATGCCGGCCAGCGCGATCTTCAGCGCGTCGGGCTTGTGCGCGCCGTCGACGAAGCCCTGGTACTGCTGGCGAAGCCTGGTCAGCGCCGCATCGTCCCCGGCCAGGCTGAAGGCGACGCCGGCGCGCAGCAGCCGGCCCTCCTCCTCGGCGCTGAGCGGGGTCGCGGTCTTGTAGCGCTCGCCGAGGCTCTTCTCATAGAGCGCGCCCGCGCCGGCCCAATTCCGCTGCTTCCAGGTGATCTCCGCGCGCAGGTCGCGGGCGTCGGGCGAATTGTCCTTCTCGAGGATCTCGAGGGCGGTGTCGAACTTGCCGAGGCCGGTCCAGGCGCGCGCCTCGATGAGCCGCCGCTGGGCGTTGAGCGCGGCCGGCAGCACGGTGGTGCGCGAGCCGTTGATCGCCTCGATCGCCTGCTCCGGCTTCTTGTCCATCAGGTAGATCAGGGCGAGGTCGGTGGCGACCTGCGCCTTGGGCACGCCGTCGAGCCGGTTGTCGGCCTGGTACTTCAGCAGCTCGGCCGCCTGGTCCAGCAGGTCGACGTCGACCAGCCGGCGGACCAGCTTGCGCACCATGGCGTCGCCGTCGGCGCCGATCGGGGTCAGCTCCTTGAAGTCGTAGAACAGCGCCAGCGCCTGCACCGGCTCCAGGCCGTCGGCCAGGCCGTCGAGGAACAGCGCGCGGAAGGCGGCGTTCAGGTCGGCCTGGAGCTGCAGCGCCTCGGGCGAATCCGTCGTCAGGCGCGGCGCCGAGCGCAGCGCCTCCAGGGCTTCGCGGTAGCGGCCCTGGCCGAGGTAGAGCTGGCCGAGCGCGCGGATCGCGTCGAGCTCGGTGGCGTCGCCGCGCCAGCGGTAGCGGATGGCGTCGAACACGCCGGCCGCCTGCACCGGCGTCACCTTGCCGGTCGCGAGCTGGATCTGGGTGGCGTGCAGCAGCGCCGGCGCGGAGAGGTATTCGGCCGGCGCGCGGGCGATCGCCTGATACATGCGCAGCGCCCGGTCCTGGTGGCCCTGGGCCTCGATGATCCGCGCCTGCAGCAGCCGGCTCGCCAGCTCCTCGTAGACGTCGGTCTTCTCCATCAGCGCCAGGCGGATCCGGGAATCCGCGGCGTTCAGGTCGCCCTGCGCCAGCGAGGCCTTGGCGTCGGCCCGGGCGAAGCGGGCCCGCCAGACCGGAGGGAACATCTCGTAGGCCTGGGCGCCCCTGGCGAACTGGGCGTGGGCCTCGCTCCACTGGGCGAGCTGGGAGGCCACATAGGCCCGCCAGAGCGCCGCGGAGGGGTCCTCCGCCAGGGCCGGCGCGGTGAGGTCGGCGTCGGCCTCCTTGTAGCGGCGGGCCATCACCCGGGCGATGCCGCGCAGGCCGCGGAACTCGGGCGTGTCGAGCAGCTTGGGCTGCATGTGGGCGGCCTGGTTCAGCACGCCGATCGCCTCGAAGGAGAGCTCCGAGCCGACCAGGAAACGGGCCAGCGCCATGTGGGCGGCGGTGGGCGCGGCCGGCCCGGTCTTGGCCTCCTCGGCGGCGGCCTCCGAGAGCAGGGCGTTGTAGCGGGCGAGGAATCCGCCCGAGCCGGTCCTGGGCCAATTGTCGACATCGATCAGCGCCGGCAGGGCCGCGGCGCGCGGCGCGCCGAGCAGCGCCTGCTCCTGGTTGCGGGTGGCCCAGGCCGGTGAGAGCGCCAGGCCGGCCGGGCGGCCGATGTGGACGATGTCGCCGTCGTGGCTGACCGCCAGGTCGTCGATGTAGCTCTCGACGGCCAGGCCCTGGACCGACGGCAGCAGGGCCATCTGGACGTATTCCCGCCGCGACGGCAGGCCCTTGGAGGGTCCGAGCGCGGTGACCACCTCCAGGGTGTCGCCGACCACCGGATCGGCCACCTGCAGCACGCCGGTGACGCCGGCGACCGGCGCCTTGAGGGTGGCGGGCCCGAGCGCCTCGTCGCGGGTGACGTGGACCAGCGAGGGCTGGCCCTGATTGCCGGGCCCGAGCGCGATCGTCCAGGCGGGGCCGAGCGCGGTGGCGAACACCGGGATCTGGTGGGCGGCCTTGATGCGCAGCGCGACGTAGTCCTTGCCGCGGAACACCGCCAGGCTCTCGAACTGCTTGAGGCCCTTGGGCGCCCTGGAGACGTCGATCGCCGCCGGGGCGTCGAACACCACCCAGACCGCATCGCCGCGCCGGAACACCGCCGCGCCGGCCGGATTGGCCCAGGCGAAGCTCAAGAGCACCTGCCCGCCCGCGATCTTCGGCTGCATGTGGACCACGCCGCCGGCCGGGATCGGGTTGGGCCGGGCGGGCGCGGAGGGCTTGGCGGCGGCCGGATCGGGGGGCGGCTTGGCGAACACGTTGACGAAGGCGTCGCCGTCGGCCGCGCCCGCCTTGAAGTCGGCGTCGTCGGCCAGGGTGACGACCAGCTCGAGCCGGCCGCCCACGTGGCGCTTCTCGGCGGTCTTGATCCAGCGCGGCGGATCGGTGTGCAGGCGCGCGATGTCCGGATCGCCGTCGCGGGCGAAGTCGAGGATCAGCTTGGCGCCGTCGCGGCGCGCGCGCATCGCCCCGGCGCCGTGGAACTCCAGCCGCGAGAAGTCGGCGGCCTGCGCGACGTGGACCTCCAGGCCGCCGCGCGGCGCCACGGCGCCCGCAGGGGCGGCCAGGCCGGCGACGCAGACCGCCGCGACGCTCGCGCGCAGGGTCTGGCGCAGGTCCATGGATCAGCCGGCCTTGGGCGCGCTCGCGGCCGGCGGCGCGGCGGCGGGGGCGGCGGCCGGTGCGGCGGGGGCCTGCGCGGGCGCTGCGGCCGGCTTGGCCGGCGCGGCCGAAGCGGTCTCGGCGGCGGGCGCGTGCTTGCGCGGCTGAGCCTTGCGGGCATGACGCACCGGCCTGGCGGCGGGCTTCGCCGGAGCCGCGGCGGGTTGCGGCGAGCCGGCCTGGGCGGCGGCCTGCTCGGCCCTGGCGTTGGCGTTCGCCGCCAGCGTCTGGGCGGCGGCGAAGCGCCTGGCGAGCGCTTCGGTGAGCTTCTTGGCCTCGGCGGGCGGCATCTGGGCGATGATCGCCGCCAGCGCGCGTTCCTTCATCTTGGCGGCGATCGGGATGCGGACGGAATCGTCCAGCAGCACCATGCGCGGCGCCGCGTCCCTGGCCTTCATGCCCTCGAAGACCTTGACCAGGCGGTCGATCTCGGCGGACTCGCGGCCGTCGGCCTGGTTGAGCAGGCCCTGGACGTCGGACTTCAGGCCCTCCAGCGCCTTGGCCTTGGCGTCGAGCTTGGCCTCGGCCGCGGCCAGCAGGGCGAGCTGGGTGTCGAGATCGGTCTCGCGCTTGTCCAACTCGCCGCGGCGGGCGCCGAGGTTCTGCAGGACCTGCAGCTCGGCCGGCGACAGGCCGGCCTCCTTGGCGAGCTCGGCGGCGGTCGGCGCGCAGACCGGCTGCGGCTTGATGCTCGGCGGCGGCAGCGGGCCGGGCGGCAGGGCCGGGGCGTCCTTCGCCGCGCCCGCGCCGGCCACTCCGGCCTTCCCAGCTTTCTCCGGCTTGCCGGCCTTGCCGCCCTTGGCGGCGTCTTCGGCATAGGCCTTGGCGCTGGAGACCAGGCCCGGCAGATCGCGCGCGCCGGCCAGCGCATTGATGGCGAGCACGCCGCCGATGGCCACGCCGACCAGCGGCAGGATGCGCGGCGCGGATTTCATCGGCCGCCCCCCTGCTGCAGCCGAAGCGGCGGCTCCTCGAACAGATCGTCCTCGAGGCTGCGGGGCGGCGGGCGCAGGACGAGAGGCTCAGGGCTCGCCACGGGGCGGGCCGGGGTTCCGCGCCCTTCGCGGGCGGCGGCCAGCAGGGCCCCGAGCTTGCGCTCCTGGGCCGGATCGACCTGCGGCTGGACGGCCTCGCGGCCCTGCGCCGGCGCGTGGGCGATCAGCCGCTCCAGCTTGGCGGCCAGCGCCCGGCCCTTCTCGATGCGGTCGGCGAGGGTGTCGACCGCCTCGTCGGTGGCGGCCCTGAGATCGGCCAGCCCCTGCTCGGCGCGCTGCGCGGCGGCGTTCAGCTCGCGCACCGCGACGGCGAAGCTGTCGTGGCTGTCGCGCAGCCCCTTCAGGCGCCGGTTGAGCCGCCAGCCCAGCGCCAGCGCGGCGGCGAGCAGGCTGGCGAGCAGCAGGTTCATGGTGAGGGCGACCAGGCTCATGAGGACCTCTGGACGGCTTGCCGGGCGAGCGGCGGCAAGGGCGCCTCCACGCGGACGGCGATGTGGGAGTTGCGGCGGCCCATGCGGCCGCGGGTGAGCGGGATCGAGCCGGCGCGCAGCTCGACCAGGCTGTCGGGCGTGGCGTTCAGCATGATGGTGTCGCCGACCTTGAGCTCGAGCACCTGCTTCAGCGGCACGTGCTGCTCGTCGAGCACGGCGCGGACATCCATGGTGGTGGTCCACAGCTCGCTGGCCAGATGGCTTTCCCAGATGTTGTCGCGGCCGAACTTCTCGCCCATGAACTGCTGCAGCAGCATCTTGCGGATCGGCTCGAGCGTCGCATAGGGCAGCAGCAGCTCGATGCGTCCGCCGCGGTCCTCCATGTCGACGCGCAGCTTCACCAGGATGGCGGCGTTGGCGGGCCTGGCGATGGCGGCGAAGCGCGGGTTGGTCTCCAGGCGGTCGAGGGTGAAGGAGACCGGGGTCAGCGGCTCGAACGCCAGCTTGGCGTCGGTGAGCACCACCTGCACCATCTGCTCGACGAGCACCCGCTCGATGGTGGTGTAGGGGCGGCCCTCGATGCGCATGGCCGCGGTGCCGCGCCGGCCGCCCAGGAGCACGTCGACGATCGAATAGATCAGGTTGGAATCGACGGTCAGCAGGCCGTAGTTGTCGAGCTCCTCGGCGCGGAACACCGCCAGGATCGCCGGCAGCGGGATGGAGTTGAGGTAGTCGCCGAAGCGGATCGAGGAGATATTGTCGAGCGAGACCTCGACATTGTCCGAGGTGAAATTCCTGAGCGAGGTCGTCATGTACCGGACGAGCCGGTCGAAGACGATCTCCAGCATCGGCAGCCGCTCGTAGGAGACGAGCGCGGAATTGATGATCGCCCGGATGCCGGTGCGCTCGGCGATCTCCTCGTCCGACAGGTCGAACCCCAGGAGGCTGTCGATCTCCTCCTGGTTGAGGATGCGCTCCGAGCCCATCAGCCCCTCGCCGGGGTGCGGCGCGGCGATGTTCTCGTCCACGGCTCCGGCGGCGGTCTCCGCCCCGGCCTGGGTCTCGGCTTCGGTCTGGGTCTCGGTCTCTTCGGCCATGGGCGTTGCGCGACGCGACTGGCGGCCCTGGGGGGACGCTAGTTGATCAGCATCTCCTCGATCAGGACGGCGTTCGCCTTGGAGGGCGCGATCACCAGGTTGACGCGGCGCAGGAGCTCCATGCGGAGCTGGTAGGACCCCTGGCTGCCCTGCAGGTCCTCGGGGCGAAGCTCGCGCAGGAAGGTCTGGAACATGTCCTGCAGCCTGGGCATGTTCGGATCGAGCGCATCGACCGCGTCCTGATCGGGCATCTCGAGGGTGAGCTTCAGCTTCAGGAAGGTCGGCCGGCCGTCGGCCGTCTGCATGTTCACCACGATGTCGGGCAAGGTGTAGAACAGCACCCCGTCGGGGCCCTCGCTGACCTGGCCGCCGCCCTTGGCGTCCTTGCCGCCCTTCGCGTCCTTGGCCTTGGCCGGATGCTTCTTGGCGTGGGCCGCGTCCGGCTTGGGCTTGAGCAGGAAGACCGCCGCGCCGCCCCCGCCGCCCAGCACCAGCACGGCCGCCGCGCCGGCGATGATCATGAGCTTGAGCGGAAGCTTCTTCTTCGGCGCCTCGGCCTCGGCCTCCTCGCCTTCGGCGACCTCTTCCTCGGGCGCTTCCTGGACGGCAGCTTCGGACACGCGCGCGTTCCTTAGAATCCTTGTCGCTCCGGCATGGCCCCGCTTTGGTTAAGAACCGGTTTTTAACCGGCGTTAACGAGGACCAAGCCTGCCCGGCGGTTTTTGCCGGGAGGCCGGCGTTAACCTTCTTATCCGCTGAAATTCCTTGGGTTTTCGTCTGGCCCGAGGCTTGCAGCGGAAGTCGCGGACAGCCACCGCCCGCAAGGCCCGCCGATTAATGGACAATTCTCTCTACGTCGGACTCTCCCGCGAGATCGTCCTGCAGCAGCAGATGGACATCGTCGCCAACAACATCGCCAACGCCGACACCTCGGGATTCAAGGTGGAGGCGCTGCAGACCGCCGAGGATCCCGAGCGGCCGGCGTTCACCCTGGGCGGACCGGCGCCGGTGAAGTTCGTGGCCTCCAACGGCGTGCTGCGCGATTTCGGGCAAGGGGCGCTGCGGCGCACCGATTCGCCGTTCGACCTGGCGCTCGACGGGCCGGGCTTCTTCCGGGTGCAGGCGGCCGGCGGCGAGCGCTACACCCGCGACGGCCGCTTCCGGCTGGACGACACCGGCCGGCTCGCCACCCAGGCCGGCCAGCCCGTGCTCGATGACGGCGGCGGCGAGATCGTGCTCGATCCGCAGAAGGGCCCGGTGACCATCGGCGAGGACGGCACCGTCAGCCAGGGGACCGGCAAGGACATCCTGCGGGTGGCCAAGATCGGGGTCGCGACCTTCTCGAACTTGTCGGGGCTGGAGAAGGCCGGCGACAACCTGTTCCGCAACACCTCCAACGTGGCGCCGACGCCGGCCGAGGCGCCGCACGTCCGCCAGGGCATGCTGGAGGCCTCCAACGTCAATCCGATCCTGGAGATGACCCGCATGATCGAGGTCTCCAGGGCCTACGAGCAAATGGCCAAGATGATGGACACCCAGGCGGACCTCTCCGCCCGGGCCGTCGATAGCCTTGGCAAGGTTCAATAGGAGCTAAGCGATGCAGGCTCTCCGCACGGCCGCGACGGGCATGGCCGCCCAGCAGCTGAACGTCGAGGTGATCTCCAACAACATCGCCAACATGAACACGGTGGCGTTCAAGAAGCAGCGCGCAGAGTTCCAGGACCTGCTCTACCAGACGCTCGAGCAGCCGGGCGCCCAGTCCTCGGACCAGGGCACGATCGTGCCCACCGGCGTGCAGATCGGCGCCGGCGTCAAGGCGGGCTCGGTCTACCGGATCTCGACCCAGGGCTCGCTGACCGCCACCGGCAACAAGTTCGACCTGGCGATCGACGGCCGCGGCTATTTCCAGGTGCTGCTGCCGACCGGAGAGACCGCCTACACCCGGGCCGGCAACTTCTCGGTCAACGACCAGGGACAGCTGGTGACGCAGGACGGCTACCTGATCCAGCCGGCGATCACCATCCCGCAGACCGCCACCGACGTGACCATCTCCAAGACCGGCCAGGTGCAGGTGATCCAGCCGGGCAACCCCGCGCCCACCGTCGTCGGCCAGCTGACGCTCGCCACCTTCATGAACGAGGGCGGCCTCTCGGCCCAGGGTTCGAACCTGTTCAAGGAAACCGCGGCTTCGGGCGCGCCGACGCTCGACACCCCCGGCAACAACGGGCTGGGGGTGCTGGACCAGGGCTACACCGAGGCCTCGAACGTCGACCCGGTCTCGGAGATCACCGCGCTCATCGTCGCCCAGCGGGCCTACGAGATGAACTCCAAGGTCATCTCCACCGCCGACAACATGCTGGGCATCGCCAACCAGGTGAAATCGTAAGATGAAGCCGCTGCTGGTCGCGTTTCTCGCGCTCGCCGTCTGCGGACCTGCGCTCGCCGGCCAGGCCGTGACGCTCAGGGCCGACACCGCCGACGCCGACGGGATCGTCACCCTGGGCGACCTGTTCGACGGGGCCGGCGCCGCCGCGCGCGTGCCGGTCGCCCGCCGCACCGCCGACAGCGTGGTGCTGAGCGCCGCGGCCGTGCAGGCCGCCGCCCGCCGCGCCGGCCTGGACTGGGCCAACGCCGAGGGGCTGAAGACCATCGTGGTGCACGCCGGCGCCGGCTCGTCCTCGGCCGCAGCCGGTCCGGCCCGCGGCAACGTCGAGGTGCTGACCTACGCCCGCGACATCGCCGCCGGCGAGGTGGTCGGGCCGACCGACATCGTCTGGGCCAGGGCCGCCGCCGCCCCGTTCGACGCCCCGCGCGATCCCGATGCGGTGATCGGCAAGGCCGCCCGCCGCCCGCTCCGCGCCGGCGCGAGCGTCGCCGCCCACGACATCGCCACCCCCATCGTGGTCAAGGCCGGCGAGATGCTCAACGTGACCTACGAGGCCGACGGGATCTCGCTGTCGCTGCAGGGCAAGGCGCTCTCCGCCGCCGGGGTCGGCGAGACGCTGAACGTCGAGAACCCGGCCTCCAAGAAGATCATCCAGGCGGTGGTCGCCGGCCCGGGCGAAGCCGCCGTCGGCCCGGTGGCCGACGAGCTCAGGTCCCGCTCAACCCGCATCGCGCTCCGCTGAGAGGAAGTCGTTCGTCATGCGTCTCGGTCCGCTCGCCCTCGCCACCCTGCTCCTGCCGCTCGGCGCCTGCTCCAGCATCGCCGAGGCCGTCAAGGGGCCGCAGCTCGCCCCTGTGGGCTATCCGGCGGCGCTCGTGCCGCGCGAGCAGACCATCCTGCCGATGGCCCCCAGCCGCGGCGCCGAGCCTGGACCGGCCAGCGCCAACTCCCTGTGGCGCACCGGCGCGCGCGAGTTCTTCGCCGACCAGCGGGCGAGCAAGGTGGGCGACATCCTGACCGTGCTGATCACCATCGACGACAGCGCCAAGACCACGAACCAGACCACGACCTCGCGGCAGAGCGACATCACCGCCGGCGTGCCGCATCTGCTGGGGCTGGAATCGAGCCTCGGCAAGATCCTGCCCAAGGCGTTCGACCCGGCCAATGCGCTCGGCACGAACAGCAAGACCGACCAGAGCGGGTCGGGCGCGATCACCCGGGCAGAGAAGATCAACCTGACCATCGCCGCGGTGGTCTCGGCCGTGCTGCCGAACGGCAACCTGGTGATCCAGGGCACCCAGGAGGTGCGCACCAACAACGACCTGCGGCAGCTGACCGTCGCCGGGATCGTGCGGCCGGAGGACATCTCCTCGGCCAACACCATCAACCACACCCAGATCGCCGAGGCGCGGATCTATTATGGCGGCCGCGGCGATCTCGCCCGCGTGCAGAAGACCCCCGCCGGCCAGGCGCTCGCCGAAAAGTTCTGGCCGTTCTGATCCGGATCCGGCATCGGCCGCGGCCTGGCCGCCGCGGCCGGGCGCGCGAGCCCGCGACCGCCTGTGCTCTAGGCGCCTTGCGCAACCGGGCGTAGCTTGTCGATCGAGGGCGCCCTGGGGATCCGGTCGTGTTCAGAAGTATCGTGTTTGGCGCGGCGAGCGCTGCGCTGTTCGCCGGCGGGGCCGTGGCGGCGCCCGCGCAGCCGCCGTCGCAAATCTGGGTCATCACCCCGACGGAGGACAGCTGCCGGACGGATATCGACCTGCTGGGCCGCTCGGGGCAGGCCGCCCAGATCTCGCTGATCTCCGATGGCCAGTTCGTGGAGCTGCGCTTCACCAAGGACGATCTCCCGCAGCGCGCGTTCCTGCCGCTCAGGATCGACCAGAAGCCGTTCGCCAACCTGATGCTGCGCATGGAGAACCCCAAGCGCGGGTCGATGGTGCTGAGCGAGGAGACCCTGGCGGCGCTGCGCAAGGGCAAGACGCTGCAGATCGCCTGGCTGGCCGAGGAGCCGGTGAGCGCGCCGCTCGGCGGCTCCGAGCAGGGCATCGCCGACCTCGCCACCTGCGGCGCGCAGGTCGCCGCCCAGCACAAGGCCGAAGTCGCCGCGCGCGAGGAGGCCAAGGCGCGAGAGGAAGCCGAAGCCCGGTCCAAGGCGGTGACGGAGGAGCAGCTCGCCGCGGCCAAGGCGGCGCGGGAGGCGGCGGAAGCCACCAAGCGGCGGGAGACCGCCGAGGCCGATCGCATCCGCCAGCAGCAGGCGCAGGCGGACGCCGAGCGCCAGCGCGCCGCCGCGCAGGCCGAACGCGCCCGCGAGGAATCCTACGGCTATCGCGATCCCTATGCGCGGCGCGCGCCCGGCTACGGCTACTATCCGCCGCCGGACGAGGACTGAGCCACCAGGCGGCCGATTTCGGCCAGCGTCGCATTGCGGCGGGCGTCGTCGCCCGCGCCGCCGCTGGTGTAGGCGCAGATCAGCACCGGCGCGCGCCCCGGCGGCCAGCAGACCGCGATGTCGTTCGCCGCGCCGCGGCTGCCCGACCCGGTCTTGTCGGCGACGCGCCAGCTCTTCGGCAGCCCGGCCCGAAGGCGCTCGTCGCCGGTCTTGCAGGCCAGCATCCAGTCGGTGAGCCGCCGGCGCGACGGGCCCGACAGGGCGTCTCCCAGGATCAGCCGCCGCAGGTCCTCCAGCATGGCCTGGGGCGTGGTCGTGTCCCGCGGGTCGCCGGGCAGGTTCTGGTTCAGCGCCAGTTCGGGCCGGTCGAGCCGCGTCGTCGGATCGCCGATCGCGCGGGCGTAGGCGGTGACGGCCGGCGGGCCGCCGATCGCCGCCAGGATCAGGTTCGCCGCGCCGTTGTCGCTGAACTCCATGGCCGCTTCGCACAGCCCGGACAGGGACACCTTCTGGCCGATGCGCTTCTCGGTCACCGGCGCCCAGCCCATCACCGCCGCCCTGTCGACGAGCACCGGACGGGCGAGGTCCTCGCGGCCGGCGTCCACCCGGCGCAGCACGGCGGCGACCGCGAGGGTCTTGAAGGTCGAGCACATGGCGAAGCGCTCGTCCGCGCGATGGGCGATGCGGCGGCCGCTGCCGGTATCGAGGACGGCGACGCCGATCCGGCCGCCGCGCCTGCGCTCGAGATCGGCAAGCTGCGCCTCGGCCGAGGTCCGCGCGAGGGCCGGGGACGCGACGGCGGCGAGCCCGAGCGCCAGGGAGCTCCGGCGGTCCAGCCTCACGCCCGGCGGCCCGCGGCGGCGGCGTTGGAGACGCCCAGGGCCTGCAGCGCGGCGCGCACGATTCCTTCGGCGTCCAGGCCGGCCTGGGCGTACATGGCCTCGGGCTTGTCCTGGTCCTGGAAGATGTCGGGCAGGGTGAGGGTGCGGACCTTCAGGCCGCGGTCGAGCGCGCCCTGCGCGGCGAGGGCCTGCAGCACAAAGCCGCCGAAGCCGCCGATCGCCCCCTCCTCCACGGTGATCAGCGCCTCGTGGCCGCGGGCCAGGCGCAGGATGAGGTCGAGGTCCAGCGGCTTGGCGAAGCGCGCATCCGCGACGGTCGCCGAGAGTCCGCGCGCGGCGAGCAGGTCGGCGGCCTTCAGCGACTCCGAGAGCCGCGTGCCGAGCGAGACGATCGCCACGGCGGTCCCTTCGCGCACGATCCGCCCCTTGCCGATCTCCAGCGGCTCGGCCAGCTCGGGGATCTCCACGCCCACGCCCTCGCCGCGGGGATAGCGGAAGGCCGAGGGGCGGTCGTCGACGGCCACGGCGGTGGCCACCATGCGCGCGAGCTCGGCCTCGTCGGCGGCGGCCATCACCACCATGCCCGGCAGCGCGCCCAGGTAGCCGACGTCGAAGGCCCCCGCGTGGGTCGCCCCGTCGGCGCCCACCAGCCCCGCCCGGTCGATCGCGAAGCGGACCGGCAGCCGCTGGATGGCGACATCGTGGACCACCTGGTCGTAGCCGCGCTGCAGGAAGGTGGAATAGATCGCCGCGAACGGCTTCATGCCATCGGCCGCCAGGCCCGCGGCGAAGGTCACCGCGTGCTGCTCGGCGATGCCCACGTCGAACATGCGCTCGGGGAAGCGTTCGCCGAACGCGTCGAGGCCGGTGCCGGAGGGCATGGCCGCGGTGATCGCCACGATCTTCGGGTCGCGCTCGGCCTGCTTGATCAGCTCGGCGGCGAACACCTTGGTGTACTGCGGGGCGTGGGTCTGGGCGGGCTTGGCCTGCTGGCCGGTGACCACGTCGAACTTCACGACCCCATGGTACTTGTCGGCGGCGTTCTCGGCCGGGGCGTAGCCCTTGCCCTTCTGGGTCACCACGTGGACCAGCACCGGGCGATCGGTGATCCCGCGCACGTTCTGCAGCACGTGGACGAGCGCATCCATGTCGTGACCGTCGATCGGGCCGACGTAGTAGAAGCCCAGCTCCTCGAAGAAGGTGCCGCCGGTGACCAGGCCGCGGGCGAACTCCTCGGCCTTGCGCGCCGCCTCCTGCATGGGCCGCGGGAAGACCCTGGTCATCGCCTTGCCGAGGTTGCGGAACGAACGATAGCCGCCGCCCGAGACCATGCGCGCCAGGTAGGCGCTCATCCCGCCGACCGGCGGGGCGATCGACATGTCGTTGTCGTTGAGGATGACGGTCAGCTGCTTGGTGGTCTCGCAGGCCTTGTTCATCGCCTCATAGGCCATGCCGGCGCTCATCGCGCCGTCGCCGATCACCGCCACCACCTTGTTGTCGCGCCCGTCGCGGTCGCGTGCGGCGCAGAAGCCGAGCGCCGCCGAGATCGAGGTCGCCGCGTGCGCCGCGCCGAACGGGTCGTATTCGCTCTCGGCGCGCTTGGTGAAGCCCGAGAGGCCGCCGCCCTGGCGCAGGGTGCGGATGCGATCGCGCCGGCCGGTCAGGATCTTGTGCGGATAGGCCTGGTGGCCCACGTCCCAGATCAGCACGTCGCGGGGCGTGTCGTAGACGTGATGCAACGCCACCGTCAGCTCGACCACGCCCAGGCCCGCGCCCAGGTGGCCGCCCGTCTGGGAGACCGCGTCGATGGTCTCGGCGCGCAACTCGTCGGCGAGCTGCCGCAACTGGCTGACCGGGAGCTTCCGCACGTCGGCGGGCGAGGAGACGGTGTCGAGAAGCGGAGTGACCGGCGCCATGAAGGACCTTAAGCGTACTCGGGCGGCTAGCTCGGGCGCTCTAGCACGAAATCGACGCTCGCCCGTAAGAATTCAGCCCTTTTGCCGAACGGCTCGAGGTGGGATTTCGTCTGCTTGGCCAGCACCTGCAGGCGCTCGCGGGCGGCCGCGACGCCCAGCAAGGTGACGAAATTGGCCTTGCCCTTCTGGGCGTCCTTGCGGGCCGCCTTGCCCATCCGCGCGGCGTCGCCCTGGGCGTCCAGCAGGTCGTCGACGATCTGGTAGGCGAGGCCGAGATCGTGGGCGAAGGCCAGCAGCGCATGCCGCTCGGCCTCCTTGGCGCGGGCCATGACGATCGGCAGCTCGAAGGCGCAGGCGATCAGCGCGCCGGTCTTCAGCCGCTGCATGCGCGCGACGCCGCCCAGGTCCTCGCGCACGCCCAGGATGTCGATCATCTGGCCCCCGGCCATGCCCTTCGCGCCGATCGCCTGGGCGAGCTTGCTCACCAGCTCGGCGCGGATCGCGCCGTCGGCGTGGGTGTCCGGATGGGCGAGGATCTCGAAGGCGGCGGTCTGCAGGGCGTCGCCGGCCAGGACGGCCGTCGCCTGGTCATAGGCCCTGTGCACGGTCGGCCGCCCGCGCCGCAGGTCGTCGTCGTCCATGCAGGGCAGGTCGTCGTGCACCAGGCTGTAGGCCTGCACGCACTCGAGCGCGCAGGCGGCGCGCAGCACCGAGCGGTCGGACAGCTCGAACATCCGCCCGGTCTCCAGGGCGAAGAAGGTGCGCAGCCGCTTGCCGGGCCCGAGCGCGGCGTAGCGCATGGCCTCGGTCAGGCGCGATTCCGGCCCCTCCGCCCGCGGCAGCAGCTCGTCGAGGGCCACGGTGACGAGGTCGGCGGCCTCGGCCACGCGCTGGGCCAGGGCCTGCATCAGTTGAACTCGGCGGGCTCGACCCCGGGCGCGCCGCCGGCGCCCACGACGATCTTCTCCACGCGCAGGCGCGCCGCCTCCAGCCGCTGCTCGCAATGGCTCTTCAGCGCCGCCCCCCGCTCGTAGAGCTGGATGGAGTCCTCCAGCGGCGCCTGTCCGGACTCCAGGCGCGCGACGATCTGCTCCAGCTCGGCGAGCGCCTGCTCGAAGCTCAAGCTCGCGATCTCGGCGGGCTCGGACATGGGTCCCTCTGTGGCGGCCTGCAGCGGCCGAACCTAGAGCCGCTCGAAGCGGCGCGTCGACCAGTATTTGTAGCCTTCGCTCGCCGCCAGCCGCCAGCCGCGGCGGCGCAGCGCCCGGCCGATCATGAAGTTGAAGAATCCGTGGGCGAGCACCAGCACGTCCTCGCCGGTCTCGGCATGGCCGATGAGCAGGGCGGCGGCCTGGTCGGCGCGCTGTTCGGCCGCGGCGCGCGTCTCCTGCCCCTCGTGGTGGTTGAAGAACCACCACCAGACGCGGGCGAGGAAGCCCCAGGTCCTCGGCGACAGCCTGATCCAGGCCGGCCAGGCGGGCGGCGGCAGCGGCGCCTCGACCAGCAGGTCGTGCTGCACGACCTTGCGGCCGGCGGCCAGGATGGCGGCGCTCTCCACCGAGCGCAGGCGCGTGGAGGCGAGCAGGGCGCCGGCCTTGTCGACGATCCGCTTGAGGGCCTCCGGCGGCGTCTGGCCCGGCGCGATCCCCAGCACCTCGTAGCTGGCCCAGAAGTCGCGGTACTGCTGCGCGGAGAGCTTCACCCGCCGCGACAGCGCCGGCTCGCCATGGCGGGCGAGCACGATCGCGCCGGGACGCAGGGCGGCGGACCGGTCGGGCGCTTCGGCGGTCAAAGGGTTCGCCATTCCATCCGGGCGGCCTCGCCGTCGCCGCGCACCAGCCGACCCCGTCCCTAGCCCTCGGAAAGGGCCCGCACGTGCGCAACCGCCGAGGAGCCCAGAGCTTCAAGGTCGTAGCCGCCCTCAAGCGAGGACACAACCCGGCCCTTGGCGTGGGCGCGGGCAATCCCCGTGATGGCGCGCGTCGCCCAGGCGAAATCCTCGGCCTCCAGGCTCTGGCCCGCGTCGCCGATCGGATCGCGCACGTGGGCGTCGAAACCCGCCGAGACGATGAGCAGATCGGGCGCGAAGGCGTCGAGCTTGGGCATCAGCGTCTCGAAGGCCTTGCGCCAGGCCTCGCGCGGCGCGCCCGGAGGAACCACGGCGTTGGCGATGTTGGCGCCGGCCGGCTGGTCCGGATGGCCGCTGCCGGGCCACATGGGCCACTGCTGGATCGAGGCGAAGTAGAGGCCCTCCTCGCCGTCGAAGGCGGCCTGGGTGCCGTTGCCGTGGTGGATGTCGAAATCCACGACCGCGACCTTCTTCAGCCCCGCCGCCTGGGCCGCCTTGGCGGCGATCGCCACGTTGGAGAAGACGCAGAAGCCCATCGGCTTCTCGGCCTCGGCGTGGTGGCCCGGCGGGCGCACGGCGCAGAACGCCCGCTCGGCCCGGCCCGCCGCCACTTCGCGCACCGCCGCCACCGCCGCGCCGGCGGCGCGCCGCGCGGCGTTCAGGCTGCCCGGCGAGAGGAAGGTGTCGGGATCGAGCTTGCGGATTCCTGTCTTGGGCGCGGCGACGGCGATCGCCTGCAGGTAGCGCGCCGGGTGCACGCGGGCGAGGTCGGCTTCCTCCACGAGCGGCGCGTCGCGCACCGCGAGGTCCAGGTCCGAGGCGTCCTGCAACGCCTCCACAACGGCGCGCAGCCGCTCGGGCCGCTCGGGATGGCGCTCGCCGGGGCGGTGGTCGAGCATGTCGAGATGGGTGTAGAGCGCGACGGTCATGGCTGCATCCTAACCCAGGAACTCCGTCCCCGATGTCCGAGCCCGCGATCCGCCGCGCAAGCCCCGGCGAGGCCGAAGCCCTGGCCGGGGTGGCGGCCGAGACCTTCGTCGAGACCTTCGGCCATCTCTATCCGCCGCAGGACCTGGCCGCCTTCCTCGCGGAAGCCTACGACGCCGAGCGGCTGCGCGCCGAGCTGGCGGACCCGCTGGGCGCCGCCTGGCTGGCGGAGGCCGACGGCGAGGCGATCGGCTACGCCCAGGTCGGCCCCTGCGGGCTGCCGCATCCGGAGGTGACCGCCGGCTGCGGCGAGCTCAGGCGCCTCTACTTCCGCAAGGCCTGGCAGAACCGCGGGCTCGGCGGGCGGCTGTTCGCCCAGGCGATGGCCTGGCTGCAGCGCTCCGGGCCGCGCGACGTGTGGATCGGGGTGTGGAGCGAGAACTTCGGCGCGCAACGGTTCTATTGCCGGCACGGGT
>Ga0308174_10000166_pt1 | contig 26357 bp, 34 predicted proteins | sample PhyPR2_FD_203894 | JGI IMG/M metagenome (GOLD analysis project Ga0308174, IMG submission 203894) | Soil microbial communities from UC Gill Tract Community Farm, Albany, California, United States - DLSLS.P.R2 | ecosystem: Environmental > Terrestrial > Soil > Agricultural land | place: USA... | reverse complement strand
CGAACGGGGAGAAGTGGGCCCTGATCTGCAACCGGGGCCGGCTGCCACACTGCAGCGCCTTGTCGAAGTGGCGCGACAAGCATGCCGAGTTCGCGGAGGCGCTGGCCCAGGCGCGGGAGATCGCCCGCGAGCGCGCGGGCCCGCTCACAGGGGATGATCTCGAACACCTGAAAGGACTTCTGATGGCCAAAAAGGCAAGCGGGCCAGGCAAGCCGCGCCCAGGACGCCGCAACATCGTTCACGTGCGGTATGGGCCGCGTGTCGCCCGGGAGATTTGCGAGCACTTGGCGGCCGGCGAAATCTGGAGCCAGATCGCCGGCGCCGGCAGGCTGCCCTCCGTCGCGACCTTCTACCGCTGGCGACGCGATTTCCCCGAGTTCGCAGCCGCTGTCGAGGACGCGCGGCGCTACGCGGCCGAGGCGAGGTTCGACGCGGCGCTGGTCGTGGCGCAGGCGTCCACGCCGGCGACGGTGCAGTCGGACAAGCTGCACGTCGCGACGCTGTTCGCCCATGCCGAGAAGCTGGACCCGGACCGGTTCGGGCGCGGCGCCGGCTCCGGGGAGCCGCGCATCCGCCGGATCGTCATCCGCCGGTTCGAGCGGGCGGTGCGCGAGGACGGGACCGAGTACGTCCGCGCCATCGACAGCGTGCAGGAGCAGGAGGATGAGCGATGACCGCTGCCAGCGAGGCGCCGCGGAAGAAGGCGGTTGGAAAGCCGCCACGCAAGACGCCGGGGGCGAAGCCCAATCCGGGTGAGCTGAAGCTTCCGGGATGGGAGCCACGGCTCTACCAGTTGCCGCTCTGGGAATACCTGCAGGCCGGCGGCGCGCGCGCCGACGTCGTGGCGCATCGCCGGTGGGGCAAGGACGAGGTGGCGCTGCACTGGGCCGCGGCGGCCGCGAGCCAAAAACGCGGCGTCTACTGGCACCTGCTGCCGGAGGCGGCCCAGGCGCGGAAGGCCATATGGGACGCGGTCAATCCGCACACGGGCAAGCGGCGGATCGAGGAGGCTTTCCCGCGCTCGATCCGGGTCAGACGGAGCCACGCCGAAATGAAACTCGAGCTGGAGAACGGCTCCGTCTGGCAGGTGGCGGGGTCGGACAACTACAACTCGCTGGTGGGCTCGCCGCCGGTGGGGGTGGTGTTCTCGGAGTGGGCGCTCGCCAAGCCCGACGCCTGGAGCTACATCCGCCCGATCCTGGCGGAGAACGGCGGCTGGGCGCTGTTCCTGTGGACGCCGCGCGGGCGCGGGCACGCGACGCGGGCGTTCGAGGTCCGGGCGCGCGATCCGCAGTGGTTCACGCTGAAGTCGCCGGCCACCGCCACCGACGTCTTCACCCCCGAGCAGCTGGCCCGGGAGCGGTCCGAGCTGATCGCCGAGCTGGGCTCGGCCGAGGAGGGCGAGGCGAGGTTCGCCAGCGAGTACCTCGTGGATTTCGAGGCGGCGACGCCGGGCGCCTACTACGCCAGCCTGATCGGCGAGGCGGAGCGGGCCGGCCGCATCGGACGCGTCCCGTTCGATCCGGCGCTCAGGGTGGACACCGCCTGGGACCTGGGCATCGACGACTACACGGCGATCTGGTTCTTCCAGCAGGCCGGGCGCGAGGTGCGCGTGATCGACTACCACGAGACGCGCGGCGAGGGCCTGGAGGCGATCGTGCGCGAGGCGCTGGCGGGGAGGCCGTGGACGTACGGCGCCCACCACCTGCCGCACGACGTGATGGTGCGCGAGCTCGGGGCGGCCGGGCGCTCGCGCTACGAGACCCTGCGCGGGCTCGGGCTTTCGGCGATCGAGGTGGGCGCAGCCATGGACCCGGAGGAGCGGATCAACGCCGCGCGGCTGATGATCCCCCTGTGCTGGTTCGACGCCGAGCGCTGCGGGCTGGGGCTGGAGCGGCTGCGCGCCTACCGCAAGCGCTGGAGCCGGGCGACGCGCACTTACGCCGGGCCGCTGCACGACGAGGCGAGCCATGCGGCCGATGCGTTCGGCGAGTTCGCCGCCAACCGGCGCGGCGGGGCTGCGCTGGCGCGCCCGGCGCGGCGGGTCCTGCACGAGCCGCTGGGGTGGATGGGGTAGGAGAGCCGGTTGCGGGCTGCGCCGCTCTCAGAGCCGGGACGACCTCGGCGGCTCCGCCGTCTCGGCCCGCTTCTGGCGGCGGCCGTCGCGCCAGAGGAAGACGACGGCCACGGCGAAGCAGGCGATCGCCAGCGCGGTGGCGGCGAGCAGGGGCTCGAGGATCTTGTGGAGGTCGTCCGGGCTCATCGGAGCCATAACGCGCGAGGCGCGGCGCGGGACGAACTCAGCCTCGTTCGGCGAGCAGGCGCTCCACGGCGTCGTGCTCCTGGGCGGCGGCGCGGATCAGGATGCGGCGCACCCCCTCCATCGCCTGCACGGCCTTGGGCGTATAGGAGAGCGCGTGGTCCCGGCGGCGGATGAGGCCGTCTTCGACCAGGGCGCGGACCTTGCGCCGCACCGTCTCCTCCGGGATGCCGCTGCCGGCCGACAGCGACTTGACGTTGGTGGCGAGGCTGGGCAGCTCGGCCATCTCGCCGGCCAGCACCCGGTCGAGGTCGAGCCCGGAGGCGCCGCGGTGCTCGGCGGTGCGCAGCGCGATCATCAAGAGGATGTGCAGCTTCTCGATGTCGCCGCCGAAGGCGTGCTGGGCTTCGGTCAGCAGATCGACGAGCGGCGCCACAAGATCCTTGGCGATCCGCGGGTAGTTCTCGCGCAGCAGGGGTTCCAGGGGATGGGCCATCCCGCCGTCGGAACGTGCGCCCGCGCGCGCCGTTCCGCGGACCGGGCGGCTGCAACGCTCAGCCTGAAGGGGCCGGGCGGGAGGCCCGGGAACGTCGGCGGGACCGGCCAGCGGTCCCGCCGCGTCCGATCACTTCGGGGCCGTCGCGGCGGCCTTGTCGGCCTTCTTGGCCATGTGGTGCTTGGCGTGATGCTTCATGTGATGGGCCTTGCCGTGGTGCTTGGCCGCGGCCGGCTTCTCCGGCGGATTGGGGATCGGCTGCATCTCGGCGAGCGCGGTCCCGGCGGACAAGCTCAGGGCGGCCGACAGGGCCACACCGATCATCGTAAGTTTCAAGAACACCTCCCTCGGTTCGATTGCTCCCGGCGATTCGGAATCGTGCGCCCAGTCACAATCCGCAGCAAGCGGCATTGTCGCAGGCGCCGGGCGTGGTATCGCGGAGGCGCCGATGGACCAGACCACCCATATCCTCGCGCTCGAAGCCCGGCTCGACGAGATGCAGGCGAGCCTGATGGCGCACGACCTGCTGGTCCGCTCGCTGCTGGCGCACCTGGCGCTGGCCGATCCCGAGGCGTTCAAGACGGTGGAGCAGAGCCTGGGCGCGCTGAAGTTCTTCCGCCAGGGCGGCGGCGGCGGCGAGCTGCCGCGCGAGGTGGCCGACGAGATCGCCCTGATCCTGGGCGAGATCGACACCCAGGTGGCGAAGCGGCGGTGAGCGGCCCGCCCAGAGCGCCCCGGCGTTAAGACGCCGTTCGCCAAACACCGTTAGCGTCGACGATCCTGAGGAAGGGTCGGCCGCGATGTTCGAGTCCTGGTTCGACGAGCGGTTCGTCAGCGCCGGGGCCCAGAGCTACCGCCTCTCGCCGGTCCGCCTGGGCTTCGCCGCCGTGCTCTGGTGGGTGCTGGGCCACGCCTGCGGCTGGACCGCCGCCGGCGCCTGGGCCGCCACGGTGCTGGGGCTGGAAATCCCCATGCGGCTCACCGGCCGGCCGATGGCCCAGGGCCGGTCGGTCAGCCGGGCGCACGCCTGGGCGACGTTTGGGACCTACGCCGTCGCGATCTCCGCCTGGAGCAGCGTCGGCGTGATCCTCTGGACGGCGCGCTCGGCGGCCGCGGAGGTGACCGCGGCGGCCTTCTTCGCGGGCCATCTGCTCTATGTGGAGGCCCACCACAGCCGCTCGCCCGGCGCGATGATCCCCGCAACGCCGGCGCTGGCCGCGCCACTGCTCACCATCGGGCTCTCGCCCCACTTCTCGGGCATGGACCAGCTGATGGTGATGATCGCCATGATCGCCGTCGTCGGCCATGCGGTGATCGGCATCTATGTGGGCTCGGCGAACTTCAAGCAGCTGGTCGGCGTGACCCGCCAGCTTCGCCGGCAGAAGGAGCGCGCCGAGCAGGCGAGCGCCGAGATGGCGGCGGCCCGCGACCAGGCGGAGGCGGCCAGCCATGCCAAGAGCGCCTTCCTGGCCACCATGAGCCACGAGATCCGCACGCCGCTGAACGGGGTGCTGGGCATGACCCAGGCGATGTCGGCGGACCGCGGGCTTTCCGAGGCGCACCGGGCGCAATTGCAGGTGATCCGGCAATCCGGCGAGTCGCTGCTGGCGGTGCTGAACGACATCCTCGACCTTTCCAAGGTGGAGGCCGGCAAGCTCGAGCTGGAGATCATCGCCTTCGACCTGGGGGAGGTGGTCGGCGTCGCGCACCAGGCCTTCGCCGCCGTCGCCGCCGAGAAGGGGCTGGCCTTCGAACTGGTCTTCTCGCCGGCCGCCGCGGGCCGCTACCGCGGCGATCCGACCCGCATCCGGCAGATCCTCTACAACCTGATGTCGAACGCCGTGAAGTTCACCGAGCGGGGCGCGGTCCGCGTGAGGATCGAGCGGGCCGCCGACGAGCGGCTGGCGATCGCCGTGGAGGACACCGGCCTCGGCATCGCCCCGGAGCAGCTGGAGCGGCTGTTCGGCAAGTTCGAGCAGGCCGACGCCTCGACCACGCGGCGCTATGGCGGCGCCGGGCTGGGCCTCGCCATCTGCCGCGAGCTCGCCGGGCTGATGGGCGGGACGATCACGGCGCAGAGCCGCCCGGGCGAGGGCGCGCGCTTCACCCTGAGCCTGCCGCTCGAGCGGATCGGCGAGGCGGCCCCGGAGAGGCCGGCGCCTGCGCGCCGCCGCAAGCCCGCGCGGCGCGCGCCGGCGCGGCCGCTGCGGGTGCTGGCGGCGGAGGACAATGCGGTCAACCAGCTGGTGCTGAAGCTGCTGCTGGCCGAGGTGGGCGTGGAGCCGCTGCTGGTGCGGACCGGCGCGGAGGCGCTCGCGGCCTGGGAGGCCGAGGCCTTCGACCTGATCCTGATGGACGTGCAGATGCCGGTCATGGACGGGCCCACCGCGACGCGGGCGATCCGCGCCGCCGAGGCCGCCGGCGGACGCGCCCGCACGCCGGTCGTGGCGCTCACCGCCAACGCCATGGCCCACCAGGTCGCCGAATACCTGGCGGCGGGCATGGACGGCCACGTGGCCAAGCCGATCGAGGCGCGCCGGCTCTATGAGGTGATCGAGGCGGCGCTGGCCGGTGCGGCCGAGGCGCCGAAGCCCCGCCGGCCCGTTCGCCGCCGCGCCTGAGGCGTCGGCGGGCCCAGGCCTTTCGTTCGCAGTTTGTTCTTGACGCCCGCGCGCGAATTTGCGACAATTCCGGCATCGTCGAGAGTTGCGCCCCGCGAGGGCGCGGCGCCGGGCTGGCGCCCGCACGAGGTTCATCCATGTCCGCCGAAGACCAAGCCGCCGGGCCGGCCGAAGCCGGCGCGCGGGCGCTCGCCGCGCTGCGCCGGATTCTGGTGGTGGAGGAGGGGCGGCGCACCTGCGTCTACGCCGACAGCCGGGGCTTGGCGACGGTCGGCATCGGCCACCTGGTGCGCCCCGAGGACGGGCTCGCCATCGGCGAGGCGATCTCGCAGGCGCAGGTGGATTCGCTGTTTGCGGCCGACGGGGGCCGCGCGCTGGCGGCGGCCGAGGCGCAGGCGCGGGCGGCGGGGATCGCCGATGCGGCGTTCGTCGTGCGGCTGGCGGCGGTGAACTTCCAGCTCGGGACGGGCTGGACGGCGGCGTTCCCGAACACCTGGCGCCTGATCCTGGCGCGCGACTATGCGGCCGCCGCCGACGAGCTGGCCGGATCGCTCTGGGCGCGCCAGACGCCGCGGCGCGTCGCGGCGTTCCAGGCCGCGCTGCGGCGGCTCGCGAGCGGCTAGGCGGTTCGCACGCAGACCGGCGGGAGGTTCGCGTTTTGTTCTTGACGGCCGCGCGCGAATTTGCGACAATCCGGGCATGGTTGAGAACTGCGTCTCGAGCCCGGTGGCGGGCTGAAGCGGGCGCGGGACCGGCCCTCCGATCCTGAGACTCCGAGGCGGCTTTCGGGCCGCGCCATCGAACCCGACGGGCCACGCGTCCGCGCGGGCCAAACCTGTTGAGGCATCCATTGTCCGACGACGAGATCATCCGCGAGGCGCGCGAGGCCTTCGAGCTGGCCGCCGACGCCGAGGCCGAGAACCGCCGCGAGGCGCTGGACGACCTGCGGTTCGCCCGGCTGGGCGAGCAGTGGCCGGAGCGGGTCCGCAGGGAGCGGGAGCTGGACGGGCGGCCGTGCCTGACCATCAACCGGCTGCCGGCCTTCATCCGCCAGGTGGTCAACGACGCGCGGCAGAACAAGCCCGCCATGGTGGTGCATCCGGTGGACGACGCGGCGGACCCGGCGACCGCCGAGGTGCTGAACGGCCTGATCCGGCACATCGAGCAGTCGAGCGACGCCGAGGTGGCCTACGACACCGCGCTGGATTTCGCGGTGACCGGCGGCTTCGGCTACTTCCGGATCAACACCCGCTACGCCTGCGACGACAGCTTCGACCAGGACCTGGCGATCGAGCGCGTGGCGAACCCGTTCTCGATCTACGGCGACCCGAACGGGACGGCCGCGGACTCCTCGGACTGGAATGTGGCGTTCGTGGTCGACACGCTGCCGAAGGCCGCCTTCGAGGCGCGCTGGAAGGGCGCCGATGCGGTCGACTGGGGCGCGGATTCCTACGCCTCGCTGACCGGCCCCTGGCTGGACGGCGAGCGGGTGATGGTCGCCGAATACTGGCGGCGCGAGCCGGTGACGCGGACCATCCTGGCGCTCTCCGACGGGCAGGTGGTCGAGGCCGGCGTCTACCAGGCGCAGAGGGCGATGTTCGACGCCCTGGGCGTTTCGGTCATGGGCCGGCCGCGGGAGGTCGCGAGCCACAGGGTGACCCAGCGGGTCCTGACCGGGGCGGAGGTGCTGGAGACCGTCGACTGGGCCGGCAGGTTCATCCCGATCGTGCCGGTCTATGGCGAGGAGCTGCACGTCGACGGGAGGCGCCGGCTGCGCAGCCTGGTGCGCGACGCCAAGGATCCGCAGCGGATGTTCAACTACTGGCGCACGACCACGACGGAGCTGGTGGCGCTGGCGCCCAAGACGCCGTTCATCGGGCGCAAGGGGGCCTTCGAGACCGACAGCGCCAAATGGGCGACGGCCAATATCCAGACCCACGCCTACATCGAATACGACGGGCCCGAGCCGCCGCAGCGCCAGCCGTTCGCCGGTCCGCCGGCGGGCGCCATGCAGGAGGCGCTCTCGGCCTCCGACGACATGAAGGCGATCATGGGCCTGCACGATGCGAGCCTGGGGGCGGCCTCGAACGAGACGTCGGGGCGGGCGATCCTGATGCGGCAGCGGGAGGGCGACGTCTCGACCTTCCACTACATCGACAACCTGAGCCGGGCGCTGCGCCACGCCGGGCGGATCCTGATCGACCTGATCCCGAAGGTCTATGGGACCGCGCGGGTGATCCGGGTGCTGGGGGCCGACGGAGCGGCGCAGAGCGTGCCGATCAACCCCGCCGAGCCGGGCGCGGGCCAGGCCGCGGGCGAGCTCGGCAAGATCGAGAGGATCTACGACCTCACCGTCGGCAAGTACGACGTCACCGTGGAAACCGGACCTTCCTTCACCACGCGGCGGGAAGAGGCGGCCAACCAGATGATCGAACTGATCCGCGCCTATCCGCAGGCCGCGCCGCTGATCGGCGATCTGTTGGCCAAGAACCTGGACTGGCCGGGCGCCGAGGAGATCGCGACCCGGCTGCAGGCGGCGCTGCCGGCGCAGCTGAAGGGCGTCTCGCCCGAGGCGCAGGCGGCCCAGGCCGCCCAGGCGCAGCTCGCCAAGCTGGCGCAGATGCTGGCCGCGGCGCAGGCGGAGATCGCCGGCCTGAAGCAGGACCAGGCCAATTCGGCGAGGCGCCTGCAGATCGAGGCGTTCGAGGCCGAGACCAACCGGCTGAAGGCGTTGCAGCGCTGAGCAAGCGCGGCCTTGACGTTCGACATTTGTTCTGGTGAGGTGAGACGTGGAGAACCCGTTCGCGGAAACCCTGACGGCCTTTGGCGTGCCGATGCTGGGCGACGACAATGGACCGGCCGCGCAGGCCGGGTCGGGTTACGGGCCGCTGCCGCCGATCTCGTCTGCGCCAGGCATCGTTGCGCACCATGAGGATGTGGGCGCCATGACGGCCCACGGCCCTCGGCAAATCATCGATCGCAGTCGGCAGTTGGATCCGCCCCACGACTGGTCGGACGAGCTGCCCACTTGGGAGTGGATGCAGCGGCGCAATTCGGCAAGGCCAATTTCGCGATGAGCCATGGGTGGGAGCCAAGTCCCGCCTTGAAGGCTTTGATGGTGCTCGGTCTTGTCCTTGGCCTCGCCGCGCCAGGGATAGGCGCCTTCGGGGGGGCGCTCCTCCGGCGCCACCTGGCCCTGGCACCTGGCCTGGATCGGGTTCGGGCTGGTCTGCCTGGGCGCGGGGCTGTGGGTGCGGCAGCGACGGGACGCGGCGCGAGCCGCCAAGGCGGGCGGCCAAGCCGGCTGAAGGCGCTGCAGCGCTAGACGGCGAGCGCTCGTCTGGCGAGGCGAAGGCCCTGCCAGCCGAAGAGCAGCACGATCACGAGAAAAGCGGCGGAGAGGCTCCAGGCGAGCGCCTGTTCGAATGCGGAGTCCTGGAATGACGGCCTGAAGATGAAAAGCAGGACGGCGCTCCACAGCGCCGCGAAGGGCGGCGGCGTCTCGCAGAGCGTTGGCGAGACCGCTGCGGGCGCGGCTCTGGACACCCACAAGCAGCTTACGAAGCAAGCGGAGAAGCAGATGTTGGAGGGAGCGCCAAGGGTCACTCGGTTCGTGTTGAAGCGGATCCCGGATGGCCCAGGGTTTGTGTACGACGCAACCCGGTTCGCCACGTCTCCTGACAAGCTCCGCACGGGCCTCGGCATCGCTGGATCGATCGGCGGTGGCGCCTTGGGCTTTGCGCTCGGAGGTCCCGTCGGCTCTGGGATCGGGTCCGGGGTCGGCGACGGGCTCGCGACCGAAGCCTACGATCACCGCGAGGACATCGCGCGCGGGCTCGAGGCCGCCAAGCAATGGATGGCGGAGCGGAACGCGGAAGTCGCCGGGCGCTGAGGCTTTCGGAAACACCGCCCGCCGACGCGGGCTCACCTGAAGGAGAACCGATGAAGGACAACGACCCCATGACGGCGGCCGACGAGGATGCACGCGCGGCGGACGAGGCTTGCGAGCCGCAGGCGGCCGAGACGCGCGAGGAAAGCTCGGACGAGGCGCCGGACAGCTTCGAGCTGGAGCTGGACGGGCAAGTGCACACCCTGCCGATCGCGCTGAAGGGCGCGTTCCTCAGGCACGCCGACTACACGCGCAAGACCCAGGAGCTGGCCGAGCAGCGGCGTGCGCTGGAGGCGGAGCGGGCCGCGGCGGCCGAACAGGCGCGCGCCGGCGCGGAAGCCACGCACGACAGGCTGCAGCTGGCTGCGCTGGACCACCAGCTGGCGAGCTTCCGGGCCGTCGACTGGCCAGCCTATGCGCAGCAGGATCCGAACGGGGCGCAGGCGCTGCACGCCCGCTTCCAGGCGCTGGTGGAGGGCCGCGCCCGGCTCGCCCAGGCCGTGGCCCAGCACGAGCATGGCCGCAGGCTGCACGAGGCGCACGAGGCGGCCGCGGCGATGGCGGAGACCGGCCGGACGCTGTCGCGCGAGATCCCGGGCTGGTCGCCTGAGCTGGCGGCCAAGCTCAGCGACTATGCGCTGAGCCAGGGCGTCACCCACGAGGAGCTCGCCGCCGCCTCGGATCCCAGGATCTGGAAGGTGCTGCACAAGGCCTATCGGGCCGAGGCAGGCGGGGCGGGCGAGGCCGCGGTGAAGGCCCAGGCGGTGCGGCCGGCGATCTCCGTGGCGGGCGCCACGGCCGGCGGCGGCGGGGTGCGCGACGAGCTCGCCACCCGGGACTGGATGCGCCGGCGCAACGAGCAGGTGCGGAAGGGGCGCTGATGGGAAGCCCGTTCTACAATCCCTTCCTCGGTCCGCCGCCGCCGGCCGATCCCGCGCGGGCTGCGGCGCTCGACGGCCTGCAGCATCCGGCGCTCACACCCAGGCCGCATGAGGCGTTCGGCAACTTCAATTATGGGGCGGCTGGTCGAGCAAGCCGCCTACCGGACTGGGTGCTGCAGCGTGGCGCTGCTCGGCTGGGAAGGCGGAACGCCCGTGATCCGCTATCGGGCGAAGCGGCCGCCGAACCTCGGCCGAGCGCAGGTACCCGTCGTTATCCGGCCTCTCTAGGGCGGCAAGTCCCTCGGGGACCGGGCGCCAAATAGCCACGCCTCTCGGGCCTGAGCGGGACGACCGCCACCGGGTCGAGGACAACGCGCGGCTCCACTGACCTGAACCGACCCGCCGCCGCCGGACGCATGAGCCGGCGCGCCCGAGCACGCGCGGCTTTCGCGCTTCGGGAAAGCTCGCGCGGCGCACTCCATCGCAACCTTTCGAAAGGACCGACATGGCCAACGCCATCCTCACGCCGACCGCGGTGACGCGCGAGGCGCTGCGCGTGCTGCACCAGAAGCTCAACTTCGTGGGCTCGATCACGCGCGACTACGACGACAGCTTCGCCCGGCAAGGGGCGAAGATCGGCGACACCCTGAAGGTGCGCCTGCCCAACCAGTTCACGGTTCGCACCGGCCCGACGCTGGCGGCGCAGGACACCACCGAGACCTCGGTGGACCTGAAGGTGCAGACCCAGAAGGGCGTCGACCTGAACTTCACCTCGGTCGACCTGACGATGTCGCTGGACGACTTCTCCGAGCGCATCCTGGAGCCCGCCATGAGCGTGCTGGCCGCCAACATCGAGGCTGACGCCATGACCATGTACAAGGACGTCTGGAACCAGGTGAACAACCAGGGCCAGGCGGCGACCTTCAACAAGGTGCTGCAGGGCCGCAAGATCCTGGTGGACAACCTCGCGCCGCTGGCCGGACGGACCTGCAACCTGAACACCCAGGACAACGTCGACCTGGTGGACGCGCTGAAGGGCCTGTTCAACGACCAGTCGACGATCTCCAAGCAGAACCGCGAAGGCTACATGGGCCGCACCGCCGGGTTCGACTTCATGGAGAACACCCTGTGGCCGGCGCATCCGCGCGGGGCGGCGGGTGCGGGCTATATCGTGGCGGGCGCGGGCCAGACGGGCGCCGCGCTGGCCGTCTCGACCGGCACGGGCGCGGCGGTGAAGGGCGACGTGTTCACGATCCCGAACGTCTTCCGGGTGCATCCGGAGACCAAGGCCGCAACCAGCGTGCTGCAGTCGTTCGTGCTGACGGCGGACTACGCCGGCGGCGCGGGCAGCCTGGCGATCTCGCCGGCGATCGTGGCCACCGGTCCGTTGCAGAACGTCTCGGCCGCGCCCGCCAACGGCGCGGCGGTGAACTTCGCCGGGACGGCGAGCACGGCCTATGGGATCTCCATGGCCTACCAGAAGGGCGCGTTCGCGTTCGCCACGGCCGACATGGTGATGCCGCGCGGCGTCGACTTCGCGGCCCGCGAGGTGTTCGACGGCGTCTCGATGCGGATCGTGCGCCAATACGACATCAACAACGACAAGTTCCCGTGCCGGCTGGACGTGATCTACGGGTTCAAGACGCTGCGGCCGCAACTGGCCTGCCGCCTGGCCAACAACTAGCGCCGGCGCGACGCGCCCATAAGGCTCCCTGAGCATCGGAGCCGCGCTAGCCGCCCGGGCGGCTCAAGCCCCAAGCCGGGCCGCCCGGGCCCCCTTCTTGTCTCTCTTCAGCGACGGACGCTCCATGGCGATCACCACCTACGCCGAGCTGCAGGCGGCTGCGGCGAACTGGCTCGTGCGTGCGGATCTTTCCGCCCGCATCCCGGAATTCATCACCCTGGCCGAAGCCCGGCTGAACCGCACGCTGCACGCGCGACGGGCCGAGGTGGAGCAGACGCTCACTGCAACCGTCGGCGCGCGGAGCCTCGCCCTGCCGGGCGGCTTCGCCGAGCCCCTGGCGCTGTGGATCGTGCGCGACGACGGCTCGCGCTCAGCGCTGCGCTTCGTGGAGCCCAGCCTGCTGGGGCTGATCAGCCTGCGCGGCGAGCCGGCGGTGTGGAGCATCGATGGCGCGAACCTGGCCTTCGAGCGGGCCTGCGACGAGGCCTACGTCTTCATCCTACGGATGCTGGCGAAGTTCCAGCTCTCGGACGCCGCCCCGACCAACGCGCTGCTGGCCGACGCGCCGGACGTCTATCTGTTCGCCGCGCTCTGCGAGGCGGCGCCGTTCCTGCGGGATGCGGAGCTGGCGCAGGCCTACGAGAGCAAGCTCGAGCAGGCGTTGGCAGACCTGAACGCCCAGGACGCCCGCAGCCGGGCGCCCGGGATGCTGGCGACCGATCTGCCGCGGCCGCGGCCGACCTTCGACGTCGCGCGGGGGCTCTGATGGGCCTGCCGCCGATCGGGCCGGGCGCGCCGGCGGCGCTCCGGCCGCTGCTGAAATCGATCTGCGAGGCGATCGCCGAGCTGCAGGCGCCGAGCGCGCCGAGCCCGGTGTTCGCCGTCGCTCAGAGCGGGCTGCCGCCGGCCGCCAGCTATCCCGACTGCGTCGTGCTGGTGAGCGACCTCGACATCCTCGCCCACTCGGACGGCGCCCACTGGATCCGCCAAGACACGGGAGCCGTGATCGTCTGATGCCTTCTTCCTGGTCCTCATCCCTGCGCTTCGAGCTGCAGTTCACCGGCGAGAACGTCAACCTGTGGGGCGACAAGCTGAACGCCGTCCTGCAGCACGCCGACTACGCCGCAGCCGGCTGGCTCACCAAACCGCTGACCGGCGATGCGGCGCTGAGCGTCGCCAACGCCGCCGACGACGAGGCGCGCGCCGCCATGGTGAAGTTCACCGGCGCGGGTGCGTTCACCGTCACCATTCCCTCGGTGAGCAAGGCCTATTTCGTCTGGAACGCCTGCTCCGGCGCGCTGAGCGTGACCACCGGGGCCGGGGCGGTCGCCACGGTGCTGGCGGGCGAGAAGGTGGCGCTGATCTGCGACGGCTCGGGGGTCTGGCGCGTGCAGCCCACCGACTTCGCCGCCCAGCGGCTGACCGGCCTCGCCGATCCCGTCTCGCCGCAGGACGCGGCCACCAAGGCCTATGCGGACAACCTCGCCTTCACCGCGAACGCCGGCGTGCTGCCCGGCCAGGCGGGGAATGCGGGGAAGTTCCTGAGCACCGACGGCCTGAGCGCCGGCTGGGCCTCGGCGGCGCCCGATCAGTCCGGCCATGCCGGCGAGTTCCTGAGCACGGACGGCGCGAGCCAGAGCTGGCGCGCGCCCGCCACCGCCGATCTTTCCGACCTCGCCGCCTACACCGCCCAGCGCGACGCCTTCGCCATCGCAGCTTCGATCGCCCTCTAGGAGACCATGCCCATGGCCGTGACGCCCAACAACATCATCACGCCGCAGGCGGTGAAGACCGCCAACGCCGTGACCACCGCCGCCAAGACCACCTACGCCGACAGCACGAACGCCGTGAAGCTCGTGACGCCCGGGCCGAACGGGGCGGTGCTCTATGGCCTGAAGGCGATCCCGCGTGCGACGGCGACGGCCACGCAGCTGCAGCTCTACCGCTCGCCCGACAACGGGACGACCCTGTACCTGATCGGCTCGGCGCTGATGGCGGCCTACACGATGGCCCAGACGACGGCCGCGCCCGCCACGGACTTCGGCTTCTCCGAGACCGCGCCGCTGCGCATCGCGGCGACCGACACGCTGTGGGTCGGCGCCGGCGTCGCCCTGGCCGGCGGCATCGCCTTCGACGCGCAGTACGAGGACCTCTGATGGCGAAGGGGATTGCCGGGCAGGGGATCGCCAGCCGCGTCGGCCTCGCCCAGCGCCGCATCGCGACGCGGAGCGGGCTCGTGCGGACGAGGTTGGTGGGGTGGTTCAATAAGGACTCGGCCGCCTCCGGGTCGTTCCAGCCGGGGATCACCGGGATCGCCCATGTCTTCGCGACCGGCGCCGGGGCGGGCGGGAACGGGGTCGCGACGAAGGGCGGCGGCGGCGGTGCGGCCGGCTACGTGGCCGTGCCGATCACCGCGCTGTCGACGATCGCCTGGTCGGTCGGCGCCGGCGGCTCCGCGGGGAACGACGGCGGCGATACGAGCGTGACCATCGACGGGCGCACCTTCACGGCCGGCGGCGGCAAGGCGGCCGGCTTGGGCGGCCAGGCGCTCGGCTTCGATATCAATCATCCGGGGGGCGATTCCGCCTCGGCGGGAACGGACGGCGGCGGTGCTGGCGCGACCTCCGGGGCGCAGCAGGGCGGCGGCGGGGCAGGTGGCTTTGTGGACTATTCCATGCCGGGGGCGGTCGGCGGGATCGGGAACCCGTTCACGGCCCCGGCAGGCGCCGGCGGCAACGGCAACAGCGCGGGGGCCGGCGCCTCGGGCGGGAATGCTGCGGGCGGCGGTGCGGGATCGACGAGCGGCGGCGCCGGCGGCGCTGGGCATGTGACGATCTACTTCACTGAGAGCGCCTAGGCGGTCGCGGGCGCGCCACCTAGAGTGGCCGCGATGCAGACGGACGACCAGGCGGAGCGGCTGAGAGAGATCCGCGCGGCCCTTCTCGCCAGGAGCCCGCTGGCCGGCCTGGCTGACTGGGCGCGGACCGGCGAGGCGCCGCCCGCCGACGAGCTCCGCGCCTACGGGCTCACCACCGACAGCATCTCGCCGGAGCGCCACGCGGAGCTCAGGCTGCTCCGGTTTCCGGTGACGCGGACCTACAGCTTCGCGATCCCGTGCCGGGAGGCGATCGAGGCGCTGAAGCGGCTCTCGCCGCTGGTCGAGATCGGGGCCGGCGGCGGCTATTGGGCGGCGGTGCTGCAGGCCGCCGGCTGCGACGTGGTCGCGACGGACGTGCAGGCCTCCGGAGCAACCGGCTACGGCTTCGAGGTGGGCCGCTGGTCGGTCATCGAGCCCCTTGGCGCGGTCGAGGCGGTGCGCGCCTTCCCGGAGCGGAACGTCTTCTGCTGCTGGCCGAGCGAGGGCGCCGATTGGGCCTTCGACGCGGCGCGCGAGATGCGCTCGGGGCGCGTTCTGGCGGTCATCGGCGAGGGCGCCGGCGGCCAGACCGCGACCGATCCGTTCTGGGCCTACCTCGGCGAGGCTTTCGAGCCGCTCGAGACGGTGGCGATCCCGCAATTCCCGCGGACGCGGGACGTCCTGGCGCTCTGCCGGAAGCGCTGAGCGGGCGCAGAATGCGCTCAGCGCGCGTGCTAACCAACCTACCTCACCTTCACCGGGCAGACCCAGTTCGCGGGGTCGATCGGCTGGGCGCCGGCGACATTGGAGCCGGTCTCCTTCGGAATGCAGAAGAGATTGATCGAGACGATGCCGGGGAAGACGTTCTCTTCCGCGCCATTGGGATTGGCCGGATCGAAGAGCGGGGGCGTATGCCAGTACTGACGGTACCCCAGCTCGTCGATCAGCGAGATCAGCTCCTGCTGGTGCGCCCTGCGGTCGTTCTCCACGTAGAGCAGGGGCCGGTGGCGCGCGATGGTCGCGCGGGCGCCGCGCAGCACCTGGACCTCGAAACCCTCGACGTCGACCTTGAGCAGATGACAGGCCGCAAGCTCCAAGCCGTCGACCGTGACCAGACGGGTCTTCAGGCCAGGGCTATCTGACCGCTCCGGCATGACGCTGACGCCGCCGAAGTTGCCGCGCGCCCCATAGTCGATCGCCGGGACCAGGACATGGCCGGGCTCGGCGCCGACGGCGTCGGGGAAGGCGAGCACGTTGCGCACGTCGTTCAGCGCCAGATTGGCGCAGAGGATCTGAAAGACGCGCTGCTGCGGCTCGAAGGCGTAGAGCGGCCCCGGCGCGCAGAGGCGGGCCATGGGCACGGTGTGGGCGCCGATGTTGGAGCCGACCTCCACGACGCACATGCCGGGCTGGAGGATCTGTTCGAACAGCCGGCCTTCCCGGCCGCTGAACTCGCCATAGAGCTCGAGCGAGCGCGTGACGTACTGGTCGCCGCGCAGCGCCAGCATGGGGCCGTGACGGGTCTGGCAGGTCTTGGCGTCCGGCTCGCTCATGCCGGCGTGGCCATGCCGGGAGGTTGGGGGCGCGGGCCGGCGTGCTCGACCTCGCCCAGGTGGACGAGCGGGACCTGGAGGTCGGCCCAGACCTCGCCGCCGAGATCGCGCCAGCGGCGGCAGAAGGCCTGGTGGTCGGCGAGATAGAGCCCAGTCTCCGGCTCGACGACGGAGTCGAACACCATGGCCGCGCGTTCGAGGCCGGCGCCGCGGAGGTCGGCGAGCCCCGCCTGGAGGGCGGGATAGCCGGCGCTGATGCGCGCGGCGGCCGCGCGGCTGACCAGCAGGAAGCCCGCGCCCACGAAGCTCACCGGCTGAAAGCCGTCGGGCGTCGCCGGCGCGAGCGGCGCGCCGACTTCGAACCCCGCGGCGGGCGCCTTGCGCGGATAGACGCCGCCCACGACCTCGCGCCCCGCGCCGAGCAGCCGGAAGACGCCCTGCGGCTGAAAGCCGATGTCGGCGTCGACGAACAGCAGGTGGCTGGCCCGGCCGGCCAGGAACTTCGCCATCATGGCGGCGCGGGCGCGGCCGATCAGGGCTTCGCCACCGCCGAGGTCGATCTCGAGCGGAACCTGCCCAGCCGCGCAGGCGGCCCGCAGCGCGAGCAGCGAGCGCAGGTAGAGCGCGTGCGCCAGGCCGCCGTAGCAGGGCGTCGCCAGGTAGAGGCTGGGATCCGGCAAGCGGCGCTCCGTGACGGCGGGGGCCCGGCCTCGCGCCGAAGCCCTTCGTCTATCCGCCCCGGGGTGGGCCGCCAAGTGCGCGCCGCCACCCGACCGTCAGAAGCGAAACGGATCAGCGATGAGAATTCCCCTCGACCTGCCGCCGGGGCTGAACGACGACGACACCCGCCTGGCCGCATCCGGGCGCTGGGCGGACGGCTCCAATGTCCGCTTCCGGTTGGGCCGGCCGCAGGTGATCGGCGGCTGGGAGGCGCTGACGGGGACGCCGCTCACCGGCGTATGCCGCGCCGCGTTCCCCTGGACCGACAACGCCGCGGCGCTGAACATCGCCTTCGGGACCCACTCCAACCTGCACCTGTGGCAGGGCGGCGCGCTGTTCGACCTCACGCCGGCCACGGGCTTCACGCCCGGCGCGATCGACGGCGCGGGAAGCGCCGGCTACGGCACCGGCGCGTTCGGCGTGGGCGGCTACGGGCTGCCCTCGGCGGGCGACTACTTTCCCCTGACCTGGTCTCTCGCCGCCTGGGGGCAGAACCTGCTGGCCTGCCCCCGCAACCAGACGATCTTCGCCTGGACCAACGACACTTCGGCCCGCGCGGCGGCGCTGGCGAATGCGCCCGCCAACGTGACCCACATGCTCGTGGCGCCGCTGAACGGCGGCTACCAGGTCTTCGCGCTCGGCTGCAATGAAGAGGTCTCCGGCGTCTTCAACCCGCTCTGCATCCGGCACTCGTCGATCCGCAACAACACCGAGTGGAGCACCAGCGACCCCGGCTCGACCGCCCGGGAATACGTGCTGACCGGCGGCGGCCGCATCGTCGCGGGCCGGATGGCGGGACCCTATCTTCTGGTCTGGACCGGCGACGCGCTGTTCCTCGGCGCCTTCGTCGGCTCGCTGAACGAGCCCTGGCGGTTCGACCGGGTGGGCCGCAACTGCGGGCTGATCGGCCCGAATGCGGCGGTGGTGGTCGGGCAGACGGCCTATTGGGCGAGCCCCGACCGGCAGTTCTACAGCTACGCGGTGGCGGGCAGCCGGAGCCCATCGCGTGCCCCATACGGCAGGCGTTCGCCGACAACCTCGCCGCCAGTCAGGGCGACAAGGTCGCGGCCTCGTCCAACGCCGAGTTCGGCGAAGTGCGGTTCGACTATCCCGACAGCCGCGACGGCTACGAGAACAGCCGCTACGTCGCCCTGGCGCTGAACGGCCCGGACGCCGGCGCCTGGCACCGCGGAATCATGGCGCGCACCGCCTTCGTCGACGCCGGGCCCTGCGCCTATCCGGTGGGGGTGACGTATGACGGGTCGGTCTACTTCCACGAGAAGGGGCGCTCGGCGGACGGCGGGCCGTTCGCCTGGTTCATCGAAACCGCGGACAGCTACCTCGACCCGGCCCGCGGCCTGCTCGTGCGCGGGCTCTGGCCGGACTTCAGGGACCAGGTGGGCCCGGTAAGCGTCACGGTCAACGCACGCTGGCAGCCGCAGGGCGCCGAGCAGAGCTTCACGGCGCCGGCGATGGCGCCGGGGGACGCCAAGGCGGACCTGCTGCTCAGCGGGCGACTGTTCAGGGCGAGGTTCGCCGGAGCCAGCGCGCCCACCGCGGTGCGCATCGGGGAGCCGGTGTTCGACGTCGCGCCGGCCGGGCTGCAGTGAGCTTCGACGACGCCTGGGCGCGCAGCGCGCCGTGGATGGAGGCTGCGCTGGCGCACGCCGGGCGAACCCACGGCATCGCGGACGTCAGGGCCATGGTGCTGGAGGGGCGCGCCCAGTTCTGGGCCTCGCCATCCTGCGCCGTCGTGACCCTCGTCGAGGAGGATCCCTGCGAGCGGCGGCTGCTGGTGTGGCTGGCCGGCGGCGAGCTCGACGCGCTGACCGGGCGGATGCTGCCGCGCATCGAGGCCTGGGGCCGGGCGCACGGCTGCCGCCGGCTCCTAGTGATCGGCCGGGCCGGATGGGAGCGGGCGCTGAAGCCGAAGGGATTTGCGCCGCTGGCGCGCGTGATCGCGAAGGAGCTGTAGATGAGCCTGAAAATCGGAGGGTCCTCCTCCAAGTCGAGCCAGACCTCGACCTCGAACACCAATTCCACGACGAGCTTCAACAGGACGAGCACGCCGCTCGTGCCGGACTGGGCGTCGTCCCTGACCCAGGGCGTGGCCGGGCGGGTGGGGCAGCTGAACCAGGCCGATCCCTATAGCCTCGTCGCGCCGAGCAACGGCCTGCAGAACCTGGGCGCGTCCGAGGCGGGCTATCTGAACGGCTCGCCCGCCAGCTTCAATGCGGCGGCCGGCGAGACCGGCTACATCATGAACGCCAATGCGCCGAGGACCGGCGCCGTCCAGGCCTCGCCCTACATCGCCTCGTACATGGACCCGTACCTCAAGGACGTGGTCGCCGCGACGGATGCGGACCTCTCGGCCAACGAAGGCCGCGTAAGGGCGCAGCAGGCGCTCGACCTGGCGGGGTCCGGCGCGTTCGGCGGCTCCAGCGCGGCGCTCACGCAAGCCATGACCGAGGGCGAGCTCGCCCGCGCCAGGGCCTCCACCCTGGCGGGCCTGCAGTCGCAGGGCTTCGCCCAGGCGCTGGGCGCCAGCGAGCAGGACGCGCAGCGGGCGCAGGGCGCCAAGGACCTCAACGCGCAGCTCTATGGCCAGCAGATGGACCGCGCGCTGGCCGCCGCGCGGCAGCTCGCCGACCTCTCCACCAGCTACGACGCCAACCAGCGCGCGAACATCGGCGCCCAGATGCAGGCGGGCGACGACCTGAGGAGCATCGACCAGCAGCGGCTGCAGGCGCCGGTGACCAGCACTCAGCAGATCGTGGCCATGCTGAGCGGCCTGCCGATCCAGCTGTTCACCGGCCAGACGCAGTCGGGGACCCAGACCGGCCAGAGCATCACCAACGCGAGCGGCACGCAGAAGACCAGCGGTGTCTCCTTCGACGCGTCGCATGACTTCATGAAGGGCTGACCATGGCGATCCGGATTCAATCGGAACGCCTTGCCTCCCTCGAACAACGCCTGACGGATCACGAGGCGCGCTGCGAGGAGCGGCTGGCGGAGATCCGGGCCTCGTCCGCCCATACGCTGAAGGCGGTCGAGGGCCTGAAGAGCCGGTTCTGGGCCATCTGCCTGTCGCTGCTGGCCTGGGCTCTGGCCCAGCTGTGGTCGGCAGATCAGGCGCGGATCACCCGCCCAGAGACCCCCGCCGCGCTCGTAAAGACGGCCGCCGATCGTGCCTACGGCTGAGGACGGCGCGGAGCGCAACGATGTCAGAACAAACCTACAAGCTCATCTCCGACAAGCTGGTCCCGCTGCTGCTCGTCCTGATGGCCGGGGCCGGATACCTGCTCAGCCTGCCGCCGGAATTCTGCGCCGGCATCGGCGCGGCCGGCCTGGTCGCCTACCGCAACGGCGAACCCAAATCCCCCCAGTCGTAACCACCCAGGAGACCCCCATGTCCGACCTCTCGCAAGCCATCCACGTGCTCGAGGACCTGCTGGCCGGCAGGACCGACTTCAACGGCTTCAAGGCCGGCGAGCTGGCGATCATCGACCGTCGCATCGGCCGGGCCGACGCGGCCGTGCAGCCGTTCCTGCAGATCGCCCGCGACAGCCTGGCGGCCGGCGCCTCGACGCTGGTGGGGGCCGGCGAGAGCGCGCTCGGCCCGATCATCAACGCCGCGGCCGAGACCCAGGCGACGATGCTGCTGAACGCCATGAGCGCGGCCGGCATTCCCACCACGGGGCCGCTGAGCGTCGCCGAGCACGCCGCCCTGGTCAGCCTGATCGCGGGCTTCAAGGCGTTCCTCGACAGGCGGCACATCGAACTCGTCGCACCGCCAGCCGCAACCCCGGTTGCCGCCCCGCCGGCCGCCCTGGCCACCCCGGCGGCGCCCCAGGCGTCCGCCTGAGTGGGCGGCCTGATCGCCAAGCTGATCGGCTGGCTGGTCGGGCGGCTGTTCGACAGGACGCCGCCCCAGTCCGCCGAGGCCGTCGCCGCGCAGAAGGCCGGCGAGGCGGCCGTCGCCCTCAATGTGGAGAAGACCGCCAATGCCGAGGTCCAGAACGCCGTGGCCGCGGCTCGCGCCAGCGACGATCGGGCTGCTCGCCAGCCTGACGGCCTGCGCGAGCCGGACCCCGACAGCCGCGACTGAGCCGCCGCCGCTGACCGCCGCGCCCAGCGCGCCCAACCCGTCCGCCTTCGCCTGCGCGGCGTTCGGCCGGATCAGCTTCTCGCGGCTGCACGACACCGGCGAGACCATCCGCCAGGTGAAGGCCTACGACGCCGCCCGCGACGCGCTGTGCGGGACGGGGAAGTGAGATCGCCAGGGCGCGGCGCCATGAGCGACCAGTTCGCCGGCGGCCGGCTGCCTCGAGGCCAGGTAGGAGGCGCGAGTCCGAGACTTCGGCCCTTGAGCTCACAACACGACGTGGTGCCGCCGGACAGGATCGAACTGTCGACCTCAGCCTTACCAACGCACCTCCTCGCACCGCCGATACTTCGACGGTCTGCGATTTCCCAGGAAATTCATTGACTCGCCCCCGCCGCCCGCCAGACATGCCGAGGCGGACCGAGCGTTCTGCTGCTTACTATGTGCTTACTGGAATCTCGGTCCCGCCCCTCGATAATCCGGCGGAGCCCGCGCCATGTCCACCCCACGCCAGCGACTGACCCGCAAACTCATCGAGGAGACTAGGACGAAGGGCGCCGACATCTGGCTCTGGGACCGCGACGTCGTGGGGTTTGGAGCCAAGATTTCTGCGACAGGACGCCGCACCTACGTGCTGCAGTACCGCTTCGGCGGCCGCAGCCGCCGCTACACCATCGGCCGCCACGGCTCGCCCTGGACCGTCGAGATCGCCCGCGACCGAGCGCGCGTGCTCCTGGGCCAGGTCGCCTCCGGCGTCGATCCGCAGGAGGAGAAGGCGGGCGCGCGGCAGGAGGTGACGGTCGCCGAGCTCGGCCGGCTCTACATCGAAGAGGGGCTCGTCACCCGCAAGCCTGCGTCCATCGCCTCGGCCCGCTCGAACCTCGAGCACCACATCATTCCCCTCCTCGGGACCAAGAAGGCCTCGCTCGTCACCCGCGCCGACGTCGAGCGCCTCCTCATCGCCGTCGCCGAAGGCGCGACGGCCACCCGCTTCAAGGGCAAGAAGCGCCGCGAGACGGTCATCGTGAAGGGCGGCAAGGGGGCGGCGACCGCCGCGGTCCTGACGCTGTCGGCCGCTTACAGCTTCGGCGTGCGCCGGGGTCTCGCGCCCGACAACCCCGCCTGGGGGGTCCGGAAGTTCCCGGGCAAGACGCTGGAGCGGTTCCTCACGAGCGCCGAGCTCACCCGGCTCGGCGAAGTGATCGCCGCGGCCGAGGCGCTCGGCATCCAGAGCCCCTATGCGCTCGCGGCCCTCAAGGTGCTGATCCTGACCGGCTGCCGGCTGCAGGAGATCCTCACCCTCAAGCGGTCCTACATCGACCGCGAGAACCGGCTGCTTCGGCTGCCCGATTCCAAGACCGGCGCGAAGGTCGTGCACGTGGGATCGCCCGTGCTCGCCATCATCGACGCCCTGCCGGAGGTGGCGGGGAACCCTTACGTCTTCGTGGGGCGAGGCGGGGTGGGGCGGCTCGTCTATCTGCAGTCCACCTGGGAGCGGATCCGCAAGGCCGCGGGGCTCACCGACGTGCGCCTGCACGACCTTCGCCACTCCTTCGCCAGCATGGGGGCGGCGCGCGGCGACAGCCTGATGGTGATCGGGGCGCTCCTCGGCCACAAGACCTCGAAGTCCACAGAGCGCTACGCCCACATGGCCGACAGTCCCGTCAAGCGTGCGGCCGAGCGGATCTCAGGGGAGATCGCCGAGCTGCTGGGCGAGGCGAACGCTCGGCGACCTGCCGAGCCGGCGGGACTGGGTCAGGGGCTTGCCTCGGCGCCCGACGAGATGAGCGTGCTCCTAGGGCGTGTGGCGCGCACGCGCTGGATCGACAGCCGCGAGGCAGCGGCTCGGACTGGGCTCTCGGTCGATACCCTCGCCAACTACCGCTACCTGGGCCTGGGGCCGTCCTACCGGAACCTGCACAACCGCATCGTCTATCCGGAGCCCGAGCTCGAGGCCTGGATCGGGGCGCGGGCGCGGGGCGAGGTGACGCTTCCGAAGCTGCCGGTCCCGCGACCGGGACGCCGGCGGGCGTCCTGACCGGAGACCGCCGCCAGATGGCTGCGTTATGCGTCGCCTGGTACTCGAGGGAGTTGTTCCGGTGCTCGGTCGACGTGCGGGGACAGTGCGCGGCGCGCCGGCGGGGTGCGTCGGACATGGCCAACGCCTGGTTCAGCGCACGAACCCACGATGGGGACTTGGGCGACCTCAGAGCCAGGAGTTGTGGATCGACATGCCTGATATCGATGTGCTGGCCAGCGTCACGATCGCGAGGCCGACGCCAACACCCATCGTCAGCACCCGCACGCCTCGCATATAGGGCAACAGACAAAGCGGGATTATTGCGGCGAACCCATCGATGGCGAGCAGGACGTCATTTAGCCAAGCTCGAGGAGGGGGTGGGCCTTGCGTGGGTGCCGCAAAGGCGATCCCGATAGCGATCGCCATGATCGGCGGCGCTGCCATGATCCAAAGCCGGCGAAGCCGCCTGTCCTCGCTCAAAGCGGCGTAAAGCAACCCAGCCGCTGATCCGAAAAGGGCGGTCAGCACCACGATCAGCACGAGGATTCCCGCGTCCACGGTTTCAGCCTGCCCGAATAGGTGACTGCCAGTTGTTCGGATCGATGGGCTCGGCGCCTTCGACGGTGGAGTCGTTCTCCTTCGGGATGCAGAAGAGGTTCAGCGACACGATCCCCGGGAAGACGTTCTCGGGGTTCCCGTTCGGGTTCGCAGGATCGAAGAGCGGGGGCGTGTGCCAGTACTGGCGGTAGCCGAGCTCGTCGATCAGCGAGATGACCTCCTGCTGGTGGGCCGGTCGGTCGTTCTCGACGTAGAGCACCGGGCGGTGGCGGGCGATGGTCTCGCGGGCGCCCTGCAGGACGTGGGTCTCGAAGCCCTCCACGTCGACCTTGATGAGGTGGCAGGCCGGCAGCTCGAAGCTGTCGAGCGTCACGACGCGCGTTCGGTAGCCCTGTGAACCTTCGGGGAGCACACTGACGCCGCCGAAGTTGCCGCCGGCCGAATAGTCGACGGCCGGCATCATCACATAACCGGGCTCTGCGCCGACCGCGTCGGGAAACGCCATGACGTTACGGATGTCGTTGAGCGCCAGGTTCGCGCAGAGGATCTGGAACACGCGCTGCTGGGGCTCGAAGGCGTAGAGCGGCCCGGGCGCGCAGAGACGCGCGATGGGCACCGCGTGGGCGCCGATGTTGGAGCCCACCTCCACGACCCACATGCCCGGCTTGACGATCTGCTCGAAGAGGCGACCTTCGAGCCCGCTGAACTCGCCATAGAGCTCCAGCGAGCGGGTCACGTACTGATCGCCGCGGAAGCCCAGCATGGGGCCATGGCGGGTCTGGTAGGTCTTGGCGTCGGGTTCGCTCATGCCGATGACGTCGCGGCGGGGGGTTCGCTCGGCGGACCTGAGTATTCGATCTCGCCCACGTGGGCCAGGGCGCTGCGAAGATCCACCCAGACCTCGCCGCCCAGGTCGCGCCAGCGGCGGCAGAAGGCCTGGTGGTCGGCGAGGTAGCGGCCCGTCTCGGGCTCGATCATGGAGTCGAAGACCATCGCCGCCTCGCGGACAGCCGATCCGCGCACATCGCCAAGCCCTGCGCGCAGCTCCGGATGAGCCTGGGCCAGCCGCTCGGCGGCGGGGCGGCTGACGAGCAGGAAGCCGGTCCCGACGAAGGTCACGGATTGAAAGCCATCCGCATTGGGCGGCCCCAGCGGCTGGCCCAACTCGAAGCCCTGGGAGGCGATCTTCCGCGGGTAGGCGCCGCCGACCACGTCGAACCCTGAAGCCAGAAGGCGGAACACCGAGGGGGCCTCAAAGCCCACGTCCGCATCGACGAACAGCAGGTGGCCGGCCGGGCCGGCCAGGAACTTCGCCATCATGCCAGCGCGCGCGCGGCCGATGAGTGCGTCGCCGCCGCCGAGGTCGACCTCGACCGCGACGCCCTGTTGGGCGCAGGCCCCCCGCAGCGCGAGCAGCGAGCGCGCGTAGAGGGCATGCGCCAGGCCGCCGTAGCAGGGCGTCGCCAGATAGATGGACGGCTCGGCCATGGGTCCGGGCTCCTCATCCCGCGGTCTAGCCGCCCGGGCGCGGGCCGCCAAGGCGGAAGAAAAAAGGCCTGAATCTTTGGTGATGTTCTCTTTATGTTCTAGGATAAGGGCATGTCCGAAACGCACCCCGCGCCGCGCCGCTTGGAGCCGAGCCTCACCTTGAAGCTCGGCCGCATGTTTGAAGCCCATGCGACCGGCTGGGCCGTGCTCACGGTCCCGGTCCTGGTTGCCCTGGTGCTCGCCGCCCCGATGATCGCGCGGGTTTGGCTGTAGGCCCTAGCGGAGCCAGGCCGCCACGCCGCCATGATGCGAGCAGGTCCCGCGGTGGTGCTCGCTGAAGCTGTAGCTCCCGTCGCGGCACTGCGCGCTCGCGCCGGGCGGCGCGGAGGCCGCGCGCATGGGGCGGTGCACGCAGTGGCCGCTCACGTTGACGTAGGTTTCTGGACCGCAGACCGCGCCCGTCCGCGCGTGGTGGCCAGAGCGGGCGAGCGCGGGCTGGGCGCAGAGACCGAGGAGGGCGAAGGCGAGGATGAGACGCTTCATCGTCCGCAATCCCCTTCGGGCTGGGCCTGGTCCTCCTCGACCATGGCCCGCCAGCACTGGGCGCGCAGGTGCTCGCGCCGCCAGGCATAGGCCAGGCCGACGCACAAGACGGCCGTGAGGACGAGGAGCGCCGCGAGCCAACGGACGGCGCGCTCGGCGCTCACCGGCTCACTTCTTGTGGCAGACATCCTTCACGGAGATGCAGGTGTTGCCGCAGAGCTTGCCCTTGACGCACTTGGGCGGGGCCTTGGTCGTCGTGGCGGCCGCTGCGGACGGCTTGCAGACGGACATGGCGGCCATCCGGCCCTTGGCGTCGTGGCAGCGGCCCTTGGCGTCGATCTTCTGGGCCGAGGCGGCGCCGGCGGCGAGCGCGAAGGCGGCGGCGATGGCGAGGGTGCGAAGCATGTGAGGTCCTCCCTGAGGCGAAGCCTAGCAGGCGCTTGGAAATGCGGAAGAGGGTTGGCCGACCACTTCTCGGGGCTTGGATAGGCGGCCTCGGCGCATCGGAAAATGGGCCCCGCCGGTTTGGGGGACAGGCGGGGCCCGACAGATGCCGCGGCTTGGGATGACCGCGTGAAGCCTTCAGATGCCGAGGCCTCGCTCCCTAAGACGGGCGGGCTGGAGATATCCGCACCGTGGAGCTTGGGCTCACATCGCTGGGCCTCCCTCCCGCCGCAGCATG
>Ga0308174_10000164_pt1 | contig 26413 bp, 23 predicted proteins | sample PhyPR2_FD_203894 | JGI IMG/M metagenome (GOLD analysis project Ga0308174, IMG submission 203894) | Soil microbial communities from UC Gill Tract Community Farm, Albany, California, United States - DLSLS.P.R2 | ecosystem: Environmental > Terrestrial > Soil > Agricultural land | place: USA... | reverse complement strand
CGCCATGCAGCTCGTCTGTCCACACTGCGGCGCGCGCAATCGCGTGCTCGACGAACGGCTCTCCGATGGGCCCGCCTGCGGCGCGTGCCACGCGGCGCTCGCACCGGCGGAAGCGCTTCCCATCGAAGGCGCGCGGTTCGAGCGTTATGTCGCTGGGACGGAGCTGCCGGTGCTGGTCGATTTCTGGGCCGAGTGGTGCGGCCCGTGCAAGATGATGGCGCCCGCCTTTGCCGAAGCGGCGAAGGCGCGCCCGCGCGTGCGCTTCGTCAAGCTCGACACCGAGCAGGCGCAGGATGTCGCGGCACGCTACGCGATCCGGGGCATCCCGACGCTCATCCTCTTTGCGCAGGGGCGCGAGAAGGCGCGCGTGTCGGGTGCCATGGGCACGAGCCAGATCCTCGGCTGGCTCGACCAGCAGCTGCGCGCCTAGGCGGCGCCTGCCTGCACGCGCACGCGCGGCGGGCCCGCCTGGATGCCGCCGATGACGGCCGCGCGCTCGAACCCCTGCTTCGTGAACACCCGCAACACCGCGTCCTGTGCGTCAGGCGCGCACGCGACGAGCAATCCGCCCGACGTCTGCGGATCGGTCAGTAACGCGCGATCGACGTCGCGTACGCCGGCATCGAGATCGACGTCGCCGCCGTAACCGGCCCAGTTGCGTCCCGAGGCGCCCGTGACCATGCCCGCCTGCGCCAGGTCGCGCGCAGTCGGCAACAGCGGCACGCGGTCCATGTCGATGACCGCCGTCGCGCCCGATGCGCGGCACACTTCGAGCAGATGGCCGAGCAGGCCGAAGCCCGTGACGTCGGTCAGCGCATGCACCGCATCCATGCCGCCGAGCGCAATGCCCGGCGTGTTGAGCTTCGTTGCGTTGTCGATCAGCGCGCGGTACGCATCGGCGGCGAGGCGCTCCTTCTTCAGCGCGGCGCTGTAGATGCCGACGCCCAGCGGCTTGCCCAGGATGAGCAGGTCGCCCGGTTGCGCACCGGCATTGCGCTTGAGATGCCGCGGATCGACGAGCCCGATGGCGACGAGCCCGTAGATCGGCTCGACGGAGTCGATCGTATGTCCGCCCGCCACGGGGATGCCCGCGTTGCGGCACACGGCTTCGCCGCCTTCGAGGATGCGCCGGATGGTGTCGACGGGCAGCCGGTCCACCGGCATGCCGACGAGCGCCAGCGCGAACAGCGGCGTGCCGCCCATCGCGTAGACGTCGGAGATGGCGTTCGTGGCGGCGATGGCGCCGAAGTCGTACGGATCGTCGACGATGGGCATGAAGAAATCGGTGGTGGCGACGATCGCCTGCGTGTCGTTGATGCGATACACCGCCGCGTCGTCCGACGTCTCGATGCCCACCAGCAGCTGGGCGGGCAGGATCTGCGGCGCGCTCTTGCGCAGGATCGACTGCAGCACGCCGGGGGCGATCTTGCAGCCGCAGCCGCCACCGTGGCTGAAATCGGTGAGGCGCGCGGGTGCTTCGGGCGCGTTCATGGGCGGCAGCGCGATACGCGTCGCGGCATGCGCGTCATTCCGCCTTCATGCCGGCGGCGCGCGCCAGGCGGCCCAGGCGCTCGCGCTCGCCCGCGACGAAAGTCACGAAGTCCTTGAGCGAATACGGCGCCGGCTCGATGCCGCTCGGCACGAGATGATCGGCGAACTCCTTGCTCTTCACGACGTTGATCAGTTCCGCGTTCATGCGCTCGATCACCGCAGCAGGCGTGCCCGCCGGCGCGAACAGCCCTGCCCAGTGGCCGATGCTCACCGCGGGGTACCCCTGCTCGATCGCGGTGGGCAGCGATGGATACGCCGTGATGCGCTTCTCGTACGTCGTGGCGAGCGCCTTGAGCTTGCCCGCCTTGACGTACGGCAGCACGACGATGCTCGCCTCGGAGGTGGCCGATACACTGCCCGACAGCACCGCAGTGACGCCTTCGCTGCCGCTCTTGTACGGCACGATCACGAGGTTCGGCACGCCTGATTCCTTCAGCATCTCGGCGACGAAATGCGGCGTGCTGCCGCTGCCCGCGGTGGACCAGTTCACGCCCTTGTCGCCCTGCTCCTTCGCCCACGCGATGAAGCTCTTGAGGTCGCTGGCAGGCAGCGCGGGATTGACCACGATGACGGACGGCGCGACGGCGATCATGCCGACGGGCACGAGCTCCTTGTCCTCGTAGGGCAGGCTCTTGTTGAGCAGGCTGTTGGTGGCGACACCCGCTGCGCCGACCAGGAACGTATAGCCATCCGGCTTCGCCTTGGCGACGAACGCGGTGCCCACGATGGCGCCCGCACCGGGCTTGTTCTCGATCACCACCGGCTGGCCGAGCCGCTTGGACATGCCCTCCGCTGCGGCGCGCGCCATGAGATCGTTCGCCCCGCCGGGCGCGAACGGCACGACCCACTTCACCGCATGGTCCGGCCAATCGGCGCGCGCGAGCGGCGCGTGCAACAGGACTCCGGCGCATGAACAGGCGAGCGCAACAGCCAGTGAGCGGACAGTATGCATCGAAGCTCCGGGAGTGATCGTGTAACGGCGTTGGCGCGCGCGTCGACGCATCGCGTGCGGTTGCGCCGCTCAGCCGCCGGGCGCGTTCGCGGTACGCAGCGGCGGGCGCCGGCCGAGCTCGATCTGCACGGTCTGCCGGCGGCCGTCCCGCACCACTTCGAGCGGAACGCGCGTGCCGGGCTCGTATTCGAGCGTCGCGGCGAGCACGTCTTCGGGCTGCTCGATGACGTGATCGCCGAGGCGCACGATCAGATCGCCGGGTGCCAGCCCCGCACGATCGGCGGGACCGCGCGGCTGCACCGACGCGATGAGGGCGCCGGGCGTGTTGGTGTCGGCCGCCTGCGTCGACACGCCGAGCCAGCCGCGCGCGACGCGTCCCGTCTTCTCCAGGCTCGCGACGACCCGCTCGGCCAGGTCGACCGGAATGGCGAAGCCGATGCCTTCCGAGCCGCCGCCACGCGACAGGATCGCCGAGTTGATGCCGATCAGCCGGCCCGCCGTGTCGACCAGCGCGCCGCCCGAGTTGCCGGGATTGATGGCCGCATCCGTCTGGATGAAATTCTCGATCGTGTTGATGCCGATGCCCTTGCGGCCCAGCGCGCTCACGATGCCTTGCGTCACGGTCTGCCCCACACCGAGCGGATTGCCGACTGCCAGCACGACGTCGCCCACTGCGAGCGTGCGGATGTCCGCGATGGCGATCGGACGCAGGTCGGGCGCATCCACCGAGAGGAGCGCGAGATCGGTTTCCGGATCGACGCCCAGCAGCTTCACCGGCGACAACGTACCGTTCGGCAACGCCACCGCGAGCTCGGTCGCGTTCTCGACCACGTGGTTGTTGGTGAGGATGTGCCCCTTCGCGTTGATCACGACGCCGGATCCGAGGCCGCGGCTGATCAGGCGGCGTCCGCCGAGCCCGAGCGGGCCCACTGCCGCGGTGCGCGCCGAATACACCGTCACGACCGACGGTGCGGCGTGCTCGACTGCGGTGCGATAGCTGTTCGACAAGCTGGCGGCAGCCGCTGCCGCGGGCGACGCGGCGGCGGGCGGCGCGGTCGGCGAAGTGTTCTGCAGGGGTGGTGCGGGAGGCGTGACGGGCTGGGCCGGCACGCCGACACTGGCCGACCCGCCGGGCGCGGGTTGCGGCGCGAACGCCGAGCCGCCCGACTGCGCATGCTGGCCGGCCCAATAGCCGGCGAGCGCCGCCAATGCGAGTTGCAGCACGAAGACGAGCAGCCTGCCCATGGAAGTCGCCGCGAGGAAGGAGAAGGACGCGCAACGGACGCGCCCGTCGACTTTACTCCTGCCGCCGCCGGGCGAGCGTCCGCACTTGCAATTGCGCCGCGCACCACCATGTGCCTTGAGCGTCCGCACCGGCGCTACCGCTCTTCATGTCGCGCGCCTATCTCCTCATCCTGCTGCTGCATGCATATATCGGCGTGCGGCTCGTGCCCGATCTTGCGCTGCCGGGCGCAGCACTCCTGCTCGCCTGGCTGGCGGCGTCCGCCGTGCTGATGCCGCTGGGGTTCGGCGCGCGGCGCGGCGACCGTGCGGGGGTCGGCCCGCGCGTACTGTGGGCAGGCCTGATCGCGATGGGATCGTTCAGCTCGCTCGTCGTGCTGACGCTGCTGCGCGACCTCACGCTGGTGGCGCTGCGCCTTGCGCACGTCGACGCCACCGCGTTGCGCGCCGACAGTGCGCTGGCGGTGCCCCTGCTGGCCGCGCTGCTCACCCTCGTCGGGTTCGTCAACGCGCGCCGGCGCGCGCGCGTGCGCGTGGTCGACGTGCCCATCGCCGGGCTGCCCCCCGCGCTGGCCGGTTTCACCATCGCGCAGATCAGCGATTTGCATGTGGGTCCGACGATCAGGCGGCCGTACGTCGAAGCCGTGGTCGACGCGGTGAATGCGCTCGAGCCGGACCTCATCGCCGTCACCGGCGACCTGGTCGACGGCGCGGTGGCGCAGCTCGCGCCGCACACCGCGCCGCTGGCGCACCTGCGCGCGCGGCACGGCACGTACTTCGTGACCGGCAACCACGAGTACTACTCCGGCGTGACCGCATGGGTGCGCGAGCTCGACCGCATCGGGCTGCGCGTGCTGCTGAACGAGCACGTCGTCGTGCGCCATGCCGGGGAGTCGCTCGTGATCGCCGGCGTGACGGACTACAGCGGACATCATTTCCACGCATCGCATCGCAGCGACGCGACGGGCGCGCTCGCCGGCGCGCCCGCCGACGCCGCCGTGCGCGTGCTGCTCGCGCATCAGCCGCGCTCGGCCTTCGATGCAGCGCGTGCCGGCTTCGACCTGCAGCTGTCCGGGCACACGCACGGGGGCCAGTTCCTGCCGTGGAATTTCTTCGTGCGCTTCTGGCAGCCGTTCACCGCCGGGTTGCACCGGCTCGACGACCTGTGGGTCTACGTGAGCCGCGGCACGGGCTACTGGGGTCCGCCCAAGCGCCTTGGCGCGCCCTCCGAGATCACGCAGATCCGCCTCGTGCAGGCGTGATCTTCGCGCAGGCGCGCCACACGCCGCGCGCGCCGGCACGCTAGACTCGGGGTCGTGGCAACGCCGTTCGTCGCTCAACTGCCTCGCCTGTTCGCCAGCTCGCCGCTGCGCCACGCGCCGTTTCGCGTCTTCTACCTGGGGTCGATCGGCGTGGCGATCGGCTACACCATGCAGGCGACGGTGGCCGCATGGCTCATGGCTACGCTCACACCATCCGCGTTCATGGTCGCGCTCGTGCAGACGGCGAGCACGGCACCGTCGATGCTGTTCGGCCTTTTTGCGGGCGCGCTGGCGGACATCGTCGAGCGGCGCCGCATCATCCTGTCGACCCAGATCGCGCTGCTCGCCTCCAGCGTGCTGCTGGGCGTCGCGACGCTCGCCGGCGTCATCGGGCCCGCCACGCTGCTCCTGCTGACGTTCATCATCGGCGCCGGCTTCGCGTTCTACACGCCTGCGCAGCAGGCCAGCATCAACGAGCTCGTGTCGCGCGCCGACCTCGCACGCGCGGTCGCGCTCGGCTCGGTGGCATTCAACGTCGCGCGCGCGATCGGGCCTGCGCTCGCGGGCGCCATCGCGGCGTGGATCGGCACCGGCAGCGCCCTGCTCGCCAGCTCGTTCTGCTTCGTGCCCATGGTGATCGCGATCCGGCGCTGGCCGCGCGCCGAGCTCAAGTTTCCCGGCGTGCCCGAGACGATCCTCTCGGGCGTGATGAGCGGGCTGCGCTTCGCGCGTCATTCCACCGCGATGCGCGCGTTCGTCATCCGCAATCTCACGTTCGCCATCTGTGCGAGCGCGTTCTGGGCGCTGCTGCCCGTCATCGCACGCGACCAGCTCGGCCTGGGCGCAGGTGGCTTCGGCCTGTTGTCGGCCGCGTTCGGGACCGGTGCCGTGACGGGCGCGCTGCTCATCCCCGGGCAGATGCAGCGCAAGAGCCTCAACTCGATCGTGAAGTCGGGGATCATGCTGTGGATCGTCGCGATCGTGCTGATCGCCGTCACCGTGCACACGCTGTTGGCGCTGGTCGGCGCATTCGGTGCGGGCATGGCATGGGTGACGGTCTTCGCAACGCTGTCCGCCGGCACCCAGAGCAGCGCGCCGGCCTGGGTGCGCGCGCGGGCGGTGGGCATGAACCTCGTCGCGGTGCAGGCGATGATCGCGCTCGGCAGCGCGGCGTGGGGTGCGGTGGCCAGCGGCACCGGCACGCGCGTCGCGCTCGGCGCATCCGCTGCGCTCATGCTGCTGCTGTACCTGGCGAACCGCCGCGTGCGGGTGCAGATGGGCAGCGAGGCGGACATCACGCCGAGCCTGCACCTCACCGACCTCGCGCCCAAGATCGAGCCGCTGCCCGACGACGGACCGGTGCTGATCCAGATCGAGTACCAGATCGATCCGGCCAATCGGCGCGAGTTCCTGCGCGCCATCCAGGCAGTGGGCGGCACGCGGCGGCGCAACGGCGCGGCCAGCTGGCGGGTGTATCGCGACATCAGCGCCGATGGCCGCTTCGTGGAGCGCTTCGTGCTGACGTCGTGGTCCGAATACGTGCGGCTGCGCACGCGCATGACCGTGTCCGACCGCACGTTGCAGGAGCGCGTCGAGGCATTGCAGAGCGCGGACGTGCCGCTGCGCATCTCGCGGCTGATCGGCGTGAACGAGCGCGACTTTCCGCACTAGCTTCGCGGGCTCTGCCCGAGCCGCGCACGCCGGCCCGCAACGGGCGGAGCGCACGCAGGCCGAAGATTGCTGCGGCGCTTGCCGCCGCCCGGTGCCGTCAGGTCGGCTCTTCCTGGAAGGCCTCTTCGCGCTTGCTGCGGATGTTGGGCAGCGCGATGATCACGATGAGCAACGCGGCTGCGATGAGCAGGCCGGCCGAGATGGGCCGCGTGAGCAGCACGAACGGATCGCCGCGCGACAGCAGCAGCGCGCGGCGCAGGTTCTCCTCCATCATCGGGCCGAGCACGAAGCCCAGGAGCAGCGGCGCGGGCTCCATCTCGAGCTTGACGAACAGCACGCCCAGGAAGCCGAACGCGGCGGTCTGCATGACGTCGAAGCTCGTGTTGTTCACGGTGTACACGCCGATCGCGCAGAACAGCAGGATCGCCGGATACAGCAGCCGGTATGGCACGGTGAGCAGCCGGATCCAGATGCCGATGAGCGGCAGGTTGAGCACCACCAGCATCGCGTTGCCGACCCACATCGACGCGATGAGGCCCCAGAAGAGCTGCGGGTTCGACGTGATGACCTGGGGCCCGGGCTGGATGTTGTGGATGGTCATCGCGCCGACCATCATCGCCATCACCGCGTTCTCCGGAATGCCGAGCGTGAGCAACGGAATGAACGACGTCTGCGCGCCGGCGTTGTTGGCCGACTCGGGACCGGCGACGCCCTGGATGGCGCCCTGCCCGAATTCCTCGGGATGCTTCGACAGCTTCTTCTCGACCGCATAGGCCGCGAACGACGCGAGCATGGCGCCGCCGCCCGGCAGGATGCCGAGGATCGAGCCCAATCCCGTGCCGCGCAGCACGGCGGGTGCGGCCAGCTTGAACTGCGCCCAGGTGGGCAGCAGGCCCTTCACCTTGCGCGCGACGAGCTCGCGCACCTCGGTGGATTCGAGGTTCGTCACGATCTCCGCGAACCCGAACAGGCCCATCGCCACGGAGACGATGCCGATGCCGTCGGACAGCTCGGGGATGCCGAAGTCGAAGCGTGCGACTCCGGAGTTGACGTCGGTCCCGACGATGCCCAGCAGCAGGCCCAGGATGATCATCGTGATCGCCTTGAGCAGCGAGCCATGCGCCAGCACGACGGCGCCGATGAGGCCGAGCGTCATCAGCGAGAAGTATTCGGCCGGCCCGAACTTGAGCGCCAGCGCGGACAGCGGCGGCGAGAATGCGGCGACGAAGACGGTGGACACGCAGCCGGCGAAAAACGAGCCGAGCGCGGCGATGGACAACGCCGCGCCGGCCTGGCCCTTGAGCGCCATCTTGTAGCCGTCGAGGCACGTGACGACGGACGACGTCTCGCCCGGCATGTTGACGAGGATCGCGGTGGTCGACCCGCCGTACTGCGCGCCGTAATAGATGCCGGCGAGCATGATCAGCGCCGACACGGGCTGCAGCGCGTACGTCGTCGGCAGCAGCATCGCGATCGTCGCGACCGGACCGATGCCGGGCAGCACGCCGATCAGCGTTCCAAGCAGGCATCCCACGAGCGCGTAGAGCAGGTTGATCGGCGTCAATGCGACGCCGAAGCCCGTGACCAGGTGCCCGATGAGATCCATGTGCGCTAGTCCTGTCCTGGCCAGATCGGCAGCTGGAGGTTGAGGCCGACGACGAACACGCCTACGGCGAGAGCCGCGAGCAGCACGCCGGCGATGACCGCTTCCTTGGCCCGGAACTCATGGCTTGCCGCGCTGGCGATCACGATCAGGATGACGGTCGACAGCGCCATCCCCAGCGGCTTGACGATCGCGCCGAACAGCACCACGCTGCCCAGCACGAGCAGCGTCGGGCGCCATTTCCAGGCCGGCACGGGATCGCCCTTGAGCCGAAACGCGCGTTGCGCGATGAGCCCGCCGAAGAGCAGCAGGAGGATGCCGAGGATGCGCGGGAAGTAGCCCGGCCCCATGCGCGCCGCCGTGCCGATCGTGTACTTGCTGCCGTAGACGAGGGCGAAGGCGCCGATCGCCATGAAGAGCAGGCCGGACCAGAAATCCTTGGGATGCGTGATCTTCATGTCGAGAGGCCGTGCCGGTGCAATGCCGTGGATCGAAGCGTCATGAGTGCCGCGGCGGAAAGTGCCGCAAAAAAAGGGCGCTCGTTGGGCGCCCGATAATCCGAAGAGGAGGAGGAAGTCCCTCTCCGGCACTTGAGGTTGCCTTCACGATCCGGGTTTGCAGCGAAGGCGCGCTGATTCTACGCAGCGGAACCTTTCAGTCGGCTTGCAGCAGCGGTCGTCAGCGCGAATGCATGCCGGCCAGGCGGCACGCCGCGCGGTTGGCCCCACCCGGACGCCGCGCTAGACTGCACCGACCCGGGCGATGCGCGCGGGCGCAACCGAAGCGGAAGGAATGCAACGATGCGAATCCTCCTCGTCGAGGACAACCGCGAGCTGTCCGATTGGCTCGCCAAGGTGCTCCGGCAGGACCGCTATGTGGTCGACTGCGTGTACTCCGGGCTCGACGCCGATGCCGCCGTCCATACCAACACGTACGACCTCGTCATCCTCGACCTGTCCCTGCCCAAGCTCGACGGACGTGAAGTGCTGCGGCGCCTGCGCGCGCGCAACGACAACGTCGCGGTGCTGATCCTCACCGCGGACAACACGAGCGTCAGCCGCGTGAACGGCCTCGACATCGGCGCCGACGACTACCTCGCCAAGCCGTTCGACCTCGACGAGCTGCGCGCACGCATCCGCGCGCTGCTGCGCCGCTCCAGCCAGGGCCGGACGCCGGTGCTGCAGTGCGGGTCGCTTTCCTATGACACCAACGACCGCCAGTTTCGCCTCGGCACTTCGCCGCTCGCGCTGACGCCGCGCGAGCATGCGGTGCTCGAGACGCTGATCCGCGGCGTCAACAAGACCATCGCGAAGAAGTCGCTTGCGGAGAGCGTCTTCGGCTTCGACGACGCGTCGAGCCCCGAGAACATCGAGATCTACATCCACCGCGTGCGCAAGAAGCTCGAGCCGGGCGACGCGCGGATCATCACGCTGCGCGGCCTCGGTTACCTGCTGAAGGACCGGAACTCGCCGTGAGGCGCATGCGCTCGAGCCTGCGCGGGCAGCTCCTCGCGTGGCTCCTCATCCCGCTCGGGGTGCTGACCGCCATCGACGTCGTCGACGACTACCTCGATGCGCAACGCACGGCAGGGATCGTATTCGATCGGCTGCTCCTGGTTTCCGCGCGCACGATCGCGCAGGAGATCCGCGTCGAATCGGGCGCGACGCGCGTCATGGTGCCGCGCGGGGCCCTCGAAGCATTCGGCTGGCCCACGCCCGATCTGGTGTATTACCGCGTGAGCGCGCCGGGCGGTGCCGTGCTCGCCGGCACCGCGGACCTGCCTTCCCTCTCCGAAGCGGCCGACCCGGATGCGCCGCAATACCGCACGTCCGAATTCCGCGGCGAGCCGCTCCGCGCCGTGGCGTTCGTGCAGGAGATCCGCGGGCCCGCCGCGAGCCCGGTGCTCGTCGAAGTCGCTGCGACCCTGCGCGGCCGCGAAGCGCTCGCCCACGAGCTGTGGATCCGCAATGCGCGCCAGCAGGGCGTGATCCTCGTGCTCGCAGCGCTGCTGGCCTGGATCGGCCTCACGCGGGGACTCACGCCGTTGTTGCGCCTCGGCCGCGCGGTCACGACGCGCAGTCCCGAGTCGCTCGAGCCGATCGGCACCGGCGCGGTCCAGTCCGAGCTGCGTCCGCTCGTCGCGGCCATCAACCAGTACATGTCGCGCCTGGATGCGCGCATGGCGGCGCAGCGTCGCTTCATCGCCAACGCGTCGCACCAGCTGCGCACGCCGCTGACCCTGCTCAACACGCAAGTGCACTTCGCCCTCGCAACCAGCGACGTCGCGGCCAAGAACGAGGCGCTGCAGGCCCTGCGCGACGGCATCCGGCACAGCAACCGCATCGCCAACCAGCTATTGACGCTGTCGCGTGCCGAGCCCGAGAGCGGCTTTCCGGCGCGCATGACGCCCGTCGACCTGCACGAGGTCGCGCGCATGGCGCTCGAGAAGATCGCGGGCCTGGCGGAGCGCCGGCACATCGACCTCGGATTCGATTCGGACAACGCCGACGGCGACGACACGCCGGCCACGGTGTACGGGGACGAGGTCCTGCTGCTCGAGATGATCGTGAACCTCGTCGACAACGCCGTGCGCTACACGCCGCCGGGCGGCCAGGTCACCATCGCCACCGAGCGCGTCAACGGGGCCTGGCGGCTCGCCGTGACGGATACGGGGCCGGGAATCCCCGCGGTGGAACGCGAGCATGTGTTCGAGCGTTTCTACCGTGTGGTCGGCAACGAGGGTGAGGGCTCGGGCCTCGGCCTGTCGATCGTCCAGGAAATCGCGCGTGCCTGCCACGCATCGGTCGCGCTCGACGAAGGCCGCGACGGCCGCGGCCTCGTGGTGACGGTCACCTTCCCCGCGCACAAGCCGGGTGCGGTTGCCACCGCGCCAGCTGCGCCGGCGGCCGCTTCGCGCGTCACCGCTTAACCGCCCTCGCCCGCGTGCGCTGCGAGGAAGGCGCGCAGCGCAGCGGCGAATTGCGGATGCGCCGCTGCATCGGCGTGCGCTGCGCCGTCGATGATCACAAGCTGGAGCGTGCGCATGCAACCGACAAGCGACTGGAATTGCGTGAGGTAGGGATCGCGCGAGCCGACGATGCCGAGCGTCGGCACGTCGACCGCCGCCAGTGCGGCCTCGCTCACGACCTGGTCGCGGTTGGCCCGGCGCATGGCAGCCAGCGCAAGCGCGTCCTGGCCCGCCAGATAGCGGCGCGAGCGGGCGGCGATCTCCTCCTCGCGGGGAAGCGGCCGGCCCGCCGGCCACAGCCGCAGGATCTGCGCGCGCATCGAGCCTTGCTCGAGCTCGCTGGCCTCGGCCGCCACGCGCGCGTCGTCCTCGCGCGTCCAATGGAGGCGGCCGCACGCGCCGCCGAGCGTGGCGCTCAGCATGCGCCCGGGCGCGAGCGTGAGGAGCTGCGCGACCAGGTGCGCGCCCATCGAGTAGCCGACGACGTGGGCGCGCTCGACGCCCGCATGGTCGAGCAGGCGCACGATATCGAGCGTCAGCTGCGCGCCATACGCGCGTGGATCGCGCGGCTTGCCGCTCCTGCCATGGCCGCGCAGGTCCATGCCCAGCACGCGATGCGCCTGCACGAGGGCCGGGAAGATGCCCGTGGCCAGGAACTGGCTGTCGAAGTCGCCGCCGAAGCAATGCACGAGCACGACCGGCACACCGGCGCCTTCGTCGACGTAGCGCACCGGCACGCCGGCCGCGTCGAAGAAACGCTCGCGCGTCACCACGCCCGCGCTATCATGCAACGCGCCTGTCCATTCGCGATCGATCCGCACATGCCGCTCCTCGCGCCTCTTGTCGCCGCTGCTGTCGCCGTCGTCCTCGCCCTGCCTGCGCTGGCCGCCGAACGCGCCAATGCGCCGGTGCCCACTCCGCGCGCCCGCGCGCAACCCGCGCAGCAGGCGCCGCGCGCCGCCTGCGCCTCGCCGGATGGCCCGCAGCCCGATGGCACGATCCGCTGCGAGATGTGTCCCGCCGCGCCGGGATCGCGCGTGCTGTATCGCCCGATGGCCTGCACCAACGGCAAATGGACCGAAGCCGGTCCTTGCGGGGACGGCGACTGCGCCGGCCGCACGTATTGAGCGCTATTTGAGCGCAGCCGCCCGCAGGGACTCGAGCGTGAAGGTGAAGCTCGAAGCCGCGAGCGGCTTGTGGCAGGCGAGGCATTCCGCCTGGTTCACCTTCGTGCCAATCTGCTTCGCGTTGTCGAACGCCGCGTAGTTCCAGTCCTCGTTGCGCAGCATGTCGGGTATGTCGCGCCCCCAGCCGGCGTTGCGCGCCATGATGCCGTATCCGAGCACCTGATCGGCCACATACCACCCGCCTTCGCCGATCACCGGCTTGCCGTCCGCGTCAAGCTTGGCCGACGCCGTCTCGTTGACCAGTACCGAGCCGTCGGGCAGGGGCTTGCCCTCGCGCGCCGCGCGCACGGCCACCGCATTGGCGTAGAAGGCCTGTACGCGCTTGGTCGCCTCCACGTTGACGGTGTGATATCGGGTGAACGTCGTGCGATAGTCGTCGGGAAACGTCACGAAGGTCCGCGCGACGTTGGGCAGGAATTCCGATTTCGCGCCGGCCGTGGCAATGGTCTGCTGTGCGAAGTAGGCCGCGACGTTGGCCATGTCCTCGGGCCCGAGCTGCGCTGCGATCGCGTTCATGATCGGGTTCTTGCGCGAGCCGTTCTTCAGCGCGCGCAGCTGCGACTCGAGGTAGGCGGCACGCTGCCCCGCGAGGTTGGGAATCGCGTCGCTCACGCTGATGCCCGCGGCACCATGGCAGGCGGCGCATACCGTCGCCACCTTCGCGCGCCCCGCTTCGACGTCCGCTGCGAGTGCCGATGGCACGGCCAGCGCGAACACCAGCGCTGCTGCGACCTTCATCATGTGGAGTCTCCTGGCGCGGCCCCCGCGCACCGGGCCCGGCCGCGTGAGTGTACGCTTCCAACCGTCTGACACGATTTCCCGCCGCCCGCTGACGGACCGGAGGCGGCCTTCGCGCGATGATCGCGCACATTCCTGGCACCGGAGGACTTCATGAACGAGAGGACCATGCGCAATGCCGCGGCTGCCGCCGCCGACGACGCCGCCGACCGGGCGGCCAACCTGAGCGACACGGCGCGCGACATGCTGAACACCAGCACCAAGCGGGCCCGCCGCGCCGCCGAATCGGCGAGCGACTGGGCCGCCGATGCCGCCGGCACGCTGTCCGACGCATCGCTGCGCGGGTATCGCACGGCGGAGGACGCCATCCGCGTGCAGCCTGTGCTGGCCGTCGGCGCCGCGCTGGTCGTCGGCGTGATGCTGGGCGCGCTGCTCTTCTCGCGCAACGAATAGAGACCGCACCGCTACGGTCCTGAGGCGCTCCGCACGCGGGGCGCTGGCAGCACCCACATTCGAATACCGCTACAGTCATTGAGCCCCGGCCGCGCGCCGGGGTTTTGTTTGGTCCGCGCGAAGGGCCCTTGTATGCGCATCGTCCATCGCGCGGATGGCCGGTTTGCGACAATGCGCGCCGGAACTACTCTTCGGGATCGCATGCCAGGCAACGTCGCCTCGTGGAGCACGTGGATCGGCCGCTCCGAAACCGCGCATGACGTCGTCACGCCCACGCCCTTCGCGGCGCTGGCGGCCACGCTGGATGGGGACCCGGCGCGCCCGCCCGATGCCACGCCGCTGCCGCCGCTGTGGCACTGGCTCTACTTCCTGCCGCTGCACCGCCGGTCCACCCTCGGACCCGATGGGCACGCCGAGCGCGGCGGCTTCCTGCCCCCGGTACCGCTGCCGCGCCGCATGTGGGCAGGCAGCCAGCTCGCGTTCCACGCGCCGCTGCGCATCGGCGACGCGCTGACGCGCACGTCGACCATCGAAAGCGTGCGCGAGAAGGAAGGCCGCAGCGGACCACTCGTGTTCGTGCGCGTGCGCCATGAGATCGTGGTCGATGGCACTGCGCACGCGGCGCTGGTCGAGCATCACGACATCGTGTATCGGGAAGCGCCGCGCGCGGGCGACCCGCCGGCCGCCGCGCAGCCGGCGCCGGCGCAGTGCGCTTGGTCGCGCACCTGGGTGCCCGACGACGTGCTGCTCTTCCGCTATTCCGCGCTGACCTTCAACGGGCACCGCATCCACTACGATCGGCGCTACGTCACCGAAGTCGAAGGCTATCCGGGCCTCGTCGTGCACGGGCCGCTCATCGCCACCCTGCTGCTCGACCTGCTGCGGCGCGAGTTGCCCGACGCGACGGTGACGCGGTTCGAGTTTCGCGCGGTACGCCCGCTGTTCGACCTCGCGCCCTTCGAGGTCTGCGGCACGCCGCATGCGGGCGGGTCGGTGCACCTGTGGGCGCGCGACACCGGCGGATTCCTCGCGATGGACGCGACCGCGACCCTTGCACGCAGCGACGAAGGCGCGCCATGAACGAGGCACTGGAGCAGCTGTTCGAGCAGAACCGCGCCTGGTCGGCGCGGATGCGGCAGAACGACCCGCAGTTCTTCGCGCGCCTGTCCGGCCAGCAGAGCCCCCGCTTCATGTGGATCGGGTGCGCCGACAGCCGCGTGCCGGCGAACGAGATCGTCGGCCTGTTGCCGGGCGAGCTGTTCGTCCACCGCAACGTCGCCAACGTCGTCGTGCACAGCGACTTGAATTGCCTGTCGGTCATGCAGTTCGCCGTCGACGTGCTGAAGGTGCAGCACATCATCGTCTGCGGTCACTATGGCTGCAGCGGCGTGTCCGCCGCGCTCGAGAACCGGCGCATTGGCCTGGCCGACAACTGGCTGCGGCACGTGCAGGACGTGCATCACAAGCACGACGTGCGGATCGGGGCCATCGCGGACCCGGCGCAGCGCATCGACGCGCTGTGCGAGCTCAACGTCATCGAGCAGGTGGCCAACGTGTGCCAGACGACCATCGTGGGCGATGCGTGGGAGCGCGGCCAGCCGCTGGCCGTGCATGGCTGGGTGTATGGCCTGAAGGACGGGCTCGTGCGTGACCTCCTCACCACGGTGACGCGGCCCGAGGAAGCGAACGTGGTGTATCGCGCGGGCCTGGCCGCGCTCTAGGAAGAGGCCGGCCCCGCGACGGTTGCCCTCATCGGACGCCTCAGCGCCAGGATGGAGAGCGCAGCCACGCTGGCGCCGATGAAGCCGAAGAACACGCCAGCCCCGAAGCGATCGACGAACGAGTCGAGCGTGCAGCTCAGGTGGTCGGCATGCAGATGCGCGCAGAGCAACGGCACGGCGGCGCCCTCGCTCCAGTTGCCCTCGCCGAACGTGTCCTGCACTTCCCAGCGGAACGGCCGGCCGTCGCTCGGCGTGACCTCGACCACGCCGTACACCGTCATGCTGCGCCCGCTCGCCCGGTGGAATTCGATGACGCGGCCCATCGCCGGCGTCCCGGACCAGGAATAGACCAGCTGGGCGCCGAGGTAGAGCAGCGACAGACCGACGAACACCAGCCCGCACAGCAATCCGATCCATTGCGCGGAGCGCGAGCCTTGCGGGACGCTCGCTTCCATCGTGCGCTTCACACCTGACGCGGTGCCGCGGAGCGTTGCGCGCCCGCCTGGCCCTGATCGCTCGCGCCCCACGCCCAGACGCTGCCGTCCTGGCGCAGCGCGAGGCTGTGGTGCGCCCCAGCGGCGATGCGCACGAAGTCTCCCGGCACGGGTTGCGGCGTGCTCGCAGCCGCCGCGCTCGCGACGCCCAGCTGTCCGTCGTCGTTCGCACCCCAGGCGAAGAGATGCGTGCCACGCAATCCGAGCGAGAACGCGTCGCCGGCGGCAATGGCCGTCCAGTCGCTGTCGGTGCCCACGCGGATCGGCGTGACGCGCCGCGCGCTCGTTCCATCACCCAACTGACCGGCGCGGTTGTCACCGAACGCAACCAGGCTGCCGTCCTTGCGGATCGCGAGCGAATGGCTGCGACCTGCCGCGACGAACGCGTACCCCTGTCCGACCGTCGCCGGTGCATTGCGATACTGGCCGTCACCGGTTCCGAGCTGGCCAAGATCGTTGTCGCCCCAGGCGAGCAGCGTTCCGTCGCGCCGCACCGCGAGGCTGTGGCGCGCCCCGGCGGACATGATGCCGACCGCGGATGCGACCTGTACCGGCTCCATGCGCGGTTGCGTGCTGCGATCGCCGACCTGGCCGAACGCGTTGCCGCCCCAGCCCCACAACGTGCCGTCGCCGGTGAGGATGAGCGCGTGCTGTCCCCCGGCGGCCACCGCGACGGCCCCGCCGATGCCCTGCAGCGCGCGCGCGTCCGCGCGTTTGGCACCTGCGTCACGCTCGACGCCCTGTTGTCCCCAAACCCACACGGAGCCATCGCGCTTGACGCCGATGCTGAAGCTGCCGCCAGCCGCGATATCGAGCCATGATGCGCCGCCGGTCACGAGCACCGGCCGCGGCGTGCTCACGCGCGTGCCGTCGCCGAGCTGCCCGGCGTCGTTGTTGCCCCACGCAAGCGCGATGCCGTCGCGGCGCACGACGACCGTGTGCGCGCCGCCTGCAGCGACTTGCGCCACGTTCGTGGGCCGCGCTCCGGCGTAGCGGTCGAGCTCCTGGCGGATCGCGTTGCCGCTCTTGTCCTTGCCCCCCGGACGCGGCTTGTCCCCGAAGTCCTCGTCGACCTGCGCGTTGCGGGCGCGCACGTCGACGCTCACCCATGGCAGCAGCGCGAGCGCGGCGAGCGTGCGGCGCCGCCGGGCGAACCGCGTGCGATCACTTGGCATGCGGTGCCTTCGCGGGCTCGGCGGAGCTGGGCTTGGCCTTCGCCGAAGCAGCCTTGCCGGCCGCGGCGTCCTTCTTCGCAGTGGCGCCTTCTTGGGCGGCGGGACTCGCCGGTGGCGCGGCATGCCCGGCGTCGAGGTCGCGCGCAACGCGGAGACCGATGAAGGGCTTGCGCTCACCGGGCGGCAGCGTCTCGCGGCGCGAATAGCGCACCTCGGCGACCGGATAGTTGAATGCTCCGCCGCGATAGCCGCGGGCCTGGCACGTCGGTGAGTCGACGGCGTGCCCGTCGGCCGGTGCGTTGGTGTAGTCGGCGCTCTGGCAGTCCGCGATCCACTCGGCAGCATTGCCCAGCATGTCGTGCAGCCCGAACGCGTTCTTGCGCAGCTCGGGGCTGCCCGCAGCGGTGAACGCGCTCTGGTCGTCGCATTTGGCCGCGGCCATCTTGCTGGCCATGCGCGCGACGTACGAGGCGTCACCGACGTTGGCGTAGTCGCACGCCTTCGAAGGATCGTCGCCCCATGGCGCGTTGAGCTCGCTGCCCGCGCGCGCGGCGTACTCCCATTCGGACTCGGTCAGCAGGCGGTAATGATGGCCGGTGACCTTGCTGAGCCACGCGGCGTAGGCGGCCGCGTCGAACCAGCTCACGCAGACGACCGGCTCGTCGTCACGCTGCGTGAAGCCGGGGTCCTTCCAGCTGCGCTCGGCGCGGTTGCCCTGCCGCCGGCCGCAGGCGGCATCGCTCGGGACGCTGTAGCCCGAGGCATTCACGAACTCGCGAAACTGCGCGATCGTGACTTCGAGGCGGCCCACTGCGAAGTCGTAGTCGATCGCCACCTTGTGTCGCGGCAGCTCGTCTTTTTCGGCATTGTTGCCCGCGCCGCCTTGCGCAAATTCGCCCTTGGGCACGACGACCATCTCCGGACAGCCGGGGCAGTCGCGCAGCAGCGTGCCGGCCGCCGGGCCGGCTGGCGTGACGGCGGCGGCCGCCACCGCTTCGGCCGCGGCCGCCGTGCGGTGCCGCTTGGCGTAGAACAGGCCGCCGGCGACGCCGATCACGAGCAGCACGGCGATCACCGCATAGCGCATGGGCCGTCCGCGCTTCTCCGCGCGCGCCTCGCCGCCGGCGAGGTCGTCGAGCCACTCGCGCGCCGTCTGGTAGCGCTCCTTCACCGGGACGCGCAGCGCCTTGTCGATGGTGGCGAGGAGGTGCTCGGAATAGCGGCCCTTCGCGGCATCCACGGCCGGCACGACGCTGTCGCGCAGCAGCCGCGTGTTGCTCGCGTTGGGCTTGCGGCCCGTGACCATCTGGTACGCCGTGGCGCCGAGCGAGTACACGTCCGAGTACGGCCCCTGGGAGAACTGGCCGGTGCTGTCCCATTGCTCCGGGGCCGAATAGTTGTACGTGACGATGGCCGTCATTGCCTGGTTGCTGCCGGCCACCTCGCGTGCCGAGCCGAAGTCGATCAGCACCGGGCGGCCGTCTTCGCCGAGATAGATGTTCGCCGGCTTGATGTCCCGATGCAGGATGTGATGCGCGTGGATGGCTTCGACGCCGCCGAGAAGGTCCGCGAGGAAGCGCCGCATCGCCGCTTCGTCGAACGCGACGCTGCGTGCGAGGCGTTTTTCGAGCGTCTCGCCCTGGCAAAGGTCCATGACCATGTACGCGGTCTCGTTCGCCTCGATGCAGCGATACACCCGCACGATGGCCGGATGGTTGATGCCGGCGAGCAGGCGGGCTTCGGCGACGAAGCGCGCGAGGCCCTCGCGGTAGCTCGTCTCGTCTTCCTTGGACAGCACCGTGACCGCGCGGGTGGAGAAGCGGCCGGCGAGCCCGCGCGGCAGGTATTCCTTGATCGCGCGCGCCTGGTTGAGCGAGTGGTCGAACGCCTTGTAGACGATGCCGAAGCCGCCGCTGCCGATCACCTCGAGGATCTCGAACTCGTCGATGCGATAGCCCTTCGGCAGGGCGCGCACGTCGCCGGCGATCGTGCGGTCGCTCGTCTCGTCGAAGAAGCTGGGAAGCGGTGTGTCGGCCGGCATGGGTGCCGATGTTACAGCGGGGTGGCGGGGGCTCGCACGCGCGCACGGCAGCGCGTGCGGTGCTCGCAGGCTAGCTTCGCTTGATGACGCAAAGCGAGTTGGCCACGTCGACGACGTACAGCGTAGCGTTCCCCGGGTCCACGCGTGCACCCTTGTCCGTGAAGGCAGCGACCTTGTTCGGCAGGGCGGACACGACCGCTTCGCTGAGGTTGTTCTCGGTGAACAACAGGTGGCCCTTCTGCCAGCAGCGCATCACGTAGGTGCCGGGCGCGGGGGCACCCGGCATCGGGTATTCGGCCGGCACGAACAGCGGCACCGGCGTGCGCGGCGTCACGCGCGGCGGGGCCAGGAGCGTGGGATCCGGTGGCGTGTCCGCTGCCAGGCCCGGCACGGCGATCGAGCCCACCATCGCTACGAGCGCTGCGAGGCGTGCGGCGTTGAAGCGTCTCATCACGTGCCTCGCTTGCGGATCGTCACGAGGTGTTCTCCAAAGGACTTCTGCGCGCTGCCGCCGATGGCGCCGCGTATCGTGGACAATCCCGTCGGCTCCACCTCGAAGCCGCGGCCGAGCGCCTCGCGTCCCGCGGTGAGGATGGGGTCGTTGTCCGACGCGAAGCACGCCACCGTTTCGGGCCCGGTGCCCACCTTGATCGCCGCTTCCCCGGGCACCGGCACGCTCTGGTTCGCGCGCACCATGGCGTCCGACGATTGCGGATTGGGGAAGATGCGCATCGTCGTGCGCCCGCCCGGTCCGGCGAGATAGCAATACACGTACGCGTCGTGATCGGTCTGCACGTTGAGCTGCAGCGGATCGCCCGGCCGCAGCGGCGCTTCGGCGCCCTTGATCGCGACGACGATCGGCTGATACGGTCCCTCGGCGGAATCGGCGACGCCGCGCGTACCCGAAGGGGTGCCGCCACCCGGTGCCGCAGGCGCGCGTGGATCGGTCTTGGCCACCGTGTTGCTGCCCGGCGCTGCCGCGGCGCCGGCGGCTGGACGCGCGGGCGCTCCACCGCTCGTCGACGACCTGGGCTCGGCCGCCGGAGGCTTGGCACTCTTGACGGCGAAGCGCGCCTGCAGCTCGGGCTCGGTGAGGTGCGCGACACCCGCCTTGACCGGCTTGAGATTCTTGTTGCGCAGGTTCAGCACGTACGAAAAGACCTCCAGGTCGATCGTGCGCTTGTCCTGCATGCCGTTGGCCTCGGTGAGGTCGCGGATGGCGTCCGACATCTCGCGGTTGATCTGGCCGTTGATGGCCCCGTTGTAGCGCCCCATGATGCGCAGCTGATTCTGCATGTAGGGCACGAGCTTGCCTTCGGCGAGCAGGTTCTGGTACCAGTCCTCCACTTCACGCTGGATGAGCGGGTGGCTGGTGTCGATGCCCAGGCATTGCCAGTAGGGAATGCGCAGCAGCTTGCCGAACAGCTCCACCGTGGCGAGCTCGATCAGGTTGCGCGCCGCGCCGCCCAGGCCATCGGACTGGGCGACGTTGAACGAGTAGCTGAAGCCGAACGCGACCTTGCCGATGGTGGCGTTGAAGCCGATGCCCCCCTTGTCGCCCTGCCCCGTGCCCGCGCTCGTGCGCACGAGCATGACGGAATTGCGCGACGCGACGCCGGGCAGCAGCTCCATCGTCTTGGTGCTGATCACGGACAGGTCCAGGCCGAGGATCGCCGTGGAGGCGGTGTTCTTGATCCCGCCCTGCAGGATGCCGGACATCTGCCAGCCCTTGTCCTGCTGGACGACGTTCTCGTCGAGCTGCGACAGCGAGCCGCGAATGTTGTACGCCGGCTGGAAGTTGTAGACGTTCTGGTTGTTGCCCGAGTTCTTGAGCCAGTCCTGCAGGTTCTTGACGTCGCTGCCGAAGGCGATCAGGCGGATGGCGCGGCTGCGCCGCGTCATGTCGGACACCGCGGAGATCAGCATGTCGCGCGCACCGACGCTCACTCTCTTGGTGTTGTCGGTCAGGTCTTCCGTGAGGATGACGACGTCGTGCACGCCGTTGTCGATCAGCAGCTGGTCCATGCAGAACAGCGCATCGTCGAAATTGCTGATGTTGCGCTGAACCGGCGCCGCCGGTCCGCGCGCCGCCTGGACCGTCTTGAGCGACGCCTCTTCCTTGACGCCTTCCGCGCAGGCGCCAAGACACAGCGCCAGCGCGATGGCGATCCACCGCGATGCGTTCGATTTCATGCTTCGCCTTCCCACCGTGCCTCCGCCGAAGAACATCGAGCGCCGGCGGCGCGCGACCCGGATTCCCCTGCTCCGGTGCCCCGCCGCCGGCGATGCCACGTTGCTACAGGCCGATCTCGTCGAGGATGTCCTTCACGTCGGTGACGCACCCGATGATCTCGTTGAGCCCGACATTGGTCGTTTCGGCGGCCTCGGTCATGACCGCGACGGTGTCCACGCCGTGACTGGTCAGGTTGGTCACCGTTTCAGACACCGTAGAGATGAGTCGGTCCATCTCTTCGACTTCCTGGATGAGCTTGGACACATGGTCGTTGAGGCCGGCCTCGAAGTCGTGCAGCGTCGATTGCAGGTCCGCTTCGACGTGCTGCGCCTGGCCTTGCAGCCCCACGCCAAGGTGCTGCGCCAGGGCCTGCAGCAACTGGCCCAGGTCGTTGCCATGTCCGAGCAGGCCCTGCACACCCGATGTGACGCCCTGCTGCATCCCATGGAGCGCCTCTTCGACCCCGTGCTGGACGGCCTTGGCGGTCGTATCCACGCCGTGGACCACGATCTGCGCAGCCTGCGCGCTCGAGTCGACGACGTGCTGCGACGTTGCCTTCGCCTTTCCGATGATCTGGTCCACCGCGTCCTTGACGTGCTGCACCGCGCTCTCGACCTGCTGATCGTGATGCTGCAGCTCCTGCTCGAGCTGCTCCGTTTGCGAGACCATGAGCGACAGCTCGGATTCGTAGCTCTCGCCCGCCATGACGTAATCGTTCGCAACCCGCTCGGCAGCCGTGTGCAGCGCCGTGAACTGCTCGTCGAAGCTGTCGTGGAGCTGCTTCACCTTGGGATCGAGATCGTCGAACGCGTGCTTGATCTGCTCGGCCTTGGCCTTGATGTCGTCCTCGAGGTGCTGGAAACCGGTCTCGACCTGCTCCATCAGCTCCTCGAGGCTCGTGACGGCGTCGCGCGCTTCGGCCACCTGCGCCTTGAATGCGTCGAGCTGTTGCCTGACTTGTGCCTGGATGTCTGCCATGATGTTCTCCCCTGGCGCCTAGACGTCGAAGCCGACGGCGGCGGCGACGCTCTTCACGTTGCCGATCGTCTCCTCCACCGGCTTGATCAGCTGCTCGACCCCGTCGATCAGCGGCTTCATCGCTTCCCTCGGTATGGCGCTGCCCTGCCCCGCCTTGTGGATGTGATCGGAGACCTGGTCGAGCTCCTGCGCGACCTTGTCGACCAGGTTGCTGATCACCTGCTTGGCGTGCGCCTCAAGTTGCTCGCGCGTCTGCTGCATCACGTCGTGCAGCTTCGCGTCCACGTCGCCGCTCGCGATTTGCGCCAGCTTCTGCGCCGTCTCCTCGAGATGGCCGTGCAGCGGCTGGAACAGCGCCTGCTGCATGTGCTCGTCGGTGGCATGCATGAGCTGGTTCAGGTGGTCGTTCGTCTCGTGCGTGAAGGTCTCGGCCGTCTGCTGCGCGTGCTCGAGCGCGTCGCTGAGCGTGGCCAGCGCGGGATGCGTCGTGCCGTCGAACTCCTGCTTGAAATGCGCGACGTTGTCCTGCATCGTGTGCAGGCCGTTGCGTATGCCGTCCGCCACTTCGTGATCCGAGCTCTTCACGAGCTCGCCGTGCTGCTGCAGGACCGTGTGCGACTGGTCCATCGCGTGGAACACGACGGTGATCTTGTCGTTGAAATGTTCCTCGGCCTGGTTCAGCAGGCTCGCCATCTGGTCCATCGCGTGCTGGATGGGCTCCCCGATCTGCGCGTCGAACTGGCCGATCTTCTCGCTGGCCTCCTGGAAGAACGTCTCGACGTTGCCCGCGGTGGTCGCCACGTGCTGGTCGATATCGGTTTTCATGTCGTTCATGAGGTGCTCGCAATGGTCGACCTTTGCGGCCACCGCGTCGTACCGGTTCTTCATCTCGTCCATGCGCGCGAGCACCGCCTTGGCGTCGTTGACGATGGCGTCGAGCTCTTCCTGGTATGAATGGACATCGATATCCATGATCTAGGTCTCTCCGGTCGGTGGCCGTTTCAGAAGATCTCTTCGAGCGTCTTGAAGATCTTGATCGCTTCCTTGATGCCGTCGAGCGCGTGCTTCAGCACGGCGAGCACCGGAATGATCTCGGACATGGCGGCGGTCGTCGTCACGCCGGTGGTCACCACGACGATCGTCTCCGTGATCTCCTGCATCAGGAAGGCCAGCGCCTCTTCCATCAGGTGCTTGAACTTGGCCTCGATCTTGTCGTGCACCTCCTGCTGCGCGAAATGCGTCATGTCCTGCAGGAAGGTGGCGATCTCGTTGTGCATGTTGTTGCCCGCCGCCGTCGCGTGCTCGCCGAGGTCGTGCACGTGCTGCGTGAGCTGCTGCGCCGCTTCCTGGAAGTTCGTCGGGATGTGACCCTGCAGGTGGCTGTCGATCAGCGTGTGCAGCGCCGTCGAGGCCTGATTGAGGGCCTCCGTCTGGGCCTGGCGCACGCTGTGGTCCACGGAGGTCGCGGCGCCGAACAGCTTCTCGGCCAGGCCGTTGAACGTCTGGTGCATCTCCTGCACGTGATTCACGTACTCCGTGTGCGCGTGGTCGAGCTCGCCGGTCACCTGCTCGATGTTGCCGGAAAACGCCTGCGCCGCGTCGTGCATGATGTGGTGCACGTCGACGTGGCGGGCGAGGTGGGTGTCCAGCTGCCCCTTGGTGTCGTGCATGAACTGCACGAACCTGTCGGAAATCTCCTTCACCTTCTGTTCGTCGGCCACCAGCGCCTGGACGAGCGCATCGGTCTTCTGGTGCAGGTCGGTCGCGATGCGGCCGACGTCGTTGTCGTCCTGCTGGTGCTGCTCGAGCGAGCTGAAGGTGAACTCGTGCTGGAAGCCGCCGAGGCGGTTGATGTCCGCCTCGAGCACGCCGAAGCCTTCCCTCAGGTGACCGATGCGCTCGTCGAACTGGGCCTTGAGATCGGCGATGTCATGTGTGGTTGCCATGCGTGTTCTCCGGTTGGGAAGCTCAGGACAGCTTCTTCGCGAGGTCGATCACCGGCTTGATGCTGTCGATGAGCTTGCCGACTTCGTCGACCTTCTCGAGCACGTCGCCGAGGCCGCCGTCGAAAGCGCCGCCCAGCTCGTGACCGGTCTGCACGAAGCCCTGCACGTGGCCGATCACGTCGCCCACGTGCCCACCCAGCGCGTCTCCCACCGCGTGGACGAAGTGGTCCTTCTGCTGGCTGAGGAGCTCCGCCGCGGTGCTGGTATGGGTCTGCACGACCGTGGCGACGTGCTCGGTGACTGCCTCGCCCGTCTGCTGCAGCTTGGAGCCAAGGTCGGTGACGTGCGTGTTCGCGTTGTCGGTGAAGACGTGCATCGCGTCGACGAGCGTGTGGTGATGGCCGTCGATCGTGGAGACGTGCTCGGTGACATGACCGGTCCAGTCGCCGAGCGCGTGGGCGATCTGGTCGGCCACTGCGCCGTGCGTTTCGTCCGACGCGTGCAGCTTCTCGGTGACGTCGGTGGTGTGCTGTACCGCGGCCTGGACGAGGTCATGGACCTGCCCCGTGACGGTGAGCACCTCGGTTCCGTATTCGCCCACCGCTTTGAGGGTTGCGTTCATCACATCCCCCGATTCGCGCATGAGCTCCGAGAGCCTCTGCTCGGCTGCCCCGAAGCTGTCGTGCAGCGCCGGCGTGGCGTCCTGGACGGAGTGGTTGATGTCGGCGAGCCAGTCGGTCACCCGCGCCGACTCCGTGTCCACCTTGTCCTGCAGGCCCTTGAGCGTCGGCAGGAAGTGCTCCTGGATCGTGCCCTTCATCTGGTTGACGAGCTCCATCAGCTCGGCACCTGAACCCTGTGTTGCCATTCTGGTCTCCTCGCACCCACTTCGTTCACTGGCGGCGCGCCCCCGTGAAGCCGAAGCCGCACACCTCCCTGTTGCTCCTCCCATCCGGCCGCGCGCCCGGATACTGCACCCCAACCTGCGCGGCTCACGCTGCCGGCACTCTCCCCGTCATCGTGCCCAAACGGCCCCGCGGCGCGATGAAGAACCGTGCGCACGCCGAATGCGGAAGATTCGGCTTGCGCGTCGATCGCGTCGCTACGTGCTTCTCAGGCGATGAACCGCGACGAGCGGAACACCGCACGACAGCTCGATGCGATCCATGCAGGCGAGCGGTACGCCCGTTTCGCGGTCGATCGCCCGCGCCTCGATCGCCCCGTCGCGCCGCCACTCCACCGCGACGCCGATCCGCTGCAATCCCGCCCCCACGAGCGGCCCGAACGCATAACGGTGCACGCCATCGGCAGCCGACTGCGAGCACGTCAACGTCACCGTCACTTCCTTCTGGACATCCCGGTCGGCCACGATGGTGAACTGTGCGGTGGCGGGCAGGCTCTGGCCGCGCTGCACCAGCGTGCGCACGCTCGCCGCGCCGTCTTCGCCGAGACCCACGACGCCAAGCGCGTGCGGCGCCTCCGACACCTCCGTCACGATGGCACCTGCCCCACCCGCGGCGAGCGCCGCGGCCCCACGTGCGTACGCTTCGGCGCCCGCCTGGCGGCACTGCTCGGGCCCCAGCGACAGCCGGGCCTGCAGCTGCGGCAGGAGCACGCGCCGCAGCACCGCCGGACCGACGACGAGCAGGCCGTCCGGCACGCACGCCGACTCGGTGCACAACGCACCCGCGCGCTCGGCGATCCCGGTGATGCAATCGCCGAGGTCCTGCAGGAGCGAGGGTCCGTGCGCACACAGCGTCAATACGGTGGATTGGCGCAAAAGCGGCCAGGCCAGCATGCGCGATCCATCGCCATCGCTGTCGAGCCATTCGAAGAGCTCCTGCCACAAGCGCTCGAACTCGTAGCTGTCGGCGTCGTAACCCGCGGCCTGCGGCACGAGGCCACCGGCCTGGGCATTCCAGGCTGCCACCCAGCGGGCACGCACCGCGGGCACCCCGGCGCCCGGAACCGTCAGCCGGCCGAGCGAGTTCAGTTCGCCGGCCGGACCCGCCACGAGCCGCATCCGGATGGCGTCGTCGTCGAGGCTGATGACGAGCCACTTTCCCGCAGCCACATCGCAGGCCGCCAGCAGCGCGTCATCCTCGCCGATCAGGCGCACGGGACGCCCCGTGTTCTGTCCGATGCTGCGACCTACGCGGGTACGCGTGCCCGCGTCGAGGTCCTGCGGCACGGCGAAC
>Ga0308174_10000163_pt1 | contig 26475 bp, 17 predicted proteins | sample PhyPR2_FD_203894 | JGI IMG/M metagenome (GOLD analysis project Ga0308174, IMG submission 203894) | Soil microbial communities from UC Gill Tract Community Farm, Albany, California, United States - DLSLS.P.R2 | ecosystem: Environmental > Terrestrial > Soil > Agricultural land | place: USA... | reverse complement strand
TTCGCAATCGCGGCGATCCATCGCCGCGACCCTTCGGGCATTTTCCCGTCACGCCTGCGATGCTCGGCACCGCGAACGGCGCCGCTGTTCCAACATCGCCGTCCATCCATGGACTACCTCGGCGCGCACTTGAAGCAGAAAGCGCGCTTTCGCCTTCGCCTTTGCTGTTGCTCAGTTACTTCTGTTACAGAGAACACGATGCGCATCACACTAGATCAAGGTAGTCCATGGATGGACGACACGAAGACACCATCCCCACCCAACCCTCCCCTTGAAGGGGAGGGCTAACGCGATCGCGTCAACCATCAATAGAGAGACTGGGGCGAAGAGAGAGAATACGGCGAAGAGAGCCTACGGCGCTAGCCAATCGCGCGGCTTCAGATAGTCGGCAAGCCTCGCCTCCGGCGACCCGGGCTGGGGTGTGTAGCCATACTCGAAGCGAACGCGCGGCGGCAGCGACATCAGGATCGACTCGGTGCGGCCGCCGGATTGCAGGCCGAACAGCGTGCCGCGGTCGTAGACCAGGTTGAACTCGACATAGCGGCCGCGCCGGTATAGCTGGAACTCGCGTTCGCGCTCGCCAAAAGGCGTACTCGTGCGCTTTTCCACAATGGGAACATAGGCGTCGAGAAAACCGTTCGCCACCGCTTGCATGAAGCCGAAACAATCGCTGAAACCGCCGCTGTTGAGGTCGTCGAAGAACAAGCCGCCGACCCCGCGGGTTTCGCCGCGGTGCTTGAGGTAGAAGTAGTCGTCGCACCAGCGCTTGTAGCGCGCGTACACATCGGGGCCGAACGGCGTGCACAAGTTGCGCGCAACCGTGTGCCAGTGCACCACGTCTTCATCGAACGGGTAATACGGCGTCAGGTCGAAGCCGCCGCCGAACCACCAGGCCGGCTCCTTGCCGTCGGCGCGCGCCTCGAAATAGCGCACATTCATGTGCGTGGTCGGCACGTACGGATTGCGCGGGTGGATCACGAGCGACACGCCGAGCGCGGACCAGGCACGTCCGGCGAGCTCCGGCCGGTGCGCGCTGGCCGACGGTGGCAGTCGGTCGCCCTCGACGCGCGAGAAGTTCACGCCGCCCTGTTCGAATACGGCGCCGTTCTTGAGCACGCGCGTGCGGCCGCCGCCGCCTTCGGGGCGTTGCCAGCGCTCCTCGACAAAGCGCGCGTCGCCATCGGCGGCTTCGAGCCGCGCGCAGATGCGGTCCTGCAATGCGAGCAGGAACGTCTCGATTGCGCAGACCTGAAGGCTCGGTGTGTTCGACATCACGCTGCCCTTGGGAAGGGCCATGATGGTACCAGCCGCTGCCCGGCCGCGCGGCCGCGACGTTTTCGTGAGGTCAACCGCTTCGCGCGAACGCCGTTCGCTTTGGCCGCGCCGTCCGTGCCGCTATACTGCCTGCCTGTCCGTCACAACGCGTTGTTTGCTTGCCTGCCCGCATCCCGCCTCTCGCGATCACTGCATACACCGCCACCAGTGCCGCGGGCCGTGGACTCGAACAACTTGCCAACGCCCTGCGCGAGCGCCGCAGCGGCCTGATCGAAAACAACTTCTCCGAGCATCCGCTGGCCTGCTTCATCGGCCGGGTGGACGGCGTCGAGGCGGTCGAGTTGCCGCCCGGGCTCGAAGCCTTCACTGCACGCAACAATCAGCTGGCCTGGCTCGGCTTGAACCAGGACGACTTTCGCGCACGCGCGCACGCGCTCCGTGACCGCTATGGAGCCAGCCGCGTAGCGCTCGTGCTCGGCACCTCGACATCGAGCATCGGTGAAACCGAAACCGCCTACCGCCAACTCGAGCCCGACGGGCACTTCGCGGCATCCCAGCGGCGCCCCGCCGTGCATCAGCCGCATTCACTCGGCGCATTCGTCCAGGCCGCGCTGGGCCTCGAAGGTCCGTGCCTGACCATTGCCACGGCCTGTTCGTCGAGCGCCAAGGTGTTTGCCAGCGCCGAACGCCTGCTACGCGCGGGTTTCGCCGATGCGGCGATCGTCGGCGGCGTCGACACCTTGTGCGGCAGCGTATTGTTCGGCTTCAACTCGCTCGCGCTGGTCTCGGCGCAGCCGTGCCGGCCGTTCGATGTCGAGCGCTGCGGGCTTTCGCTGGGCGAAGCAGCGGGTTTCAGCATTCTTGAACAAATCCATACGCAAAATGCAGATGTGGATAAGTCCGCACCCATGCTCGTCGGCTACGGCGAATCCAGCGATGCCCACCACATGTCGTCGCCGCACCCGGAAGGACTGGGCGCGCAACGCGCAATGGATGATGCACTCGCTCGCGCCGGATTGGACGCCGGCGATATCGACTACATCAACCTGCACGGCACCTCCACGCCGCAGAACGATGCGGTCGAGGCGGCATTGGTCGCTCGCCGCTTTCCGGCGGGCACGCTGGCGAGTTCAAGCAAAGGCTGGACCGGTCACACGCTCGGCGCGGCCGGCATCCTCGAAGCGGTGATCACGCTCCTGGCGATCCAGCGTTCGTTCGTGCCCGGCACCTTGAACGCGCAGACGCTCGATCCGGTGTGCGGCCCGCAGATCATCCTCGACAACCGCGAAGGCAGCGTGCGCGTCGCGCTGAGTAATTCGTTTGGTTTCGGCGGCAACAATTGCTGCCTGGCGTTCGCCCGGGGCGACGTATGACGCTCGAGGTCGTGATTGAAGGTATTGGCCTCTGGGCGGCGGAACTGCCCGGCTGGGACGCAAGCCGCGAGCTGTTCCGCGGCAACCCCGCCGCGCAAAACCCGGCAGCGCGACCGGCGCCATCGCTGCTTGCGCCGACCGAACGCCGCCGCGCACCGGACAGCGTGCTGCTCGCGCTCGAAGTCGCGCAACAGGCAACGGCAATGGCGGGGCGCGAGGCGTGCGACATGCCGATCGTGTTCGCCAGCGCCTTCGGGGACCTTGCCATCAACGATTACCTCTGCGCCAGCCTGACCGAGTCGCCGTTGCAGCTGTCGCCGACAAAATTCCACAATTCCGTTCACAACGCGCCGGCGGGTTATTGGGCGATCGCGACCGGCTGCATGGCGGGCACCACCGCAGTGAGCGCCGGTGAAGCGACTTTCGGCGCCGGGTTGTTCGAGGCGGCGCTGCTCGCCACGGCCGAGAACGTGCCGGTGCTGTTCGCGGTCTACGATCTCGCAGCGATCGGGCCGCTGGCCGACGTGATTGCGTGCCGCGCGCCGTTTGCGGCAGCGTTCGTGTTGGCGCCGCGGCGCGAACGCCCTGGCGCGAGCTTGCGGCTGGCGCCGTGTGCCGGCGCTGCGGAACTTGCACCCGGACCCCCGCTGCTGCAGGCTGTGTACCAGGAAAATCCGGCCGCGCGCTGCCTGCCGCTGCTGAGCGCGTTGGCCGAACCGGCCGCGCGCAGCTTCTCGCTGTCCGCCGGACCGCACCTAATGCTGCACACGGAGGTTGGACTTTGGCTGAGTTGAATGACGAGCCCTTTCGGCCATCGCTGGTCAACGGGTCGCAGGCACCACGTGCCGGCGAGCCGGCCCGGCCATCCGCGCCGGGGGCGTTGCCGGATCTCGCCGCGGGATCTTCCGCGGCGGTACAGGCGGAGCGTCTTGTTCGCGGCGTTGTCGTGATTCCCGCGCTCAACGAGGAGCGCGCGATCCGCGCGGTTGTTCAAGATGCCCTCGTGCACTGCGGAACGGTCATCGTCATCGATGATGGCTCCAGCGATGGCACCGGCGCGGCGATCGCCGACCTTCCGGTGGAGTGCATCCGTCATGCCCAGCCGCTCGGCAAGGCGCGCGGGCTGCTCGACGGCTTTCAGCGCGCGCTCGATCTTGGCGCGGACGGCGTGCTGACGATGGACGGCGACGGCCAACACGCGGCGGCGGATCTGCCACGCCTGCTCGCCGCGGCGAAGCAGTATCCGGACTGCATCGTCATCGGGGCGCGCATGCGCGGCAAGGATGCGCAGCCCGGCAAGAACCGGATTGGCAACCAGCAGGCCGATTTCTGGGTCTCGTGGGCCTGCGGTCAGCGTATCGTCGATTCCCAAAGCGGCCAGCGCTACTACCCGCGTGCCGCGATCGAACTTGCGCTCTCGCTGCCACACCAGGGTTTCGTGTTCGAAAGCGAGATCCTGATCGAAGGCGCCCGCCGCGGCATTCGCGCCGTCTCGGTGCCGATCGAGACCCGTTACCAGGACGATCGCCGCGCCAGTCATTTTCGCCCGTTGCGCGACGTCAGCCAGATTACCGGCATGATCGCCTGGCGTTTGATCCGCGGTGGCTTCATGCCGCGAAATTATTGGCGCGCGCGCACCGTGCCGCCGGTCATCGTCGAATCGGTCTGACAACGGCGTCGCGGCGAAACGTGCCGATGGCCAAGGCCAGGGGGACGAGATTGCGGCGCTCGGGCGTTGTGGTGCTTGCCTTGTGCCTGGGCGCGTGCGCAACCAGCGTCACGATACCGCCGCTGCCCGACCGCACGCCCGCGGCATTTCGCGTCGCGCCGCAAGCCGGCGCGTTGGGTCCGGCGCCGGACCTTGCCAGCTGGTGGCGCGCGTTCAACGACCCGACACTCGATGCGCTGATCGAACGTGCGCTGGCCCAGAACCTCACGCTCGCGCAGGCGCAACTGCGGCTGCGCGGTGCGCGCTCGCTGCAGCACCGGTCGTGGACCCAGTTCCAGCCGCAGGTCAGTTTCCACACCTTCGCCGAGCCCGACCCGAACGGATCGACCAGCTATTTCGAAATCGGCTTCGACGCACTCTGGGAGTTCGGCTTTTTCGGCCGCGGCAGCGCCAACGAGCGCATCGCCGCGGCCGACACACTGACGGCCGAAACCGATGCGGCGGCGGCGCATGCTTCACTGATTGCCGAGGTCGCGCGCAGCTATGCCGACCTGCGTGCGGCGCAAGCGCGCGCTACGATCCTGGACGCGATCGTCGCGGCCCGGCGCGAGAAGATTGACTTTGCCACGACCCTGCTGCGCCTGCGGCTCGCGGTGCAGGCCGACGTGGACCGCGCCCGCGCGGAGTTCGCGCAGGCCCAAGCCGATGCCGCAGAGCCCGTGGCCGCGGTCGTGCAGGCGCAGGAATCGCTGCGCGTGCTGCTCGCGGCGGACGATATCGACGCATCGATATCGGCAGTGCAGCCGCAGCCGCAATTGCCGCAGCTTGCGTTCGCGCAGACACCGGCCGACCTGCTGCGCACGCGTCCGGAAATCCGGCGCGCCGAGTCGGCCATCCTGCACGCGGCCGGCGAACTCGGCATCGCCCGCGCAGACCTGTACCCGAAGCTTGCACTCGGAGGATCCCTGACCTCGTCGACGCGCATGGTCGGCGACATCGATCATCCGAACAAGGCGATCCCGGCGTTCGGCCCGGTGATCCAGCTGCCGATCCTGGACTGGGGCGCGCGCCGTGACGTGGTCGATGCGCGCGAAGCAGCGCTGTCGGCGGCGCTGCTGGCCTACCGCCAGGCGGTCCTGGAAGGCGTCGCCGAAGCGCAATCGGCGCTCGCGCAGCTGCAGCGCCAACAGCTGCGCGAAAGCGCGAGCACTCGCAGTTTCGCCGCGCTCGAACAGGCTGCCGAATCGACGCGCAGCTTGCGCAGTATCGGCTTGGCCGATGGCGCCGACAGCGCCGGCGCGACGATCTCCGCGGCGCAGGCGCAGCTCGAACGCACGCTCGCGACGCGCGACGCGAGCCTGGCATTCATCGCGCTGTACAAGGCGTTCGGCGGCGTGTTGCCGCCATCGGCCGACGCGCGGTAATGGTCGCGCTGGCACGCAAGACGCTGGTCTACGAGTGGCGCAAATTCCTGCCGGCCGCGCTCGCGGTGGCATTCTCCGGCTGCCTGCTGCTGATGCAGGCGGCGCTGATGTTCGGCATCTTCGACAGCGCCAGCGTGTACGTGAAGAAATCCGCCGCCGATTTGTGGGCCGGTTATCCCGGCACGCAGAGCATCGAACTCGGTCGTCCGGTTCCGCGCGATACCGAGATGTCGCTGCGCATGGATGCCGATGTCGTCCGCGTCGAGCCGTTCCAGTGGCTCGATGGCGACTGGCGCGGGCCGGCCGAGCGCGGCAGCGTCTCGGTGTTTATATCCGGCATCGATCCGGCCCCCGACGGGCTGATGTTCGCGCACGTGATTCCGCTCGAACTGCGCCAGCGCCTGCTCGAACCCGGGAGCGTAATCGTCGACCAGGCCGACCTGCCGAAGCTCGGGCTCGATATCGGCGGCGTGGCTACGCTGAACGGCCATCGCGTGCGCATCGTCGCTGCCTGCGCCGGTCTGCGCGCACTCGGCGGCGTCAACATCGTTACCTCGCTGGCGAGCGCGCGCCGGCTCGATGCCGACAGCAGCGGCGTCGATCGCGTTGCCTATTACGTTGCCAAGCTGCGCCCCGGCGCCGATGCTGCGCGCGTTCGCGACCGCATCGCGCAGGCATGGCCGGCGCGGCACTTCGCCGTCTGGACGCAAGCGCAGTTCGCGCACGATGCGGCGACCTACTGGATGTTCGAAACCGGGGCGGGCCTGGGTTTCATGTTTTTCGCCGTGGTCGTATTCCTGGTCGGGACCGTGATCACGAGCCAGACGCTGGTCGCCGCGGTCGCAAGCTCGGTGCGCGAGTACGCGATGCTCAACGCGCTCGGCGCCGGCTATCCGGCGCTGCGCATGGTTGTGCTCGAACAAGCGCTCTGGGTCGGCAGCTTCGGCATCCTGGTCGGCGCGGTGGTCAGCCTGCTGCTGCTGTTGCTGGCGAGCGGCCAGAGTGTGCCGGTCGCCTTCGATCTCAGCGCGGGCGCCGCGTGCGCCCTGCTGGTGATGACGATTGCGCTGCTGTCCGGCGTAATGGCGGTGCGCGCACTGAGCCATCTTGAACCGGCCGACCTGCTGCGATGACGAACATGGCCGTCACCCATGCGCTCGTGGCGCAGGACATCGCCAAGGCTTATGCGTCCGGGCCGCTGCGCACCTCGGTGCTCGACGGCATGTCGCTGGCGCTCGAAGAACGCGAGCTGACCCTCGTGCTCGGCCCGTCGGGCTCGGGCAAGAGCACGCTGCTGGCGATCCTCAGCGGCTTGTTGCGGCCCGAGCGCGGCCGCGTGACCGCGCTCGGACAGGATTTGTGGAAATTGTCGCGCACCGAACTCGAGCGCTTCCGCTTGCAGCACACCGGTTTCGTGTTCCAGGGATTCAATCTGTTTCCGGCGCTGAGCGCGCTCGAACAGGTGATGCTGCCGCTGGATTACCTCGGGCTCGGGCGCAACGCCGCGTACAACCGCGCGCGCGCCGCGCTGGAAGAAGTGGGCCTGGGCGAGCGCGTGCACCTGCGCCCGCTGCAAATGTCCGGCGGCGAGAAACAGCGGGTCGCGATCGCGCGCGCGCTCGCCAAGAAACCGCAACTGCTGTTTGCCGACGAACCGACCAGTGCACTGGACACCGCGAACGGCAAGGTCGTGATCGATTCGCTGGCGCGCGTGGCACGCGTGTACGGCGCGACCGTGGTCTGCGTCAGCCACGATCACCGGCTCGTGACCGGTGCCGACCGCGTGTTGACGATCCAGGACGGCCGCATCCTTTCCGACATCGCGCCGCCGCACGACCCGCACGCCGCACCGCCATGAGGATGCTCGAATGATCGACGCCAAGTTATGCCGCCACGTGCTGTTCGCCGCCACGCTGGTCGGCGTCAGCGCCTGTTCGCGTCCGCCAGCGGACGCACTGCTGGCTTCCGCGCACGCGGCCGCGCCGGCGGAATTCGTCGCGATCGCGCGCGGGCGCATCGATGTCGATGGCGGGCTCGTGCGCGTAGTGGCGCCGCGCGAAGGCATCATCGCCGAACTGCGTGCCAAGCCCGGCGACGCGGTCAAGCAGGGCGACCTGCTCGCCATCATCGATGCGCGCCAGGTCGAACTTGCCGCCGGCGTCGCCAAGGCCGAAGTCGATCAGGCGCGGGCGCGAGTGGCGTCGCTGCGCGCCAGGACCACTGCGCTCAAGCAAAGGGCCGCGCGCGTCGCCGACGCGGCCCAAGCCGGCGCCGCGACCGGCCAGGCGGCCGACGATGCAAACCAGGCGCTGGCTGAACTGAGCGCCGAAATCACGGAAGCCAACGCCGCGGTCGAGGTCGCGCAACAACACTTGAAGCAGGCGCGATTCGAGATCGAGGTGCGCAGCATCCGCGCACCGGTGGCCGGCCGTGTGGTAGCGCGCCCGGTGCATCGGGGCGACGTGGTCACGCCGCAAGGAGGCGGCGAACTCTTCACGCTGCTGCCCGATGCGGCACGCATCGTGCGCGCCGAATTGAACGAGGCGTTCGTCAACAAGGTGTCGGTCGGCATGAATGCACAGGTCGTTACCGATGCCGACAGTGCGAAGACGTGGCCAGCCAAGGTCACGCGCATCGGCGAAGTGTTCGGCGCCAGCAAGCTGATCGAAGATGCCCAGGAAACGAGCGACGCGCGCGATGTCGAATGCATCCTCGAGTTATCGACCGACGAGTTGCGCGTCGGGCAGCGCGTGCAGGTGCGGTTTCTGCCGGGAGAGGGGAGAAGGCAGACAGCAGAAGGGAAAGCAGGCTCGCCCTGATCGCCACGCGAACGCGAAAACAGCGAAGTTGATCTTCGACCGCCCTCTTCGGTGGCTCTTGGCCGTCCCGGGGCATCGGTGGAACCAGGGGCCTTGCGGCCCTCTCGCCTCGCGCTCACAACAGCCGCTCGCGTAATCCGCCCTGACGCGCGATGGGACGCCGCAGCGCGGTTTCGAGCGCCGCCGGCATGGCCCACAATTCAACGCCGTGGCGCGCGCGCGATACCGCCGTGTACAGCAGCTGGCGCGACAGAATGCGATTCTCGCTGTCCGGCGGCAGCAACACGGCGGCGCGCTCGTATTCGGAGCCCTGGCTCTTGTGAATCGTGATTGCAAACGCGCCGTCGTGCAGCGGCAGGGTGCTTGGAGAAAAGCTGCGCACCGAGCCGTGACGGCCGGGTGCCTCGAACCAGACGCGCAGGCGCCCATCGCCGCCGGCGAGACAAATGCCGACATCGCCGTTGAACAGGCCGGCGCTGTAGTCGTTGCGCGTAACGATGACCGCGCGGCCCGGGTACCACTCGCTGTTCGCGCCGACCTGCCACGTCTTGCGCAGTGCTCGCTCGATCAGCGCGTTGCAATTCGCGGCCCCGAACGTGCCTTCGCGCAGAGCGCATAGCAATTGCCGCCGCGCGAGTGCCGCGAGCGCACGGCGCACGTCTGCTTCCTGCGCGAGTTGCACGGTGGCCGCAGCGGTTTCCGATCCCGGCAACGAAGCGGCGAGCTGGTTTCCGGCAGGTGACAAGATCGGCGTCAGATCGGCGGAGAGATCCTGCGCCCAGCGTGCAAGACGGTCCGTGAGTTGCGCGCCGGTTTCGATCGCGCGCGCGCCGGTTTCGCCCGGTGCCGCCGCGATCGCCGCGCTGACCGCAGCCGCGTCGCCCACGCGCACCGCTTCATTGAGCGCAACCAGATGGCGTTGTGCGCGGAAGCTGTGGTCCAGACGCACCAGGTCGCCGCCGGCATCGGCCTCGAGCGCGGCAACGACGTCCATCAGCACCGACCCGGTAGCGACCGAGGTGAGCTGGTCGGCATCGCCGACCAGGATCAGCGTGGTTTCCGGTTTCAATGCGCCGAGCAGTGAGCGCAGCATGGCCAAGTCGATCATCGAGGCTTCATCGATCACGACGACATCGGCCGCGACCGGATCATGGGCGTTGCGGCGAAACGCATTGCGCCACGGTTGATAGCCGAGCAACCGGTGCACCGTCAGCGCATCGTGATCGGGGATGGGCTCGAGCAGCGGCAGCCACGCGCCAGGAAGCGGCGCCGTTGCGTGGTGGCGCAGGTCGAGTTTGCCTTGGCGCAGCGCCTGCACCAGCCGCTGCGCGGCTTTGCCGGTCGGTGCGGCGATGCGGATCGACAGTGGCGCCGCCGCGCGCCGTTGCAGCATCAGCAGCATGCGCAACACCGTCGTCGTTTTGCCAGTCCCGGGGCCGCCGGTCAGAACGAACAGGCGCCGGCCGACGACGCTCTGCACGGCATTGCGCTGCGCTTTGAATTCCGCGCCGCGATCGCCATGGAACAGGACATCGAGATCGGCTTCGAGGATCGCGGGCTCCGGCGCGGGTGTCGAACCGATGCGGCGCGCGCGGATCAGCGCCGCGGCCTCGCGTTCCTGCTGGTAGTTGCGCCACAAATAAAAGCGGTTCGCCGCGTCGAGCACGAACGGTCGCACGCTACTCGCCGGGTCGGAGGCGACCAGCGCTTCGGCGCGCAAGCCGTCGATCTCGGCCGGCACGAGTGGCAGCAGGGCGTGGCGGTCGCCCCCGGACAGCGGCAGCGCCGCATCGCCCTCGCCGTCGGCCAGACTTGCCCAGGCCGCGGTCGCGGCGAGCCGCTCGCTGCCGCCATGCACGCGCACCCAGCGGTGCAGCGCGCGATCGAGGGCGCGCCATTCCTCGCGCGACCATTCGGCGCCATCGCGCTGGAATCGGTACTCAGTCATGCGGCTTGCACCGTATCGCCGGCGAGCACCGCATCGACCGCATCGATCAGCGCGTCGTCGAAGCGCTGCGTCCAGATGCCCGCGCGCGGCGCTACCTCCGGCGCAATGCCGACAGCGCGCACGAACAAATAGATCGCCTCGCCAAGTTGCTCGCGCCGGTAATCGGCAATGCGTTGTCGCAAAAAGCGGTGAAGCGCAACGCTGTAGAGCAGCGCTTGAAAGCGGTAGTGACCTTCCGTCATCGCGCGTTCGAGTTGCGGCGCAGCGTAATCGGACAGTCGCATCGCGCCGCCGAGCCGATTGCTCTTGTAATCGAGCACGTGGAAACGGCCACGGTGCTCGAACACGAGATCGATTTTACCGGTCATCAATCCGCGCAGCCGCTGCGCATCGGTCGGTGGCACGAAGTCGCAGACCGCGCGCAGGCGCCGCAACGAAACTTCGCCGAGCGCGAACTGGAACGGCATCTCGGCGCATACGGCCGCCGCCGGCAACGCCGCGAGCGTGGCGTGCGTACCGGGCAAGAGCGGCGCATCGAGCGTTGCTTGCAGGCGCGCAGCGAGATGGCGCACCAGCTCGTCTGGCGCAATGCCGCGCAGGCCGACCCCTTCGTCACGCAGGCAGCGCTCGATCAATCCGCTCTGCTCGCGCATCGGCTTGCCGATCTCGCGTCGCTCGAACATCGCGTGCACCGCGTTGCCGAAATCGGCGCCGGCGACCGGTGCAAGCCAGGCGAGCTGCGGATGTTCGGGCTCGCCGCCAACGGTCACGGCACTGGCCGCATCTGCGCCCGCAACGTCCGTCCCGATTTCGTCTCCGGCGGCGGCTTCCTCGTTTGCAACAACGCTGCGGCCCTGCAGCAGAGCGGAAAAACTCCAGGTCGCCTCGAACGCCGGGTTTGGCGGAGCGGCCAGCACGTCGGCCCGCTCACGCGCCGGCGCGGTCGGCGGCCGCCAGCTTTCCTGGCTCCGATGCCAACGCCGGACGGACCATTGCACATGGTCGATATCCGCTGGTAGCGGCGCGCTCCGCAGCAAGCGCTCGATCAGGCAGTCCAGCGGCGCCCGTTCCGGACCGGCGTTGGCTGCGCGCCCGTTGCCGTGCGAACGCGACGGCGGCAAGGCGTAGACATGACATGCGTAGCGCGCGCGCGTCAGTGCGACATACAGCAGGCGATAGCGTTCGTTCTGGCCTTCTTCGATGTAGCGCTGCATCGCAGGGTCGCCGAAGCTGACGACCCGCGCGCGCGCGTCCGCATCGTGCAGCACCGGAATATCGTCCTGAAAATTATGCCGGTTCGCCCACATCAGCGGCAGTAGCACGATGTCGAACTCGAGCCCCTTGCTTCCGTGAAGCGTCATCAGGCGCACACGCGCCGCATCGGATTCAATGCGCTGCTGGCGTTCGTCTGCGGTCGCCTCCGCGGCCTCGGCGACCGGGCGCTCGCACTCCTGCGCAAACCAGCTCAGCAGTTCCTCGCGCCCGGCGATCTCCTCGCTGCGCGCCTGCAGCAGCTCGCCCAGATGGCGCAAATCGCTCAGCGCGCGTTCGCCATCGTCGCCGGCAAACAGACGCGTTGCAGCGGCTGCCGTCAGCGTCTGCACCAGTGCGAGTACGCCGCGCGTTCGCCAGATGTGCTCGTAGCGCTCGAACGCTTCGGCATCACGTTGCCAAGCCTCGCTGTCATCGCGCTGATCGCGCAGCTGCACATACGTGCGGCCGCCGAGGCGCGTGGCCAACGCGCCGCGCACCGCACCCTCATCGCGCGGATGCAACGCGGCGTACAGGGCGATTCGCAACTCGCGCGCCCACGGTGACGCGAACACGCTGCTCCAGGCCGAAGTCACGCACGGTACGTTGCGCGCCCGCAAGGCGTCGCGTAGCGCGAGCACCTGCTGGCGCGTCGGCAGCAGCACGGCTATATCGCCCGGCTGCACGCTCCGCGTTCCGATTGCGTATCGACCCGAAAGTAATTCGACGATCTGGCTGGCGCAGGCGTTCAAGGCCGCCCCGACGCGTTCGTCGGCGCTGTCGGGCAGGTCGTCGCCGTCCCAATAATGAACGTGCAGCGGCCGCTCGCAGATCATGCCGTCGATGCAGTACGGCATACGATCGCGCGTATCGCTGTCGCCAACGGCGCGATAAGCGATCGGATGTCCGGCATCGCTGCTCATGGCCGCGCCGGCGCGTGCGTACAGCGCATTGACGGCGCGCACATACTGGCGCGACGAGCGAAAATTACGATCGAGCGCGAGCATGCTGTCGGCGCTCGTGCGCGCGTGCAGGTAAGCGTCGATATCGCCGCCCCGAAAGCGGTAGATCGCCTGCTTCGGGTCCCCGATCATCACCAGGCGACCGCGCCTTGCGGAATCGTCCGCGCGGTAGATGCGATCGAGAATCGCGTACTGCTGCAGGTCGGTATCCTGGAATTCGTCGACCAAGGCAACCGGCCAGCTCTCGAACAGGCGATCCGCGAGCACCGTACCGGCGTCAGCGTTCAGCGCGCGCACCACACGTTCGATCAGTTCATCGAAGGTCATGCGACCGCTGGCCGCGAGGCGTTCACGGCAACGCGCGCGCAATTGCTCGCGGTAACGCGCGAGCGCGCGGGCACGCGGCAAATACACGGCGGTCGACAGGACGTCGGCGGCGCGGCGCGCAAATGCAAGCACCTGGGCGGTCGTAGCGTCAGGCGTCGTGCCCGGCTTGAAATACGGCCCAGGATCCGCGAGCACCTCGCCGATGTCTTTCGGCAACGCGGCGGACGGGTCGCCGTCCTGTATTATTTTTGCGAGTGCGAGGAGGCGTCTGCGCAATTTCGCGTTGACGCTCCTGAACTGCGTCCGCGCAATCCACGTTTCCAGCCGCTGCGCGTTGTCGATGCGCATGACTTCATCGATCGGCGCCGGGTCGATCGTCGCGACGCCGACCCCCGGCATCAGCACGAGGCGCAGATATTTCTCGAGCCGCTTGCGCCCGTCTTTGCGCCAGACCTCGTCGTCGGCATCGGCGACGCTGCCCGACTGGCTGAGCTGGCGCCATAAGTCGTTCATCAGTTCGGCATTGATCGCATCGGGCGTGACCGCCTGGTCGAGTTCGAACGCGCTGCCGCTTTCAAACGGATGATCGGCCAGGATGCGGCGACAGATACTGTGCAGTGTGCCCATCGGCGCGCGATCGAGTTCGACTTGCGCCAGCCGCAGGCGCTGGAGATCCGCAAACGCGCGGGTCGCGGCCAAGCCGCCGCCGGGGTTATCGCACCAGCGTGCCAGCAGCCAACCGCGGGCGTCCGCGTCCACGGCGCTCGTGATCGCTGGGCCGCCAAGCGCCGCTTCGGCTTCGTGTTGCGCCCAGGCAATGCGTTCGCGCACGCGCTCGCGCAACTCCTGCGCCGCGGCATCCGTGAACGTCGTGACGACGATCTGCGCGGGCGACAGGTCTTGTTCGAGCAGCAGGCGCAAGTACAAAACCGAGATTGTCCAGGTCTTGCCGGTTCCGGCGCTCGCCTCGATCAGACTGCGGCCGCCGGCGCCGAGCGCAAGCTGTGTCCAGCTCTGAACGAGATCGACACCACTCACGCGTGATCCTCCGCGGAATCAGCCAAGTCGATCAGGGCGCGCAAATGCAACGCGTTGGCCTCGAGGCTCTCAACGTCGACGTCGGCGCTGAAATCGCGATCGCCGGCGAGCAGATGAGCGTAACCTGGCGCGTAGTCGCGCTCGGCCTTCTTGCCGTGCGCAGTGCCGGTCCATTGCTCCCGCGCCTGGTCACGGCCGCGCGTCGCAAGCGCCCAGGAGGTGGCCGGGAAATACCACGGCGGCTCGCGCTGCGCGCGCCGCCAGAAATCGAGCAGGCCGGCAACGCGGCGCTCGATACTTGCGAGCATCGCCGGCCGCTCGCTGCGCGCAAGTTGAAACCGCAGGTTCCAGTCCTCGAAGCTTTGCTGCCAGTGATCGTCATAGTCGCCAGCGATCACGACACAGGCGCGCACCGGCCAGTTGGCCGGCGCGTGCAGACGCAACAGCGCCCATTCGAGGAAGAAGCCGATGCGCTGCTTGAAATCGAGATCGCTTTCGGCCTCGCGGCTTGGATAGCAGTCCATGATCCACAGGGCGCCGTCGCGCTCGTGGATCCGGCGCAATTCGCCGCGCACGACCGCGACCGCGCCGCCGACCGCGATCGTTCGTTCGATGCGCAGCGGCTGCGCGCGCGGCAGGCCGCCGGCGAACAGCTGGTGCCCGGCGATGGCCGCGAGCAGGCCCTGCGCCTTTTCCACTTCCTGCGACCAAGCATCGCTGCCTGCGCGCCCGGGCGGCAGCACGCCGGTCAAGCGCAGCCAATCCGGCGGCGCGTCAGGCAGGCGCGGTTCGGGGCGTGCGATCGCTTCGTTGAACAGGCGCTTGGCGACTTGATCGATCGCCTCGAGGCGTCCTTCGAGCGGCTCGCTGTCACGAAGCGTCTCCGCGTCGACCGCGTCGAGTCGCAGGTTGAGCGTGTGCGCCAGCAATTGCTTGGCCGGATCCTTGTAGAAGGCAATGACCTCGCCCAGTTCGATCGCTTCCGGGGTGGACGCGTTGACCTCGTGCGCCGCCTCCACACCGGCCGACATCGCTTCGTTCGACAGCGGGTGATTCGAAGGCGGGATCGGCGACTGCGAAACCGGCGAGATCGGGACATTCAAGATCGGCCTGGCCACGAATGGCCCGGGCCGCAGGCAAGATGGATCGCTGCGCATTGCGGCGGCGGCGGCATCGAAGGAAAACAGCGCTGCGTCGCTGTGATCGAAATAGCGCGCATCGAATGGCTGCAGCGGATGGCGCACGAGCCAGGGGCGCCGGCTTCGTTCGCGTTCCTTGTCATCCATCTCGGCGACGATCTTGCCAGCAATGCGCGCGCCACCGCCCTCATCGCGATCGCACTGCTCGGCATTCAGCGCCGCCATCAGCTCGGCCAGCGGCGCGGCAGGATTGCGCGGCTTGCCGTCGCGCACGCCTTCACCCAGGTAGCTCAAATGCAGCAAGCTGCGCGCCGACATGACCGTCTCGAGGAACAGGTAACGATCCTCGCTGCGCGGGTCGCGATCGCCGAGGCGACGCTTCGTCGTCATCAGGTCCAGACCGCCCTCGCTGCCTCCACGGGGAAATTCGCCATCGTTGAGGCCGAGCACGGCGACGACGGCGAACGGTATCGAACGCTGCGGCACCATGCCGCAGAACGTGACGCCGCCGAGCAGGAATCGCTGTTGTTCCGGCACCGCGTCGAGCCGGTCGCGCAGCACGTCGCGCACGACGGCGAAATCGAGCATGGGATCAAGGCCGCTTTCGCCGGGCTCGTCGGCAATGGCGCGCACGAATCGCAGCAGGAAGGCCCTTGCTTCGCGGGCCTCGCGATCGGTCGGATCGATCCAGAACAGTGCGTCCAGGCGTTGTTCAAACCAAGTCGTCCAGACGCTGGCGGCGCGCGGTGTCGCACCCGCGCGGCTCCAGGCATCGATCTCTACCAGCAGCGAATCGAGGGCGCCGACCAGTGCGGCCTGCGGCCCGTGCACGCCATCGAGCGGCGCGACGTGCAGGTCGGGCAAGCTCAAGGCGATCGTCTCCTCGGCATCGGCCGAACCGACCACATAGCCGGCGATCAGGCGGTCCATGGCCCAGGCAAAGGTGTGTTCGGCGATTGCCGGCACGGCGAAGCGCGTGCGAAATTCGGCGTCGAGCGCCCAGGCGACGCGGCTGTTCTGGAGCCAGCGCGTCAGCACGTCGATGTCTCCGGCGCCGAGTCCGAGCTTGCGCGCGACTTGCGGCACCGCAAGCAGGTCGACGATCTCAGGCGCAGTGACGCGCGACTGGGGCAGCTCGAGCAGCTGGACGAAAGCGCTGAACAGCGGATGCGCGCGCGCTACGGCGACGTCGAAGCAGTGGTACGGCAGCGGTCCTTCGTGCTGGCCGGCCTCGCCGAATACGGTCGGCAGCAGCGGCAAATAGGCGCGGACGTCCGGCATCATGACGACGATGTCGGACGGCTTCAGGGCGGGATTCTCAACGCGCGCGCGCAGCAGCACGTCGCGCAGCACTTCGAGTTCGCGCAGACGCGTGTGGCACGCATGCACTTGCAGCGAGCGGTCGGCGCGCGCGGTCTTGAATGCGAGCTTTGCGCCGATCAGTCCGGGCTGCAGTTGACGGATGCTTTCCTGCAGCCGCTGCAGGCGCGTATCGGTTGTCGCGTCATCGGCTTGGTCTTGCCAGTGACGTACTTCAGTGACGGCGCCGACGTCCTCGAGCGCGAGCATGAATTGCTGGCCCATGCGGCCCCAACTCGCCAGCAAGGGATGATCCTGGTCGAGAAATGCAAGTTGGGTGGCCGTGGCTTCGGGGTCCTGCCGCACCAGCTCGCGCAAGCGTTGGCGGTCATTACGCAGCCCGCCCCAGTACTCGCGGCACGGATCCGGTACATACAGCATCACCGCGCGATGCCGCGCGACGGCACGCAGCACCTCGAGTTCCGGCGGCGCCAGGTGCGCAATGCCGAATACATGCAGCGGCTCCGCGCCTTGGGCAGCGGGAGCGGCCGCGTTCAGCGTGCGGATCAGGCGCGTCAGGGTCTCGCCGCGGTGCGGCAGGCCGATCTGCTGGCGTAACATTTTCCACAAAGGTGCAAGCAGCGGGTCGGCCGGCGCATTGCCGCGTCCATCCGCCCAGGCGCGCAGCCAGTCCGGCCGATAAACGAGGTAGCGCGTGTAGATTCGCGCCAGACGATCGGCAAGCTGGAAGCGGCGCTGCGCACGGCTCGCCGCGTCGGCGCCAAGGTAGGCGCTGACACGCGTATCGGCGAGGGCGGGCAGGCATTCCAGGATGCGCCAGCGCAGCACCTCGCGCCGGTACGGGCGCAAGGCGATCGCCTCTTGCCCGAGAACATCCTGAGCGAGACGGTCGAGCCATGCGCTGGGCAACTCGATGCGCAGGTTGGCGACGATACCGCGCGGGCCGCTCTTCAGCGCCAGTTCCCGCGACAGCCAGCGCTGCATGCCCGGATGCGCCGCAATGATGTCGTGCGGCGCCAGTACGCGTTCCGGCGGCGCGGCCGCCAGCAACATGCTCAATGGCTGCAGCAGCGCTTCCAGGCGGCTGGCGCGGTAGATATACAGTCCGTTCTGCGGGATTTCCAAACGCGATGTGTCCGAAAAGCGGCCGGCGATGCAGCGCTTGATACGCGCTACGCGTCGCAACCGGCGATACAGTGCCCATGATGGCCGTGTGCAACACAAAAGAAAACGCCCCGCGGTGGCGACCGCGGGGCGTTGGGGTGTAGCTGAGTCGATCCCGCTGCCTTTACGTGGCAGCGGGCACGAACAGACGGATGTTACTGCAGGCAGCCGGCTTCACCGCTCCGATTGAGAAAGCCGGTTCCGGCGCTGTACGCCTTGTTGGACCATTCCATCTGCAACTTCCACGACGCACCGCCGATATTGACGTTGTTGTTGAACGACCACGCGCACTTGTCGCCATTTTCCGCACCGCTCGAATCGAACCAGCCGGCACCACGCGGATCGGTGATCGCCTCGGACAGTTCATGCGAGGTCACGTTCGCCAATGCCGCCAAACCTTCGTTGCTGGTGACATCACTGACCGGGTCGCAACCGGCGATGCCGGTGATGTTCGGCATGTAAGCGACCTGGATCTGGGCGCCATTGGAGCAGGTGCCCCAGCTGTGCCACGCGCAGTAGTTCACGTGCCCGGCGCCGGTCGAGGTGTAGATGAAGTACACGGCGTTGGAAACCGGATTGTTGTTCGTGATCTTGCACGCTTCCCCGACCGCTTGCGACGTCGACAGCGCCTTGCCCGGCGCCGCACTCGCGTCGAATACGTGGCCGCTGTAGGACGATGAGGCCGTAACCTGACCGTTGGTGCCGGCGTACTCGGTCGAGTCCTTGGCCATGCCGCTGGTGCCCCAACCACCGAAGAACTTGTCCAGACCTGCGACGATCGGATCATTCGTGTTCCAGGCGCCCCAGTAGATCGCCATCGTCGTGTTGGAGGTCAGCACCGTGCCGCCGTGTGCCGTCATCAGCGTGCTGCTGCCGCCGGGTTTGCCCGCTCCGAACGACTGCGCATGCAGCGCCCGCGCTGCAACCGCATCGCGGTTCGGCAGAACGATCTGTGGCGCATCGGCCGAGATGAACAGGTCGCCGGCGAAGGTGCCGATGTCGCGCACGGCCTTGCCTTCGGCGTCGGTGACGTACAGCGGCGCGTTGGCGTGCTGGCTCAGCACGTCTTCCGGATCGTGCAGCATCGCAACCAGGACATTGCCGCGATACAGGCCGACCTTGCCGGCGCCGTCGGCGACCAGGGCGTCGCCGCGGAGCAACTGGCTGCCCTCGAAATCGCGCTGCACGAATTGGGTCTGGTAGCGCGGGGCGGCAACGGCCGTGATGGAACAGAAGCTTGCAAGAATTGCACTAGCGAGGGTGAGACGGGTCATCTAATCAACTCCGGAAAGGAAGCCAAGGCTGGCTTCGAAAAAGAACAAGCCTCCTCGACAGGGTCGAAGAGAACCAGTGACTTACCGAAGAGAAATGACCGCGAGAACAAGGTCCGTCTGGGCAATCGTTACGCGACCGGTTGCAATAAAGCCCGATCAGCGCAGATCCGCGTCTTCCAGCGCGTGAAGCCGCGCGCAGCATAATGTGATTGGCGTCACAGTCAAGCGCCGGTGCAGCAAAATGCGGCCTAATCTCGGTGCAGGCGAGGCGCGAGCCGGTGTTTTTCATGTGGGGCTGGAATGGTTGCCGCGCCCGTCGGAGCTATCAGACGCGTAAGGGGCGCGTGCGGGCATGGATCGAATCAGCACCTGATCACGATCCAAAAGAAACGGCCCGCATGCGCGGGCCGTTTTGTGTCGTACTGATTGCGCTGCGATCAGTTGCAGTTCGGCAGTTTGAACGAGCCGATACGCGTGCTCCAGTTGAATGCGCCGTTGCTCTGGATGTACTCGCTCGTGAACCAGAACGTGCAGTCATCGACCGGGTCGACCGTCATGGCGCTGTAATCGCCCCAGCGTGCCAGGCTGCTGCCGGTCTGTGAGCCGGTTCCTGCGAACATGGTTGTTTCACCGGACAACGTACCGGCAGTGTCGGTCGACGCGCGGTAGGCGTAACGCAGCGACGGATAGACGCTGCTGCTGGATGCGCTGTAACCCACTGCTATATTGCCAACTTTGTCCATTGCGATTGAGCTCATCCAGCGGAACGTGGCGTCCGACGGGCCGTAGGTACCCTGTTGGAACACCACCGGCGGGCTAGTGCCCGATTTGCGAATCTCATACCAGCGCACCCCTGCAGCCCCCGCTTTCGGGCTCTTTGACGTGCTTGTATTGACCGCATGCGTCGCGAGCAAGGATTCGACCCCGCCGATATTGCGATAAGCGAGTCGGAACATCAGGCGATCGGCCAGCGAATCAAGCTTCTGGTTGACGCCGGGCTGCACGATACAGGTGCCGCCACCGCACGCCGCTGAAAACGGGCTGACGGCCAGGTTGGTCGGAGCGGATAGCGTTGTGTTGGCCGGGGTCCCCCAGTCGACGTGAAATTTCCACAAATTAAGGGAGTTCGCGCCGAAGTTCATCATGTAATTCGGCGTGCCGGCTGGCGGTTGCGCGGTTCCGTCGACATCTGCCGGCAACACACCGCCGTAGCTGGTCGACAACTGGAAGCATTGCTGGGTAGCAGCCTGGCCACTCAACATTTTGGCGCGGTCATAGGCACACAGCTTGGCGCCGCCGAACGTGTTGCCATTGAAGATATTGAACGTGGTGTAGTAGCCGTCGGGCCACACGCCGGTTTTCGGATAATCCGGAAACGCCGTGTTGCCATAGGAGAACGCATAAAGATTGTAGGCGCCGGCGGCGTCGGACGTTTGGGAGACCGCCACGCACTGCAGGTAGGGCGTCGTGCTGACCGAGAACTGCGAAATCACCCAGCGATTGGCAGCCTTGTCGTAAACAACCGTTGCATCGCCATCGTTGTTGGTTTCGCAACCGCCGCCGAAGCCGGTCCATAGCGTGCTGGTCGGCACCGGACCCTTGACGATGGCTTTGGTCGCCTTGTCGAACACGGCCATGCCGGTATTGACGACCTGCACATACTGCGTGGCACCGACGGCACCCACGGTGTCGGGTGGCGCGTACTGGACGGTAAACCCGGGGAAGCCTTTGCCCACGCCGTCGACGCTGCTGCCCACGACGGGCACCAGCGCGGTTTGACCAGCAAAACTTTGCAGGGCATTGTCAGTTTGGTTGTCCGGCACGTGCGGCAACGGTAGGTCATGCTCATAGCGCGGACGCATCTGGCGAAACTTCGCGGGGTCCACGACGACATCGCGCAGCGAGTGCAACGTGCCCTGCTGGACGGCCGCGGTTACTTCCACGGGACCGTGCTTCGGCTCGTTACCGCTCCCACTGCCTGTCTGCGCAAACCCTGCCGACGCCCAGACGCAGGCGGTCGCAGCGGCTACCAACTTCAATCGAGTCATTTATTGCTCTCCAAAGGGAAGCCCTGGTTGGGCATTCCGGGTCATTGAAGGCCCCTGAATTTGCGGACCATGGAAGTGCTGGTGGTGGTTTTGCGTTGCACAAGCCAACCCGCAATCGCGCAAATCTGCGATACGAACCCTGCGATCCGAGCTGCCCTCCCCCTGCCGCTAAGCCCCCTGATATGCATCCCTGGCAGGATGCCGGCTACGTCCCAGGGAGGAGACTGGCGCGGAGCATAACGTGAACCCGGTCACAGTCAAGTAGCCAAATCAGCAATTTCGGCCGATGTTCGGAAACTTTACACAAGTGAAAAGTGCGACCAGGACTGCCTAGCGCCGTCCGGAAACGACCGGCACATGCCATACCGCGTACTGCGGCGGCGAGCGGACCGAGGCGATCATCGCGTCGAAATCGGCGCGTACTTCGCCGTGCGGACGCCCGCTGGACTGCGACAGGGTCGCTGCAAAACCATCGCGCCACGCTACGAGAATCTCGGCGAACAGCTCGCGCGGCACGCGCAACGTATCGACGATGACGTAGTCGACCGCGAGCTTGGTGTAACCGCGCTGTTCCATCAGCGGCGGCGAGTGACGGCCGATCCTGCCGTCGCAGCCGACGCTTTCCAGGTAGGGCAACACGGTCTGCACCCAGAAGCGATCCGGATCGTAGTCGTGCGGTTCGGTCGATCCGGGGCCTGCCACCCGGCGCGGCATGCGCAGCATCGCGTAGTCCTCCGATAACAGATGCAGCCAGCCGCCGGGGCGCAGCACGCGTCCGATCTCATCCAGGACCAGATGGAAGTCCGGCACCGATTGCGACATATGCCGGCACACCACGAGATCGAAGCTGGCCGCGTCGAAGCGCAACGCGAAGGCATCGCCGGCCTCGTAGCGCACGCGCGCGGGATCCGCGGCATTGAGCCGGCGCGCAAGTTCCAGGTTGCCCTCGAGAATATCGACACCCGTGACCTGCGCCTCCGGGTACAACTCGGCCAGACGGCGCGTGATCTCGCCGGTGCCGCAGCCGAGGTCGAGAATGCGCAGCGCGCCGCCCAGGGCATAGCGCGCAAACAACGGCGCTTCCTGCGGCCAGATTGCCTGCGCCTGATAGCCAAGGTTGCGTGCCATGGACTCATCGCCCATCTGCTGCGCCTGCGGGTTGCGGTCGGTCGACATGGTCCATTCCTCTCTCGAATGATTGGAACAATGCCTGACGCGCAGGCGTAGCGCCACGCGTGTTCGCCACCGGTGCCGCCGGTCGTTTATTCTGGCAGACGGCGACGGCGCGCTCGGATGACCGGTGTGGCGATCTGCCGTCGGGATTCTGCAGTCCCGTGACATGGCTTGCTGATCCTGGTGCCGTGGCCTTCGTAACCGGTGTGTGGGGAACGTTTCGTATGACTTTCAGAATGGTGTCGGCGATACTCTTGTTCGTGCTGGCGGGCCAGGCACAGGCGCAGGCGCCGAAAACCGACAGACCGTGCAGCGCGCCCGGGATCAGCTACTGGAGCCTGCTCGGCGCCGTGAACATCGGCTACGCCGACGGTCATCTGCGCATCGACAAGTTGTATGCGGTTTGCCTGCCGATGCCCGCCACGCCGAGCGATTCCAACTACGCCTACAATCCGGAGCAGGGTGGCAAACTCGCGACCGTGCTGCGCAGCGCCGATGGTCAGGCGCTGACGACTTACGTCTGGAATGCCGAGAACATCAGCGGGTTGTGGGAACTGTCGGACTACAAGATCGTCGGGGGATTCGACTCGAGCAAGCCGCTGAGCGCCGGTACCTACGTGCTTGAGTTTCAACTCGAGGGCGCTGCTTTCTATCGCTTTCCGTTCTCGGTCAGTACCCTGGCGAGCGACGACCCGTATCAGCCACCGGGCACGCGCTGGTTCCTCGATGCCCCTTGGAACGAAGACGGCAACATTTTCTACCAGCGGAACGATCCCGAATCGAGCCTGCGCTTCACGACCTGGGTGCGTGACAAGGTCGGCCACGAGGCCAAGCGCTCAGTACCGTACGAGGCAAAGCTGATGCGCGCGCGTGACAGTAGCGTGATCGGGATCGACAAGGGTACGTTGAATGTCACCGCGCATTGGGCGCAGGCCGACCTGTTTTTCGCGCCGCCGGGCAGCGAGGCATCGGCGCGCCTCAAGGCCGGCGACGTGTTGCGCGAAGATGGCGCGTACCGCGTCCAGCTGACGCTCGAGGGAAAACCGGCCGGCAGCTATGGCTTCAATGTGGTCGGCGGCAAGATTCCGTTGCAGGGGCGCCAAGACGAGCGCACCGCGCCGGCCGATCGCATCGTCGACTACCTGTACGGCGGCCGCTATCGCTCGTGGTGGATCAAGCGCGACTCGGCTACGGCACAGGTGGCGCAGTGAAGCGCATCGGGATGCCGATGCTCAATGCCCTGAAGCGAAGAGCGATCGTGAAACGTATACCCTTATACATTACCTCATTACTGCTTTGCGCGAGCAACCCGGCCGCGGCCGCAAGTCCGGCTCCGTCGCGCGGGCCGGTCAAGGGTTGCGTCTGGGAGAAGCTCGCCGGCTCCGGCGCGGTTCTCCACGCATGGGTGCAGCGCTGCGATTTCGGCTCGCGCAGGATCGACCTGTTCTGGAAGGGCAACGCCATCATGATCCGCTACTCCGATGGCGGCGAGCCGGAGCCGCTGGTCGAGGTTTTCGATCTGAAGGCGGACGAGCCGATCGAGGCCGGAATCAAGCGGCTGTTCGTCGAACACACCGGCGACAAGAAATTGGCAGCACGCTGCGTGCTGCGCAGCTACAAGGCTGACAAGCCGCCGGCGGGCATCGCCCGCTACACGTTCGTGCCAAACGCGGCGTTGCAGAAAGAGGTCGACGCCAAGGCCGATCCGAACGAAGTGGGCGATCCGCCCTGCGGCGATTGGGGCGACGCTCCGGACGGCATTCAGTACTTCGAAGCGCAAGCGGCGCGCAACCCGCACCGGGTCCTGTTCGTGCGGGTCGGCCAGGACGAGCCGCTGTTCGACGAAAAAACGCTGCGCCTGCTGCCGACCGAGCGAAGCGCGACGCCACCGTAAAAGCGCTCGTCTCTTCAAGCGCGCCAACGCTTTCGACCTCCGTCGATCCTACTTCGTGGCAGCCGCCCACTCTTGGCCGCCGCGCTCGATCAGCGCATCGCGATCTTCCGCCAGCAGCCAGCCTTGCTTGACCAGCGCATCGACCGCGGCGCCGAAGCGGCGCAGGTAGTCGTCGCGATTTGCATAGCGCTCCGCAATCGCCGCGCGCGGATCGTGTCGACGCCGACGTTCGTCCGCGGTTTTGGAAAACGCAATGTACGAGCCTTCGAACGACACGCGCTCGCCCGGCGCGCCGATCGATGGATCGCGCAGGTTCCACCCGGTATACGTTGCCAGCGGTACCTGCACTTCCGGCAGGCGCACGCCATCGCGTTCATTGCCGTCGGCGTCCACCTGCGGCACGAACACCGGGAACGGCTTGCCTGCGCGCGGCGGTTGCACGCTGACGGCGCGCGGCCAGTCCGGACCAAAGTCGAGGCGTTTCGCACCACTGATTTCATGCGGCAGGTTCACGCCGGGAATTTGTGGAAAATGATAATTGGCCAACGGCACCAGGCTGTGATCGTCGAGGTGCGGATAGCTGCTCGGCGGCGGCGCCGCGCCGCTGCGCACCCAGGCATCGATGTTGGCAACCATCGCGCGCCAGAAGAACCGTGCCGGCAAGGGCGACTCGGGTTCCTGGCCGAGCAGGTCGGCATCGCCGCGCGCCGGCGGAAACGGTCCGCTGAAATGCTGCAGGCCGGTGAGGTGGTAGACGCGCACGTTGGGCGACAGCGGCATGTCGCGCATCCCGTCGGCCGTGGTGCTGATCAGCGAGGCGGCGCGGCCCCAGTATTCGTACGAGGTGTTCGAGAAAAAAATCTTCGGCACGACGTGATCGCTTGCGGCACGATCGAGCAGTCCGGCGCGAGTGCCCGACAGCGGCTCGGCTTCCGGCAAATCGGTAAACGGAAACAGGTCGGTCGCGAACTCGACCGAGGAGGTCGGCTGCGCATCGCGCGAGGGTTGCGCAAAGCGGTAATTAAAATTGCCGCGGCCGGCGCCGGCGACATGCGCGAGCACGCCATCGAGCGCGATCCGGCCGTGCTCGTCGGCATTGAATCCCTGGTAAAGGAAATCGCGCAGGAAGCGCCCGTTCTGCGAAATTCCCTGCCCGAGCACGCGCGCGGCCGGCACCAATGCGTCATCGGCGTGCTTGGTATACTCGGCGAAATCACGAAATGCGGCGAAACCGAGCCCTGCGACCACCGGATCGGCGACCACGTACACGTACTCGTACAGTTTTCCCTGACGGAAGCCGCCGTCGAGATTCAGGTGCCGGTTGCTCGGCTGCAGCGCGCCGTCGACGCTGTGCGCAAACCGCCAGTGCGTCCGGGGGATCAGGTGCCGCTCGGCATCGCGCGAGTCGCGCACGCTCAGCGTGTTGCGCGGATCATCGGGCGCGGCGACCGGATATTCGCTGCCGCCGATCTTGCCGAGCATGAAGTGTCCGAGTGGGATTTCATCGAGTGCATTGGCCAACATCAAGTCGCCGCGCAGCAGGCCGGTGATGGTGTTGCCGTGTTCCTTGGCGATTGGCGCGTAAAGGCGCAGCGCATCGTCGCCGGTTGCATCCCACTGCCAGCCGAGCGTCACGACACTGAAGCCCTGCCGCATCAGCCAGGCGTCACCCACATTGGACGCCAGGTCGACATCGCCGCCGTCGATCAGGCTGACGATCCGGCCATGGCCGCGATTCGGGCTTTCCAGGATCAGCGAACCATTGCCTTTGCCGGCGTCCTTGGGACGCAGTGCCACGAAATCCGACGAGAACGCGACCTCGCCATTGCTCAGGTTCACCGCGTTGTGCAGATCGACGATGCCGCTGTTGTGCGGGTCGTCGGCAGCGATGGAAAAAAACACTTTGCCGCTAATGCGCTCGTACGCACCGGCGCTGCCGAACACCTGGCCCGCGGCGACATCACTGCGCGAGGCGACTTCCACGCGCACGACTCGTGCCTGCGCGCCGGCAGCAGCGCACAGGGCCAGCGGAATGCAACAGGCAAGACGACGCAGCGGCATGTGTTCTCCAAGACAAGGCCAATCCTATTGTGCACTGGAGTCGCCAACGTCGGCGCGATCTGCGGCGAAAAATTCAGCAGGTCTCGAGCGAGAGGATTTGGCGTCAGGCCTCTTCCGTTGCACGCGCTGTTGCGTAACCATGGCAAGCGCGAGCAGCCGCTTCGGTTCACGGGAAGCGCGACGCAGCATGGCCGACTCGGGAAACTTTCATGCGCATTGCGATTTTCGGATTCGGCAGGTTCGGCCAGGCGCTCACTGAGCTGCTGCAGGCCGCAAGCCACACGGTGCGCGCGCATGACCCACGCGCGCAGGTGCC
>Ga0308174_10000161_pt1 | contig 26611 bp, 25 predicted proteins | sample PhyPR2_FD_203894 | JGI IMG/M metagenome (GOLD analysis project Ga0308174, IMG submission 203894) | Soil microbial communities from UC Gill Tract Community Farm, Albany, California, United States - DLSLS.P.R2 | ecosystem: Environmental > Terrestrial > Soil > Agricultural land | place: USA... | reverse complement strand
CTCTGGATTTCGGCCCAGTTTTTAATCGCTCCCAGATAATTACCAATATGGAGCTTGCCGCTAGGTTGAACCCCGGAAAAAACGCGCGTTTTCATGCAGTGAGCGAATCTTTATCGTAAGGGATGCAATCAACCGCGGTTGAAATAGACAAAAGCTCGCAGGCGGCGACAGTGCGCATCGAGAAGCTGGTGTACGGCGGCGAGGGCTTGGGGCGCATCGACGGCCAGGTAGTACTGACGCCGTTCGTGCTTCCTGGTGAAGAGGTCTCAATCGCAACCGAGCAGGTGAAGAGCGGCCTACTCCGTGGTTCCGCATTGAAAATTGTTCAGCCCGCTTCGCAAAGAATCGTTCCGAGGTGCGAATATTTCGGAACTTGCGGCGGCTGCCATTATCAACATGCGGAGTACACGTTTCAGTTGGAGCAGAAGGGAAATATCCTCCGCGAGACTCTACGACGGGGTGGCGGAATCAGCTACGAAGGCGAAATTCCGGTGATCAGCGGCGATCCATGGTTTTATCGGAACCGGATTCAGCTTCATTTTGCAGACGACAGATCCGGATTTCATCAGGCTGGCTCGCGCGAATTGTGCGCCATCGACCACTGCTACATTGCTTCGCCGCTTCTGGTTGATGCCATTGCCAAACTGCGTGGGGCCGTAAAACAGCGGGAATGGCCTTCTTTCTTGCGGTCTGTGGACTTATTTACGAACGGAACAGAAGTTCAATTGACGATCGCGGATTCAAGCCGGCCGGTTGCCGCGCGGTTTTTTGAGTGGTGTGGAACGTTTCTTCCAAACCTTGCCAGTGGGCCAATACGGTATGCTGCCGCCGGATACGAGTTTAGAATCGGCCGCGGATCGTTCTTTCAGGTGAACCGGTTTCTCATTGACGCGCTGGTGCGAGAGGTTATCGGCGAAGCGAAAGGGCGCACAGCGATTGATCTCTACGCCGGAGTGGGCCTGTTTTCGCTGGCTTTATCTCAGCGATTCCAGGTGGTTGAGGCGGTAGAGAGGAGCGGGCCGGCATTTCGTGATTTGGGCTCGAACGCGGCGCAGAACGCAGCGAATGTCCGATGCGCCCGCGCTTCGGCCGAGGAATTTCTGCAGGCGCTGGGTGAAGCACCCGATCTGATCGTGGCAGATCCACCGCGGGCAGGATTAGACCGAGAAGTAACTGCCGAACTGCTTCGGCTAAGGCCGGACAGACTGATCGTGGCGAGCTGCGATCCGGCAACCATGGCGCGGGATCTGAAAAAGCTGCTCACGGCTTATCGGATTGAACGGCTCGCCTTGGTCGATCTATTTCCGCAGACGTACCATTTTGAGACGGTGGTTCATCTGCGAAGGAACTGAGCGCCACAGGTTAGTTCAACCCCGCCTTCCAGCGCTCAATCAGCACAAGCTCTTTTTCCACCTGCTCACGTTCCGGCGAGTTGGGCTCCAGCCGCAGGTACGTTTCCAAATCTGTCTTTGCAGCCCGATGATTCAGTTGGCGTAGATGCACCAACCCGCGGTGGCGGTATTCCTCCGCGTACTCGGGCATGGCGTCAATCAAAATATCAAGCACTTGCCGCGCCTTGTCGAACGCCTCTCCCCGAAGATAGATTGCCTTCAGATTACTGAGCATGCGAACCAGAATCTGACGCATGCTCACTGGCGCGAGTACTGCCGGATTGGAACGAAGATCGACGCCGGACGTTTGCTTTGCCACCGCAGCACAATCCGCAAATGACAAGATACGGCCCGCATGGAACGGATCGATCCAATATCGCTCTTGGGCATCTTCGTACGCCACGATGAAGTGGCCTGGAAGCCCGACACCATAGATAGGCCGCCCTAGCCTGCGCGCGATTTCCATGTAAACCACGGACAAGGAAATTGGAATGCCGAGCCGCCGCATGAGGACCGAGTTCAAACAACTGTTTCGCGGATCGTAATATTCTTCTTCGTTCCCCCGGAACTGCAGCACTTCGAACAAAAGCTCGTTGCATGTTTTTATGAAATCGAGTCCGCTGGCCCCTGGCGTAAGTTGCGACTCGATCTGCTCAGCCAGGTTATCGAGGCGAAATCCTGCGGCTCCTAAGTCGAGCCCGGGGAATTCAATGCTTGCGAGTTCAAGTGCAGCAACGTCCAGCGTGACTTTAGAATGTTCGTCGCGTAGAGCATCAAGCAGGCGCTGCACGCGGATCAGATTATCACGGTTAGTGCAGCCGTGTGGATAGCCGCTTTAGCAGTTTTACGCGCTGATGCTGGCGAAGCGCCGCCTCTTCCGCTTGACTATTGGCACTCTACTTAGCCGCTCTAGCCGGAACGAGGCTGGATGGCGAAGTCACGCCATCTTCGAGCAATCGCGAACGAAGAGCGATGAGGCTCTCCAAACCGGTCAGAATTTGTTCTATTTTCACGTCCAGACGCCACGCGCCGTCCGCCTTCTGGCGGCACGTCATAACCTCGCCGAGAAAGAGGGCGTCATTGTATTCAATGCTGACAGCCGTTGATACCGCAAGCATTTGCCCGGCATCCACGACCAGCCGTTTGTTCTGCATGCCCTGAAATGTGCATGGGACAGAGATTCTGGCGCCATTCCCAGCCCCGCTGGCGACCTGAATGACTGCGGGTTGCGGACGATCTTCAAATACGGTGGTCACAGCCATCTCATCGGCACAGGCCGGAGTGGGCATTAGGGAAAAATGGCAAATGTCTAAAAGTGCGCTTCAATGAGGAACCAGAGTGAGGCCCCCAGGGCCATCGGAAGCAGAAACTCAAGCCATCGCCGCACGGAACCGAATCCAAAACGTCTCTTTTGGAGCGGAGACGGCTCCTCGGCCCGGCGCGACCGTAAAGCTTCTACCAACCTGCACTGAACCTCGCTGGAACGCCCTTGCAAAGCACGTACCAGTTCTGCTCTGCCTCGCTTGTCTGCAATCAGAATGGTGGCTGAGTTCATGCCATGGGTGGATTCTGTCAGTCTGCGGCGCAGCCCCGGTGGAATGTCATTCACCGAACGGTAAACTCGGGTCTTTGCTCCCGTCGCGATGAAGATCGTCGAACTCCTGGCTGTAAGTTGCGGCATCTTGGAAACCCTGAACCGTTTCCCGTATTGTATGACTATGACCCGGCCAGCCGAAGGCGTTGATTCCCAGCCGCGCCAATCTGCTTTCCGGCGTGATCCAGGGTCACCTGAATAAACCCTAAGGCCGCTTTCGACAGCGACTTATCCCGCCGGTAAATGAGACCTACACTGCGAATCATAGCTTCCGGACCCAGTGCCACTGACGCCAGCTTGCCTTGTTCCTGTTCCTCACGGCAATGCGAGGCCGCCAGAAACGACAACCCGAGATTCGCCATTACGAAGCGTTTGATCATCTCTGTTGAATCCAGTTCCATGGAAACATGTAATTCTTCCATAACGGGATCAAGCCAGCTATTCAACCGGGCCCTGGTGGTGCCTGTCTTCGGAAGTAATAGCTGTTGGCCCAGCAAGTCTCTGGGTACTACTCGCTCGTGAGACGCGAGTCTGTGGCCGGCTGGAACAAGCAATTTGATTTCATCCGAATAAATCTTCACCACTTCTAACTTTTTTTCCTGAACCGGAAGCTGGGTGATTCCGAAGTCTGCCTGGTTATCCAGGACGGCCTGCACCACGCGCGTCCCGTACGATCGATCCACCGATAGCTGTACATTGGGAAACTGCTTCTTGAATTCAGCGAAAACGTTCGGCAGCACGTAAATACAGGTCGCCTCATTCGCCGCGATCACCAATTCACCTCGCGGAATCTTCTCGAGCTCGTTGATGGCGTCCTGCGCACGACGCCGGATAGCCAGAATCTGTTCGGCGTGCTCGGCAAAAATCCGCCCCGCCACGGTCAGTGATATTTTGGCGCCAAACCGATCGAAAAGAGTTGTGTTCAACTCTTGTTCAAGCTGGCGAACCTGAGCACTGATGGCGGGCTGGGTACGATAGCAGGTTAAGGCAGCCTTGGAGAAGCTCTTGAGTCGAACGATCTCAAGAAACGTGTGGAGTTGGTCGAGATCCATGAAGAGCAGATACTGCGGCTACAGGCCCAACGGAAAGCCTGCTTGGAGTTCAAATTGTATCAGCAGAACCGAGGATCCGGAATCAGCTTGACTCTTTTATCGAGGGAATCGGCTAAAACTCGCTCGTTTGGTAAACTGAAGGCTTCCAACCATACGGCCAGGTAGCTCAGTCGGTAGAGCGCAGCCCTGAAAAGGCTGGCGTCGGCGGTTCGATTCCGTCCCTGGCCACCATTTAAAACCAATAGCTTGCAAAAAGGCATCTGGTCATCGGCTGGCGTTCGGACGAACATTCGAATTCCGCAAGACATTGAAGATATTGAAAGACCTTCGAAATGTTTGGTGGGCTGACAAAAGGCTGGCGTCGCTAAAGTTGTTGCTCTTACGGTGAGTGAAGAGGAATTACCTGTGTCTCGCAATTCTGCCGACGATCTCGCCATACGCGGATCGAAATCAAAAATTTCTCGGTTAAAGAAGTCCGCCGATCGCGGGAAGCTCAGAATCGGCGATGATTGGAACGCGATCCGCATCATCGCGCTCTCGCAGGGTAATCCTCTAAAGGCGATCGCCGAGTTTGTCGAGAACAGCATCGACGCGCATGCGAAAAACGTTACGATCACCCGCGGCCGGGAGCACGGCGAGCACTATATTTCGATCAAAGATGACGGCGATGGCATCCCCCGCGATGAGGAGGGGCGGCCAAATTTCAAGTACGTTGCGACGCATATCTGCGACTCGATCAAGCGGCGGCTGAAAACGGAAGGGGCTGGAAACGGCCTGCAGGGCGAGTTCGGCATTGGGCTACTTTCTTTCTGGACCGTTGGCGAGCAGCTCACGATGATTTCCACCGGCAGCGATCGACGCCCCTATCAAATGACGATGCGCAAGGGCGACTCAGGCTACGTGGTGAGCCCGTTGCGGGTCCTTTTCGCGGCAGACGGCACAGAACTCCGCGTCAGTCCACTGCTTGAGGGAATCCGAACGCTCTCCGGCGAAAAGCTCCAGTGGTATCTTGCCTCGGAGCTGCGCGACCGGATCCGCAATGCGAAGGTTCGCGTGACGGTCGTCGACAAACTGGCACGCAAGCACGACGAGGTCGAGCCGCGAGCATACGAGGGCCGGTTGCTGCATCAATTACCCACGGTCCGTACGCGGTTCGGCGACGCTTATGCCGAGCTCTATCTTGCAGAGCCTGCCGATGGCTGCCGGGTCGCGCTTACTCGCGCGGGAACCCGAGTTATCGAGGACCTTGCGACGCTTCCTGGACTCGAACATCCACCCTGGTCCTTGCGGTATCTGCAGGGCCTCGTTGACGTGCCGTTCCTCAATCTCACGCCCGGCACCCGAAGCGGCATCATCCACGCTGAGCGGTGCGCAGCCTTCCTGGAAGCGTTGCAACCTCTCGAAGCGTATCTGAATGGGCTCATCGAGGCCCAACAGCGGGCAGAAGAAGAACAGGCTAGTCAACAATCGCTGCGTGCGATTCAACGAGCGTTTCGCTAAGCGCTCCTCGCGCTCCCACCCGAGGAGTACGACTGGTTTGACATCCAGGCGCGCTCATACGGCGAGAGCGGAGCGCCTCGGCCATAGGAGAAGAAGGAGCCTCCGATCCCGGCATTGCCGAGCCCGATCTTAATCGCGGAGCGCAAAGACACTTTTTCGAATACGCGGGGCCGCTATTCAGCGTTGTTGCCTCACCGGCCTCAAGCACGCTGCCGATCAACGAGCGGCGGCGCTTTCGCGCGTTGCCGCGGGATCGATCCCGCCGGCGCGTGGACGAGGACCTGCGCTTTTGCTGGGAGATCGCCTCCGGCGGCGGCTCACTTGCGAGCACTTCCGATCAGGAAATCGAGTATCTGGCATCCGATACGCCGGGCCTCACACGCCTAAAGGTATCGGTCACACAGCGCGAGGTCACCTGCACGGCAGAGGCCTTGGTAGCGATCACCGCCAGTATCGAGTCCCCCGTGACCGAGACGATGGTCAACGCGCGCGGCCTTCCGGGCTATACCTTCGAGCGGGCGGCGGGAGAGCAGTGGAGATCCCGGTTCGACGCAGAGCGCAATCTCATCATCGTCAATAGCGGGCATCGCGACTTCGTGTTCGCGACAAAAACTCGCGCGCTGCAACTGCGCTTCCTGGTACGCCTTTACGTCAAGGAACTCGTGCTGAGGAATTTTGCGGGTGTTTCCCCGGACCAACTGCTCGAACGGATGATCGAATTGTCGCTGTATGCAGAAGAGAAACTCAAATCTGGTTGATTTCGCTGCCGCTGTCGCGATGTATTGCAACTTTGGCGGACGGTCCAAGGACCAGAAAACGGCTGGAGGCTGCCGAAGCAACAAGGGCCGCGTGAGGACAAGCGGGCAGGTAACTGAGTCAATGCTGTATACCCTTTTGCTCGTCGCTCCTGACGGGCATCCCGCTCCAGGTCTTCCGTAGCAGCGCCGCGCCTGGCTCTATGCCTGCATCCAAGGCGCCGAGCGTTTTTGCAGTTTGCTTATCGTCGCTTCCTTTGATCAGCGCGGCGCACGCCCTTTGAAGCGAATCCGCACGGGTTATCGTAATGCTCCACATTCTGAAAAAGGTCAGCATCGACAGAAACATGATGAGAACCAGCACCGTTTGAGCAAGGCGGAACTTCGCTAGCCGGCTTCGCCAGACAGTGATGAGCACAAGCGAACCGAGCGCCGCCCAGTAGAGCATTGCAGGTGTCTGATAACGGCTGGCAAACGCCTGCCCGACCCCGAATTTCAGCCGGCCCAGCGCAGTTGCCACGGAAACCGCAAGCATGAGGCTGCACTCGCCAATGCAAAACCATTCAAAGTCTGTCGTGCGTCCCTTCTTGCGTACTGAACGGACTGCGATAACAGTAAAGCAGATGATCGACAGTAAGGCCGTAATTCGTTCTTTGTGGGGCAAGAGCCGGGTCCAGCTTGCGCCGAAGTACGTCAGAACGTAAACAAAGATTCCCTTCGGGTCCGCTAATGCGCGTACCGGCGGATATGACGCATCGGGAGGGTTCAAATGCCACAGATAAGCCCCGGCGCTCAGAGCGAAGCACACGAGAACAGTTGCAATTAAGCGAATGCGAAAGCGCCGGATCAGCGCCAGGCCGAGCACAACGGGTCCAATCAGCAGACCACCGGCGACATTCATGGCTGCAAGAATCGGCGCAACGGCCACACCAAGCGTTGCCAGGCGAGGCCAGCGCATCTGCCTGAGGAAGGTTGCCGCAAGCAGTGCCATGGTCGCAATGGCGAAGGCCAGGACGAACGACACTTGAAAGGCCCAAGTCAGGTTTTCGCTTTGATTGGGATGAAAGATGCAGAAACCAAAAAGACCTTGCAAGGTTCGTTTCAGCGGCGCGGGAAAGTCCGTGAACCGCTCCAAGGCGTAACAGATGGCGGCCCAGTGCACGGTCAGGATCAGATAAGTCCCGACAAACAACGAAACGTTGTTGCCATGGAACGCAGACAAATCGAGCCAGACAAGGAGCCGGGTTATAACCAGCCTGTGCTCATTGTGCTGGCTCCACAACCACTGCCAGGAAGACGGTCCGCTCCCCCGGGCGATTGCATCGATGAAAAACCATTCGTCGCCGAAAGGACACGGCATATAGGACCGGACGATCAATGCAGCTGAGATCAGTGCCACCGCAACGGCTAAGGTCAAACTGATTTTGCCTAGAGCGCACGATGACGACGCCTCTTTTAGCAATCACAACCTCGATTTACCCTCACTTAGTAAATCTATCGGAAGCGTTACTCGTTCCTCAGCACTTCGAGCGGCTTCTGGTTCAAAATGCGCGCGCTCGCCAGCCAGCCAGCGAAGTTAGCCAGCAGCACGGTTCCGATCATCGCGATCAACAGCGACCACCAGTTGAAATCGAAGGGCGCGTCGATGAATTTATTGGCAATGATGCGGGTAAACACGTTGGCGAGGATCGCGCCTATCAATCCGGAAATCGCGCCCAGAATAGAAAACTCGACCGAGAAGATGTTCATAATTCGCCGCCTGGTTGCACCCAGCGCTTTCAATATGGCCACTTCGCGGATACGCCGGTAGCGCGTTCCCGCAACACTCGAAGAAAGGATAATCACACCAGCCAGAATTGCAAACAGCGCCAGAAACCGGATCACCAGCGCCACCTGGTCCACCGCTTCTTGGATTCGTTTGAGCACTTCGGCCAGGTTCATCACAGTCACGGTTGGGAATCTGTCAAAAACGGCTTCTTCTACCTGCGGGATCTGCCCCGCATCCACGTGTACCGCGCCATAGTACACGACCGGAAGTCCCTTCAGCGCATCTTCCGGAAATACCAGTTCGTACCGCACCGGTGCGCGCTGCTCCCGCCGGAAGATAGCCACCAAAGGAGCTTCTATGGTCTGGCCAGCAACTTGAAACTGAAGTTGGTCGCCCAGCCTCAGTTTGTAAGATCGCGCCGCATCTTCGGAAACAGCAAGCTGCGGCTCGGTGCTCTTCGGCCTCCACCATTTGCCTTGCTTTAGCGCCACGCCGGTCGGAAGCGCTTGTGCCGTCGTGATGCGCACAGTCTGCAGGTCGGCTTTGTGCTCCTTGGTCAACGGGAGTTGGCTCGCTGGCACGCCGTTCTTCGAAAGCATTCGCGAAACAATGTAGCCCACCAACTGGACCTTACTCGTTACGCCAGGCTGCGATTCAATCAAGCTTGTAAGCTCAGATGAATTGCGGATATCCAGAAGAAACAGATTGCCCTCGCGGCCCGGTCCTTCGCGAATCACCTGTTGGAGAACGGTGCGCTGCAACAGGTACGTGCTCAACGTAAACATCACGCCGATTCCCAAGGCGACCAGCACGGAGCGGGCCTGATTGCCCGGCCGGTACAGGTTTGCAAAACCGTGCCGGAATGAGGAAGGCAGCCGCCGGTTCCACCGGCGCACAATCCAGCGCATCAGGAAAAGCAATAGCGCCGCGACTCCCGCCAGCAGCAGAATACTTGCTGTCAAGCCGGCCATAAAGTAAAGCCCCATTCGCCACGATCCGCTGAGCCAAATAGCGATGCCGCAAAACCCGAGCACTATCAAGACCGCGCCCGACCAGCTCGGAATCTTTTCGCGCCACTTCCTGCGGCTTTCCGTGGCCGCATCGCTCATATTCCGGCGAAATACCAAGCTCGGGCGTACGTTCCGGATGCTCAGCAGCGGCGGCACCGTGAAGAGTAGGGTTGCCAGCACGCCCAGGCTCAAGCCTTGAATGCTGAAGGACCAATCCCATGGCACCTCCGGCAATAGAGCAAACACCCGGTGGATCAAAAACGGGAAGGATTTCTGTACCAGCGCGCCGATCGCGACCCCGATCAATCCTCCGGCCAACCCAAGCCAGAGGGTCTGAATGAGATAGATCTGCATCACCTGGCCAGCACGCGCTCCCAGGGCCTTCATCACTGCAATCGTGTCCATCCGTTGCTGCAAGTGCGAATACATTGCCATGGCCACGCCCAGCGAGCCTACAATCAGCGCGATCAGGCTGATGAGGCTGAGAAACGTGGTCGTGTTGTCGATGGCTTTGCCGACCACGGGGCTGCCCTCGCGGTAGTCGCTGATGAACACACGATGAATGATCGCCTCCAGGCGCGGCTTAATCGCGTCAAGGTTGGCGTCCGGTTTCAGCTTGAAAAGAAATCGCTGCGCGGCGCGGCTGCCGAACTGAATCAGTCCTGTTCGCTCCAGCCCCGCCCGGCTGACGATCACGCGCATACCCGGACCAAACCCGGAGGCGAGTCTGTCGGGCTCCGACACGATTGTCCCTACAATGCGGAACTCCTTTCCCCCCAACCGGAGGCTCTCGCCGGGCTTAATCTTCAACCGCAACAGTAGTTCCGGAGTTACTACTGCCGAGGAGTTGTTCGCTAATAAAGTTGAGAGCGGCTGCGCGGGATCTAGCTTTAACTTGCCGTAATACGGATAAACCGAAGGATCGACGCCTTTCACCGAGACCATTTGCGGGACGCGCTGGGCCGCCGATCCCGCCATCGAGATTGTCTCTGTTACACGCGTCATCGATCCGTAATGATCCGCCACTTTCTGGAACTGGCCGATCTGCTCCGGAGTGGGTATTCCCCACGTTTGCGCCTGCAGATCCGCGGCGATCAGTTGCTTGGCATTGCGTAGCAACATGCCCCTAAAGGCGTATCCGAAGCCCTTCACGCCGCTCAAGGCTGCGACGCCCACCGCCACAGCCAGAACGACAAAAATGAACTTAGCCGGAGCGGCATGTAACTCGCGCCAGGCAATTTTCGAAGCTGTCCGAATCCCGAAGGATGCTTTTGAACTCGCGGGCAATGGAAGAGCGTCCGTCACGATGATGCTTCCACCGGTCGAACCGCCATCTCGTCACTGAGCACTCGCCCATCTCGAAGAGTGATAATGCGATCTGCGTATTCGGCCAGGGCGCGGTCGTGCGTGACCAGAATCAGCGTTGTCCCTTGTTCGCGGTTTAACTGGACCAGCAGGTCCAGCACGTGCTGCCCATTTGCGCTGTCCAGGTTACCGGTGGGTTCATCCGCCATCAAAATCGGCGGCCGCGTAATGAAAGCTCGAGCCAGAGCGATGCGCTGCTGCTCTCCGCCAGATAGCTGGACCGGGTAATGATGCGCGCGATTGCTAAGACCCACCCGCTCTAGCAACTCTTTCGCACGGCGTCGCGGCTCGCCATCGTAGCCGCTCAGTTCAGCCGGAAGCAGGATGTTCTCTTCGGCTGTAAGCGTGGGAACGAGTTGATATGACTGAAACACAAACCCGATCTTTCGGCCGCGCAGCCGCGCCAGATCGTCCTCGCGCAGGTCCGTAATGTCGGCGCCATCCAGGACAATCCTGCCGGAGGTAATGGTGTCCAACCCCGCAAGTAAGCCCAACAGCGTGCTCTTCCCGCTTCCGGATGCTCCCATGATGGCGAGAAACTGGCCGCCCGGAACCGTGAAGCTGATGTCACGCAGAATCTCAACCCGGCTCGACTGGTTTTCGATTACTTTCCAAAGCTGGCGGACCTCGATTACATCCGCAATTACGTCGTTTGAGTACATGTGATGCTGGGAACTATGGGGAACCGGCGATCCTTCTTCATTGTTGCAGCCTGTCTAACAGGCGGATTGTTTCTGGCATCCTGCGGCAGCAATACGTCCCCTCAATCAGAACAACGTACTGAAAGCGCCACAAGTTCCACGCCCGCCGCTCCTGCCAAAGCAGTCGAGCCGGATAACCGGCCAGTCATCGTCACTTTCGGCGATAGCCTGACGGCGGGAGTTGCCGGCAGAAGTTATCCGGACGACCTGCAAGACCTGCTTGATGAGAACGGCTATAAGTATCGTGTCGATAACCAGGGGGTCAGCGGCGATACAACCACCGATGGGCTGGCGCGCATCGGCAACGTGATTGCCGCGCATCCCGCGCTCGTCATTCTCGAATTTGGAGGGAACGACGGCCTACGCGGAATTCCAGTGGAAGCGACGAAAAAGAATCTCGAAGAGATGATCGAGCACCTAAAGCAGGCCGATATCCCGCTGGTTTTGTTGGGAATCACCTTGCCGCCGAATTACGGTCCGGATTACGTAAAGCCGTTCACGGCGATGTTCCCGGAGTTGGCGAAAAAGTATCGCTTGAAGTTCATGCCTTTCCTGCTGATCAACGTGTATCAGCATCCGGATATGATGCAGCCAGACGGCATCCATCCAAACGGCAAGGGCAATCAGGTGGTTGCCCGGGATGTATTCCACTTAATTCGCCCGCTGCTGGCGGCGTACAGGAATGCTGTACGGTAAACAAAAGTATCCGATGCCGCTCGAAACAACATACACAAGCCTCCGTGAAAATCTGTCACGCAAGAACACCGTCTGGTGTACCGCGTAACCGAAGAAGCTGTTGATTTCCTTCAGGCACGATATCACTATTGAAATGCTGGCGAGGCAAGTGAGGCTGCAGCGATACGATCAGAGCAATGCCCACCAGCCTGTTAACGATCGACGAGGCGATGCGGGCGTTAGGAGTCTCCCAATCACCGGGAGCGCGCGATAAACACGCAATTCTGGACGCGTGAACATCAGGCGGGGCGTTCTTTGGGATTCGAGCGCAATTCTCGCGCTGCTGGATGCGGACGAGGCCGTGCTTTTGCGTTCGATCGCCATTCTTTTCAGTACAGCCGGATTGAGGTCCTCGGTTTATCGCGTTGATTTCGCCGCCGCCGTGATTACCTGCGGCGAGGAGTTCGATTTTGTTCGTTCCCGCACATCTCTGTGCCGGTTGCGAGCACCGGGCCCCTGAGACCAACGTCCCGGGCTACAAGGGATTTCAATGAAATGAACGAGGTAAAGTATTTACTGCCGCGGCAACCGGCATGCGACAGCTATCTTGACAAACATGTTTTCCGATCTCGCGCACGAGCTTCATTTCGCCTTTCGCCAGCTATGGAAACGGCCCGGGTTTACTGTGACGGCGGTACTGGTGCTCACGCTGGGATTGGGTGCGAACGTCGCGATCTTCAGCATCGTGAACGCCTTTCTCATAGAGCCGCTGCCTTATCCGGAACCGGCCCGTCTGACCGCCCTTTTTGAGCGGGATCCGGTGGGCCCTCCCGGCAGCGATCCCTACAATTACGTCGCAGCAGGCCACTTTCTGGATTGGCAGAAGCTCTCGAACAGTTTCACGAAGATAGGCGCCGCAGGCAGCGATTCGCTGAACCTGGCGAGTCCCGGCAACCTGTTCGAGCCCCAGCGGGTGGATGCCTGCCTCTGCTCGCAGTCGGTCTTCCCGACGCTCGGAGTGAATCCATTACTCGGCCGCAACTTTCGACCGGATGAAGACCGGCTGGGGGCGCCGCGGGTCGCGGTGATCAGCTATAGTCTCTGGCAGAGGCGTTTCGGCGGAAGCCCGGCGGTCATTCACCAGCAGATCCGGCTCAACGGAGAAAATGCCGAAATCATCGGCGTGATGCCGCGCGGCTTCGCTTTTCCCTATCGAACAGTGGAAGTATGGATTCCTCTGCTCGCGAACATTACTCCAGAATTGGCGCAAAGCCACGACAATCACTTTCTCTTCGTGGTCGGCCGGCTCCGTCCGGGTGTATCGGTCGCACAGGCCAAGGCCGAAATAGACGGTTTCGTATCGCGGTACAAGCAGGCGCATCCGGAGGAGGTGAGCGGTAAGGGAGGGAACGTGGTCTCGCTGCGCGACTACCTGGTGCATGACGTGCGCACCTCGCTGCTGGTGCTGCTGGGGGCGGTAGGGTGTGTCCTCATCATCGCCTGCGTGAATGTCGCCAACCTGCTGCTGACGCGCGCGGCTGGGCGCACGCGCGAGATTGCGATCCGGGAAGCGGTAGGCGCGAATCGCGCCCAGATTATTCGACAGCTACTTACTGAGAGCGTCCTGCTGGCTCTGTTAGGCGCAGGTTGCGGCCTGCTTCTGGCAGGCATCATTACCAACGCCCTCGTCTCGCATGCTCCCAATGCGGATGCGGTGCTGCCTCCAGGTTCGGTCCCGCTCAGCCCGCTCGTTTTCCTGTTTGCGTTCGGCGTTGCGCTGGTGACGGGTATCGCTTCCGGGCTCTTCCCGGCGCTGCAGTCTTCGCGCACCGACGTGGCGAACAGCCTGAAAGACAGCACGCGGAGTTCGACGCCCAGCCGGGCGCACAGCCGTTTTCGCAACACGCTGGTGGCGGCCGAAGTGGCCCTCTCGCTGGTCCTGTTGATTGCGGCGGGCCTGTTGGCCCGTAGCTTCGCCGCTCTTTACAATGTCCGACCAGGGGTGCGAGTGGATCACACGCTCATGGTCGGTATTTCCATACCGGATCCGAGCCACCACGGGCAGGCCAAGACTTCGGCCATCATCCGCCAGCTTTCCGAGCAAGTGCAGCGTGTGCCCGGCGTGCTCTCGGCGGGTATGACCTCCTGTCCGCCCGTGCTTGGGCACTGCGGCGACTGGGTCTTCAGCATTGAAGGCCATCCGTTGCCTCCGGGCCAGATGATGGACGCCCTGGACCGTGGCGTGGACCCCGCCTTTCTTACCGCGGCCGGTGTACCTCTTTTGCGCGGCCGCAACTTCACCAGCAATGACGGCATCGGCTTTGATCCCGACCATCCTAAGCCAGGCACAATGCTAATCAGCGAGTCGCTGGCCAAGCAGTATTTCGCCGGTGAGGATCCGCTCGGGCGCTATATCACGATCGGGAATGACGTGGAGCAAAACAAGCGGAGTGGAAAGCCTGTTCCACGCTATCGGGTCATCGGCGTAGTGGGGGATGTGCTGAAACATCTGGACGAAAAGATTCAACCAACGTTCTATGTGCCGCTGCTGGACGGCCGTTACAACGACATCTACATTATTCTGCACACTGCGTCCGAACCGCACTCGTTGATGGGCGCCGTGCGCGCCGCGATTCACCGGGTACAGCCGGACCTGCCGCTGTTTCAGGTACAGACGATGGAGGAGGCGCTCGGGCAATCCGCATCGGACCACCAATTTCACCTCTTGCTTTTCGGATCCTTCGCGCTGCTGGCCGTCCTGCTGGCGGCAGTCGGACTCTACGGTGTTCTCTCCTACGGGGTCTCGCAGCGCCGCAGCGAGATCGGAATCCGGCTGGCTCTGGGGGCCCGCAGTTCCCATGTGCGTCTGCTCATTCTCAAGCAGGGCATGCTGCCCGCGGCCGGCGGAGTTGCGGCCGGTATAGGGGCCTCGCTCCTGCTGGCGCGAGTCATCCAGAGCCTCCTTTTTCGCGTTGATCCTTTCGACCTGTCTACGTTTTTTCTGATTCCCGCATTTCTACTGGCTGTGTGCGCCTGCGCCTGCTACGTGCCAGCGGTGAGGGCCACTCGCATAGATCCTACGGTGGCACTGCGGGCCGAGTGAACTCTTTCAGGTTTAGAGGCGCTTCAAAATATGATGCGGGCTATAGACTGAAGAGGGAAGACAGCATTAGATGCCAGAGGCGATGGTCATCTCCGATCCCAAGATCATGATGGGAAAACCCGTGGTTCGCGGGACTCGGATTACAGTAGAGTTGATTCTGGAAAAGCTCGCGGCCGGCGAGAGCGTAGACCAGATTTTGTCTGAACATCAACGATGGCCGGAGGGCGTTCGGGCGGCCATCGCCTTCGCGGCGGAGGCATTACGAGCCGCCGTGGTTTATCCCATCGAGAAAAGTTAGCTGAATATAGTCGCAGACGAAAGCGTGGATGGACAGATCGTCGAGCGCCTTCGCAGCGACGGGCACAGCGTTCAGTTCGTAGCAGAGTTCGATCCTGGAATCGACGATGAAACCGTGCTTCTTAGGAGCCGCGAGAGTAATGCAGTTCCGCTAACGGCGGATAAGGAGGCGAACTCGTTTTTCGTTAGTGCTTACTCCACTGTGGCATCGTGCTGATTCGCCTCTTCGGTGTGGCGCCGGAGACAAAGGCTGACCTTGTCTCCTGGGCTTTTGCTCAGCACTCCCGGGAACTGCGTCGCGGCTTTTCGGTTCTGTCCCCCAAAGCACTAAGGATCAGAAATCTCGCGTGATCGCGATCAGAGTGGAATGCCCACAATGGAAGCGCGCGTCAGGCTGTTGCGTCCGCGGATGGTGTTCAAAGAGTCTACAGGCATAATGTCCTATCCCGATTCCGTCCGCTATCTGTATTCGCTGGGCAACGAGCTAAAGGTCGGCGCGAAGTTCGGGCTAGAGCGGATGCAAGCGTTACTCGCGGCGCTCGGCAATCCGGAGCGCGGTCAGCGGTTCCTTCACGTGGCTGGCACGAATGGCAAAGGCTCCACCTGCGCCATGATCGGTAACGCGCTAAAGCATGCGGGCTATCGAACAGGCCTGTATACTTCACCGCACCTGGTCCAACCCACGGAGCGGATTGAGATCAACAACCGTCCTGTCACGCCGGAGGAGTTCGCTCGAGCATTTGAGATTGTCCACGCGGCGGCCGAAGCGCTTCTGGGAGAAGAACGAATCGATGCGCACACTTCCTATTTCGAGACCGTCACCGCCATGGCGCTGCTCATTTTCCGCGAACGTTGCGACATCGGTGTCATGGAAGTGGGCCTTGGCGGCCGGCTCGACGCTACTAACGTGATTCTTCCCGAACTCTGCGTGATAGCGCCTGTTTCCTTCGATCACGAATCGTTCTTGGGTAACACCTTGGAATCAATCGCGGCGGAGAAGGCCGGCATCTTGAAACGCGGTGTTCCCGTCGTGGTTTCGCGGCAACTCGCACCAGCCGAAGCTGTGATTTTGAACCGCGCTCGTGAGTTGGGTTGCGAAGTCATTCGTAGCGCCGAACTGCAATTGTCTGATATTGCCGTAACTCCGCGCCGATCGACCTTTCGCGTCGAAGGCGTTCCGTACGAATGCGCGCTTCCCGGGGAACATCAAATCGAAAACGCAGCTGCTGCGATTCAGGCCTGCCGTTACTTGGGCATCGACGTCGCAGCCGTACAAGCCGGTCTCAGCGACGTGCAATGGCCGGGCCGCCTGGAGTTCGTTCGGCAGAAGCCCGATTTTGTTCTGGATGGCGCGCACAACCCGGCCGGTGCGGCCGCGCTGGCAGCCTATATCCGGAGGTTCTGCCAGGGTCGTGCCGTATGGATCGTGTACGGCGCCATGCGCGACAAAGCCATTGAAGAAGTTACCGCACAATTGTTCCCGCTTGCCGACAGGCTGATTGTTACCGCGCCCGATTTTCCGCGTGCTTTGAGGCCGGAAGCTATCCTGTCTGTGACCAACCACCCCAATGCCACTATCGCGGAAACGATTGCGGAAGCGATCGGTATCGCCCGAACAGCGCCCGAAGCCGCCATCGTGTTCTTTACCGGGTCCCTTTTTCTGGTTGGGGAAGCGCGCGCCCTTTTACTAAGATGAAACGTTGATGCGAAAGCTGCGCGGTCTGCTGTTTGCCGATCCTGCGATCGTTCTGGCAACCATTTTTTTTGGCACTATCAGCCTGATCGTCTCATTTTTCGATAACACCGGTGCTTTGCAGATCCGCGTCGCGCGGGCCTGGGCCAGGACGCTGCTGACCGTAAGCGGCGTTCGCGTTCATGTCGAAGGACTCGATCGGATTGATCCCACGGGCAGCTACGTCTTTATTTCGAATCATCTGAGTTTTATGGATACTCCGGTCGCGCTGGCGCACATACCAGCGCAGTTCCGCTTTCTGGCCAAGCGCGGCCTCTTTCAGATCCCGCTGCTTGGCACTCATCTCAGTAGGGCTGGCCATATTCCGGTGCCCCGTGGGGACCCGCGAGCGGCTGTGAGAACGCTGCAAGCGGCGGCCGAAGCAATTCAACAGAAGAAAATATCGATGCTGATCTTCCCGGAAGGCGGACGGTCGGAGGGCGTGCTGCGGTCGTTTAAAGAAGGCGGCGCTTACATTGCCATTCGTGCCGGAGTGCCAGTTGTGCCACTTGTAATGATCGGAACGCGGCAGATCCTGCCTTATGGTGCGGGAGTCGTGCTCTCAGGCGATGTGACGCTGCGAATAATGCCGCCGATTGATACGTCGCATTTCACCTTAAAAGATCGCGGATCGTTAACCGCCCAATTGCACGCCTTAATTCTGAACGAACTTGAGCCCGCTCACGAATCAGCAACAACCCGTCTTGGCTAACACAATCTCGTCAATCTGCACCAGCGTCGGATAATGACCGGTGTAGCAGGAGTAGCAGAAGCGGCCGTTTGTATCGCCCACGGAATCACGCAGCGAATCGAGCGATAGATACGCAAGCGAATCGGCCTCCACGTAATCCCTGATCTGTTCGATGCTGTTATTGGCCGCAATCAATTCGCGCTGCGTCGGCGTGTCTACACCGTAATAACACGGTGAAATGGTGGGGGGACATGAAATCCGCAGGTGCACTTCCTGCGCTCCCGCGCTGCGCATCATCCGAACGATCTTGCGGCTGGTGGTGCCGCGCACGATGGAATCGTCCACCAGCACCACCCGCTTGCCTTCCAGGAGGTGCCGCACGGGATTCAGTTTCAGTTTGACACCGAAATCGCGAATCGCCTGTGAAGGCTCTATAAACGTCCGCCCGACATAGTGATTTCGAATGAGTGCTTGCTTGTACGGAATACCGGATTCGGCTGCGTAACCGATGGCCGCCGCGACCCCGGAATCAGGCACAGGAACGACGACATCGGCTTCGACTGGGTGCTCGATCGCGAGCAAGCGTCCCATTTTTTCGCGGGATTCCGCAACGGCTTTGCCGAAGACAATGGAATCGGGCCGTGAGAAGTAAACATGCTCGAATGAGCAGTGCGCCGTAACGCCAGGCGTCGTGTAAAGCTCGCGGGTCATTCCCTCCGGGCCAATAATCACCATCTCGCCAGGTTCCACATCACCAACATAGGTTGCGCCGATCAGATCGAACGCGCAAGTCTCTGACGCGAAAACCGTGGCTGCCGGACTGCCGGGTATATCGAGCCGCCCGATGGCCAATGGACGGAATCCGTGCGGATCGCGTGCCACAATGATGCGGTCTTCAGCAAGGAACACCAGAGAAAACGCGCCCTCAATCTGAAGCAGCGCATCGCGCAGCGCTCCGGAAAGGGTTCGTTCGCGGGAACGCGCCACCAGATGAAGCACCACCTCCGTGTCGCTGGTGGATTGGAATATGGATCCATCTTCTTCCAGTTCGCGCCTCAGCTCAATCGCGTTTGTAAAATTGCCATTGTGGGCGACGGCTACCTGTCCTTTGTTGCAGGCGACCGAAAGCGGCTGCGCGTTGCGCAATGACGTGTCGCCCGCAGTCGAATACCTGGTGTGCCCGATCGCCAAGCTACCTGGGAGTTGGTTCAGCACATCCGGCGTAAAGATCTCGGCGACATGCCCCATTTTCCGGGTGCTATAGATCTTGCGGCCATCGCTGGTCGCAATTCCGGCACTCTCCTGACCACGGTGCTGTAACGCGTACAGCCCGAGATAGACCAGGTTTGAGGCTTCGGGGTGGCCGTACAATGCAAAAACGCCGCACTCCTCGTGAAGCTTATCGAAAGGGAGCTCTTCCTCGTGCTGCTCAAACATTCGTGTTCACCAAGACGGGATTATGGAGGAGGTGTTCTAAGGAGTGACTCCAGAGATCCTTCAGCTCGTCAACACGGCTGTCAATCAGGAGCTGATTCCGGTTGCGGATGACCACTCTCGCTTCGAGTGTAACTCCGATTGCGACCGCTTCCACGTTGTTTTTCGAGGCGACCGCAAAAACTTTCTGTGGATCGCCTGTGGAAACCAGGATTCGCGACGGACCTTCATGGAACAGCAGGATTTCCGGGTTCAGATCGGAATCGAAATGCACATCCGCCCCTATGTTGCGCGGCCCGAAGCAGCATTCCGCCAGCGCTACCGCTAACCCGCCTTCCCCTACGTCATGCGCCGAATCCACCGCCCGCGCACGTACCAGCTCGCGAATGGTTGCCTGGACCCGCTTCTCATAATCCATGTTGAGCGCCGGTGGTTTGCCCCACATCAAATCGTGGATGACTTTCGCGTACTGCGTGCCCCCAAGCTCATGACAATCCGGATTGCCCAGCCCGCCGATAACTACGATGCTTGATCCAGCCGCTTTGAAATCCGTGCCCAGGGGGATCGCGGTTTCAAGCGTCCCCACAATCCCGACCACCGGCGTGGGAAAGATCGGGGTTCCCAGCGTCTCGTTGTAGAGACTGACGTTCCCGCCAGTGACTGGTACTTCGAAGAACTTGCATGCTTCCGCCAGGCCCTCGATAGATTCCACAATCTGGGCCATGATTTCCGGCCGTTCGGGATTTCCGAAGTTCAAGTTGTTCGTGGTCGCGATGGGCAGCGCCCCCACCGTCGAGAGATTCCGGCAGCACTCGGCGACAATCAGCTTTGTGCCTTCACGCGGATCCAGTGCGCAATAACGCCCGTTGCCATCCAGCGCCATCGCTACAGACGTATTCGTGCCCTTGATCCGGACAATCGCTGCATCCGATCCGGGGCCTGCGAGCGTATTGGTGCGGACCTGGTAATCGTACTGCTCGTAGATCCACTTCTTCGAGCACAAGTCGGCGGAGGCCAGCAGTTTTTTCAGATCGGCAGCCAGATGACGACTGTGAATGTCGGGACCGTTCAGCGGCGCAGTGCGTAGCGGAGTCGTAAATGGCCGGTTATATTTGGGGGCTTCGTCCGCCAGCGCGCGGTTTGGAATCTCGGCGAATACCTCCCCGTGATTCTTCACCCGCAGCATGCCATCGTTTGTGACTACGCCAATGTTAACCGCATCCAGGCCCCATTTGCGGAACACGGTGAAAACCTCTTCCTCGCGGCCTCGCTCGGCAACTAGCAGCATGCGTTCCTGCGATTCCGAGAGCATCATTTCATATGGCGTCATGCCGTGCTCGCGCTGCGGCACGTACTGCAAGTCGATCTCGATGCCCGTTCCGGCCCGGCTCCCCATCTCGCAAGTGGAAGATGTCAACCCGGCCGCGCCCATGTCCTGAATGCCCACAATGGCCCCAGTCTTCATCGCTTCCAGGCACGCTTCCAGAAGCAGCTTCTCCATAAACGGGTCGCCGACCTGAACATTCGGCCGCTTCTGTTTCGATTCTTCCGTGAACTCCGCCGAAGCCATCGAAGCGCCGTGAATGCCGTCGCGACCGGTCTTGGCGCCTACATAAATAACGGAATTCCCCACCCCGCTGGCCTTGCCGTAGAAAATCTCGTCGTGCCGGAACACGCCCAGCGCAAATACATTCACCAGCGGATTGCCGTCGTAGCTCTCTTCGAAAACGCACTCGCCGCCGACGGTGGGCACTCCAAAACAGTTGCCGTAATGTGCGATTCCCGAAACCACGCCTTCCAGGATGCGCTGGTTTCGCTCCCCCGTCTGCGGATGGTCGAGCCTGCCGAAGCGGATGGAATCCATTACAGCGATTGGCCTTGCGCCCATCGTAAAGATGTCACGCAAGATTCCGCCTACCCCCGTCGCTGCGCCCTGAAACGGCTCAATGAAGCTCGGGTGGTTGTGCGATTCGATCTTGAACGCGATCGCGATCCCATCGCCTATATCGATGATTCCCGCATTCTCGCCAGGGCCCTGCAGCACGCGGCGGCTTTCGGTCGGCAACTTTTTCAGGTGAATCCGCGAACTCTTGTACGAGCAGTGCTCGCTCCACATCACGCTGAAAATGCCGAGTTCCGTTATTGTCGGCTCACGCCCGAGTAAACTCAGGATTTTGTCGTATTCCGAGGCAGTAAGCTGATGAGCCGCGATCACATCCGGCGTGATCTTCATGATTTCGAAGCGGTGATTCCGGCGTTTACGAGAGAGCTCAAAATCGCCAGGCCGTCCGTGTTCCCAACCAGTGGATCGGCCGCCCGCTCGGGATGCGGCATCATGCCCATGACGTTACGTCCGGCGTTCAGGATGCCTGCAATATTCCGCATCGAACCGTTGCAATTCACGTGATAACGAAGCACAACCCGGTCCTCGGATTCCAGCCGGTCTAACGTTGCTTCGTCCGCGATATAGCAGCCTTCGCCATGCGCCACCGGCAGCCTGAGCCTTTGCCGTGTTACAGCCTGGTGCGTAAAAGGAGAATCCGTCGTCACTACTTGAACTGAAACGGGTTTACAGACGAATTTCAGAGTGGCATTCCGCACAAGTGCGCCGGGCAACAAGCCTGCTTCCGTGAGCACCTGAAAGCCATTGCAGATTCCCAGTACCAGTCCGCCGTCTTGTGCAAACCGCTTTACGGCCTGCATAACAGGTGAAAACTTGGCTATAGCGCCACAGCGAAGGTAATCGCCGTAGGAAAAGCCGCCCGGAAGAATTACCGCACCAATATCGCCGAGCGAGCTGGAATCGTGCCAGATGAACTGCGCCTGCTGGCCTAGGTTTTGCGATACCGCGTACCATGCGTCATGGTCGCAGTTGCTGCCCGGAAAGACTACAACGCCAACCTTCATCGGGAAATGCTTTAAGCAGCACCACCCGCCGCGGGCGCTGCCTTTTTTCGGCTCGCGCGGCGCTTTTCAGCCGGGGGTTGCCGGTCGCTCTTCTTCAGCGCGGGGACGACGATTGAGGTGACAAATTTCTTCTCGCCATGATCGTCGAACTTAATCACAATGTAATCATCATTGCAGGAAAGCACAGAGCCGAGGCCATATTTGCCATGCTCGACTTGGGCTCCCTGCGCAAACGGGGGTTTACTGGCCATTGGGCGGGGATTCGTCCTCTATAGGCGATTCTAACAGTTTGACTTACGCTTTGTCGAAAGCCTGGGCAATTCCTCCGTCGGCCCCGTTCGCACGCGGACGGTAATTGCTTCCCTATTTCCCTATAATGAAGTGAGTAACGCATGGAGGACCTCAAAAAGAAATTACAGGATGAGATCGCGGCGCTCGAATACGAACTGCGTAACGAGCTTCCGAGAGAGATCCTCAAGGCCCGCGCGCATGGCGATCTCAGCGAGAATGCGGAGTACCACGCGGCCAAGGAGCGTCAGGCCTGGGTCAACGCCCGCCTGGGACATCTTCAGACGCGCCTCCGCGACTTTTCCATGATTGACTTCTCCAGAATCCCGCATGATCGCGTTGGTCTGGGTTCTCAGGTTGTCGTACTCGATCTGGACAAGGACGAGGAATGTACATTCAACCTGGTTACAAGCGAGGAGGCGGATGTCGCCCATGGAAAGATATCCACCAGTTCTCCTATTGGTAAGGGCTTGCTGGGAAAACGCGTCGGCGACACCGTAAAGATTCAGATACCGGACGGCGTCAGGGAAATGGAAATTCTGAGTCTAACGACCATACACGATGCTGCTGCAACCTGACGCAGGCTGCCCGCTGAGGAAACCGAAATGACGTATACGCGCGCAATTGGCTTCGGGGCGAACAAAGTTATCCGGCTGATTGTGCGAGCGCTGGCGCTATCCAAAATTAATCCAAATATTCTGACCTTCCTCGGATTGGTCATCAATATGGTAGCCGCCACTTTTCTGGCGGTGGGCAGTTTCCGGACGGCCGGATATGTGATCATCTTCGCGGGCCTCTTTGACATGGTCGATGGCCGTGTCGCCCGCGCCACCAATCAGGTTACGCGATTTGGCGGCTTCTTCGACTCCGTACTTGACCGCTACTCCGACCTGGCGCTTCTGGTGGGCCTGCTGGTCTATTACGGAACCATCAACCGGCCCTCCTATGTTGTGCTGACCGCGGTTGTCATGACCGCGTCGGTCATGATCAGCTATACACGCACCAGAGCCGAGAATATTATTCCCACCTGCAAGGTTGGATTTCTGGAGAGACCCGAACGTATTGTTCTGCTTATCATCGGCGCGCTCTTTGACCGCATGGCCCCCGTCCTGTGGGTTATCGCGGTACTAGGGAACCTTACGGTGATTCATCGGATGATCTTCACTTATCAGGAATCGAAACGTCTGGAAGAAGCTCAGCTCAGAACCCGCTCGGTGGCAGCATCCAGCAGCAAAGCTTCTTAACTTAATCCCCGTTTTCGAGAATCACCACGGCAAGAGCCATTCCTCTGGTGTGCGTGAGCGAAAGGGATGTTCGTCGCACGCCCATCCGCTCTGCGACGGCCAGCGCCACACCGCTAAGGTGCAACTTCGGCCGCCCAGAGCGTTCGTTCACCACTTCAAAGTCCTTCCATGTGACGCCCAGATTCCAACCAGTGCCGATGGCCTTCATTCCCGCCTCTTTTGCGGCAAAGCGCGCCGCGAAGCGCTCCGCTGAATTTGCTTTGCTGGCGGCGTATGCGCGCTCCCTCTCCGTATATATTCTGTTTAGAAAACGCGGGCCGAAGCGCTCGATGCTATCCCGAATACGCCCGACCTCGGCAAGATCCGTTCCAATGCCCAAGATCATAATCTATTTGCTCATGGCCTATTCGCTCATGACATATTTGCTCATGGTCTGGATCAGTAACATCGCTCCCGTGCATACGAGACCTATGTGAATGTATTTAAGGAAGCCCTCGCCTCGAAGATTCCGATTCACCGCCCTTCCCAGTAAGATTGCAGCCAGCGTGAGAGGGAGAGAGATCAGATAGTAATACGTTACACGGTGAATCCAGAGCCCGGTTAGCCAGTAACCGGCCATGCCGATCAGGCTTGCGGGAAGAAAGTAGGCTTGCAAGGTTGCCCGGAAGGTTTGTGCGGACCAGCGGCGCATCGCTCCGTAAACCACCAGAGGTGGACCATTCATCCCATAGGCGCCTCCCAGCATCCCAGCGCAAAATCCGCAGCCGAAAAGCCAGATCCGGCTGTCACTCCGCAACTCCGGCGGCCTCTGGCCAAGCAGTGAATACGCCGAGAACGCGATGATGATCACTGCCAGCGCTATTTTCACAAGCTGTTGGTGGCCGCTCGTCAGTAGCCCGAGGCCCAGTGGAATACCAAACACGGTAGCGATCACCAGCCATGCGGCGCTTCGCAGATGGATCTTCCGCCAGTCCTGAGCAACGACTACTCCTGCAACCGTTATCGATACAAGGACTGCCAGTGGAGCCGCAATTTCAACCGGAATGCAAAGGCTCAGCAAGGGAACAGCGACCAGTGCTTCACCAAACCCGAATGCGGATCGAATTAACGTTGCGATGAACACGATAAATAAGACTTGCAGGGTGGTGGCTTCCATCAGCCTTTCCGGGGCCAAAGCAAGGGCATAAAGGAACAAGTATGGCTGCGTTGCACATCCCCATCTTAGTTGCGGGTTCCGCTATCGCGGTCATTGCTTTGCCACTGTGCAAAGCCGCCAGTGCGCCTGCCCGGAATGAGAGAATACAGAAGGCCATGCATATTCCGGATAACTTTTTATCTCCTCCGGTTTGGGCCACTCTCGACGGCATCGCGATTCCCGCAATCGCCTACGTCTCGCGGCAGGCGCAAAAAGCTACGGACAACAATCGGTTACCGCTGCTGGGCGTTATGGGCGCATTTGTCTTTGCGGCGCAGATGATCAATTTTCCGGTTGGGCTTGGAACCAGCGGCCATCTTGTGGGCGGCACCCTGCTCGCCTGCCTCATCGGCCCCTGGGCGGCGGCGCTGGTGATCACCTCCATTCTGATCGTGCAGGCGCTTGTGTTTCAGGATGGCGGTGTTCTCGCCCTTGGCCCGAACGTGATCAACATGGCGCTGATGGGCGTACTCTTTGGATATTTGCCGGCGCGCGCTCTTTTCCACACGAAATGGAAATCATACGGAGTGTTCGCGGGCGGCTGCTGCTCGGTGCTAGCGAGCGGTGTACTTGCGCTTGCGGAATTGACCGTTTCGGGCATTCGAATGCCGGCCACCCTCGTTGGAGCATCGCTCGGGTTTTTTGCGATTAACGCGATTCTGGAAGGCGTAATAACGGTTTCCGTTTTGGGTGCCATTGAGCGCCTCAATCCAGGCATTACCGACACGGTGTTCGGTAACGCCGAATCCATCGCGGGCCACCCGTTTCGGTGGCCAAGAGCTGTCGCAGCACTTGCCGCGGGTTCTCTTGTCCTGGCGGCAGGCGGCATGCTGATTGCTTCGACGCTCCCCGACGGATTGGAGAACGTGGCAAAGGCGCTGGGAATGCCGTTCGGCCAGCCGTCATTTAGATCGCCGCTCGGCTATTACCAGATTCAGGCGCTCGGACCTGAATGGTTCAGCCGCGCCGCTGCGGGAATCCTCGGCCTGGTCCTCATCTATGCGGTGTGCGCGCTGGGCGGTCGATTGTTGGCGCGTGCGCGCCGCTCCTACTCTTGAGCGTTCTGGCCGGGATCTGATTGCGTCAACCTGCTTCCACACGCTGGAGTAACCAAAAGAGCATCATTCATCGTCTGGACGCTCGCACGAAATTGATTCTGCTGCTATCGTTCCTGCTCTCAATCGCGCTGCTGCGCGCGCCCTCCGGCCTGCAGCTTACCTGCTGCTTGCTCGCGCTCATCGCGATAGCCGCGGCCGCGCGACTGCCGGTTCTCCGTGTACTTCGAGCTTCGCTGCTGGTCGTTCCGTTTGTCGGGCTGTTTTCGCTGCTGGTGTATCTAACCGGAGATGCATTACGCGCCTGGTCTATTCTCGCCAAGAGTTATCTCTCGACCTTTAGCGTGTTGATTTTCATTTCCGTTACGCCCATGCCTAAGCTCCTGGCGGCCGCGCGCTTCTTCCGCATCCCCGCGCTTCTCATCGAGGTGACACAACTCATTTACCGCTATCTGTTTGTCTTGAGCGGCGAGGCTCGCATCATGCAAACGGCTTTCCGGGCGCGTGCGGGGCAGAGGGGAAGCCGCGCTATTCGCGCCGCATCCGGAATGGTTGCTGTGCTTTTCACCAGGTCGTACGAAAAGGCCGCTATGATACACAAAGCAATGTGCAGCAGGGGCTTCTCTCATAGCTTCATTCCCATTGAGCTTCCACGTTTCAACTTGCAGGAGGGCGCCATAGTTTGCGCGGGTATCGCGCTTCTGATCGGTCTGCACTTCGTGTAAGCTATGTGCGCATTTCTTGAAGTACGCAATCTTACGTTTCAGCACCCTAGCGGGGCAACAGCTTTGGAGAATGTCTCTTTCCAACTGAGCAGGACCGAGAATGTGGCCGTATTCGGACCAAACGGCTCG
>Ga0308174_10000160_pt1 | contig 26627 bp, 21 predicted proteins | sample PhyPR2_FD_203894 | JGI IMG/M metagenome (GOLD analysis project Ga0308174, IMG submission 203894) | Soil microbial communities from UC Gill Tract Community Farm, Albany, California, United States - DLSLS.P.R2 | ecosystem: Environmental > Terrestrial > Soil > Agricultural land | place: USA... | reverse complement strand
AGGGCCGGGTAGTCGGTGTAGCCCTCGGCGCCGCCGCCGTAGAAGGTGTCCGGGTCCGGCTCGTTCAGCTCTGCGCCGGTCTCCCAGCGGCGGGGCAGGTCGGGGTTGGCGAGGAAGAGCCGACCGACGGCCACGGCGTCGGCGAGGTCCTCGTCGAGGATCGCCTGCGCCTTCTCACGCGTGGTGATCTCGCCGAAGCCGTCGTTGGCGATGACCACCCCGCCGAAGTCCTTGCGCAGCCGCCGGACCAGGTCGTCGCGGGGGTCGGCGAGGATCGAGAGGTAGGCCAGGCCCAGCGGGGCGATGGCCTCGACGAGGGTTGAGTACGTCGCCTCGACGTCGGCCGGGTCGGCCTCGGTCGCGCCCTGGATGTTGTGGGCGGGGGAGATCCGGATGCCCACGCGCTCCGGGCCGATGGCCTCGGCGACGGCGCGGGTGACCTCGATGGCGAAGCGGGCCCGGGCGACGGGGGAGCCGCCGTACTCGTCGTCGCGCTGGTTGGAGCCGGGCGCGAGGAACTGGTGGATCAGGTAGCCGTTCGCGGCGTGCACCTCGACGCCGTCCAGCCCCGCCTCCACGGCGTTGCGCGCCGCCCGGACGTACTCCTCGACGACGCCGGGGATCTCGTCGAGCTCCAGTGCGCGGGGGACGGGGTGCGGCTTCATGCCGTCCGCGGTGAACATCTCGTTGGGGGCCGCCAGCGCGCTGGGCGCCACCGTCTCGAGGCCGTGCTTGTTGTCGGGGTGCGCGACCCGACCGGCGTGCATGAGCTGGGCGACGATCCGGCCGCCACGCTCGTGTACGGCGTCGGCCACGCGGCGCCAGCCCGCGACCTGCTCGGCGCTGTGCAGCCCCGGGGTGTTGAGGTAGCCCTGGCCCACGGCGCTCGGCTGGGTGCCCTCGGTGATGATCAGCCCGGCCGAGGCGCGCTGGGCGTAGTAGTCCACGGCCAGGTCGCCCGGGACGCCCTCGCCATCGGCCCGGTTGCGCGTCAGCGGCGCCATCACGAGGCGGTTGGGGAGGGTCCAGGTCTTGACGGTCAGGCTGTCGAAAAGGTCAGGCATGGGGCAGCAGGCTCCTCGCTCGTCCGGAAGTCGTTGAACACTGGAGCAACCCCGTACCCGTAGGTGCGATTCCGGAACCCGACGGTGAGGTGACTCACCGGGGCGCGAGAGGATGGGCCGGTGACCGCTCCCGTGACGCCGCTGCACATGGGCGCCCTGCACCCCTTCGAGCAGGTGCTCGTGCTCGTGCTCGCCTTCGGCCCGTTCCTGCTGCTCGGCGCGGTCGTCGCCGTACGTCGCCGGCAGGACCGCCGCGAGGAGGTCGACGGCGCCGGCGGAGCTCAGCGGGACAGGTAGTCGCGCCCGACCTTGTTCTCGGCCTTGAGGGCCCGCAGGAGCAGGTCGGAGATCAGGCCCTCGATCTTGCCGCCGACCATCGGGATGCCGACCTTGATGTCCAGGCTGACCACGTGCACGGTTGAGCCGCCGGAGTCGTCGAGGCGACCGGTCCCGCTCATCTCGCCGGGCTTGCCCGGGATCGTCACGTGGATCCTGCTCTCGTCCATCGAGGCCCAGGTCTCGCGCTGCACGATGTTGATCTCGTCGCCGACGAACTTCTTCGCGAATGACGGGATCCCGCTCGCGGCCTGGACCTGGTCGATGACGACCTCCATGCCGGAGCCCTTCCGCTCCACCGAGACCGTGCGGCGCAGGACCCGCTGGTAGTCGCAGACCTCTTCGCGGAAGGCGGGGTCGGCCAGCATCGCGGCGACCGCGTCGGCCGGGGCGTCGTACACGAGGTCGTGGGTCAGTCGCTTCACCATGCCGGACATCATGGCCCACCCGGTGCGACTAACGTGCACGCCCATGGATGAAACGTTCGTCTCCTTCGGCGAGCAGGGCGCTCAGCTGACCTACGGCAGCTACCTGCGGCTGCCCCAGCTGCTCGACGCCCAGCACCTCGAGTCCGACCCGCCCGCCCACGACGAGCTGCTCTTCATCACGATCCACCAGGTCTACGAGCTGTGGTTCAAGCAGCTGCTGCACGAGGTCGAGGCGGCGCGCGACGCGATGGCCGCGGGCGAGGCGGGCGGGCGGCTCTGGTGGGCCCAGCACCTGCTCGCCCGGGTGCACGTGATCGAGCGGGTGCTGGTCCAGCAGGTCGACGTGCTGGAGACCATGACGCCGCAGGACTTCCTGGAGTTCCGGCAGCGGCTCGCGCCGGCCAGCGGCTTCCAGTCGGTGCAGTTCCGCGAGCTGGAGTTCCTGTCGGGCGCCAAGGACGGCTCCTACGTGAAGCGGTTCCGCGGCCTGACCGAGGCCGAGCAGGAGCGGCTCGCCGCCCGGCTCGCCGAGCCCACGCTGTGGGACGCGTTCCTGGAGGTGCTGCGGTCCTTCGGCCTGCCCGCCGGGACCGACGAGGAGGTCTCGGCCTCCTTGCGCACCGCGGCCCACGACCGCTCGACGTACGCCGTGGTCTGGGCGCTCGCCGAGGCGCTGCTCCAGCACGACGAGCTGGCTGCGAGCTGGCGCGCACGCCACGTCGTGATGGTCGAGCGGATGATCGGCAGCAAGTCCGGGACCGGCGGGTCCAGCGGCTCCGGCTACCTGCGCTCGCGCATCCCGCTGCGCTACTTCCCGCTGCTGTGGGACCTGCGCTCGGAGCTCTGACGGAACACGCCCACCCCGTGGTGGCCCCCGTGTTGGCGAGGTCACACGCAGAGTCCTAGGGTCGGAGTGTGTCAACGACGACGCTGGAACACGACAAGTCCGAGCTGCTCGAGAAGGCCATCGACCTGGCGCTGGCCCGCAAGGGAGCCGGAGGCCCACCGCACGACCAGATGTCCGCCCTGCTGAAGGCCTATTACCGGCACGTCGCACCCGAGGATGTGTGCGAGCGCGGCGACGTCGACGTGTACGGCGCCCTCGCCTCGCACTGGAAGCTCGCCGACAACCGGCCCCAGGGCACCGCCCAGGTGCGGGTCTTCACCCCGACCCTCGCCGAGCACGGCTGGTCGGCCGGCGGGCACTCGGTCGTCGAGGTCGTCATCGACGACATGCCGTTCCTCGTGGACTCGCTGACCATGGAGCTCTCGCGCCAGCTGCGCGACGTGCACCTGGTCATCCACCCCCAGTTCGACGTGGTGCGTGACATCACCGGCGCGCTGCAGAGCGCCGCACCCGTGGCGGACGGGTCCCTCGAGCCGCCCGGCGAGGCGGTCCGCGAGTCGTGGATGCACATCGAGGTCGACCGGATCCGCGAGGGCGACGACACCGCCGTGATCGAGGCCGACGTGCAGCGGGTGCTGCGCGACGTCCGGGAGTCGGTCGAGGACTGGGACAAGATGCACGCCCAGGTGCTCGAGATCGTCGGTGAGCTGGCGACCGACCCGCCGCCGCTGCCCGAGGAGGAGATCCGTCAGGGGCGTGAGCTGCTCGAGTGGCTCGCGCACGACCACTTCACCTTCCTCGGCTACCGGGAGTACAAGCTCGAGCGCCAGGGCGACGACGAGCTGCTCCGGGCCGTCCCCGGCACCGGCTTCGGCATCCTGCGGGCCGACCAGGACATGTCGGCGTCGTTCGGCAAGCTGCCCACGATGGTCAAGGCCAAGGCCCGGGAGAAGACCCTGCTGGTCCTGGCCAAGGCCAACTCGCGCGCCACCGTCCACCGGCCGGCCTACCTCGACTACGTCGGGGTCAAGACGTTCGACGAGAACGGCGAGGTGATGGGCGAGCGGCGCTTCCTGGGGCTCTACTCGAGCGCCGCCTACACCGAGTCGCTGATGCGCATCCCGCTGCTGCGCGAGAAGGCCACCGCCGTGCTGAAGCTCAACGGGTTCGACCCGCGCAGCCACGCCGGCAAGGCGCTCATGGACACCCTCGAGACCTACCCGCGCGACGAGCTCTTCCACACCACCGTCGACGAGCTGGCGCCGATGGTCGAGGCCGCGATGCACGCCCGGGAGCGCCGGCAGGTGCGGATGTTCATCCGCCGCGACACCTACGGCCGCTACGTCTCGGTCCTGGTCTACCTGCCCCGCGACCGCTACAACACGAGCGTGCGCGAGAAGTTCTCGCAGATCCTCAAGGACCACCTCGGCGGCGAGTCCGTGGAGTTCAACGTCAGCGTCAACGAGTCGACGACGGCGCGCGTCCACTTCGTCGTGCACCCGCCCAAGGGCGGCACCATCGCCGAGGTCGAGACCGACGACCTCGAGCACCGGCTGACCGACGCCTCGCGCTCCTGGCGCGACGACTTCACGACCGCCGTGATCGCGGAGTACGGCGAGGAGGCGGGCGCCCGCCTGGGTCGCCGCTACCTCGACTCCTTCCCGGAGGCCTACAAGGAGGACTTCGCGGCCCGCACCGCCGCGGTCGACCTCGGCCGGCTGGAGGCGCTGCCCGCCGACGAGGAGGGTCTCGACCTCTCCCTCTACGAGCAGCTCGACGCCGGCCGCGGCGAAGCCCGGCTGAAGGTCTTCCGGGTCGGCCCGCCGCTGTCGCTCTCGGAGATCCTGCCGATGCTCAGCTCGATGGGCGTCGAGGTGGTCGACGAGCGTCCCTACGAGCTCGAGGGCCTGGACCGGCCCACGTACATCTACGAGTTCGGCCTGCGCTACGGCCGCGCGCTGCCCGCGCACGCCCGTGAGCTGTTCCAGGACGCGCTGCGTGCGGTGTGGGAGGGCTTCAACGAGATCGACGGCTTCAACGCGCTGGTGCTGCGCGCGGGGCTGACCTGGCGCCAGGCGACCGTGCTGCGGGCCTACGCGAAGTACATGCGCCAGGGGAACTCGCCGTTCGCGCTGGACTACATCGAGGACGCGCTGCGCAACAACGTCGACATCACCCGGCTGCTGGTGCAGCTCTTCGAGGCGAGGTTCGACCCGGGCCACAACGGGCTCGGGTCCGACGCCGAGGCGCGCACGGCCCGGGTAGAGGCCATCGAGGAGAGGATCACCCGGGCGCTGAACGACGTCGCGAGCCTCGACCACGACCGGATCCTGCGCTCGTACCTGACCCACGTCCGGGCGACCCTGCGCACCAACTACTTCCAGCCGCTGGACGAGCACGACGGTGGCGGGGTCCGCACCTACATGTCCTTCAAGCTCGAGCCGTCGGCGATCCCGGACCTGCCGGAGCCGCGGCCCCGCTTCGAGATCTTCGTCTACTCGCCCCGGGTCGAGGGCGTGCACCTGCGCTTCGGCGCGGTCGCGCGTGGTGGCCTGCGCTGGTCGGACCGGCGCGACGACTTCCGCACCGAGGTGCTGGGCCTGGTCAAGGCGCAGATGGTCAAGAACACCGTCATCGTGCCGGTGGGCGCCAAGGGCGGGTTCTTCTGCAAGCAGCTGCCCGACCCGAGCGACCGGGACGCGTGGCTGGCCGAGGGCATCGCCTGCTACAAGACCTTCATCTGCGGCCTGCTCGACATCACCGACAACCTCGTCGACGGCGAGACCGTGCCGCCGCGTGCGGTCGTGCGCCACGACGGCGACGACTCCTACCTCGTGGTCGCGGCCGACAAGGGCACGGCGACCTTCTCCGACATCGCCAACGGGGTGGCCCACGACTACGGGTTCTGGCTGGGGGACGCCTTCGCCAGCGGCGGCTCGGTGGGCTACGACCACAAGGCGATGGGCATCACCGCCCGGGGCGCCTGGGTCTCGGTGCAGCGCCACTTCCGCGAGCGCGGCATCGACTGCCAGTCCGAGGACTTCACGGCGGTCGGCATCGGCGACATGTCCGGCGACGTGTTCGGCAACGGGATGCTCTGCTCCGAGCACACCCGCCTGGTCGCGGCGTTCGACCACCGCGACATCTTCCTCGACCCCGCGCCCGACGCCGCGACGTCGTACGCCGAGCGCCGGCGGCTCTTCGACCTGCCCCGCTCGAGCTGGCAGGACTACGACCGCTCGCTGATCTCCGCCGGCGGCGGTGTCTTCTCCCGCGCCCTGAAGTCGATCAAGATCGGCGCCGAGGTGCGCGAGGCGCTCGGCCTCGACGACGGGGTCACGGCGATGACGCCGGCTGAGCTGATGATGGCGATCCTCAAGGCGCCGGTCGACCTGCTCTGGAACGGCGGCATCGGCACCTACGTCAAGGCGGTCGAGGAGAGCCACGCCGACGCCGGCGACAAGGCCAACGACGCGATCCGGATCAACGGCCGGGACCTGCGGGCCAGGTGCGTGGGCGAGGGCGGCAACCTGGGCTTCACCCAGCTCGGGCGCATCGAGTACGCCCTGGCCGGTGCCGAGCAGGGCGGTGGCCGGATGAACACCGACTTCATCGACAACTCCGCGGGCGTCGACACCTCCGACCACGAGGTGAACATCAAGATCCTGCTCGACCGGGTCGTCAAGGACGGCGACCTCACCGAGAAGCAGCGCAACAAGCTGCTCGCCGACATGACCGAGGAGGTCGGCGAGCTGGTCCTGCGCGACAACTACGAGCAGAACCTCGCGCTGGCCAACGCCGCCAACCACGCCCCGTCGCTGCTGCACGTGCACGAGGACTGGATGCGACGCCTCGAGCGCGAGGGTGTGCTCAACCGCGAGCTGGAGGGGCTGCCGACCACCCGGCAGGTACGCCGCCGCCTCGAGCGCGGCGAGGGCCTCACCACACCGGAGCTGTCGGTGCTGCTCGCGTGGACCAAGATCGTGCTGGCCGACCATCTCCTGGCCTCGGACCTGCCCGACGACCCCTACCTGGCCATCGACCTGCGTGCCTACTTCCCGTCGCTGATGCGCGAGCAGTTCGAGGAGCAGGTCGGCAGCCACCCGCTGCGCCGCGAGATCATCGTGACCCAGGTCGTCAACGACCTGGTCAACGGCGCCGGCATGACGTTCTGGCCGCGGCTGGAGGGGGAGACGGGGGCGACTCCGGCGGAGCTCACGCGCGCCAACTTCGTGGCCCGCGAGATCTTCGCCTCGCTGCCGCTGCGCAAGGAGCTCACGACCTACGACAACGTGCTCGACGCCGGGATCCAGACCCGGATGCGGCTCGAGATGCGCACGCTCGTGGAGCGCGCCTCGCGCTGGCTGGTCTCCAACCGGCGCCCGCCGCTGGACAGCGAGGGCACCGTGGAGTTCTTCGCCGAGCCCGTGCAGAAGGTGATGGAGCAGCTGCCGGACCTGATGACCGGCCGCGAGCAGTCGGCCTACCACGCGCGGCGCGACCGGCTGGTCGAGGCCGGGGTGCCCGAGGAGCTGGCCTCCCGGGTGGCGGTGCTGCCGCCGGCGTACATGCTGCTCGGGCTGGTCGAGATCGCCGCACGCGAGGAGCTCGACCCCGCCGAGGTGGCGCGGGTGCACTTCGCCCTGGGGGAGCGGCTGGGTCTCCCGGCGCTCGTCCAGCGGATCCTGGCGCTGCCCCGCGAGGACCGCTGGCAGACCATGGCGCGGGCCGCGCTGCGCGACGACCTCCACGCCGTGCACGCCCAGCTCACCGGCCAGGTGCTGCGCACGACCTCGCCCGAGGACTCCGCCCCCGCCCGGATCGCGGTCTGGGAGGACCAGGACAGCGTCGTCGTGCCGCGCGCGGCCGCCACGCTGGAGGAGATCTGCGCCGACGACTCGGCGGACCTGGCTCGCCTCTCGGTGGGCCTGCGGGTGGTGCGCGGTCTGCTCGCCGGCGCCTGATCCGGGCGGGCCGGGGGCGGCTACGCTCCGGTCATGACCGACCTGAGCCCGGCCGGCGTGGCCGAGACCGCCCGGCTGATCCGTGACGGTGAGGTGAGCGCCCGCGCCGCCGTCGACGAGGCGCTGGCCCGCATCGCCACGCTGGACCCGCCCCTGAACGCCTTCTCGCTGGTCCTGGCCGAGCGGGCCCGGATCGAGGCGGACGAGCGTGACGCGATGCTGGCCGCGGGCGCGACGGCGGGCCCGCTGCACGGCGTACCGGTCGCGATCAAGGAGGAGATCGACGTCGCCGGCACGGTGACGACCTTCGGCGGCGAGGCGAACGTGACGCCGGTCGCCGCGGACGCGGAGATCGTCCGCAGGCTCCGCGACGCCGGAGCCGTGGTGGTCGGCAAGACGACGATGCCGGAGTTCGGCGCGTTCCCCTACACGGAGTCGACGTCGCGCGGGATCACCCGCAACCCGTGGGACCACAGCCGCACCCCGGGCGGCTCCAGCGGCGGCACCGCGGTGGCGGTGGCGAGCGGGATGGTCCCGGTGGGGATCGGCGGCGACGGCGGCGGCTCGATCCGCATCCCCAGCGCCTGCTGCGGGCTCTTCGGCCTCAAGCCGCAGCGTGGGCGGGTCACCACCGCACCGCACCCGCACCTGTGGTGGGCGCTGGGCACCGCCGGCCCGCTGACGCGCACCGTGCTCGACAGCGCCCTCGTCTACGACGTCATCCGGGGGAACGTCGCCGGGGACCTCTACCGCGCCGGAGGCACCGAGTCCTTCGTGACGGCGGCCGGGCGCGAGCCGGGCCGGCTCCGCGTCGGCTGGACGACGAGGGCCGTGACCCGTGGGGTGCGGCCCGACCCGCTCCACGTCCGGGCCGTCGAGGACACCGCGCGACTCCTGGGGGAGCTCGGGCACGACGTGCGGGAGATCGACCCGAGGTACCCAGACCCGACGGCGGCCTTCGTCCCGCAGTTCTTCTCCGGCATCAGGGCCGAGGCCGAGCTGGTCGACGACTACGGGCGCCTCGAGCGTCGGACCCGGGAGACCTGCCGGCTGGGTGCGTGGGTGACGCCGCGGGTCCGCGACTTCGCGCTGCGGGAGACCGAGAAGGTCTCGCAGAAGGCCAACCGCGTCTTCGACGCCGTGGACGTCCTGCTCACCCCGGCCATCGCGCACCGGCCGCCACAGGTCGGCAGGCTCGACGGCGTCGGCACCGTCCGCGCATCCCTGCGCGCCATGCCGGCGATCGCCTACGCCGCACTGTGGAACGTCGCAGGAAACCCCGCTGCGGCGGTGCCGTGCGGCACCGGTCCCGACGGGCTGCCCGTCAGCGTCCAGCTGGTCGGCCGCACCGATGACGAGGCCACCCTGTTCTCGCTCTCGGCCCAGCTCGAGGCGGCCCGGCCTTGGCCGTTGACCGCGGAGCCTGCGCGGTAGTGGGCCTGCTGCTGGTGACCCCCCGTGCCCGCGTCCGCCGGGTGCTGCGGCGCGTCACGGGTGACCGGTCCAGCCCGCTCGAGGGGCGCACGGTGCTGGTCACCGGCGCCTCCTCCGGCATCGGCGAGGCGACGGCCCTGGCGGTGGCGGGTCGCGGCGCGACCGTGCTGCTGGTCGCGCGCCGGGACGACGAGCTCGCGCGGGTCCGCCGGGCGGTCGAGGACGGCGGTGGCCGGGCTGCGTCGTACGCGTGCGACCTGACCGACGGGGACGCCGTCGACGCGATGGTCGAGCGGGTGCTGGCCGAGCACGGCGCAGTCGACTACCTGGTCAACAACGCGGGCCGGTCGATCCGGCGCTCGCTGAACCTGAGCTACGACCGGTTCCACGACTTCGAGCGGACGATGGCGGTCAACTACTTCGGCCCGGTCCGGCTGACCATGGGCCTGCTGCCGGCCATGCGCGCCCAGCGGTTCGGGCACGTCGTCAACGTGGTGTCCTGGGGCGTGCAGATGAAGGCGCCCAAGTTCGCCGCCTACATCGCCTCCAAGACCGCGCTGGACACGTGGAGCCGGGTGGCGTCCCGGGAGACCTACCGCGACGAGGTGACCTTCACCAACATGCGCTTCGCGCTGGTCCGCACGCCCATGGTCGCGCCCACGGAGGCGTACGCCGGCCGTCGCGCACTCACCCCCGAGCAGGCGGCAGCCAAGGTGGTGCGGGCCCTGGAGGACCGGCCGGTGACCGTCAACACGGCCGCCGGCACCGTCGGCGAGGTCGTCAACCTGCTCGCGCCACGGCTCAGCGACGCGTTGTTCAGCCGCTTCGACCGGGCCTGGCCGGACTCGCACGCCGCCCGGGTCAGCCGCGATTCGGACCCATCACGCTGAACTGCACGCCCGCCGGGTCGCGCAGCAGCGCGAGCCGGCCGTACGGCGAGTCGTCGACGGGTTGGACCAGCGTCGCGCCGGCGGCAAGAGCCTGCTCGACCGTCGCGTCGGTGTCGGCCACCTGCACGTAGAACTGCCAGCGCGACGGCTGGTCGCCGAGGAACCCGGTGGCGTCCATGATCCCGGCGCGCGCGTCCTCGTCCTTGCCGAGCGTGGTGTAGCGGAAGTCGGCGGTGTCGCTCATGGTGTGTGCGTCCCAGTCGAAGACGTCGGTGTAGAACCGCACCGAGGCGTCGTAGTCCTGGCTGAGGGTCTCGAACCACGCCGGGGCGCCCACCTGGGCGCGCACCCCGGTGCCGCCGAACTCCAGCGGCTGCCAGACGCCCACCACGGCGCCCGCCGGGTCGCTGAGCACGGCCATGTGGCCCAGGTCGCCGACCTGCATCTCGGCGTACACCTCGGACCCGGCGGCCCTGGCCTTCGCCACGGTCGCGGCGGCGTCGTCGCTCTCGAGGTAGACCGTCCAGGTGCTGGGGCCGCCCATGCTGCCGTCGTTGACCATCAGCCCGGCCACCGGCGTCTCGCCGTGGAAGAACATCCGGTAGCCGCCGAACTCCTCGGAGGCCTCGCCCGCCGTCCAGCCGAACAGGGGTCCGTAGAACGCGGCAGCCGCGTCCGAGTCAGGGGTGAAGAGCTCGATCCAGCACGGCTCTCCGGGCTTCGTGGTCATGGGGTCCTCCTCGCGTCGGGGGTCGATGCTCCTACTGACCGGGCAGGCGTCCCCGACTCATCGGCGCCCCGGGGCTCAGCTGGCCTTCTTGGCCGGTGTCTTCTTCGTCGTCTTCTTGGCAGCCGTCTTCTTGGCGGGGGCCTTCTTCGCCGTGGACTTCTTCGCGGCCGTCTTCTTGGCGGGGGTCTTCTTGGCCGGCGCCTTCTTCGCCGCGGCCGTCTCTGCCTCTCCCTCGTCCTCGTCCTCGGCAGCAGGCTCCGCCTCGCCGCGGGCGGTCTTGGCCGCGTCGACCGAGCGCTGCAGCGCCGCCAGCAGGTCGACGACCTCGCCCGAGGACTTCGTGGACGTCGCAGTCCGCCTGACCTCGCCGCCCTCGATCTTGGTCTTCACCAGCGACTCAACGGCCTCGGCGTAGTCGTCCTCGAACTCCGAGGCGTCGAAGTCGCCGGCCAGGGTCTCGACCAGCATGTTGGCCATCGTGACCTCGGCGTCCTTGACCTCGCCCGCCTCGATGGAGAAGTCGGGCGTGCGGATCTCGTCGGGCCACATCATGGTCTGGAGCACGATCACGTCGTCGCGCACCCGCAGCACCGCCACCGTCGTGCGCTGCCGCAGCGCGACGGTCACCACCGCCATCCGGTCGGCGTCCTTGAGGGCCTGGCGGAGCAGGGCGTACGGCTTGGCCCCGGACTTCTCCGGCTCGAGGTAGTAGGACTTCTCGAAGAGCATCGGGTCGATCTGGTCGCTCGGCACGAACTTCTCGACGGCGATCTCGCGCGACGACGTCGACGGCAGCTCGGCCATGTCGTCGTCGGTGAGGATGACCATCTCGCCGTCCTCGGTCTCGTACCCCTTGGCGATGTCGGCGTAGGCCACCTCCTCGCCGTCGATGGAGCACACCCGTTGGTACTTGATCCGCCCGCCGTCCTTGGCGTGGACCTGCCGGAACGACACGTCGTGCGACTCGGTCGCGGAGTACAGCTTCACCGGGACGCTGACCAGCCCGAAGGACACCGCACCCTTCCAGATCGCACGCATGGTGCTCCTCCCGTCGACGAACTCTTCTCTTCCAGTATCGGTCAGGATGTCCCCATGCGTCCCATGCTCGCCACCCCCGGTCGTCACGTGCCGCCCGGTCCGGAGTGGTCCCACGAGGTGAAGTGGGACGGGGTCCGCATCCTCGCCGACGTCACCGACGGGCCCGAGAGCCGCTTCTACAGCCGCAACGGCAACAACGTCTCGGCCGCCTGGCCCGACCTGGTCTCCTCCCCGCTGGGGGAGCGCGACGTGCTCGTCGACGGGGAGATCATCGCGCTCAACGAGGCCGGCCTGCCCGACTTCCGGGTCCTCCAGGAGCGCATGCACGTCCGCAAGCGCCTCCAGGCCGTCCGCCTGGCCGAGACCGTGCCGGCGACCTACATGGTCTTCGACCTGCTCCGCCTCGACGGTCGCGACCTGTCGGCGCTACCCCTGGCCGAACGGCGCGGGCTGCTCACCGGCCTGGGCATCGACGCCGGCTGGCAGGTGCCGGCGGCGTACGACGACGGCCCGATGCTGTTCGAGGCGACGCTGCGGCAGGGGCTGGAGGGCATCGTCAGCAAGCGGCTGTCCTCCCGGTACACGTTCGGCGAGCGCAGCCTGCACTGGCAGAAGTTCGCGCACCGCCAACGGCTGTCGTACGTCGTCGGCGGCTGGCGGCCGCAGGAGGGCGGGAGCCGTCTGGCCGCGCTGCTCGTGGGGGAGCCCACGCCCGAGGGGCTGCTCTACCGGGGCAGGGTGGGCAGCGGGATCGGTGGGCGGGCCAGTGCGGCGCTGACCGAGCTGCTGGCACCGCTGGCCCGCACCGACAGCCCGTTCGACGACGAGGTGCCCCGGGTGGACGCGCTGGGCACGCACTGGGTGCAGCCCGTCGTGGTCGTCGACGTCGACACCCACCACACGTCCCGGCACCAGCGCCTGCGCCAGCCGTCCTACCAGGGGACCCGTCCGGACCTGCGGCCCGAGGACCTCGGCTAGCTCGGGTCGACGAGAGGCGTCGAGCCTCTCCGACTCCGGTGTGGCCGGGAAGATTGCGTCGAATTCACCGCAACCGAGGGTGTGTCGTCGTGCGCGGTGCCAGCGGATCCGTCACGATCGGCTCGCCGTCACACCCCCCGCGGCGGCACCTTCTCTCGGGAGTACCCCATGCACCGTCCAGCGCGCGTGTTCCTCGCTCTCTCAGCCGCCCTCGTCCTCGGCTTCCTGGCCTGGCTCTCCCCGGTGTCCGGCGCCGGCGCCGCGGTTCCGAACGCCGCGGCCTGCTCGACCTCCGGGACCTGGGTGCAGGGCCAGCTCAACGTCTACTGGTTCGACGTCGACCAGGGCGACAGTCAGCTGTTGGTCGGCCCGACCGGCAGGACCATGCTGATCGACCTCGGCGAGACCGCCTTCAACTCCAAGGGCACCAGCACCAACGCCACGGCCGTGGCCGCGCAGATCCGCAGCATCTGCGGCACGGGCACCAGCCCGGTGCACCTCGACTACGTGATGGCCTCGCACCACCACCTCGACCACATCGGGTACGCCGGCAACCCCGGCGACACGCAGGCCTACGGCAACGGCCTCTACCAGCTGCTGACCCCGACCTCGACCGGCGGGCTGGGCTTCACCGTCGGCCAGCTCATCGACCACGACGGCGGCACCTGGACCGACGCCGACGGCAACGGGAAGTGCGACACCGGCACCTCCACCGCGCCCGCCCCCGAGGTCGCCTGGCACAACGTCGGCACCACGAGCATGACCGGCCAGCGGTTCATCTGCTGGCTCTACGGTCCGGCCGGGCAGGCCGACCGCGCCAACATCGAGGGCAAGGTCTACACGCTGACCAACAGCAACGCCTGGCCGAGCATCGACCTCGGCGGCGGCGCCACCGGCACCATCGAGGAGGCCAATGCCAAGGGGGTCATGGAGGCCGACGGGACCACCCCGGTCAGCGGCGACCACCACGCCGACGCGGCCCCGCCGAGCGAGAACGACTACTCGATCGGCGTGAAGTTCACCTACGGCGCCTACAACTACGCCACCGCCGGTGACAGCGACGGCGAGTACAGCACCTCGGCCAACGGCTACACCTACAACGACGTCGAGTCCCTGCTGAAGACCAAGATGGGCAAGGTCGAGACCCTGCGTGCCAACCACCACGGGTCCGCGCACTCGTCCTCGGCCAACTACGTCGACGCCCTCGACCCGCAGATGACGGTCATCTCCTGCGGCGTGAACTCCTTCGGCCACCCCGGCAACCGGACGCTGGACACCTACCGGGCCATCGCCGCCGACATCTACCTGATGAACAACCCGTGCGACACCACCGACGCGACCGGCGCCCCGATCGACTACTCGGGCACCTTCAACCACTCGGGGACGATCCACCTGGCCACGACCGGCAGCAACGGCTCGGGCTACACGGTGACGTACGACGCGGGCACCCGCAGCTACGTGACCGGAGCGGGCACCGGCAGCAACGGCGACCCGACCCAGGTCAAGGTCAACGAGTTCCTGATGGCGCCCTCGACCGGCGGGACCGAGTGGGTCGAGCTGTACAACCCGCTCACCGCACCGGTGGACGTCAGTGGCTTCTACATCGACGACGTCGCGGGCGGGGGCGGTGCGCCGAAGCAGATCCCGGCCGGGACCACGATCCCCGCGCACGGCCGCTACGTCATGGACTTCGCCTCCGGGTTCCTCAACAACACCGGCTCCGAGACGGTCCGGTTCCTCTCCGGAAGCGGCGCCAACGAGGTCACCTACGACTCGTACGGCTACAGCCTCGGGAGCACCCAGACCGACAAGGTGTTCCACCGGTCCGGCGACGGGGGCGCCTGGTGCGCGACGATCTCGACGAACGTCACGAAGGGCGCCGTCAACCCCACCACCTGCCCGTGAGCCGTCGGGTGCTGGCTGCCGCCGTGCTGCTCCTCCTGAGCGGCGCGGCGGGTGGGTGCTCGGAGAGCCACCCGGACGGGGCGGTGCGGCCCGCCGGGGCCGCGTCGGCACCGGCCGACCGGCTGGTCTGGGTGAGCGGGCGCGACGACCACGGCATGGTGGCCGAGGAGAAGGTGCCGGTCTACGACGCCGTGGAGGGACACCACGTGCTCGGCCGGGTGCCCGACGGCACGCTGGCCCGGGTGCTCGCCACCGACGGCCAGTGGCTGCGCGTCCGCACCGCCGAGGGGAGCAAGCGGGTCACCGGTTGGGTGGACGACTTCTTCCTGCGCGGCGAGGTCCGTCTCGTCGGCCCGGCACCCTCGTGCCGGGCGTCCCTGGCAGGCAGGCGGTGGGCGGGCGGCACGCTCGTGGTCGTCCGAGACCTGCACGGTCAGCGGGCGCGGGTCGAGACCGTCGCCGAGCCCACGAGCGCGGGCTGGGTCGACCGTTCGCTCCTGCAGGAGCTGCCGCCGCAGGGGCGCCGCTGCGGCGACATCCCGCCCGACGACCGACACGCCCACTGACGCGGCCCGGGCCGACGTCGTACGTTGGTCCCCGTGTCGAAGCTCGCCGGCCTGCTGGCCCTCGCCCTGCTGACCGTCCTCGTGCCTGCCGCCGCGCCGGCGTCGGCGACCGGGAGCCAGGTGCGGCTCGACGGGGTCACGGTCCAGCTGCGCCCCGGCACCCGCCAGGTGGTGACGGTCAACCACACCACGGGCTACCACGCGCGGGTCATCTACTGGGTCCGCACGGACGGCGGCTGGGCCCAGCGCCTGCGCGCGGCCGACGGCCGGATCGGCTACGGCGGTCTCGTCGTCGCCGACCAGCGCCACCAGGGCACGGGTACGACGCCGCTGGGCACGTTCCGGCTGCCGTGGGCCTTCGGGACGCACGCCCGAAACACCGGCTGGAGCCTGGGCTACCGCCGGATCCGCCGGGGTGACTTCTGGGTCGAGGACAACCGGTCGCGCTTCTACAACCGCTACCGCAACCAGAGCCAGGGCGGGTTCCGGTGGCGGCTGCCGGCGAGCGACCCGAACAGCTCGGAGCGGCTGAGCGACTACCCCGTCCAGTACGAGTACGCCGTCGTCACCGGCTTCAACTCCCACCAGGTCCGCCACCGCGGCGCCGGGATCTTCCTGCACGTCAACGGATCCGGCGCCACGGCCGGCTGCGTCAGCGCGCCGCGGCCCTTCATGCGCCGGCTGATGGCGCGGCTCGACCCCGACCGGGCGCCCGTCATCGCGATCGGGCGATGAGCCCGGCCGACGCCGCGGAGGTCCTCGTCGACGTCGAGGGCCGCACCCTGCGGATCAGCAACCTGGGCAAGGTGCTCTACCCGCGCACCGGCACCACCAAGGGCGAGGTCCTCAACTACTACGCCCGGATCGCCCCCACCATGCTGCCGCACCTCGCGGACCGCGCCGTGACGCGGATTCGCTGGCCGCACGGCGTCGAGGGGGCCAGCTTCTTCGAGAAGAACGTCCCGGCGGGCACGCCCTCGTGGGTGCGCACCGTCACCGTGCCGACCACCGGGTCCCGGGCCGTCCGGTCGGCACGCGAGGGGGGAGCGGACACGCTGACCTTCCCCGTCGTCGACGACCTGGCTACGCTCACGTGGCTGGTGAACCTCGCCGCGCTGGAGCTGCACGTCCACCAGTGGACGGTGGGTCGCAACGGCCGCCCCCGCAACGCCGACCGACTCGTGGTCGACCTGGATCCCGGCGAGCCCGCGGGCCTGCACGAGTGCTGCACGGTCGCGCTGATGGTGCGCGACAAGCTGGCGGAGCGCGGGCTAGGGGCCAAGCCCGTGACCAGCGGCAGCAAGGGCCTCCACCTGTACGCCGACCTGCCCCGGCGGCTGCCCTCAGATGAGTCCACTGCGCTGGCCAGGGCGGTGGCCGAGGAGCTCCAGGGCGAGCACCCGCGACTGGTCACCGCGACCATGACCAAGGCCCGCCGGTCCGGCAAGGTCTTCCTGGACTGGTCGCAGAACGCCGGGTCGAAGACCACCATCGCGCCGTACTCCCTGCGCGGCCGCGACCGCCCGCTCGTGGCCGCGCCGGTCTCCTGGGACGAGGTCGAGGCGGGGGCGGAGGACCCCCTCGGCCTCGAGCAGCTGCGCTACGACGAGGTGCTCGACCGGGTCGAGGACCTCGGGGACCTGTTCTCGGTCGGGTAGCCCGACGGCCACCGTTGTTACCGAACCGTGGAGATGATGTGGATCGGTTGTGGCTCTCGCGTGGTGGGCCGGGCCCTAGGTTTGTCCACACAGCCTGGACAGAGCTTCGTGATCAGCCGGTCGTCGTGCCCCGGGGGGAGTGCGTCGACCGGCGCACCATCGGGGGACGGACGGCCGGAGGCAGCCGGGAGGGAGGCCTCCGGACACGTCCGCCACGGGGAGGTGTGCCCGTCCCGGCGCCGTGGGGGGCGCCGGGCGGGCAACCCACCCACACTGCGTTCTCGGGAAAGAGGCTCGGATGGAGATCGTCGTCTCCCCCTCGCAGCCGGCCCCCTCGGGGTGGAGCCGGCTCCTCGTCGCGCTCGGCATCTTCGTGCCGGTCACCGTGCTGGCCCTGCTCCCGATCAGCCTCGGTCTCGAGCGGTACGTCGTGACCAGTGACGCCATGGCACCCTCGATCGACCGGGGCGCGGTCGTGCTGGAGCGAACGGTGCCCGTCAGCGACCTCCGCGCCGGTGACGTGATCACCTTCCGGCCGCCGGGGCACTCCGGTGCCCAGGGCCGCGTCACCCGCCGGATCGTCTCCATCGAGGCCGGTCGCGCCAGCACCCGCGCCGACGCGCGTGCCGCCGACGACCCCTGGACGCTCCCGCTCGACCGCCCGACCGAGCAGCGCGTGGTGGCCGCGCTGCCCTACGTCGGCTACGTCTACCTCGCGCTCGTCGGCTCGAGCCGCGCCCTCGCGGCGGGCGCCCTCGCGATCGGCGTGGTGGCCCTCGGGCTCGGGCTGGTCGTGGGACACCGGCGGGGTGCTCGCCCGTGAGCTCCCGGCCCGACGGCACGGGCGCCTTTGGCCGCGTCGCGAGGGTGGCGACCTCTATGCTCCCTCCCATGGCACAACGGGTCCTGGTGGTCGAGGACGAGGAGGACATCGCCTTCCCCCTCGTGCGCACCCTCGAGAGGGAGGGCTACGACGTCTCCTGGGTCGACACCGGTCAGCGGGCGCTGGACACCCTCGCCGCGGACCCGGTGGAGGTCGTGATCCTCGATCTCGGGCTCCCGGACGTGGACGGGCTGGAGGTCTGCCGGCGGGCCCGCGACGCCGGCTACGCGGGGGCGATCATGATCGTCACGGCGCGCGCGGGCGAGCTGGACCGGGTCGTCGGCCTGGACTACGGCGCCGACGACTACCTGCCCAAGCCGTTCGGCCTGGCCGAGCTCCAGGCACGCGTGCGGGCACTGCTGCGGCGTACCGCCTCGACCAACGGCCTCAGCGCCGCCGACGACGCCGACCCGGGGCTGCGCATCGACGTCCCGGCGCGCCGGGTGTACGTCGGGGAGGACGAGGTCTCGCTGACCGGCAAGGAGTTCGAGGTCCTCAACATCCTGGCCGCCAACCGCGACAAGGTCGTCTCCCGCGACCGGCTGATGGCCGACGTGTGGGACGAGAACTGGTACGGCTCGACGAAGACGCTGGACGTCACGATCGGCCGGCTGCGTCAGAAGCTGGAAGGCGTCGGTGTGACCGAACGGGTCGTGGCTGTCCGGGGCGTGGGATTCCGCCTCGAGGGCGGCCCTCCCGATGCGTAACCGCCTCACCGTCTCGTTCATCGTCCTCTCGATCCTGCTCCTTCTCGGCGCCGGCGTCGTGCGAGCCTTCGTCCTGCGCGACCTGATCCGGGAGCAGGAGAGTGCCCACCTCCAGCAGCAGGCAGCGCTGATCGCCAAGATCGTGACGACGCGGCAGGCCGACGGTGGCGGTGTGGACCGCAGCCTCCTCGAGGGCATGGTCGCCTCCGACGGCCGACTGGAGTTCGCGCCGCAGGACGGCGCCCCGGTGGTCGTGCGGGGCCGGCACTACCAGGGCACCGACGGTGGGGGTGACCTGGCCGCGAGCGAGACCGTCGGGGCCGGCACGGTGACGGTGAGCCAGTCGCCCGAGGTGGTCAAGGACATCCTCGGCCGCGACGTCGGCTCGGTCCTGGTGCTGTTCCTGATGATCGCGGTCGTGGCCGGCACGATCGGGTACGCCGTCTCCCGGGCGCTCTCGGCGCCCTTCCAGCAGCTGGCGGTCGCCGCGGCGGCCCTGGGCCGCGGTCGCTTCGACCTCGACCTGCCCCGCACCCGCATCCCCGAGGCCCGGGCGATCTCGCAGGCGCTCGCGACCAGCGCGGCCCAGCTGGAGGACCGGTTGCGGCGCGAGCGTGACTTCGCCGAGCACGCCTCGCACGTGCTGCGAACCCCTCTCACCGGGCTGCGCCTGGAGCTGGAGGAGCTGAGCCTTCGAGACGACGTGCCGGAGGACGTGCAGGCGACCGCGATGCGGGGGCTGGCCGGCGTGGACGAGATGAACGCCGTGGCCGGCGAGCTGGTCGCGCTCTCGCGCAGCGGCACCCTGGTCGAGGGGGCCGAGCAGCCGCTCGTCGACCTCTCCACCCAGCTCGCCCAACGCTGGGCCGACCGGCTGGCCGCCCGGGACCGGACCCTCTCGGCGTCGGTCGAGGGGGACCTGTCGCTCACCTACACTCCCGGCCCGATCGAGCACGTGCTGGACCTGGTCCTTGCCCACGTGGTGCGCCGCGGCACCGGCCCGGTGCGCATCGTGTTCCAGGGCCAGGAGGCCGGGCACCTGCGGGTCAAGGTGTCCTCGCAGGGCTCCCTGTACGGCGCTCCCGTCGACGACACGGCGGGCCGGCTGGACCAGGCCCGCACCGCTGTGGAGGCGCTCGGTGGCCGGATCCTGGGGGAGGACCCGTCCAGCGGCCTCGAGGTGCTGCTGCCCCGCCGCTGAAAGAGGTCGTTGAGCGAGGGGTCAGTAGGCGCCGCGCCGGCCCAGGACGGCGCGCACGGTGCGGACCAGGATGGACAGGTCCAGCCTCAGCGACCAGTCGTCGACGTAGCTCTGGTCGAGCCGGACCGACTCCTCCCAGGAGAGGTCCGAGCGACCCGAGACCTGCCACAGGCCGGTGAGCCCGGGCTTGACCACGAGGCGGCGGCGTTCGGCGTGGTCGTAGGCGGCGACCTCGTCCGGCAGGGCGGGGCGGGGCCCGATCAGCGACATGTGGCCGAGCACGATGTTGACCAGCTGCGGCAGCTCGTCGAGCGACGAGCGGCGCAGGAAGCGGCCCACCCGGGTCACCCGGGGGTCTACCCGGATCTTGAACAGGTTGCCGTCGACCTCGTTGTGCGTGGAGAGCTGCTCCCGGCGCTGCTCGGCGTCGGTGGTCATGGTGCGGAGCTTCAGCATGGGGAACAGGCGGTCGCCCTTGCCCACGCGGTTCTGGCGGAAGATCGCGGGGCCGGCCGAGTCGAGCCGGACCGCGAGCATGAGGAGGCCCAGGAGCGGTGCCAGCGCCAGCAGCGCCACCGTGGCGGCCGCCCGCTCCCACACCTCCTTCAGCACCCGGCCGGGACCCTGGAGCCGGGCCGGGTGCACGCTGACCATCGGCAGCCCGCCGGCCGCCAGGACGCCGGCGCGGCCGGCGGCGATGAGGTTCAACGCGGGTGCGAACAGCAGGCCCGTCCCCGCGGCCTCCAGGTCCCACCCGATGCGTCGGACCGTGACGGGGTCCAGGTGCGAGCACGGGAGGACGACCACGGTGTTGGCGCCGGTGAAGCCCACCAGGGCCTGGAGGTCCTCGAGATCGGCGGCGACCGGGAGCCCCGCAGGGAGCTCGGTGGCGTCGACGTCCTCGTCGTCGAGCAGGCAGGCGCCGCAGATGGTGAGGTCCCCGCCGCGGCTCCGGGCGATGTCGTCCATCAGCTGGCGCGTGCCACCCGCGTGTCCGACCACCACCGCGCGGCGGTTGCGTCCGGGAAAGGCGATCCCGCGGTAGCGCGCCCACGCGTCCAGGACGCGTCGGTTCACGCGGGTCCCGAGCACGCCGATGGTGGCGACGACGGCCAGCGAGTCCGGGCCGACCGGACGGCCGGCGAGCTGGTTGAGCACCCAGCCGATGACACCGAGCACGAGGGCGATGCGCAGCAGCGGCTCCGGCCGCCTCCGGGGGACCAGGGCGTACCACCCGGTGATCGTCATGAGGACCACCCACACCGCCGGCAGCGCGGACAGGACCCCGAAGTCTCCGGGAACGTTCACCAGGGCCCGCCAGGCGAGCATGCCGGTGGTCACGGCCAGTGCGTCACCGAGCATGAGCGTCGCCGTGAGCACGCGACTGTGGCGCGGTTGCGGCAGCGGCAGGGGGCGTACGAGCTCCGGCGACGTCGGGCGTCGTTCGAACCGAGCGCCCGTCGTGTCGTCGAGCGCACCCTTGGCGGCGATGGTCATGGACGGCCCGTGCGCGTCCTGATCGCGGGCGTACGACTGGTCATGGGTACCCCTCCCTGGACGGCCCCCCCGAGGTCCCGGGCCAGTGCACTCAACCTAAGGAGAGTGGCGGAAGGGGTCATGCCGAATATTCGGCATCTGTCCCCGGCGGGGTTCAGACGTCGGAGGGACGCCAGCCCGCCTCGTGGGCCAGGCCGACGGCGGCGAGCTGCGAGGAGACCTCCAGCTTGGCGAGGATCGACTTGACCTGGGTTCGCACCGTGGCCTCGGAGACCACGTTGAGCCGGGCGATCTCACGGACCTGGTGGCCCTGCATCAGCTGGCGCAGCACCTCACGCTCCCGGGGCGTCAGGTCCTCGAGCCGGCGCCGGGCCTCGTGGTTCTCCACGCGGTTCTGGTGCCACTCCGCGATGAGCTCCTCGCGGGCCAGCCGGTCCATGACGGGGAAGCCGTCGTTGAGGCGTCGCACGGTGGCGAGGATGTCGTTGAGCGGCGAGGTCTTCGTCAGCACCGTGCGCGCGCCGTACCGCAGGCACTCGCCCCAGCGGGTGCGCTCCACGGATCCGGTGACCACCACCACGGCGATGCCGGCCTTGGTCAGCGGCTCGATCAGGCGTACGCCGTTGCCGTGCGGGCCGAGGTCGAGGTCGAGCAGCACGATGCGGGGCTGGGCCCGCAGCACCGACGCGAGCACCGCGCCCAGTGAGCTGGGCCGGTCCGGCAGCGGCACCCGGCGCACCTGGTAGCCCTCCATGCCCAGGGCGATCTCCAGCGACTCGGCGAAGAGCAGGTGGTCCTCGACGAGGGCGACCCTGGTGGTTCCGCGCGGGTTTCTCATGATCGTCCAGGAGGGCTGCTGGGAATGGTGAGAACGAAGGTCGCGCCCCCCGGGCGACCCGTGCTCTCGAGGGTGAGGTTGCCGGCCTGCTCCAGCATCAGGCGCTTGGCCAGCTGGAGGCCGATGCCCTGCCCGGGCGACTTCTCGCTTCGCGCCCCCCACGCGAACAGCGAGCCGCGGAGGTCCGCGGAGACGCCGGGTCCGTCGTCGCTGACCCGGATCTCGACGGTGCCGCCGCAGCGGAACGATGTGATGGTGACCCGGGCCCCCGGCGCGTGGCGTGCGGCGTTGCTCAGCAGGATGTGGAGCGATTCGGCGATGTCGTCGGCCCGGCCCCGGACCCGCAGGTCCGAGGGCTGGAAGCGCAGGTCGGTGCCGAGCGTGCGCTGGCTCTCGACCAGCGGCAGCAGCACGTCGTCCAGCGAGAGGTCCCGGACCGGCTGCTGGCCGCGGCAGGTCAGCATCCGTTCGAGACGGGCCATCTCGGTGTCGAGCAGGCTCTCGAGCCGGCGGCGCTGGGCGCCGGTGGGTCCACCGTTGCGCACGAGCAGGCGCGAGGCCTGTGCCACGCCGGCGACGGTGGCGTTCAGCTCGTGCAGCCTCTCCTGGCCGTGCCGCGCGGTCATCTCGGCGCTGGCCGCCCGGTGCGCCAGGTTCACCAGCCGGCGCGAGTTCTCGTTGATGGTCGCGCGCAGCATGGTGGCGGCGGCGCTGCCCAGGGCGACCGCGCCCAGGACGGCGAAGGCGACGGCGAGCGGCGAGGGCACTCCCGAAGATGAGGCGGAGTGGTCCCGGCCGGTGGAGAGGACGCGGCTGGTGACCATGCAGGCCAGGAAGACCACGGTCCGCAGCCGGGCCCATCCCGGCAGCGTCACGATGCGGAGCAGCACCGCGGCGACCCCCGCTGCGGCTGCCGTCGCCACGACCACGAGAGCGATCTCGGCGGGTCCGGTCAGGCGCAGGGTGGGGTCGACGCCGCTGTCGATGAGGACGAAGCGGACCGCTCCGAAGAGGCCGCCGAGCAGCAGGCCGATGGTCAGCGGGTTGCCGGCTGGCACCGGGGTGGACCGCGCGGCCATGGAGACCAGGGCCAGGACCACCAGGGTGCTCGGCAGCTGGGTGACGCCCATGACGTAGCCGTACCGACCCTCGGGTGCCCCCTCCAGGGCCAGCAGGGCGAAGGGCACGTGCTGGGCGGAGATGAACGCGAGCGTCATCGCCAGCCAGCCGATGGTCGCGCGCCGGCTGATCCGCCAGTCGTACATCAGCATGACGGCGCTGACGAGCACGGCGATCTGGACCAGCAGCAGGCTCATCGTGCCGGCGACCGAGACCCGGTCGGAGGCGGTGTTCTGCAGCACGAGCACCAGTGCGTAGGGGTGGAGCAGGACGGCCGCGAGCAGCGCCGAGCCGCGCCAGGTCCAAGCCCCCTCCCGGGGCAGCGCCCAGGGGATGCGGCGCAGCAGCGCCCAGCTGTCTGTCAGGACCCGCATACCTGGGCCCCCCGCCCGTACGCCTGCCGCCTCCCGAGCAACGTGCCGAACGTCCGGCGGTCGCGATGCGATCGTGATACCCGCCATGTACCACACGCTACGGTGCGCTTTCAGCGACCGTCCCCCGTTTTGACGACCGATACCGCAATTTGAGGAATGGTTGCGTGTCGCTTGAGAAAGTGCATCAGCGCTCCCCAACGGCCCACCAGTCGTGCCGCGGGCGACGGCTCGGGACCGTCGCTCCACCGTTCCGAGAGACACGGCCGGTGAGCCGCCTCAATCGAGTGGGGGGACTCGACCCCTCAACTCTCCGTCGCCGCGCGACATCAGGCATCCCCAAAAGTGGGGCACTAGAACGAGGAGGTCGTAGCGGGTCCTCGGCGGCCCGCCAGCATGGGGTATTCGTCGGACAAGGGGATCGCTTGTGGTACCAGCAACAACGTACGGCAGCACTCGTCACAGAGGAGCTGTCACGCCGGGACGGCCATACGGGGCTCGGGATGATGGTCTCCTCGAGCGCGGGGCCTGAGCCCCGCCGGACTCCCGTAGGCCTCTTCGCGGACCAGTACCTCGTCGGCCAGGCAGTCCGCACCGCACTGTCGACCCGGGGCTTCCCGGTCGCCAACTACCGCTGGCCGGCCGGGCCGCGCCAGGTCCGCGAAGCCGCGCACCACCTCGTCCAGATCGAGGCCGTCGTCGGCGTCCTGCTGTGCGACCTCGACCGCTCCGAACGCCTCTCCGAGGTGGCCGAGCTGGTGGGCGCAGCAGGCTCGGTCCGGTGGCTGCTGCTCACCAATGCACCGGAGAGTCCGCGGTGGGGTGCGGTCCTGATCCGGGGCGTGATCGCGGTGCTGCCGACCTCCACCGGTCTGGACGACCTGGTCGTGGCAGTCTCCTCCGCGGCGGCGGGTGGATCGGTCATGGACGAGACGGTCCGCCGCAGGCTGGTCCGCGAGTGGCGGCTGGTCGAGGACGAGGAACGCCGGCTCGTGGCGCGCATGGAGTCGCTGACCGCGCGCGAGATGAACGTCCTGTCCCTGCTCTACGACGGACGCTCGGTGCGGGGGATCGCCGAGCTGGCCGGTGTCTCCGAGGCCACCGTCCGCAGCCAGGTCAAGGCGGTGCTGCGCAAGCTCGAGGTGAACTCGCAGCTGGCCGCGGTGGCGGCGTACCGGCGGGCCAAGGACGTCTCCCGGGCGCCGCGCCGGGTCTGACGGCGTCTGCACCACAATGGGGGCATGACGCTCACCCGCGAGGTGCACACCTGGCTCACCGACATGGACGGCGTGCTCGTCCACGAGGACGTCCCGATTCCCGGCGCGCAGGAGTTCATCGAGGCGCTCAAGGAGTCGGGGCTGCGCTTCCTGGTGCTGACCAACAACTCGATCTTCACCCCGCGGGACCTCCGCGCCCGGTTGCTCGGCAGCGGCATCGACGTGCCGGAGGAGGCGATCTGGACCTCCGCCCTGGCCACCGCGCAGTTCCTCGCCGAGCAGCGACCGCAGGGCACGGCGTACGTCGTGGGCGAGGCGGGACTGACCACGGCCCTGCACGACATCGGCTACGTGATGACCGACCGGCAGCCGGACTACGTGGTGCTGGGGGAGACCCGCACCTACTCCTTCGAGGCGATCACCCGGGCGATCCGGCTGATCGAGGGCGGTGCGCGGTTCATCGCCACCAACCCCGACCCGAGCGGGCCGAGCGTGCAGGGGACGCTGCCGGCGACCGGGTCGGTGGCAGCCCTGATCTCGACCGCGACCGGGCGCAGCCCCTACTTCATCGGCAAGCCCAACCCGCTGATGATGCGCAGCGCGCTGAACCAGCTGGACGCCCACTCCGAGACGACCGTGATGGTCGGGGACCGGATGGACACCGACATCATCAGCGGCCTGGAGGCCGGCCTGCGGACCGTCCTGGTGACAACCGGGTCGACCCGGCCCGAGCAGGTGGAGACCTTCCCCTACCGCCCGACCCGGGTCGTCGACTCGATCAAGGACCTCGTCGGGCTCGTGGGCCTGGACCCGACGGACTGAGCCCGCACAGGGCCCGGCTCACCCGAGGAGGCCGTCGCGCAGCGCACCCGCGAAGGCGGGCGTCAACGGCAGCCGGGGCACCAGCGTGGCCTGGAACGCGTGGTAGGTGTCCGGCTTCCCGCTCCACACGACGCCGCTGGGACGGTTCTGCGCATCGAGCTCGTGCCGCCACGACCCGAGCTCGTGGTCGATGAACACCTCGGCGAGGTGGTCCCACCAGGTGGCGTACCACGCGGCGTACGTCGGGTCGCCCGTCGCCGCGTGCAGGGCGGCGGCCGTGGCCGTGGCCTCGGCCGCGACCCAGTGCATCCGCTCCCGCACGACCGGGTTGCCCTCCCAGTCGACGGTGTAGACGAACCCGTCGGCGCCGTCGGCGGCCCAGCCCTCGCGCACGGAGGCGTCGAAGAGGGCCACCGCGTGGTCGAGCATCCAGTCCGGGGCGTCCGACCCCAGGGCGGCCCTCAGGTGCAGGGCCAGGCGCGCCCACTCCAGCCAGTGCCCGATCGTGGCGCCGTAGGGCCGGAACGGGTGGGCCGGCACCTCGACGTTGTAGTCCAGCAAGGGGGTCCACTGCTCGTCGAAGTGCTCCGGCAGCCGCCAGTCGTGGGCGGGGCCGAGGTCGTGCACGACCCGGGTCACGATCCGCAGCGCCCGGTCCAGCAGGGTGCGGTCACCGGTGGCATCCGCCGCGGAGAGGAACGCCTCCACGGTGTGCATGTTGGCGTTGACGCCCCGGTAGGGGTCCAGGGTCGAGAACGTCTCGTCCCACTCCTCCACGACCATCCCGTGCTCCTCGTCCCAGAAGCGGGTGAGCAGCACCTCGAGCGCCTCGCCCAGCAGCTCCGCGGCGCCCGGCCGGCCGGCACACGTCGCGCTGGCGGCGGCGAGCACGACGAACGCGTGCGGGTAGGCGCTCTTGTCGCGGGCGGTCGGACCGTCGGCGTCGACCGTGGCGTACCAGCCGCCGTTGACGGCGTCGCGGAACCGTCCGGCCAGTGCCGCCACCCCGTGGTCCGCCAGCGGACCGCACCCCGGCCGACCCATCAGGTGGCCGAGCGAGAACACGTGCGTCATCCGGCAGCTGATCCACAGCTCGACGGGGCGATCGAGGTCGGCACGGCCCGAGGCGTCGAG
>Ga0308174_10000159_pt1 | contig 26733 bp, 25 predicted proteins | sample PhyPR2_FD_203894 | JGI IMG/M metagenome (GOLD analysis project Ga0308174, IMG submission 203894) | Soil microbial communities from UC Gill Tract Community Farm, Albany, California, United States - DLSLS.P.R2 | ecosystem: Environmental > Terrestrial > Soil > Agricultural land | place: USA... | reverse complement strand
GAAGCGTTTGCTCTGCCGCCTCTTCACCCATCAGCACATTCTAGCCAAAATTTCGGGTCGCATTTTTAACTGCCAACATAATCGGGTGGCCCCTTTTGACCCCTTCTCGCGCATTACATGGACAGAGTGCGCGTGAAAAGCATCTATGCAAAGCTCCACGACCCTCGCTTGGAGGATGACTCACACGCTAAATCGACGATTTAAACGATACACCATCCCAGTGATGTTCTTGATAGCGGGAGCGACAGCAAGTAACGTGCTCGCCGGCGATGATGAAACGTTTTTGACGCTCTATAAGTTCGAGGCCCCGGCTCCCAACACATTCACGAGTCCTCTCGGATCCCAACCCGATACTCGCCCCGTGTTAGGTCCCGGAAATACTGTTTACGGTATGACCTCCGTGGGCGGCGCGAACGCTAACGGCGTGATCTACCGTTTCGACTTGGAATCCCGCCGGTACACGGTCTTGCACACGTTCAGCGCTTTGGATGCGAATGGAAATAACGAGGACGGGGCAGTTCCGGGGGTGGCCCTGACGCGCGGCCCCGACGATCTGATTTATGGCATGGCCTCGTTCGGAGGCGCCAACGGCACTGGCACGGTCTTCAAGATTACAACGTCCGGTGACTTCACCGTGCTGCATACGTTCAGCGCGCTGGATGCGAATGGGAACAATGAAGATGGAGCGTACCCGCTACGCACGATCGTAGTTGGAAGGAACGGCAAGCTTTACGGGACCACGCGGCTCGGTGGAGAAAACATTTGCGGCCCGACGCATGGGTGCGGTGTCGCTTGGGTTATGGATCGCTCAGGCAATTCCTTTAATGTCCTACACCAGTTCACGGGCGCCGAAGGGCACGCCGCATCACTCCTATTGGCGCGGGATGGATTGCTCTATGGTTGCGCGGTCTGGCCTGCCACGTCTTTGCCCTCAGGGGCTGCGTTGCCTTCCGGAATCTTGTACCGGATGGCGAAGACGGGCGACGATTTTGACGTGCTGTACACATTCGGCCCAACCAACGCCCTCGGCCAGAACAGCGATGGCGCAGACTGTTATGAGCCACTAGCCGAGACGAAGACCGGCGTTTTCTACGGCGCCGCAACTCGCGGCGGAACCAATGGTAATGGCGTCCTCTTTCGGTATTCTCTTTCGAATCCCGGCACGCTTGAAATCGTGCACGATTTTAGTGCCGTGAATACGGCCGGTGAAAATTCGGACGGAGCGAGCCCCTCTGCCCGGCTAAGCGTTGGCAAGGACGGCACCCTCTACTCCACAGCCTCCTTTGGAGGCGCGAACGGCAATGGTCTCGTTTACCGCATCTGCCCGGATGGCGATTTCGACGTTCTGCACACATTTAGTGCAGCGAATCCAACTACCGGCGCTAATCAGGACGGAGCCATCCCCGATTTTGGCGTGGTGCTCCGGGACGACAGTCTCATCGGGATCGCGGCTATCGGTGGCAACGGTAGTACCGCCGGGTTCTTTAATAGCGGCGGCACGCTGTATCAACTCAAGTTGTGGGACTTTGGGTCACCCTGCAAATGTGAGCGGTAATTTCTCGCGGGACCTGTTGAAAACTCTACCCAATGGGTCCCGAGCTACTATCAACTCCGCAACGCCATCGCCGACGACCAGTCCGCCGGCAGCGTGCCTACCGGGAGAAGCTGTCCTTTTTCCAGGTGCCGCACCGTGGTGGCGAACTTGGCCGCATGAGGATCGTGTGTTACCAAGACAATAGTCTTGTTGAATTCGCGGTTCAAGCGCGTCAGCATGGTCAGGACGTCCTCGGCGGAAGCGGCATCCAGGTTTCCGGTGGGTTCATCCGCCAGGATCAGATCCGGATCGGTCACGATAGCGCGAGCGATGGCGACACGCTGCTCCTGGCCGCCTGATAACTGTTTCGGCAGATGTCCGAACCGGTCGGCCAAGCCAACCAGGTTCAACGCAGTCTCGGCGTGCTGCAGACGCTCTTTCTTGCCCAATCGGGTGAGCTTTAACGGCAGTTCGACGTTTTCAAGCGCAGTCAAAACGGGAATCAGGTTGAACGACTGAAAAATGAATCCGATATGCTCGTTCCGCCAGTGCGCGATCTGCTTATCGTTTAGCTGCCGGAGGTTTGCGCCGAGGACTTCGATCTGCCCGTCGCTTGGCTTGTCCATCGCGGCAATCAGATGCAGCAGCGTCGATTTTCCGGAGCCGGACGGGCCCATGAGGGCAGTGAAATCGCCGCGCGGGATTTCGATGTCCACTTCGTCGAGAGCCATCACATGAAACTCGTCCCGTATGTACTCTTTGCTCAGCTTCTTCGTTTTGACAACTGCGTCGTTCGCCATCTCTGTCCTCGTATTCATTAGCTTTTCTGCTTCTCTTCCACGCGCTGTCCATCTTTCAGATTGGCGGGGGGACTTACAATCAGCTCTTCGCCGCCGACCAGCCCGCTCTCAATCAGGACTCCTTTTTCCGAATTCCCCGCTACTGTGACTGGACGCTTCCGCGCGTGGCCGTTCACGACAACAAATACGCTGCCGTTTTGAACCGCTCCTTCCGGTATCACAATGATTCGTTTCGTCTCGCTCGCCGGCACGGCCGGTGAGGGATTATAAAAAGCTACAGTCGCATTCATGTCCGGACGAAGATAGTCATCGGGGTTCATGACCTGGACCTTTACTTGAATGGTGGCTTTGGCGCGATCCGCTTCCGGAGAGACCTGCACAATAGCGCCTTGGTATTTGCGGTCGGGATACGCGTCCGTAGTGACGGTTCCTTTCTGGCGTGGGCCCAGCTTCGGAAAATCATTCTGGCTGATGTCGAGCTCGACCTGTAAATCGCTAAGATCAGCCATCGTCACGATGTACCCCTTTGCGCCTTTGTCGCCTACGAAGCCCGTGGTGATAAATTCGCCTTTCTCTACGTTGCGGTCGAGAATCGTGCCATTCACTGGAGCCCGGATAACGGTATTTTCAAGCTGCGTCTGGGCGTAATCGAGCGCGCCGCGAGCCTGTTGAATCTGCCCGCGCACCTGCTCGATTTCTTCTTTCCGCGGGCCAAGAACAGCAAGATCCAGCGTATGCTGCAGGCTGGCGACTTTCGCCAGGTCGCCATCGTACTTGGCTTGCGCATCGTCGAGCGATTGCTTGGCCAGAACACCATCACTGACAAGCCGACGGGTGCGGTCGAGGGATGTCTTGGAATTAACCAGATCCGCCTTTGCTTCGTTTACGTCCGCGCGAGCTTTGTCGATTTCCTGCGGCCGGGATCCATTCAGATCCTCTTGCAGCTTCGCCTGAAGGTTGGCGAGCTGCCCTTGCTGCTGCAGCACCTGGGCCCGGTACTCGTCGTCTTCCAACCGGACCAGGACTTGACCCGCCTTCACTTTGTCACCCTTATCGACGCCGATCCAGGCGACTCTTCCGTTCACTTTTGATGCGACTTCTATTTTGTGAGCAGCAATGATATAGCCCGTAGCAGTCAGGATCACCTGGTCACCAGCCGATGAAGTAGCCACCGGAGACCGAACCTGCACCACTTGAACAGGCGTTGCAGCATTCAATTTGCTCCAGGTCAGGACCGAGGCAACGGCTGCCAGTGCGACCACTACGGCCAGAATAATCAGCTTGATGACTGATTTCGATTCACCAGGCCGGCGCGAGGACCGATCGATTCGAAGGCTTTTAAGGTCTGTTTCCATTTCTGCAAAACCTACAGGAGGTCGAAGCATGCCTCGACCCTACAGTTGAGTTAGACCTCCCGCAACGCTGTCAAAATTTCCTTTCTGGCCGCTTGGCGTGCTGGCAGCAATCCACCGAGCGCGCCTAAAATCAGGGAGAATACGATTCCGATAGCCATCACCTCGGGACCGATCCGAAAGTTGAAACTCGTCTCGCTAAAAGTGATGAAATTGCCTAAGCCGGTTGTGACGTTATTCAACGGCAGCACGATAATGCAAGCAAGAATTCCCCCTATCAGGGATAGCAGCACCGATTCGAGAAAGAAGCTCAGCAGGATACTGCCGCGGGTAAAGCCCAGAATCCGCAGCGTGCCCACTTCTTTTGCGCGCCGTGCAACCGCCGCGTACATGGTGTTCATAGCGGCAAAACAACTGCCGACCGCCATAATGATGCAAACGAAGAACCCGAGAAACTGTATGGGTCTAGCGGATATCGTCTGCTCCGCATAATAATCCTTCTCGCTCATCACCGTGACATTCAGGCGTCGATCGCTATCGAGCGCCCGCTTGAGGGCCTCTGCCGTGACTTCGTCAGTCGCTTGCAGCAGGGCAGAACTGTACGTGTCGGGGCGATTGAAGTCAGATGCCACCTCAGGGCCGTCCGCAAACATCTCGCTGTTCACCGCGCTATCGCCTCCGTCCATGACGCCAACGACAGTCCACAGGCCTTTCCCGAACCGTAGCTGTTTTCCGAGCGCCGCATTGGGATAACGCTTGGCGATTCCTTTACCCACCGTTACTTCTCTCTCGCCGGGATGGAACCAGCGGCCTGCGATGAGCTTCAAATGGCGCATCTGGACGCCCCGCATTGAAAGTCCGCGCAGTGTCACGTTTGAGCCCTCGGGATTATCGACGCTTGGCAAATTAATGACCGAAACCACCTCAAGCGAAGCCATCGGTTGCCCATCGGATCCCGTGGCGATGCCCGGGAAAACTTTAATGGTTTGAAATTGCTGTTGGGTCACCAGACTGGTAAGTTCGGCGTTGCCGCCTTTGCGCATCACCAGCACATGCAGCGGATCGCCGGTGTTGGCGAATGCCGATTGCAGACCGGAAACCAGACCCAAAACCGCAAGTAGTACCGCGACGGTCATGGCAATACCAGCCGCCGTCATGATCGTGGTGGTCTTGCGGACAATCAGGTTGCGAATGTTATACGAAACGGGTATCGCCATATCGATTGCCTATCCTGCGTAACGAAGCGAATCCAGGATATTCGTTCGCGCGGCGTTCCAGGCCGGTATAAATGAACTTACTATGCCAATGAAGACCGCCACTCCCAGGCAGATCAAGGCGGTTATGGGTTCAATAGATAAGTTGTGGAGTTGGGGCATGAACACGGCGGCGGCTTGCCCGACAACCACGGTGAGCAACGACGCCAGCAGCAGCCCCAGTATGCCGCCAATCAGCGCAATACTGACCGCCTCCCCGATAATGATCCCCAGAATTGTATCGTTGTTGAATCCCAGAGTTTTCAATACGCCAACTTCCTTGATCCGCTCGCGCACCGACATCGCCATGGTGTTTCCGGAGACCAGCAAAATCGTAAAGGTGACAGCCGCACAGATGCTCAGCAGGAATAGCTTGATATTGCCAAGAAAAGAAACAAAGCTCAACGCAAACTGCTGCTCAGATTCACTCTTGGTGGGATACGAGGAGTCCTTAAACATGTTATCGACCTTCTGCGCAATTCGCGGTACGTCGTCGGGGCTGTCGGCTAAGACCGCCACTACGCTAATGAAATTGCGGCGTCCCAGGGGGAGCGCGTCGCGCAGGTAGTCGTAGTTGAAGAATAGTGTATCCAGCGCATCTGGATCATCGAAAATTCCGACTACCTTGAGTTCGAGATTCACCGGATAGATATCGCCAAGTAATGTAACGCGATCGCCCAGCTTGAAGCCGAGTTTCTTCGCTAGATCACGGGAAACGACGCAGCCGGTCCTGTCTTCGATGAAGGCGCGCCTCTGATCCTCCGGCATTTCCATCTGGGTTCGAATCTTCATGAACGCCTTCGGCTCAACACCCAGCCGGGCGAAGAAATTTTTTGGATCGCGGTTATCCTTGTAAGTACCGCCAAACCAGTTCCATACCGAAACTTCTTTTACACCCGGAACATTTCGGATTTTAGCCTCGTAAGCAACCGGAATCGGCTGAGCGAGAGAAACCCGGTGTCTGACCACCAGCCGGAGCGCCTGGCCGGGAGTTTCCTGGCCATAAAAAAGGGCATGATACATAGCCACCAAAACTCCCAACAGGCAAAGTGAAACGGCGATGCTCGAGATGGTAAGTATACTGCGCCGCCTGTTACGCAAACTATTCTTGAATGCGAACGAAAAAAAACGAAACAATGACTCCCCCTCTTTCAGCTTAGAGTACCCTTAGGCCCTGTTCAATGTGCAGCGGGACGGGGCTGTCGGGATTCCGGATGTACAGTCTGATTGTGGATACGAATCGCCGGGCCAAGGGGTTCAGCCAAAATTAATGTCCGCCTGGACGCAACTGGATCAGCAGTTTATGCGACGGGCGATCGAACTTGCACAATCCGCCGGAGACCAGGGGGAGGTGCCCGTCGGAGCGGTGATTGTACGGGACGGAATGCTGCTCGGCGAAGGCCGGAACCAGCCAATTTCATCCGACGACCCGACCTGGCACGCCGAGATGGAAGCCCTAAGGCTGGCTGCTTCCCGGGAAGAAAATTATAGGCTGCCTTACACAACTCTGTACGTCACCTTGGAGCCGTGTGCGATGTGTGCCGGAGCCATCGTTCTGGCCCGCGTGGAACGGATCGTGTTTGCCGCTCGCGACCTCCGTTTCGGCGCTGTCCGGAGTAAATTCCGATTGGCCGATTCCGAGCTGCTGAACCATCGTGCCCGGGTCGAGGAAGGACTATTGGCTGCGGAGGCGGGCGAGATGCTGCTGCAATTTTTTCGCGCACGGCGTGACGCGGGAACAAGCCTGTGATGCTCCCAGACGAGAGCGGGAGAAGCTTTGATGCGGCCTTGCCTGTTGGTCAGCTCTTCATTTAAACGCGCACCTCGCGTCGGGTTCAGAGCGATACGTGGAGTGTTTACTATGGTGGGAAGTAGGGCAATTTATAACAACGCAGGATTCCACCGGCGCAGTTTACATCAGGCATTGCAATCGCCTTCCCATTTAAGTCGTTCAACGTATTGATGGTCTCTTGTGTCACGGGCTGCGCCAAGCCTCGTGCCGGCTTGAAGTAAACGGCCGTGTGTATGGCCGCAGACGAGGCGTGCAGGAAATAGCCTCGGGAGCGCAGTTGCATGTTCGACACGTTGTTCGTCGTCCAGGCAGATATGACGATATGGATATCGACCTTCGCATCGTTTGACATGGCTTTCAGTACACCAAGCTCATGGTCGAAACAAATTTCGAATCCGAAGCGAATGCCTCCGATCTCCGGTAATCCAGTGTCCTGTCCCGGAATAAACAGCGCGGTCCTCGGCCCCATGACCTCGTTCTTATCGGCCTTTTTGCCGTATTTTGCAACCACATTGGCATCCAGCAGTACATACAAGCGATTCTTGACAACGTGGGTGATGTTATTGGCCTGACTCAGTTGTTGCAGCTTCAAAGCGGGCGATGCATCGTCATTGCGGTTTACCAGGTTCTGTCGCGCAGTCTTTACGAGGCCTTTCGCACCGTCAGGATTCAGACTACTTTGATACGTCTGAACGGCGCTTACGGCTGCGGTCTTACCGCCGGTTTGCTTTTCGATGGCGTGTTGGTAGATGACAGATCCGGGAAGCATGAGCATCCCCATGTGCGCGCGCGAGATCTCTTTCAACTCTTTGGCGATACCTTTTACCTGGTCAGTAGTCAATGCTCGGGGAGTATTGTCTGCTTCGCTGCGTTCTGTGGTGAAAAGGTATTCCGGAGCGACAAATATGGATTTAAATGGGCCGTCGAATTCGGCGCTGCTGATCTCTGCAAACTTCCGCGCCGCGGTGTCGACCGCCTCTCCTAAATTGGTGAGGCGCAAATTGGTGAGGCGCACGTTGTCTTGGAGAACAGCCTCGGTTTGGCGGGACCACAGAGCGACGAAGAAGTATCTCATTTCCAGAAATCTCGCGCGTCCAGAAATCTCGCGCGCTCCGGTATGAAAGAGCAGCGAGCGCGGAGAACGAATTGGCGGAGGAAGAGGGATTCGAACCCCCGAGTACCTTCCGGCACTAACGGTTTTCAAGACCGCCGCCTTCAACCGCTCGGCCATTCCTCCAGGCACTAAGGTAGCGAATCCGGGTGTTGCTGCGCAAGGAGTGTGACGTGGTCCACGGCCGGTCTCAAAATAATGCCATGCCGGGGCATTAGCGCGATGGCGACAGCGCCGAGCATAGCGATACCGAACACAATTCCGAGTGGAATCAGGTAGCTGCCGTAGTGCTCGCGCAACGCCGAAACCAGATATGGGCACCATGTTTGCCCAATGGTATTCGCCGGCAAAATGATTGCCATGGCGCGCGCCAGCGTATTGACTCCAAATTGTTCGGCTGCCATCAGCGGTATCAACATGTAGTCGGCTCCCATGGCGAATCCAAACACCAAAGCGAACACATACAGCGATGCGGGACGGGAAGGCGAAACCCAGAACAGGACCAGAATCGTGAGCGCCACCAGGAAATAAGTCGCGATCATCACGCGACGTTTAGAAAACACGTCGGCGAAGTAGCCGATGCCGAGCCGTCCGGCGATGCTCGACCATAAGATGAGGACCGATGCGGTCGTCCAGGCGGCGTTCAGCGCGCTCTGGTGAGTGTAGCCGGCATCGCGGAACACGAACTTCATGTGGATGTTGATCGAGCCGATCGATCCGATGGAGCATACGCTGCCGAGGAGCAACAACCAGAAGGGACCGCTCCGAAGCAGTTGCCGGAACGAGTGGGGCGACAGTTTGACATCGGGAGGGGGTTCGGCCGCTCCATCGGGGTGCTGGCCTATCATATCCGGCCGGTCCTTCAGAACAAAAAAGGCCAGCGGCCACGTAAGCATCAGCAGCGCGCCAAGCGCCATCAGCGCAATTTGGAACCCGTACCGCTCCGTCACGCCCCTGACGAAGAACGACCCGAGACCGCCGAATAGCCCCACACCAACGTAAACGATGCCCATCGCGGTCCCTCGCTTCTTGTGGAACCAGTACGAAACCAGAATTTGGTGCGGGATAGGGCCTGAGAAGATGTACCCGACCGTGTAGAGAAAGTACAGCGCGAAGTAGATCGAGAGCGCGCCATTCATTCTGCCGAATCCGAAGAAAGCCAAAGCTGTGAATCCGGCGCCGGCGATGATCAGCTTCCGCGGGCTGAAGCGCGGCACAATCAGCGGCCCAACCCAGATTGTGAGGAGCGCGGCGATCGGGAAGCCGAGCGTGATTTGACTTAGATCCCAATGATACGTTTTCTGGAAATAATCGTAGAAGAACGGGAGATTATAGTAAGGTATACCGACGGCGATGCCGAAGGTGACAAAGGCAGTAGCGAGAATCCAGGGACCGCGAAAACGTTGCTTTCGGTCGGGCGGATAACGCTTGAGCTTGAACACGGCTCTTCGGTTATATCACCCGAGACCTAAGCACCTGAAATGAGAGGGCCTAGTACCCATCAGGCCAAATTCCCGGTTACCACAGGGAGCAACTGGCGTCTAACTGGCGAACACTATAGACGCGAATTTGAGCGCCACTGTCTTAAAAAAATTTCACAATGGAGGCATTTTCTTAATGATGGACAGAAATTCACGGGTACGGGGGCTATTGAAGACTACCGTGCTGATTTCCGCGGAGGCGCTCATGACCGCCACCCTGGCCCTGAGTATGGTTACTCCCAATGCACGGACATTCCCTGCTGGCGAAAAGACCAAAGTGCAGGGTGTGATCATATCTCGCGATGGCAACACTCTAAAGCTTCGAACCGAAGATGATTCTATTGGAACCATCGATCTGAACGATGCGACCAAGGTTCAGTTGAAGCACGGCATTTTTGGCCGCAAGAAGGCCATGGATGTCGCTGCCCTGGTGCCAGGCCTTACCGTTGAAGCACAGGGCAAGGGCGATGAGAAGGGCGATTTGGTAGCGGACCGCGTGATTTTCGATCCGAATTCGATGCGTGCTTCCCGGCAGATCGACACCGTTGTTTCTCCCATAGAGGCCCGGCAAGGCACACTGGAGAGCAAGGCCGGCCAGCTTGAGAGCCGCGCCAATCAAATGGAAAACCGGCAGGGCCAACTGGAGACTGCGCAGAAGCAAACCGATCAGCAGGTTGGACAGGTACAGACCCAGGTAGGAGAAGTGAAAACTACGGCCCAGCAGGCTACTCAGGGCGTTACCGATGTCAACAAGCGAGTGTCGGATCTTGACAACTATCAGGTTGCTGACACAGCGACCGTTTACTTCAAGATCAATAGCTCAACTCTGAGTCCACAGGCGAAGCAGGATCTGGATGCGTTAGCGCAGAAGGCGCAATCTGCGAAAGGATACGCGGTTGAAGTTGCCGGATACGCTGACAGCACCGGCAAAGCGGCGCTCAATCAAGCGCTGAGTGACCGGCGAGCGGAAGCGGTTACACGGTACCTGGAGCAGCAGGGAAACATTCCTATTCACCGCATCCTGACTCCGACCGGTATGGGGACCTCGCATGAAGCCGCCGAAAATAACACGCCGCAAGGCCGTAAGCTGAACCGGCGAGTAGAAGTGAAATTGCTTGTCAATCAAGGCGTGGTGTCGGGAACGTCCGGCGCCCCCGCGGCCAAGCAGCCTGGTGATTCCGTCAAGTAAATCTCTCGAGCCGTAAACTGCATCGCTCCTTTGATGAGAGGCCGAACGGATCTTGCTGGTTCGTTCGGCTTTTTATTGTGGATTCTTAAACAAGAGCGGGGCAAATTCAATCAGGTCCCGTCTCCAGACCATCCATGTATGCATCCCGGGCGTCTCAATCTGTGTCAAGTGAATGCCTTTGCCTTTGAGCCACGTGACCAGGTTCCGATTGGCGGTAATCAGATGGTCCTCCGTTCCGCAGGCAATCCAGAGCAGGTGCAACTGCTCGTTGGCGGCTGAGGTCAATTGCGGGAAGGCGCTGGCGAGGTCGCCGCCAAGTCCGCCCGCGCTGAACGAGCCAACCCACGAGAACCTGTCGAGGTGATTGAGTCCGGTGAGCAGAGATTCCGCGCCGCCCATGGAGAGACCGGCGACGGCGCGGGCGTTTCGATTGGAATCGACCTTGTAATTCTTTTCCACTTGCGGGAGCACCTCGTCTAGGAGAGCCTCTTGGAATTTGGTGAAATTTTCCTCGCGGAGTGAAGTGCTGTTGAACGGGGAGCCGCCACCCGGGGTTCGCTGCAAAATTTGCGGAGCCCCGTAGCCGAGCGGCATTACTACAATCATGGGTCTGGCTTTACCTTCGTCGATGAGCGAGTCGAGAATAAAATTGGCTTTTCCCACTGCGGTCCACGCGCTTGCATCATCGCTGTAGCCGTGCAGCAGATACAGCACCGGATAGCGGGCGCTTGCGGCCGGATCATAGCCCGGCGGTGTGTACACATAGTAATCGCGTTGATCGCCGACCACGTTGGATTTGTAGAAATTGTGCTGTATGACGCCATGCGGAATGTCTTGCTGCTCCCAGCGCATCGGAGATGTGCCGGGCACATGGACAAGATTGCTCAGTCCGAGCAGATTGGGTTTGATCTGTGTATTGTGCGGATCCAGGCGGTGCATCCCGTCTGCTTCAAATGAGTATCCGTACAGCTCCGGAGCGAGTGCCTCCGTCGTAACACTCCAGACTCCTTGCTGATCCTTCTGCATCGGCAGCGGTTTTGCCTGCCCTTCCAAGTTAAGAACTATTTTCTGAGAGCCGGGATCAAAATAACGGAACGTAACGTGTCCGTCGCTCTGGACTTCCGGCGACTGAATCATGGGCGGGCGCTGCTGGGCGAAGCCGACAACGGCTGAGATGGCAATGATTAGTAATCGTTTCACGTCATCTGATCTATATCAGAACGTTGAGTCACGTAACCTGTGATTTCATGACCGTCGCTGAATTCACACCGATCGTGCTCGGCGCTGCTTTTGCTGCGGGCTTTCTCGGATCGTTAACCGGGCTTGGAGGCGGAGTCATCGTAACACCCGTCCTGACGCTATTCCTGGGTGTCGATCTCCGGTATGCGATCGGCGCAACACTGGTATCCGTTATTGCAACCTCTTCCGGTGCGGCTGCGGCGTACGTACGCGATGGGCTGTCGAATATTCGTATCGGCATGTTTCTGGAGATTGCGACCACTCTCGGGGCAGTGACCGGCGCCTATCTCGGTACACACGTGCCGACACGCGCGTTGAGCGTCGTTTTTGGGATCGTCTTATTGCAAGCAGCCTGGCAGTCGAGCCGGGATCAGAAATCATCGGCAAAACCGCATCCCCCCGATCCTCTTGGGGAGCGGCTGAAGTTGAATGGGACGTACACCACTGCGGACGGAGTGGAAACTTATAAGGTTTATCGCGTGAAGACAGGGCTGGGACTGATGTTCGGGGCTGGAACTTTATCCGGATTGCTTGGAATCGGGTCGGGCTCGCTGAAGGTCATCGCTATGGATCAGGCCATGCAAATTCCGTTCAAAGTCTCGACCGCTACCAGCAATTTCATGATTGGCGTAACGGCCGCCGCGAGCGCGAGTGTGTATCTGAGCCGAGGATATGTCAGCCCGGGTATTGCGATGCCGGTTATGCTGGGCGTCTTGGCTGGATCTCTGCTTGGCGCACGATTCCTGCCCCGGCTTCCCGTCCGAATTCTTCGCCGCGTGTTCGCGGTGATTGTCGGGGTGATCGCAGTGCAGATGATCATCAGCGGCGTGTTAGGCCGGATATGAATCTGCGGAATATCTCGGACAAATCGATCGAGTACATGATCAGCATCGTGCTGCGTATCGGTGTTTTGGTTTCGGGCTCCGTTGTGCTTATTGGAGGTGTTTATTACCTGGCCTTACACGGCAGCGAGGCGGAGAGTCATCACATCTTCCGGGGGACACCAGCAATTGATCGCATTGTGCCACAGATTGTGCAAGGCGCTGTCGAATTGCGGCCCCGATCCATCATTCAACTCGGATTACTGCTGCTGATTGCGACACCGATTCTTCGGGTCGCTTTTTCGCTCGCCGGTTTCGCAATCGAACGGGACCGGGCGTACGTTATTATCACGTCGATCGTGCTCGCCGTCTTGCTCTACAGTCTCATCAGCGGAGCCCTGCAAAGCTGAGGGGCGGCCGGATCAGCGAAGCTGCGCTTCTAATTCTTCGAATTTGCGCTTTAACTCATCGAATTCAGAGCGTAATTGCGACAGATCTTGTTCAAGTTGGGCGACCCGGGTTGGCGCGGGCGCGGGTGTAGTCGCCCCGGCTGCTTCTAGCGCCGGTTCGCCCGCCAACAGGTGCGTATAGCGGGCTTCCTTCTGACCCGGCTGACGGGGGAGTTTCTTTGCGAGCGGTCCGGTCGGCCAATCAGCCAGCTTGTCTAATACCGATTCTGCTTCGCTCAGATCGGCAAAAGAGAACATGCGCTCGCTCCGGTCTTTCAACTCACCCAAGGTTTGCGGTCCGCGCAGCAGAAGCGTACAGAGCACTGCCAGTTCCCGCCGTCCAAGGTTCAATGTTTCTGAAATGCGCTGGGCGTATTTGTTCACTCGGCCGCTGCCGGTTATCATCAATGAACACTTCTTTTCGCGAAGCCGGTCGAGCGCGTCTTGCACCGCATCGTCGTCATAGTCGACAACCGGATCGCGGTTCGATTTCTGATTGCATGCGTTCACAAGTGCGTTAAGCGAAAGCGGGTAATACTCCGGAGTCGTTGCTTCCTTTTCGATTAACGCGCCGAGGACGCGCACCTCAACTGGATCAAGAAGCTCCATATTCGAAGAGTATCGTGCTGGATCTGCTCCATACTATAGAAGAGGTGAACCGTGGCCGCTGCAGCAGAACCCTTACTGATGACAGTAGAGCAATATCGTGAACTGCCGGAACGCGAAGACGTCATCCAAGAACTGCATTGGGGAGAGGTGGTAACCTTGGCGCCGCCGAGATTGAAGCATCTCAAGACACAGTCGCGCCTAGTCCGTGTGCTGCGCCCAAAGGCCGAGCACCTCGGCGTCATCGAGTCCGAAGTGGGCTTCCGCGCGCTTCCCGAGTACGAGCTCCGCATCGCGGACGTGGCATTTGTATCCCGGGAACGATGGGACGCAGCCGATGAAGACGATAACCTGCACGGCTCGCCCGAATTGGTGATCGAAGTTCTGTCTCCTTCGAATACGAAAGCCGAGATGCGTGAAAAAGCCGCTCTTTTCCTTTCCACTGGAGCCCAAGAGTTCTGGATCGTGGATCCGAACCGAAAAACTGTGACCGTAATGCGCCGGCAGGAAGGCGCTCTCATCTACCAGATTGGGGATCGTATTCCGCTCAACCTGTTCGGAGGAGACCTGGCGGCCTCTGAGATCTTCGATTCCGCTTAACGCGCGCTTGCGCTCAGCTTCGCTTCATTTCCGGGCTGCGCGCTGTATTTTGCCGCAAGATCCGGCCGAAGATAGCTAACCATTTTTGTCGCCACCTTCTTGCCCTGACGGAATGCCTCCGTATAGAGCTGGTCGCGTTCCGCGCGTGTGTAGGTGAAGCCGATGCTGTAGAAGCGATCGAGAGAGAGGCCGAGAACCTTCGTCCCAGCGTACGCGACAGAGGCCTTGGCAAGCAGGCCTCCGCCAAACGGAATTTTTCCGACTAATTGCCGGGCCAGCGCCCGCCAGCCGAAGGCGCTACCGATGACGGTGGCGATCTCGGACTTTTGCTGCAAATAGCCGACCTCGCGGTCGCTTGCAGCCGCAATCAGAAAAGCCATTCGCACCTGATTCACGGTGAGAAAGGCAGTGTCGGACGCGAACTCGGCCACAGCCCAAGGCAGCTCAATTACATTCGGGATAACGTCGGGTAGCGCGGTCGTGATCGAAAACAGAGTATTCTCACGGCAAGTCCTGGCGATCACGCGTTCCACAAATGGCCGGCGGAATGGCAGGAACGACTTCGCCAGTCCGACCCCAAGCTCTCCGTGTTCAGCCAGCGCCCGTTTAACCAGGATGTGGGTGTGAGCGGGATAAAAAACCAATGCGTCCGGCGGCGATACCATGTCCTCGTCATAAACAGCCATGTCGAAGGTTTGACCTAAGACCGGGATTGGCGCACGAACGAGCTGGAGGGCCGATTGCCGGCGGCGCGCCGGAGCTAGATCCCGCAGGAAGAAGTTCTCCATTCGCTGGTATGCCTCTTGACTCTGCGCGTGCAAGGCAACCCGAACCGGGCGCTCTGCCAATTCACGAATCTGATGCGGATTGAGAGTACTGATGGCCTTCCTGATATGGACCAAAGCGTCAAGCTTCATTGAGGACTCCCGTGTGATTGTGGACTCTCTGCACCTTTGAGACGCAAAACCACCCTGAAATTCTTCTGCCAATCTGAATTTACTCCAATGCGCTCGACCTCGATCTCCGGCGAGAAATAACGGAGGATCGTGGTGTTCGATGGATGAAAAGCGAGCGCCGGCGCAATCAGGGCAAGCCGTGGGGTTCCGCTACCGATTGAAACGGCCGGAAACAGATGCTTCAATTCGCCGCGTTCCGCGTGCCAGGCGATATGCGTCCAGTAATCGAGCGCTTGAATAGGCAGGTGAATGTCCTCTGCGGCTTTAAGCTCAAGCACCGATAGCCGGCCCGACGGCGTGGTCGCCAGCAGGTCGATCAGGTCGCGGTCGCCTGCCGCCATGGTTAAAACCTGTCCGTGGACCGGATCGAGCAACAGCGAAGGGTCGATCAGCGGCAAATGGGACCGGACAGAAGACTCGAGCCATCGCTCGGCAAAAGTCGCCGGACCCGACGCCCCAGGGGAACCTGTGTGTGGCTGAGAGTCTCCGCACAGCACCGCCAGGTGTGCAGCGAAATTCCAGACCTCTTCAGTGTGGCATGCACTGAACTCCCGCTTCTCTTCGATTCCAACGATGAGGTGTCCGGGCTCGATGCGCGCGAATTCAAGCCCTCGGAAGCGTATGCTGATGCAGCCGCCTAATTCGGACGAATACCCCACACCCGGTATGTCGCTGAGGCGCGTCAACAGACTTGCCAGGGGCTCATCCAGTCGCGCTGGAACGTACTGAGAGGCGATGCGGGTTTCTACATTACCCAAATCTCGCGGATCCACTTCACCCGCTGAGCCGTGTGCATTGAATAGAAATAGCCGGAAACTGAGAGATTGGCCCGTAAGCCAGCGAAGCCTGTGCGCGCTCAGGGTGCCCGAACCTTCCGGTAAGAAAATGCAAAGCTCGACGCGCATGCCGGGCCGGGCGTGCGCCCGGACGTGGTCATACCAGATCAAAGCGAAGCTGAGCAGTTCTTCTTCATCGTCAGCGGATGGACAGGCAAAAGCAGCAATCCTGTGATTCCCACGCTGAAGCCGGGCGCGAGGGAACACGGATGAGAAAGACCTTTGCAGATCGAGGCTTGAGGAGAGAGATGAGATTTCCCAGGCGGGAAATTGCCGCGACAGCATTCGGCGGAACTGCTCGGCGAAACTCTCGCGCAGGCCGCGAAGAGACCGGTGCGCGGTTTGGGGACGATCCAAATCCAAAATGGCCAGTTTTCCGGGTTTTCCGCCAAATCGCCGGATGCTGCAGTCAAGGACTCCCGTGGCATGACCTTCGATGGCCAGGATCTTCCGCGAAATGGTCCTGGTTTCGCCCCAGACTTCGATCCAGACATTGCCAGAACGGATTTCAAGCGCGTATTCACCAGGCGTGATCGCCATCGGCTGTTCGCCATATTCCAATACTGCGGGTTTGCGGCAGGTACTCAAGAATGTGGCGATCGCAGTCAGAATGGTGTCCGCATCTGGCTGTTGTGCCGCAGGAGCGCCGGCTTTGGACGGGAAGATCTTATTATGGAGTTTTGCCACCTGACGAGCTCACTTTTGAGAGTCGCTTACAAGCCGTGGAAACCCGCATACAACGCGCGGTAGAGCGAAGCGGCCGTAATCGCTCAGACGTAACTCTAGTGGCGGTATCGAAGAAATTTTCTGCCGGCCGCCTGCGGGAAGCCTACGATGCCGGAGTGCGGATTTTTGGAGAGAATTACGTACAGGAATTCGCCGAAAAGGAGCCGCAGATCAGCGATCTGAAAGACGCTCGCTTTCATTTAATTGGCCACTTGCAGGCGAACAAGGCCCGCCAGGCGTGCGAATTGTTCGATGTAATCGAAACCGTTGATTCGGAACGATTGCTTCGACGCCTGGACGGCGTCGCGGCTGAAGCAGGTCATGCGCTCGATGTGCTGTTGGAAATTAAGCTCTCGGCGGAAGAAAATAAGTCGGGCGCTCGCCCGGAACAGATTCCCGATCTGCTCAAGGTCGCTGGAAATTGCGGGCATTTGAAGCTGTCAGGCTTAATGACAATGCCGCCATGGTCCGATAATCCGGAAGAATCGCGTCCGTATTTTCAGAGATTGGCGGTTTTGGCGCGGCGATATGGCTTGCCTCAGCTTTCGATGGGGATGTCTGGTGATTTCGAGGTCGCGATAGAAGAAGGAGCAACAATCATTCGCGTGGGAACCGCTCTTTTCGGTGCCCGCCCAAAACCCCGCGCGGAAGCCGTTTCACCTCCATGATTCGCCGTCGCCTGCTGAGCGGAACCCTCGCCGTTGCTTGCTGCTGCACGGGCTGGGCGAATACCCGGCCGCAAATGCAGTCCAGTACCAATCGGTTCAGCGCCGCTGTTCGCATGCGCGACGGCGTTCGCCTCGCCGCCGATGTTTACCTTCCCGAAACGGCTGGGCGCTGGCCCACTGTGCTGGTTCGCACTCCTTACAGCCGAAGGGCCGGTTCCATCCGGAGCTACCTTTACTTCTTACATCGCGGATATGCGGTCGTGGCCGAGGACGTGCGCGGCCGCTATGCCTCCGAGGGGGTCTTCACATCGACAGACCGGGAGGGACCCGATGGCGACGACACGATCAACTGGATTGCGGAGCAGCGTTGGTCGAATGGCCGCGTTGCAATGGCGGGTAGTTCGTATCTCGGCATGGTTCAGTGGTGGGCCGCAGTGCAGGGGAATCCGCATCTGGACGCCATTTCACCCATGTGCTCTGGAGACGACGAATATCTGGACCGGTATTATTCGACCGGCGGCACTTTGAAGGTAGGACAACGGCTGTTGTGGCTTTCGCAGAATCTGACCCCGCGGTTGCGGCTTCGCCCGCTGTTCAGAAGCTACATCGATCACCTGCCCTTGCGCACCGCGGACGTGGCTGCTGCGGATATCATTCTGCCGGTCTGGCAAAATGCGCTCGATCATCCATCCTACGATCAATTTTGGAAGCGGCTCAGTATCCGCGAGCAAGCCGCGCATGTAAACGCGCCAGTGCTGTCGCTCGGCGGGTGGTTCGATGATTACGTCGAGAGCGATCTGGACGCCTTTTCCCGGCTGGCATCGCAGCATAAACGAGTTGAGACCTGGATCGGTCCCTGGGCGCACAATCCAGGCGTTCAGTTCCCGACCCGCGATTTCGGGCCGGAAGCGGCAATCCCAATTCGCCGGATGCAGGCGGAATGGTTTGACCGGTGGCTTGCGCCTGCATCGGACGCGCGCGGTGCTGGGGCACACCGGCCATCCCTTCATATCTTTGTGATGGGGCCGAACATCTGGCGCGAGGAGCACGAATGGCCGCTGGCGCGAACCCGATACACGCCGGTGTATTTGACAAGCCGGGGCCATGCGAACGCAGTTACGGGAGATGGCGCACTCCAATGGGAGCCGGCCAAATCAAAGCCCGATACGTTTACATACGATCCCAAAAATCCCGTGCCCACGGTGGGAGGCGCAATCTGCTGCGATCCCAAGGTGCTGCCGCCGGGACCGCTGAATCAGAAGGTGGTGGAAACGCGGCCGGATGTGCTAGTCTACACATCTCATCCATTGGACGACGATCTAGAAGTAACTGGTCACATTCGCGTGATTCTGTACGTTTCCACGTCCGTGAACGACACGGATTTTACTGCAAAACTCGTGGATGTCGAACCGGATGGGCGTCCTCTTATCGTTAGCGACGGCATCCAACGCCTTCGATACCGGTTGTCATTGCTTGATCCGGTTTTCGTAAAACGAAATACGCCCTATCAGATCAGTATTGATGCGGGTGTCACCAGCTACGTGTTTTCACGCGGACACCGCTTGCGATTGGAGGTCTCCAGCAGCAATTTCCCGCGGTTCGACCGTAATCTCAATTCCACCGGGCCGAACGCCAATCAGAAGAAGCTTCTGAAAGCCCGTCAAACCGTTTTTCATGACAGCCGCTATGCTTCCGTAGTCGTGCTGCCCGTCATTGGCCGCAACGCCCGGCTACGCGATGCCGCGTTCCACCGCATACCGCGTCATCATCGCGGTTGAGTGAAGTTTCAGCCGGTCCATAATCGCCGCCCGATGAAACTCCGCGGTCCTCACAGAAATGTTCAGCTTCCCTGCAATCTCCTTGGCGGAGCATCCCTGCGATATCAATCGAAGTACCTCCAACTGGCGCTCTGTCAGCGTTCCTTCGGGCGAAAGGTGCTCTTCGTCAGGCAATTGAACTCGCGAACCGATGTATTTTCCACCATTGAGAACCGTGCGTATGGCCAGAAGCAGCTCTTCCATCGGTGCGCGTTTTGAAAGATAAGCCTGAGCTCCCGTATCGATCGCTTTCTTTACGAATTTCGGTTCCCCGTGCATGGATAGAAACATGATCTTCGTTTCGGGGCGCTTTCCCAGCACACGGCGAGCGACATCGAATCCATCGCCATCGGGCATGCTGACATCCAGGACGGCAAGATCAGGACAAAAGCTGTCGATCGCCTGTTCAAAAGCCTGCAGGCTGTCGACCGCAAGCACATCGTAATCCGGGCTCACGACGAAGGCCAGCGCGTCCAGAACAAGGTGATGGTCATCCACGAACAGAATTCTTCGCCGGGCCTCAACTTCTTTGTTTGTCTGCTCCTCTCCCACGTTGTTTTCCTATCAGCGAGTGTTAAAACAGTAAATCAGCGATAAACCCATGAAGCGCGTGCGATTCATTTTCCGTCTGACTACTCGCGGGCGGGACGGAATGATCTCACCTGATTACTTGACGCCCCAATGACAGAAACATTACCGGCATTCTGAATGAGAGGAAGGGAGTTTTTCGCCAAGGCTGAAATGGAGTTGAAGGGCATGCGTCCGGCCGCCGCCATCCGAGCTTTCGAGAGAGCGGAGCGAAGCGGTTGCGATGCAGATCTCTGCTCGGCGGGGCGGTGGACCTGCCATATGCTGCTAGGGCAATTTGAGTCCGCGTGGCAGGAGAGCGATCGAATCGCAGCGCGCGGCCGACCGGATCCAAATCGGTTCTGGGATGGCTTGCCGGTTGACGGTCGAAGCGTGCTCGTTCGCTGTTTGCATGGCTTGGGCGATACTCTTCAGTTTGTCCGCTATGCCCCCCTCATTCGCCCTCGTGCACGTCGTCTCATCATTCAGGCACAGCCGCCGCTTAAGGCACTGCTCGAAGAGGCGCAAATCGCAGACGAGGTGATCACTTGGGATGAGCCAGAGCCTTACTGGAATCAGCAGATCGAAATAGTCGAGCTGCCGCGTCTCTTTCGGACGACATTGGCTTCCGTTCCCGATTCCGTTCCTTACCTGGACATCCCGGCTATGCCGGTATCTCGCGAATCCGATGGCCCGATAGCGTTGCGAGTTGGCTTGGTGTGGGCGTCCGGCAGCTATAATTCAGCGCGCTCTATTCCGCTGAAGGGACTCGCAGCCCTGCTCGCAATTCCAGGTGTTCGCTTTTACAGTCTTCAGGCAGAGCCGGAACGATTCGAACTGCAAACCGAAAAAATGGACGTGTGCGATATCTACGATCAAGCCAGTTGCGCATTGGATGCGGCGAAAACTCTGAAATCCATTGACCTGCTAATCAGCGCCGATACGATGATGGCGCACCTGGCTGGGGCGCTGGCCTGCCCGGTTTGGACCCTGTTACCGTTTGAGTGCGACTGGCGTTGGATGCTTGGCCGCGCGGATTCACCCTGGTACCCGACCATGCGATTATTCCGGCAACCGCAGCCGGGAGATTGGGCTAGTGTCATCGCGAGCGTGGGCAAAGAACTACAAAAGGCTACGTCTGCTCATGAGGTGATCCGGGCAACGTGAAATAGAACGTGGAGCCAGCGCCAACTACCGATTCAACCCATATTCTGCCGCCCGCGCGAGTGACAATCTTCTTGCACGTTGCGAGACCGATACCGCTCCCCGGTACGTCCATTCCGTGGCATCGCTGCAGAGGTTGAAAGATTCTTTCGAACCAATCCTCTTTTATACCGATTCCTTTATCGGTAATGCCGATCCGCCAGTTGGAACCCTGCTGCGCGGCTGTAATGTGAATTTGGACCGGGGCATCAGGCCGCCGGTACTTTATCGCGTTTGACAATAAGTTCTGAAAAAGCTGGGTCAGTGGCTGCGGCTGAATGAAGAGTTCCGGCAGCCGGTCACGAGTGATTGCCGCACCGGAAGTTTCGATATCTTTCCTGAGGTTTTCCAGAGCATCGGTAAGCGCGTCCTCGGCGGGGGTTGGTTCAGAGGACCAAATTGCATCTTTACCTGCTCGTGCGTGTGCCAGCACGGCCTCGACCAGGTCCGCCATCCGCTCAAGGCCAAGGCTAATCTGCTTGAGGCACTTCTGCCCCTCCGAATCCAGGCCCTTGCCGTGACGGGTGGAAAGCAGGTCAACCAGCCAGCGCGTACTCACAATGGGAGCGCCGAGATCATGAGAGGCGATGCGGGCAAACTCTTCCAGATCTTCATTCGATCGCTGCAGTTCGTTCGCCATATTCTTGAGCCGCTCGTTGGCGTGTTCGAGATCTTGCTCGGCGATTTTTCGTCCGGTTACGTTTTGAATGACCTTGCCAAAGCCGGCCAGCCTGCCGGCGCCATCATGAAGCGCAACAATGAGCCCCTCGACAAACAGCCGCTGCCCATCTTTCTTGACCAGCCATCGGCTATCTGAGGCGCGCCCCGATTCCAGGGCTTGCTGCAATTCCCGTTCTGCCACACCTGCAGCCTGGTCCGCCGCCGGCAGCAAGAGATTTAGACATTGCCCAATGAATTCATCTCTGGTGTATCCAAATTGGATTTGCACACCGGGGTTCCAGGAAGTAAACTTTCCGTCCGCATCAAGCAGGACAATCACGATCTCCGTTAGCTCATTAATCAGAAGTTCGAAAGCTTCAGTCTTATCGTTCATGGCCGAATCAGTAGAAGAATTCATTCATCTTACTCACGACCGGTCCTTGCGGACCAAGAAGGATTTCGCTCAGGGAAGCTGGAGCGATCTCTATTCGGTGAATATAATCAATCGGCATCCCGAGCAGAAGCAAGAGGAGGCCGCGCACAACATCTCCATGACTGACGACCGCGATGGTCGATTCCGTTGAGGATGGAAAACACTTAATCATTCGCTCTATGGCCTGCCAAGCCCTGGCCTGGACCTGCATGATTGACTCGCCGCCTGGCGCGCGGCAGGTGGCCCGGTACTGGTTATATTGCTTCCACTCGGCTAATCCATTAAGCTCTTCGAACGATTTTCCCATCCACGAACCGGAATCGATCTCTGTGATCCCTTCGTCTATCTCAATGGTCAGGTTTCGGACTGCGGCGATCGGCTGGGCTGTTTGCACGGCGCGATCAAGCGGGCTGGAGACAATCCCGTTGATTCGGTACCGGGAGTTAAGCACAGCTGCAAGTTGCTCGGCCTGCCGGAGACCTTCTGAATTCAGGTGAATACCCGGCATGCGACCGTATAGTACTCGCCCAAGCAGATCGGTATTGCCGTGACGGATGAGTAGAATACGAGTCATAACAGACGGGAAGGGAATCGCATTGCCAAACAATCCCACGCTGGAACAGATCGAAAGAAAAGTAAATGAACTGGGTCCATGGTTTCACAACATTTCATTGATGGGCGTTCAGACTGCGCCCAACCACTTTTTGGGCGATTACCCATCGGCTAAGTGGCGCGAATTCCAGGATGCAATCCCGCATGATCTCACCGGCATGAGTGTTCTGGACGTCGGCTGCAACGGAGGCTTTTATTCCATCGAAATGAAGCGGCGCGGCGCAAAACGCGTGCTGGGCATCGATCACGATGAGCAATATCTCGACCAGGCCCGGTTTGCGGCCCAGGTGCTCGGCTTGGATATTGCGTTCCAGTGCATGTCTGTCTACGATACGCCGAAACTCCAGGAGCGGTTTGACCTGGTTCTGTTCATGGGCGTTTTTTACCACCTCCGGTATCCTCTGCTCGCGCTGGATTTGCTACGCCAATATGTCGCGGAAGATTGGTTCATCTTTCAGTCTATGTTGCGCGGCAGCCGCACGGTCCCCCGGATCAACGGCGATTATCCGTTCTGGCAGCGTGAAGTTTTCGATCAGCCCGGATTTCCAAGGATGCATTTCATAGAAAATTGCTATTCCGAGGACCCGACGAACTGGTGGATCCCAAACCGGGCCTGTGCCGAAGCGGTGCTCCGCAGTGCCGGCTTCAAAATTGAAAGCGCTCCTGAATCGGAGGTGTTCATTTGCCGCTGCGATGAATCGGCCCGTTGTCATCCGCCCCCATTTCGTATCACATAGCGTTCCTTGCGCATCACACCACAGCAAACCCGTTTGACCCATGATTGAAGCCGTAATGCTCTGGAATGAGCCTAACAATCTTTCCCACTGGGATTTCGAAATTGATCCTGGTTGGTCGGCATACGCCGAGATGGTGAAACTAGCTGCTCTCGCGGTCAGGGCGGAGAATCCAAAGATAACCCGAGTGCTGGGAGGTATTTCCCCCATAGACCCGTCATTCGTCGTGCGCATGCGGGACAAGGGAGCGCTGGATCACTTAGATGTGGTCGCGGTTCACGGTTTTCCTCTCGACTGGAATCACTGGACCATTCATGAATGGCCGGAGAAGCTGTGTGAGATTCGGGCTGTCACGGCAAAACCGGTCTGGGCCTCTGAGGTTGGAGCTTCTTCTTTCGGCGCCGAGGAGGTTCAGGACTTCGGGTTAAAAAAAACCGCGGAACTTTTGCTCCCAAGGCTCGATCACGTTTATTGGTATAGCCTGTTTGATTTGCCGAAGGCCTGGCCCGCGACCACGCGTCATCAGGAGAGCGAGGGATCTTCCTATTACCGGCACTTTTATATGGGCCTGTTCCGTGAAGACGGGACGCCTAAACTGGCGTTGCGCAGTTTTGCGGATTATGCACCGGCACTCGGTATCTGTCAGTGGTTTCACTTTGAAGACCACCGGCTTGAAAAGGCCGTTCAAATCCTGCGCGATCTGGGCGTAACCAAATTGAGAACCGGTCTCAGTTGGGCCGACTTTGGACGTCCGAACGCCGAGGCCTGGTTCGACCACCAGATGCGCTTACTCGATCCGTTCGAAGTAACGGTTACCTTCTGCTTCACTCCGCAACACTGCGGGATTCGCCCCCACCACACCAGTCCGCCCCGCAACCCCGCCGAATATGCTGACTTTTGTGTCGCAATGACAAGACGTTACGGTCAAACCTAGAAGAAATACCTGCATTTAGACGAATTTTAGAACGTAACTCGTAACGAAGAAAGCTACAAAGCTTCTTATGTAACAGGAACATACGCCTTCCCGTTATGAAAGAGCAAAAGTCGCTTAGGCGAACGCGTTGTAATGTAATTCATCGAGAACTCCTCTTTGCAGTCCCCTTCCGCAGTAGCACTACGGGAATCAAAATCAAAGGACCAAACGAATAATGAAAGGAACTGTCCTCATTACAGGCGGGGCCGGCTTTATCGGATCGCACGTCGCATCTGAACTCTTAGCAGCCGGTTATCACGTGCGGGTTTTAGATAGCCTTGTGACTCAGGTTCACGGTGAGATGCCGGACCGGCCTTCTTACCTCAACAAAAATGTCGAATTCATCCTTGGAGATATCCGCAATCCAGAAGCAGTAGATGAGGCGCTAACTGGAGTCGACGCGGTCTATCACTTTGTCGCTCTGGTTGGAGTCGGGCAGAGCATGTATCAAATTGCCGAGTACACCAGCACAAATAATCTGGGCACAGCCGTTCTTCTGGAGCGGTTGGTGAAACATCCCGTTCACAAGTTGATTGTCGCCTCCAGCATGAGCGTCTACGGCGAAGGCCTGTATTTGACGCCGAGCGGCGCACCTTACATGAAGGCTGTTCGAAGCACACGGCAACTCAAGGCGCACGAATGGGAAATGACGACGGCGGATGGCGTTCCGCTTCATCCCGCGCCCACCCCGGAAAGTAAACAGCCCTCGCTCGCTTCCGTATATGCTCTTTCAAAATACGACCAAGAGCAAATGTGTTTAATGGTCGGCAGAGCCTACGGAATTCCTGCTATCGCTTTGCGCTTTTTCAACGCATATGGTCCGTTCCAGTCGCTATCGAATCCGTACACCGGTGTGCTGGCGATCTTCGCTTCGCGGCTCATGAATAGAAAGCGGCCCATTATTTTCGAAGATGGCCGCCAGTTGCGTGACTTCGTGAGCGTATATGATGTAGCCCAGGCATGCAGGCTCGCCCTGGAAGCCGGCGCTGCGCATGACCTGATTTGTAACATCGGCAGCGGGCAGGCAATTACGGTCCGTGAAGTTGCAAATAAGCTTGCGAAGGTTCTTGGTAAGAGCGTTGAACCGGAGATAACAGGGAATTATCGCGTGGGCGATATCCGCCACTGTTACCCGGATATCAGCCAGGCACAGCGCGAGCTTGGGTATAAGCCAAAGATCAACCTGGAACACGGAATGTGCGATCTTGCCGCGTGGCTGGAAAGGCAAACCGCACACGATCACTTCAATGAAATGCGCGATGAACTGACGTCGCGCGGGTTGGTGGTGTAAAGGATGCGCAATCGCTATATTCTGATCACGGGCGGCGCCGGCTTTATCGGTACGAACATCGCTCGAGCCTATTTGCAGGACGATCATGCTGTTCACATCTTCGATAATCTGAGCAGACCGGGTGTCGAGCGGAACGTTGCCGGACTCTTGCAGACGTATCCAGGCCGCGTGCTCTTTACCGAGGCCGATACGCGCAACGGAAGCGAGGTGGAGAAAGCCGTTGAGTCGGCATCCGCTGTGTACCACTTGGCCGCGCAAGTCGCTGTTACAACCAGCTTGGATGATCCACTTTCCGATTTACAGACAAATTTGATCGGGACGCTGCACCTGCTGGAGGCGATCCGCAGGTCGGAGTCTAAGCCATCACTGCTATTTACTTCGACCAATAAGGTGTATGGGCGGCTTGGAAGAGTTAGTTTATGCGAACAGGTGAACCGCTACGGCCCGCAAGATTCCAGGATTGCGGAACTGGGCGCCGGAGAAGATCAGCCTCTCGAATTTCTGTCGCCTTACGGATGCTCCAAGGGCAGCGCGGATCAGTATGTACTTGACTACGCACATTCCTTCGGGATCCACGCCACCGTGTTTCGTATGAGCTGCATTTATGGCCCGTACCAACTCGGTTCCGAGGATCAAGGCTGGGTTGCGCACTTCGTGCGTCAAGCTATGAAGGGCCGCGCGATCACGATCTATGGAGATGGGAAGCAGGTTCGCGATCTCCTGTTCGTCGAAGACCTGGTCCGGGCCATGCGCCTGGCCCACGAGAACATGGCCGCCTGCTCCGGGGAGGCGTTCAACATGGGCGGTGGTGTAGAGAACAGCACCAGCCTATTGGAATTGATCGCACAACTCCGGTCATTAGTAGGTAGTTCTGTCAAGGTGGAATGGGGATCGGAACGTCTCGCCGATCAACGTTGGTATGTCGCGGATACATCTAAGATTCGCAAAGCTCTCGGGTGGACTCCAAAGACGAGTATCTGGCAGGGACTCCGGGCATTGTATGCCTGGTATCTGGAGCGCCCCGCGCTGG